>Ga0209220_1000054_pt1 | contig 63412 bp, 60 predicted proteins | sample BlaSpr_A8_OM3_M3_FD_187984 | JGI IMG/M metagenome (GOLD analysis project Ga0209220, IMG submission 187984) | Forest soil microbial communities from Thunder Bay, Ontario, Canada - Black Spruce, Ontario site 2_A8_OM3_M3 (SPAdes) (version 2) | ecosystem: Environmental > Terrestrial > Soil > Boreal... | reverse complement strand
CGACGCGCCTGGCGATCCATTCGCTCTTTCCGGTTTCAGTCCTGAACAGCGCCGTCTTGACGACGCCCGAGCCGATGTCGATGCCAGCGGTATACGTCATGCTGCCTTCCGGTGTTCCACCGTCTTGCCCTCCTCGGTCACCGCGCGCCAGGCGAAAGTCGCCGCGCCGAGCGCGCCGGTGTAGATCGAGTCGGGGTTGATGTTGAGCGTCACCTCGCCGTAGTTCTCGCGCACCAGGTCCATCAGCGCCTTGACCGCGGCCTCGTTCTTCGCCACGCCGCCGGTGAAGGTGAACTCGTCGCGGATGCCGCCCGAGCGCGCGAGGATCGACATCGCGCGCAGGATGATGGCACGGTGCAGTCCGGCCATGATGTCCTCGCGCTTCTCGCCCAGCGACAGCCGGTCGCGCAGCTCGGCCCCCGCGAACACGGTGCAGGTGGAGTTGATGCGCACCTTCTTGGTCGACTTCATTGCGAGCGGCCCGAGCTCGTGCAGGCCCATGTTCATCTCGTCGGCGATGTAGCCGAGGTAGCGCCCGCAGCCCGCGGCGCAGCGGTCGTTCATCTGGAACGACTCGACGATTCCGTTCCTGTCGACCTGGATCGCCTTGGTATCCTGGCCGCCGATGTCGAGCACCGTCGCGGTCCTGGGGTACATCACGTGCGCGCCCAGGCCGTGGCACAGGATCTCGGAGCGAATGTGCTCCTTCGAGAACGGCAGGCGCGCGCGCCCGTAGCCGGTGCCGATGACGTAGGTCTCCTCGAGCGCGGTGTCGAGCACGCCCTGGATCGGGGCGCGGATCTTTGAAGAAAGACTCTTGGTATCGGGCAAAGCAACGAAGGTGCGCTCGAGCGCCGCCAGCAGGTGCCGCGATATCGACTCGCCGTAGACCCGGTTCTCGACCTCGATGATCGAGCGGTCGAACACGTTGAGCAGCTGGTCGTAGCGCACGCCGGCGTCCTTCGCCACCTGCTCGCCGAGCGCGAGGTACTGGCTGCCGGCAATGTCGCGGAAGAAATCGCTCTTGCGCTTGGCGCCGGGCGCGAACAGCGCCGGTGCGTCTTTTTTCAGAAGACCGAACAAAGTCTGAAGGGCGGCCGAAACCCCCTTGGTCGCGTCGCCGAATTTCGCGCTCTCGACGTTGCGCTGGCACACCTGCTCCAGATCCGCGAGCTGCTCGAGGTACTGCTCGAGGCGGAAGTCGCGCTCGAGCTGGCCGAGGAAGCCCTCCAGGCTGCCTTTCAGCGCGCCGCTTTTCCCCAATTCTCCCCTGAAAAGATGAAAGCGCGCCGACACCAGCGCCTCCTGCTTGGCGATGGCGGCGGCCGTGTCGTAGTTGGAGCGCGAATTGGTGATGCCGCGCCCGAGCACCCTTTGCGCCTCGTCGATCACCACGGCCTTCGTGGTGGTGGAGCCCAGATCGATGCCGACGAAAGTCTTCATCAGTGCACCGCCGCGGCACGTTTCTGCTTGATCATCTGGAAGTAGCTCTCGAGGCGGTTCTTGATGTTGGCCGCGGAGAAGTAGCGCGGGTCGACGAGGTCCGACTCGATGAACGCGGCCGGCTTGCCGGTGCGCTTCTCGACCTCGCGCAGGATGAGGAGCTGGCCGGCGGAGAAGCTGTTGCAGCTCTTGATCGAGTTGATGAGCAGGCCATCCGCCTGGTACTCATCCATGTAGCGGCAGATCATGTCGATGCGCTGCGGGAAGTTGAGGTTGGTGTAGCACCCGAGGCAGTACTCGGCGAGCGACTCGAGCGGGCGCGACGCGTCGTGGCGGAAGCCGAAGTCGTACACGCCACCGACCTTGGCGTAGGTCGAGGCAACGATCACCGCGCCCTCGTCGTAGAACATCTTCCAGAACTCGCGGAAGCTGGTCCAGTTGGGCGGACCCTCGACCACCAGCCGGTACTTCTCCTCGGCAAGCTCGCCTTCCGGCGTGATCGGCCCCTTGCCTGCGCGCATGCGCGCCTCGACTTCCTCGCGCAGCACCGCGTAGAACTTCGTTGCTTCCGGCACGCCGCGGAAAGCGGTGAAGATCGGCCCGATGTAGTACACCGCGCCGAAATAGCCGTCGATCGGGCTCGGCCGGTGCTTCGCGCTCTGCAGCACCCGCACCAGGTCCTCCTCGGCCTTCTGCGACTCCTTCATATATTCGCGCAGGCGGTCGATGTCAAACCTGACGCCGGAGACTTTCTCCAGCGTCGGGATCACCTTTTCCTTCAGCTGCTTCACCACGTAATCGCGCATGTTCGGGCTGATCTTGCCGTCGCCCTGGTAAGGCACGTGCAGCATCACCGTCTCGCAGTCGTACTTCTGCCGCACCAGCTCGAACCACTTCATGAAGGTGAAACAGCCGGTGTAGGAGAGCAGCAGCACGTCCGGGCGCGGCAGCGGCTCGCCGGTGGGACCGACCTCGCCCTGCAGCATCATGCCGAGGTCGGTCTTGACGTAGGTGCACACGTCCTCGGAATGGCCGTCGCGCTCGGCGTCCATGATCATCTTGCCGGATTTCTTGCGCAGCCCGCTCTGCAGCGCGTCGGTCTCGGGCAGCCGGCGCGCGAAGTCGAAGCACATCAGGAGCTCGTTCAGGTTTCCGGGCACGAACGTGGCGCTGATCTTCCTGCCCGACTGGTGCGCGGTCGCGAGCTCGTGGTAGTTGCGGTTGATGAGCTCCTTCTGGATCAGCATCGCGTCGTCCTTGATCACTTCCTTCTTTGCGGCGGCGGTGCTCATGCGGCGCTCCAGAGTTTGATCGAGTCGGCGAAGGTGCCCGCCTGCTCGCGGATCGGCGCCATCTGGCCGGTGTTCTCGGCGTACTTGAAGGCGGTGTAGGGAATCTTGTGCTTGGCGAGGATCTCCTGGAGCATCGGCCGCTCGAGCAGCGCCGGGTCGCAGAACGAGGGCGCGGCGAAAATCACCCCTTCGGCGCCACGCGTCTTCACCTGCCGCAGCAGGTATTTGCCCTTGTCCTCCTTCTTCTCGTCGTACTTGGACGAGGTCTGCGCCGAGCGGTGCAGGAACGCTTTCGACAGCTCCTCGAGCGGGTCGCCGGTCACAGGCACCTCGTCGAGCAGCCAGCTCTGGATGAGCTGCAAGTCGTCATCCACTACGTAGCAGCCCGCCATCTCGATCGACTTGATGAGGCCGAGCGGCGGTTGCTCGCAGAACGAGCCGGTAAGCACGACCCTCGCGTTGTCGCGCTGCGGGCGCTTCTGCTTTTCGGTTTCGCTCAAGTAACTCCTGATGAGCGCCGTATGCTCCTCGGGCGGCAGCACGCAGCCCGCTCGCAACACCAGATACACCTCGGAAGTCGGCGCCTGCCAGGGTTTCTGCGCGCGGTAGGCGTAGAGCTCGCGCACCGCCTTGCGGTTGTCGTTGTAGACGGCGATCGAGGCGCGCAACTTCTCATCCGTGATTTCCGTTCCGGCAAGAGAAGCCAGGTCGGAGTGCAGCGCCTGCATCTCGTGGATGTAGAAGTTGCCGCCGATCGAATCGTCGTAGTTCTGCGGCACGTCGAAATACTTGACGTACTTGTCCTTGAACAGGATCTGCCACATGCCGGAGAGGTTGCGGATGACGTCGCAGGTCGACGGGAACAGCATCCCGTCGAGGCAGTCGAGCCGCCCGGTGAGGCCGAGCTCGAGCGTCGAGCGCGGGATGCGGCAGATGTAGCTCTGGTAGTAGGCGTCGCCCTGGATCACCTCGAGCTGGTCGCCGCCGCCGAAGATGCCCACCGGCAGCATGCCCACGGCGTGGATGATCTCTCGCGGCACGTAGATCGGCATGTAGCCGATCGCCTTGGCTCCCGGGTGCGCAGCCTTCCATTGCTTGACCGCATTGAAGTGCAGGTCCTCGAACAGCTCCTCGCAGCGCTTGACGATCGCCTGGACGCTCATCGGTGCTCCCATCGCGGTTGGCGCTTCTCCATGAACGCTTTCAGTCCTTCATGGGCATCTCGCGTCGGCATCAGCGCTTTTAGGTAAAGCGCTTCCACGTCGGAAAACCGCATGCGAGCGAGCTCGGCGAAGGGCGCGCGCGCCGCATGAAGTGCGCAAGCGAGCGACGCGGCGCTCTTGCCGGCGAGGTGGCTGTCGAACCAGGCGAGCGCCGCCGCCGCCGGATCTTCGGCCAGCTCGTTTGCCAGACCCCAGGCGAGCGCAGTCGCGCCGTCGATGGCCCGGCCGGAATACAGCAGGTCCTCCGCGCGCGCCTGGCCGATGCGCATCGGCAGGAGCACCGACGCCGCCGGCGCGAAGACGCCCAGCTTGATCTCCGGCTGAGCCAGGCGCGTCTCGGGCGACACGAACAGCAGGCTGGCCGCCGCCGCGAGCTCGAGCCCGCCTCCCAGGCACTGCCCCTTCGCCGCCACCAGGATCGGCTTCGGCCAGGCGAGCATGTGTCCCAGAAGCGCGTGCAGCACGGAAAGCATCTCCGCGCAGCGCTCCGGAAAGTGTTCCTCGACGCTCGCGCCGAAGGAGAAATGCGGGCCTTCGTGGTCGATCAATGCGGCGAGCAAGCCGCGGTTGCCGCGGTGCGCATCGAGCGCGGCCGCCACCGCGGCGATCATCGCCGCATCGATGATGTTGGCCTTGGGCCGCGCGAGGCGCAGCCTGAGCAGCGCGCCGTCGCGCTCGAGCCAGACCTTAAGCGGCGACTCGTTCATGCCGGCTTGGCGGGTTTCGGCTGGATCTGGTCGTGCAGGCTGCCGACCCAGCTCTCGCCGGCGGCGAGCTTCTGCCTGAGCAGGATGAAATCGACCTCGCGGTGGTCCTTCGGTCCTTCGTTGAAGGCAGTAAAGCCGGCGCGCGCCTCGGTCACCATGTTGAGCGCGAGCCAGGCGCGGTGGTTCTCCTTGTTGCGGTTCCAGGCTTCGAGCTTGGGCTTTCTCAGCTCCTCGATGGTCTTGGTGGTGCAGTCGGGGAAGGTGAGCAGCATCTTGGCGCACAGCTCTTCCACCTTGTCGTCGAGTGCGACAAGATCGACCACGCCCTTCTTCATGAGCTCCTTGCCCTGCTTCAGCGCCTCGCCGGTCTTCGGCTTGCCGAAGGCAAGGCGCCCGAAGTCGTCGTACACACGCTGCGTCTCGACCAGCGGGTTGGCGACGTAGCGCCCATCGACGCGCAGCGCCGGGACGATGTCGGTGAGCATGCCGACATGGTAGGCCTCGTGCGCCGAGAACGGCTCGCACAGCACGCAGGCCACCATCGCGCGCTCGGCGCCGATGACCACCGGCAGGAAGTCGGTCGCGCCGCCGATCGGCGCGGAGCCGTGCTTCGGGCCTGCCTGGCCGAAGCGCGCCAGGTCCTGCGCAACCGAGAAGTCGCACGCGAGTCCGAGCTCCTGGCCGCCGCCGATGCGCATGCCGTTCACCCGGCAGATCACCGGCTTGTCGCAGGCGAGGATCGACGAGACCATGTCGTTGAAGAGCCGCATGTACTGCCGGTATTCCTGCGGGCGGCCGGCGTAGTACTCGGCATACTCCTTGGTGTTGCCCCCGGTGCAGAAGGCCTTGTCGCCCACGCCGGTGAAGACGACGCTGCTTACCTCGCGCGCGTTTGATGCGGCGCGGAAAGCGAGGATCACACCCTTCACCATCTCGGTGGTGTAGGAGTTGAACTGGGTCGGGTTATCGAGCCAGATCCAGGCGTTATAGAGGTTCGGCACAAGCTTGCCATCTGCGGTCCTCGCCGGGCGACGTTCCAGCCTGACCCCTGGCGCGACCGGCTCGGCAAGATCGTGGCTTCTCAGAAAACGGGTTTCAGGCGCGCTCATGGTCATCCTCTCCGATCAGAACCGTTCAGCCATTAAACCCGGGCAATAGCGCTCCGATTTGATCTAAGGCAAGTAATAGCCATCGGCTTGCGTCAAATTGACAGGGTCTCGTGGAGGAAGCCTTGAGCGCATCGCTTGCGTCCGTTTCCATAGCCCTTGCCGGCAGCGGCGGTGCCGGCGTCATGACCGCCGGCAACATATTGCTGGAGGCGGCGGCCTCGGCCGGGTACTACGGCCTGATGACGCGCACGAGCGGCCCCCAGATCCGCGGCGGCGAGGCTGCGGCGATGCTGCGCGTCTCGACCTTCGCCACCGACGGCCAGGACGACTGCTTCCAGGTGCTGGCGGCGATCGACTGGCAGAACGTCGGCCGGTTCGCCGCGGAGATCCCGCTCGGTCCTTCAAGCCTGATCGTCGGCGATCCTGCGCAAGGCGAGCCGCCCGAAGCTTTCGCGCGCAGCGGCGCGCGTTTCGCGCCGGTGCCGCTCAAGGCGCTCGCCGGCCAGGTGAGCGGTGCCTGGCCCAACACAGTCGCGCTCGGAGTCCTGGCGGGCCTGATCGGCCTTTCTGGCGAGGCGCTCGAGGCTGCGATGCGGAAATCGATGAAAAAGGGACTCGAAGCCGGGATCGCCGCGGCGCGGCTCGGCGTGGCGCAGGCGAAAGCTCTGGCGGGATTTGCTCTCGAAAACCCGCCCCCAAATACTTCCCGTTGGTTGATCACAGGCAACGAGGCCGCAGGCTACGGCGCGCTGCGCGGCGGGGTGCGCTTCGTCGCCGCGTACCCGATCACGCCCGCCACCGAGCTGCTGGAATGGCTTTCGCCCGCGCTCGCCAAGGTCGGCGGCACGCTGGTGCAGGCCGAGGACGAGCTCGCCTCGATCAACATGATCCTCGGCGCTTCCTACGGCGGCGTGCCGTCGCTCACGGCGACCTCCGGACCAGGACTTTCGCTGATGATCGAGGCGCTCGGCCTCGGTGTCGCGGCGGAGATCCCCGTGGTGGTGGTCGACGTGATGCGCACCGGCCCCTCGACCGGCATCGCCACCAAGACAGAGCAGGCCGACCTCAACATCGCGCTATACGGCATGCACGGCGACGCGCCTCACGTCGTGGTGGCGCCCAACTCGCTCGCCGACTGCCTGGCCGCGACCGAGTGGGCCGTCGGGCTCGCCGAGTCGCTTCAGGTCCCCGTGATCGTGCTCTCGGACCAATACTTCGGTCAGGCGCGCGCGGTCGTGGATGCTCCAAAAAAGAACGGCTCGGCCGTTACCCGCCTAGTGGCAAGAAACGACGGCGCCGCCTACAAGCGCTATTGCCTGACTGCTTCGGGAATTTCGCCGATGGCGATTCCCGGAACGCCGGGTCTTGCGTATACGGCGGACGGCCTGGAGCACAACGAACGCGGCACGCCTTCCTCGCAGGCGAGCGACCATCTCGCGAACAGCGAAAAGCGCGCGCGCAAGCTCGCGCAGCTCGACCCGGGCGAGGCCTGGGCGAGCGTCGAGGGCGACGGCGAGACGGCGGTCCTCACTTTCGGCTCGTGCACCGGTCCGGCGCGTGAAGCGCTCGCGCGCAACGGCGCAGGCACGAGGCTGGTGTCATTGCGCCTGCTCTCGCCGGCGCAACCCGCGCGGCTGAAGCGGGCGCTCGAGGGTGTAAAGCGCGTGCTGGTCGTCGAGCAGAATCACAGCGGGCAGTTCCTGCGCTACCTGCGATCGGAGTACGAGCTGCCGGGCGAGGTGAAGAGCTTGCGCCGGCCCGGTCCGCTGCCCTTTCGTCCCCAGGAAATACATAGAGCTCTGGTGAACTGGTCATGAACGCACCGCTCACTGCAGTCCCTATTGCCGCGAAGGATTTCAAGTCCGACTACAAGCCTGTGTGGTGCCCGGGCTGCGGCGACTACTCGGTGCTCTCCTCGATCACCAAGGCGCTCGCCACACTCGGCTTGCGGCCGGAAAACGTCGCCGTCGTTTCAGGCATCGGCTGCTCGTCGCGCATTCCAGCGTACACGACCTGCTACGGCTTTCACGGCGTGCACGGCCGCGCGCTCCCGGCGGCGACCGGGCTCAAGGTCGCGCGCCCCGACCTCACCGTGCTGGTGGCGAGCGGCGACGGCGACGGCTACTCGATCGGTGGCAACCATTTCCTGCACGCCTGCCGCAGGAACGTCGACCTCACCTACATCGTGATGGACAACCACGTCTACGGCATGACCAAGGGCCAGCCTTCGCCCACCACCGAGCCCGGCTGGTCGTCCAAGCTCGCGCCCGGCGGCACCGGGCTGCGGGAATTCCATCCGCTGGTGATCGCGCTCGCCTCGGGCGCAAACTTCATCGCGCGCGCCTTCTCGGGCGATCCGAACGGCACCGCGGCGTTGATCGCCGAGGCGGTGCGACACCCCGGGTTCTCGTTCATCGAGGTGCTGTCGCCCTGCGTCACGTTCCGGCCGGAGCAGCGCGGCTGGAAAGAAGTCGTCCACCCCGCGCCGGTCGCGCCGACCGATGATCCGGGACGCGCCGCGCGGCGCATCATGACCGACGACGGCTTCAATATCGGCGTGCTCTACAAGGGCAATCGCGCGCCTTTCCGCCTTGCTGCCGCCGGCGCTACGCACGCGAGCGTCGATCTCGAATCCGGTTTCCGGCTCTAGGAGATTCCATGCCCTCAACCAGAAAAGCGCGCGCCCCTGCCGCGGAGGCCTACGCGGATTTCATGGCGCGCGCCTACACGATGGAGCTCGAGGCGACCGAGCGTTACGCGCAGTTCGCCGAGCAACTCGACACGCACAACAACCGGGACGTCGCGCAGCTCTTCCGCAAGCTCGCGGAGGTCGAGGCGCTGCATGCCAAGCGCATCCTCGCCGAGATGCGCTGGCCGAGCGTGTCCGCGCTGGTGCCCGCCTACGCCTGGGACGGTGCCGAAGGGCCGGAGACCGCGCCTTTCGACTCGCTGCACTATCTGATGCAGCCGTACCACGCGCTCAAGATCGCGCTGCGCTGCGAGCTGAAGGCCGTGCAGTACTTTGAGGCCATCGCCGCCGGGACGGGGCCGCAACGGGTACGCGCCGCGGCCGCCGAGATGGCGGCCGAGGAACGCGAGCACGTGAAGCTGATTCGCGACTGGATGAAGCGCGTGCCTACGCCCGTGGCCGGATGGGACTACGACCCGGATCCGCCGGGGATAGGCGAATGAAGCCGCTGCATCCTCCGGGCTGGGCGGCGCCGGTCGGCTACTCGAACGGCGTCGAAACGCCGGCCGGGCGGCTGGTGTTCATCGCCGGTCAGGTCGGATGGGATGCCGCGCAGCGGTTTCATTCTGAAGAGATCCCTCAGCAATTCGAGCAGGCGCTCAAGAACGCGCTTGCGGTGCTCGCCGAAGCGGGCGGCCGCCCGGAGCATATCTGCCGCATGACGGCCTACTGCTGCGACAAGCCGGCCTACCTCGCGGCGCGGCCCGAGCTCGGCCGCATCTGGAAACGGCTCATGGGCCGGCACTATCCGGCGATGAGCATGATCTTCGTCTCGGACCTGCTCGACTCGCCCGGAAAGATCGAGCTCGAGGCGACTGCAGTGATCCTCTAGGAGAAGGGAAATGCGAGGTCTCAGAGGAAAAACCGCCATCGTCACCGGCGGCGCGGCCGGCATCGGCGCCGCCATCGTCGAGCGCTTCAAGGCCGAAGGGACAAAGGTCGTGGTGTTCGACCTGAAAGGCGATCCGAGCATCGACATAACCGACTACGCGGCGGTGAAGAAAGCGGTTGCCGCGGCGGGACCGGTCGACATCTTGGTGAACAACGCCGGCTGGGACATGTTCAAGCCGTTCCTCAAGACCGATCCCGCGTTCTGGCAGAAGATCATCTCGATCAACCTGATCGGCGGGATGAACCTGCTGCACTGCGTGCTGCCTGGCATGGCCGAGCGCGGCCGCGGCAAGGTGGTGAGCATCGCTTCCGACGCCGGGCGCGTCGGCTCTTCCGGCGAAGCGCCCTACTCCGCCTGCAAGGGCGGCATCATCGCGCTCACCAAGACGCTCGCGCGCGAGCTCGCGATGAAGGGCGTGCGCTTGAACGTCGTCTGCCCCGGCCTCACCGAGACCAACATGCTCACCGAGTTCATGAAAGGCGCCGGCAACCCCGAGAAGCTCGCCGAGGCCTACCGGCGCGCGATCCCGATCGGGCGCCTAGGCAAGCCCGACGACATTCCGGGAGCGGTGCTTTTCTTCGCCAGCGACGACGCCGACTTCATTACCGGCCAGGTGCTGAGCGTGTCTGGCGGCCTGACGATGCACGGCTGAGGACCAGCGCAGCAGCGGTGACGATAAAGAGCGCGATCGCCGCCGCGTTTCCCCAGGCGCCAAGAATCTTGATGCCTGGGAAAAAATCGCCGATGACGCGCACGGCGACCGAGGCATGCAGCACCCCGAGCGGCGCATACAGAGCCACCGAATAGGGCAGCGCCGCGCGCAGCACCGCCGGCAGGATCACCGGCGCGTGGCCCATCACCATAGAGAACACGAAGCCGAGGAAGATGGCGTGCAGCGCGCCGTCGAAGGCCGTGTCCACGAGTATCAGGAGGCCGCCGAGGCCGAGCCAGAAATAGCCGGCGAGCAGGCACACCGCGATGTAGCGCGGCAGCTTCGTCTGGCGTACCGTGACGCGCGCGAGGTCGAAGGCGAACAGCCACAGCGACAGGAGCAGGAGCACCGCGCCCATTGCCCGGGGCATGAGCGTCGTCGCGAGCAGCGCGCCGGCGAGCACGGCAAAGGCGTTCCTCGTCCAGGCAGCGCGGCGAAGGTAGCGCGAAAGCTCGAGCCGCTCGCCCCCGATGGTGAGCGCGAAGAACGCGATCCACCAGTAGGTCCCGGGCAGCCCGCCGATGAAGAGCACGTTGCCCGCGAGCCACGCCGCGGCGCCGCCGACGAGCGTCGCCATCTCAAGGGAAGGATGGCGCGCCAGGATCAGCAGGTTCGCCGTCGCGAGCACTGCCGCGGCGAGCACCATCAACACGAGGCCGGGAAGCGTCAGCTGGAAAAGCAGCAGCGCTCCGCCGAGGCCCGCGGCGAGCGGCGCCGCGTAGGCCCAGAGCTTGCCGAGCGCGACAGCGCGCTCGAGCGCGATCACCGTGCCGAAGAAGCCGCACACCATGAGCGCGCCGTGCAAGGCGATGGCCTCAGGCAAGACATCCATCGAGGGAGCAAGGCGTGCCAGCCCGCCGGAGACACCGAAAGCGAGCGAAATGAAGCCGAGGACGAGCAGCGGCAGACGCCAGCGCGGGGCCACTAGACGCCGAGGTGGGTCACGCGGACCTGGGGCCGCGCGAGAAGCTCGGCGGCGCTGCCTTCGAAGACGACCTGTCCCTTCACGAGGATCACGTTGCGGTCGGTGACCGCGTTCACCGCCTTGAAATTCTTGTCGACGATCACCGTCGCAATGCCCGATTCTCGCACGCGGCGCACGATGCGCCAGATGTCCTGCGCGATGCGCGGCGCGAGGCCCTCGGTCGCCTCGTCGAGGATCAGCAGCTCAGGGTTGGTCATGAGCGCGCGCCCGATGGTGAGCATCTGCTGCTCGCCGCCGGAGAGCTGGCCGCCGCCGTGATTAAGGCGCTCGGCGAGCCGCGGAAAAGTCTCGAGCACGCGCGCGAGCGTCCATTGGCCAGGGCGCGCCGCCATAACAAGGTTTTCCCAGACGGAAAGATTCGGGAAGATGCCGCGCCCCTCTGGAACATAGGCGAGGCCCTGGCGGGCGATGCGGTACGGTGGGTCGTTGGTCGCTTCGCGGCCGCGGATCGCCACCGTGCCCTCGCGCGGCCGCACGAGGCCCAGGATCGTCCTGAGCAGCGTAGTTTTGCCCATGCCGTTGCGGCCCATAAGCCCGATCGCCTCGCCGCGCGCGATCGAGAAGCGCACGCCGTGCAGGATGTGGTGCGAACCGTAGTAGGTGTGCAGTCCGTTCGCCTCGACCAGGAGCTCAGTCATCGGTTTCTCCGAGGTAGGCCCTCTGCACCGCGTCGTTCGCACGCACCGCGGCAGGCGTGCCGCTCGCCAACACCGCGCCGTCCACCATTACGGTAAGCGTATCGGCGAGCGCGAACACGGCATCCATGTCATGCTCGACGAGCAGCATTGCGTGCCCAGGGGCGAGCTTGCGCAGCAGCTCGACCATGCGCGCCGATTCCTCGGCGCCCATGCCGGCGAGTGGCTCATCGAGCAGCAGCACCTTCGGGCGGGTGGCGAGCGTCATCGCCACCTCGAGCTGGCGGCGCTCGCCGTGGGACAGCTCCGCCGCCACGGTATTCTCGCGCCCGGAAAGCTCGGCCAGCGCGAGCGCCCGCGCCGCCGCTTCGTTCACCTCGCGGTATCGCGTCGCCGGGCGCAGGAAGCGCATCGAGCTCGCCAAGCGCGACTGCGCGGCGAGCCGGCAGTTCTCGAACGCGGTGAAGCGCATGAAGACGTTGGTGAGCTGGTAGCTGCGCCCCACGCCGAGCTGCGAGATGCGGTGCGCGGCGAGGCCGGTCACCTCGCGCCCGAGGATCTCGATGCGGCCGGCGCTCGGCGCGAGCTCGCCCGAGAGCAGGTTGATGAGCGTGGTCTTGCCGGCGCCGTTCGGCCCGATCACCGCGTGCAGGCGGCCGACGTGGCACTCGAGCGACACGCCGTTCACCGCGGCGAGGCCGCCGAACAGGCGCCGCAGCCCTGCGGTACGCAAGGCCGCCTCAGCCACGACGCTTCCAATTAAAAATCTGCGCAAGACCGCGAGGCATAAACAGCACCGAGAGCACGATGAAACCGCCGAGCAGCAGTTGCCAGTGCTTGGTCCAGCCCTGGAACACGAGCTCCAGTACCTTGAGCGCCGCGGCGCCGAGGACCGGACCGGCGGGTGTCCCCATGCCGCCCAGGATCACCATCATGAGGAGCTGCCCGGACTGGTGCCAGGAAAGCATCTCCGGGTTGACCAAGCCGTCTTGCGCCGCGGCGAGCCAGCCGGCGAGCCCGGCAAGCATGCCGGCGAGGACGAAGCACACCAGCTTGTAGCGGAACGTCGCGAAGCCGAGCATGCGCAGGCGGTGCTCGTTCTCCTTTATCGCCACGATCACCCGGCCAAAGGGCGACGCAAGCAGCACGCGCAGGCTCACATACACGAACACCATGAGGGCGAGCGCGACGTAGTAGAAGTGTGTGTGATTCTCCAGGTCGAACGGCTTCCAGCCGAAAAGCTCGAGCGCCGGGCGCACGTAGATGAACTTGCCGTCCGAGCCGCCCAGATACTTGGAGTCGTGCACGTAGTAGTACGCCATCTGCCCGAAGGCGAGCGTCACCATGATGAAGTAGATGCCCGAGGTGCGCAGCACCAGCAGCCCGACCACGAGCGATGCGATCGCGGCCACGCCCATCGAAGCCGCGACGCTCGTCCAGAACCCCGCTGCCTGGTACTCGGGGGTCACGAACATGAGCGCGTAGGCCGCCAGACCGAAGGGCAGCGCGTGCCCCAGGCTCACTAGACCCGTGTAGCCGACCAGCAGGTCCAGGCTCATGGCGAACATCGCCATGATCATCACCTTGGTGATGAACTGGACGTAGAACTTCTCGCCGACGAACGGAAATGCGACCAGCGCGACCAGCCCCGCGAGCAGCAGCACCTGCAACGAGCGCGCCTGGCGGTCCATGTCAGGCCCGGCCGAAAATGCCCTGCGGCCGCCACAGCAGGACTGCGGCCATCAGGAGGTAGACGACCACCCCCGCGATCTGCGGCACGAGCACCTGGCCGAAGGTGTCGGCGAGCCCGATGGCGAGTGCCGCGACGAGCGCACCCTTGACCGAGCCGATGCCGCCGATCACCACCACGACGAAGGAGATGATCAGCACCTGGTTTCCCATGCCGGGATAGACCGACGAGATCGGGGCGGCGAGCATGCCGGCGAGCGCGGCGAGCGCCAGCCCAAGCGCGAACACCAGGCGGTAGAGCAACCCGATGTTGATGCCCAGCGACTGCACCATGTCGCGGTTGACGCTGCCCGCGCGGATCATCATGCCGAGGCGCGTCTTCTGGATGAGCCAGTACATGCCGAACGCGATCGCGAGGCAGATTGCCGACATCGCGAGGCGATACACCTGGTAGGACAGCGTGTCGGTGAGCGGAATCGAGAAATCGAGCGCCGGCGGCACCGGCACGCCGTGCACGTCGTCGCCCCAGACGAGGCTGCGGATTTCCTCGAAAATGAGGATCAGCCCGTAGGTGAGCAGCACCTGGTAGAGATGGTCGCGGCCGTACAGGAAGCGCATCACCAGCCACTCGAGCGCCATGCCGATCAGCACCGCGAGCACCACCCCCGCCGCGAGCGCCAGCCAGAAATTGCCGGCGAGGCGCGTGAGCGAGAACGCCAGGTACGCGCCGATCATATAGAAGCTGCCGTGCGCGAGGTTGATGATCCCCATGATGCCGAAGATCAGCGTCAGGCCGCTCGCGACGAGGAACAGCAGCAGCCCGTACTGGATGCCGTTCAGCACTTGAACGAGGAAGATTACGGGATCCATAAAGAAAGAGCCGGCGCCTTGCGGACACCGGCTCCGTTGCCCGCCGCGTGCCGGTTACGCCAGCATCTTGCAGCCGAGCGCCGGATCCTCCAGCGCTTTCCATGCGACGGCAACGTACTTGTTCTGCTCGCCCACGACCTGCCGCAGGTAGCTGTCCTGGATCGGGTTGTGCGCCCGCGACATCTTCCACTTGCCGCGCGGGCTGTCGACGGTGACGCCTTCCATCGCCTGGATGATCGCCTTGGTCGCCCTCGCGTCGCCCTTCACCGCCTTCAGGCCGATGTCGAGCAGCTGCGCCGCGTCGTAGCCCTGCACCGCATACACGTCGGGCTGCAGCTTGTAGGTCTTGGCGTAGCTGAGGCGGAACTCCTTGTCCTTTGGGATCTCAAGGCTGTCGGCGTAATGCAGCGTCGTGAAGACGCCCTGCGCCGAAGCGCCCTGCGCCTGCAGCGTGCCGTCGGTGAGGAAGCCGTTGCCGAAAAGCGGGATCTTGCTCTTTAGGCCCGCGGCGGCGTAGTCCTTGACGAATTTCACCGCGCCGCCGCCTGCAAAGAAGCACGCGGTCGCATCCGGCCTGGCTGCCGCGATCTCGGTGAGCAGGGCCTGAAACTCGACGTTCGGGAACGGCAGCCACAACTCCTTCACGATCCTGCCGCCGACCTTCTCGTAGCCTTCCTTGAAGCCGCCGAACATCTCCTCGCCCGCGGCGTACTTCCAGCTGATCCAGGCCGCGGTCTTGTGGCCCTTCTCCATCATCACCTTGCCTAGCGCATGGATCGTCTGCCAGTTGGTGAACGAGGTGCGGAAAATGTTCGGCGCGCACAGCGGCCCGGTGGCGGCGCCGGCGCCGGCGTTCGGAATGATCGACAGCACGCCCGATTCGCGCGACACCTTCACCATGCCCATCTGCACGCCCGAGTGCACCGTGCCGACCAGCACGTCGACCTTGTCGCGGTTCACCAGGCGGCTCGCGTTGTCGACTGCCTTGGCCGGTTCGGATTCGTCGTCGAGCACCACGTACTCGATCTCGCGCCCGCCGAGCTTGCCGCCCTTTTCGGCGACGTAGAGCTTGAAAGCATTGGTGATCGCGTTGCCGAGCGACGCGTAAGTGCCGGTGTACGGCAGCATCAGCCCCACCTTGATACGCGCGGGCTGCGCGATGACGAACGGCGCCGCAAGCGGGCTCGCCGTGAGCGCCAGGCCGCCTACCCCCTGCAGGAAGCGGCGGCGCGAAACTAACCTGTCCGACCTTTTCATGATCCTCGCTCCTTTGTCATGCGAATCCGTGCCCGGCAGGGGCACCGGGCCTTGATACACATCATACAACCGTGCCCGAGCGCAGCCTGAAGCGCTGGATCTTGCCGGTCGCGGTCTTGGGCAGCTCGGGAATGAACTCGATCCAGCGCGGGTACTTGTAGGGCGCGAGCTTGTCCTTCACATGCTGCTGCAGCGCCGCCTTCAGCTTCTCGTCCTGGCCCTGGCCCGGCTTGAGCACGACGTACGCCTTGGGCTTGATGAGCTTCTGCTCGTCCTCTGCGCCGACGACGGCGGCTTCGAGCACCGCTTCATGGGAGACGAGCGCCGCCTCCACCTCCACCGGCGAGACGTAGATGCCGCTCACCTTGAGCATGTCGTCCGAGCGCCCGCCGTAGGTGTAGTAGCCCTCGGCATCGAAGCTGTACTTGTCGCCGCTTCGCGTCCAGGGGCCCTGGAAGGTGTTCTTGGTCTTCTCGCGCTGGTTCCAGTACATGATCGCCGAGGTCGGGCCGCTGATCTGAAGCTCGCCAAGCTCTCCGGGCTTGGTGATGACGTTGCCCTGGTCGTCGATCAGGCGCACGTTGTAGCCGGGCACGGGCTTCCCGGTGGTGCCATAGCGCACGTCGCCGGGCCGGTTGGAGATGAAGATGTGCAGCATCTCGGTCGAGCCGATGCCGTCGAGGATCTCGACCCCTGTGCGCTCGGTCCAGCGCTGACCGAGGTTGGCGGGCAGCGCTTCGCCCGCCGACGTACATATTCTCAATTTCAGCGTTTCCCGGTCGGGGAATGCGGGCGAAGCAAGCAAGGCGGCGTACAGCGTCGGCACGCCATAGAAGATGGTCGGCTTTCTCTCCGTCAGGCGCCTGAACACCGCGTCGGGCGTGGGCCGCTCGGCCATGAGCACGGTGGTCGCCCCCACCGCCATCGGAAAGGTGAGCGCATTGCCTAGGCCATAGGCGAAGAAGAGCTTCGCGGCCGAGAAGACGACGTCCGACTCACGGATGCCCAGGATCGGCTTTGCATACAGCTCTGCAGTCGCGATGAGATGCGAATGCAGGTGCACGGTGCCCTTGGGCGCGCCGGTCGAGCCCGACGAGTAGAGCCAGAAGCACATGTCGTCGGCGGTAGTCGCGGCCGCTTCGGCCTTCGGGGCTGCCCTGGCGAGGAGATTCCTGAAGTCCGCCTGAACCACCACCTGCTTCAGGTCCGGGCATCTCGCCCGGATGTCTGCAAAGCTTTTCAGTAGAGGCGGTGAAACAAAAACGGCACGCGAGCGGCTGTCGCGAAGCTGGTATTCGTAGTCCGCCGGGGTAAGAAGCGTGTTCAGCGCCATCGGCACGATGCCGGCCTTGATCGCGCCCAGGAACAGGGCCGGCCAGTCGCACGAGTCGTGCATCGCGATGGCGATCCTCTGCTCGCGCTCGATGCCGAGCGAGCGCAGCGCGTTGGCGGTGCGGTCGACGCGCTCGGCAAGCTCGGCGTAGGTGCAGCTTCCAGTGTCGTCGATATAGGCGGCCTTCGCGCCGCGGCCCGCCGCGAGATTGCGTCCGATGAGGTCTACTGCCGCGTTGTAACTCACGACCAGCCGAACCTGCTCTGCGCCTCGGCGCTCATTCGATCGGGGGTCCAGGGCGGCTCCCAGACCAGCCCGACCTGCACTTCGGTCCCCTCGGGCGCGACATCGCGGACCGCGGCGGCCGCTTCATCGACGAGATAGGCCGCGGCCGGGCAGGCGGGCGAAGTCATCGTCATGTCGACGCGCACGCGGCCGGGCTCGGCGCGAATCGCGCACACTAGGCCGAGGTCGACGATGTTCATGCCGGCTTCCGGATCCTCGACCGACATGAGCGCACGGCGAACGTCTTCTTCGCTCATTGGGGCAAGTTCAATCATAGCGCCCCATTCTTAACCCCGCGCGCGCGGCCAGCTTGATATGGATCAAGCCCGGGTCCAGCTCACCGTTTCGTCGTATGCGTCCATGTCGCCGTCCTCCTTCGAATCCGCAAACCCTACTGCGCCGCCGGGCCGGACTTTGTGATGCACATCAAAGCCGCTGCGCTTGTTGCGATGCAAGAAAAGCTTCAGCCTGGCTTGCCGTCGAGGCGCGGCTGCGAAAGGATCGGAAAGTACGCGACGACGAAGACGACGAAGGCCGCCGCCCAGAGCGCAGCCGAAAGCGCGACGCTCGCCCGATACGCGGCGGGCACCACAAGCGGCAGGAAAACGCGCACCACGGCCGCAGCCTGCACGAGCACATAGGCCCACAGCTCGGCGCGCCCGGTGGCGAGCGGCCGGGCGGTGTGCCCGCGCGAGGTGCGCGTCATCATCCCGAGCGTGATGCCGCCGATCGCGCCCACCGTGAGTGCGTGGGTGGCGAGCAACGGGGGAAGGTAGCCGAAGCCCGCGAGACCGCGCAGTGCGAGGTGCACGACGATCCATGCATAGGAGAGATGCAGGATCCAGAGGATCGGCTGCCCGCGCGTGGCGAGCGGTGCCCACAATGCGAGCCGCGCTGCATGGATGAGCGCCGCGGCGAGCGCAACCGCGGCTGCCAGCTCGCCGAGCTGCAGCGCATCGAGCACGAGAAGCGCAAGGATCGAACCGAGCGCCGCAAGCTCGAGACCGCGGATGCGGCGCGCGCCGGCGCCGGCGACTGCGCTGTTGGTGAAGGGCGGCACGACGCGTCCGGCCATCACCGCGATGACGTAGAGCACGAGGTCGAGGCCGATGATGAGCGCATGGCCGGCCCAGTACCGGAACGCGAAGCTCGCCGCGCCGAGGGCGAGAACCAGCAGGATGAAGAACCAGTTGCGGTTGCGGCTGGCGAGGATCGGCCGGCCGATTCCCCAGGCGAGCGCGATGGCGAACGCAACGTCCAGGGACGTGGCCGCGTCAAGCGACACGACGGCCGCGAGGCGGGCCGCAAGCCACAGGGCAGCGATGGCCGCGAGCAGCGCCCCGGAGGGCGTCGGCAGCCCGGTCCAGTTGCGCACGGCCGTCAGCAGGAAGCCGGCGATCACCGCGAACGTATAGCCGAACAGCATCTCATGTGCGTGCCACAGTGGATTGCCCGCCGGCAGCGCACCGGAATATTGCAGCGCCCAGAGCGGAACGCTCAGGGCCGCGTAGGCACCGGCCAGCAGGTAGAAGGGTCGAAAACCGAGCGCGAACAACGCCTTCATGAGAAGGCAGTCGCAACGCTATCAACAGTCAGCGGACGCTTTGCGAGCCGGTTGGCGCGAGTCGGGATGGTGAGGAGGGAGTAATCAGTTGGTGACGCGAATGCGCTCATGGCTGGATCTTCAGCGACGCGATCTTGTTGCCCTCTAGCTTGAAGATGAACTGAAGCTCGATGGGACTGCCAGGGAAATTCCCGGTGAGCCGGTTGGTGACGATGGTCTTGCCGTCTTTCTGAACGGACGCAAGCGGCTCGATGGTGTGCTGGTATTTCTTCTTGGTCTCAGCCTTCCATCGCTTGATGGCGGCCAGGCCTTTGATCGTCTTGCCCTCGTCTCGCACGACGGCATGTTCGGCAAAGCACTGCGTCATCGCCTCCGTGTCGCCCCGGTTCTCGGCGGCGATGTAGAGAGCGATGGGTGTTGGAAGATCGATGGACATACCAGTTATTTCAAACCTAGTCGATCGGCCAGGGCATAGCCTGCGGCAACGTAGTCGCCGCAGGGGTGTCGGGCTCTGGTTCCCGCGCAGTCGTGTCCACGACGCGCCACCATGGCTCGACGCCTTCCGCATGCGCCGGCTCGACCGGTTCGCCGAGGCGCGGCATCACGAGTCGCGCACCCGCTTTCGGGCCCAGCTCCAGCAATCTCTCGGCAGGCTGGTCCCAGGCATGCATCGCAAGGCTGAACGTGCCCCAGTGCACGGGCAGGAAGGGGCCGCCGCCAAGCAGCGCTAGCGCCTTGAGCGCGTTCTCCGGTCCGAGGTGCATGTCGCCCCACGAAGGATGCAACCCGCCCACCTCCAGCATCACGAGGTCGAACGGCCCGAGCCGTTCGCGGATTGTCTGATACTCCGTCGTGAGGCCTGTATCGCCACTGAAGAACACCGCGTGCCGTGGCGAGCGGATGACGAACGAGGACCACAAGGTTGCGTTGCGGTCTTTCAGGCCGCGCCCGGAAAAGTGCTGCGAGGGCGCGGCGGTCACCGTGAGCCCGGTGTTCGGCAACTTGTGCGATTCCCACCAGTCCAGCTCGACGATGCGCTCGGGCGACACGCCCCAGGCTTCCAGGTGCGCACCGACCCCGAGCGACGTCACGAACGGCACGTCGCGTTTGGCGAGTTCGCGGATGGTCGGGTAGTCGAGGTGGTCGTAGTGGTCGTGCGACACGATCACGAGGTCTACCGGCGGCATCGCGCGAAGGGCAACGGGCACGGGCTGGAAGCGCTTAGGGCCGGCGAGCCGCGATGGCGACGCGCGCGATCCCCAGACCGGATCGGTGAGCACGCGAAGGCCATCGATCTCGATCAGCACCGTCGAATGGCCGAGCCAGGTGGCGCGTAGCCCGCTCGCGGGCGGCCTCGCCCAGGCTTCGAGCGGGCTCATCGAGGGCAGCGGTCCCCGCGGCAGGCGGCGCTCGCCGCCGCACAGAAACTCGCCGAGCGTCGGCATCGGCACGCTCGGGTCGCGCAAGCCCGGGATGATCGGGTGCACGTTGCGGAACCGCTCGCCCGACCAGCGCGGCGAAGCCTTGATGCGCTCGAGCCGCGCGCCTTGCGGTTTGCTGCCGAACGACTTCATATGCATCTAGTTTATACGTCGCCTTAGGCGACAATATTGCAAATGCAATTAGGTAAAATCCGTGCCGCGGCCGCGGCAGTGCTCGTCGCGGCTGCCGTGGGCGGTCTCGCCGGCTGCGCCACTGCCGTGTTCAACCCGGCGACGAACGAGCCGCTGTCGGCGGCCACGCCTCCGAACATGGGCGCGCGCACGGACTTCATGCGCGAGAACTCGATCGTGCTGTCGTTCTCCGGCGGCGGGCTGCGCGCCGCGGCTTTCGCCCATGGCGTTCTCACCGCGCTCGAGGGCGTCAAGACGGCCGACGGCGATCTCCTCGACGACGTCGCATTGATCAGCAGCGTTTCCGGAGGCTCGCTCACCGCAGCCTATTACGGTGTGTACGGCCGCGACGGCAACGCGCAGTTTCGAAGTGAGGTGCTGCTGCCCGGTTTCGAGAGCGGGATGCGGCTGTCGCTGTACAACCCAGCGAACCTGGTGCGAGTGCTGGGTGGCGGCCTCAACGCCCGCGAGAATTTCGGCGATACGCTCGATCGCAAGGTTTTTCACGGCGCGACGTTTGCGGACATCTTTCGGCGCCCAGGGCCCGACATACGCATTCAAGCAACGGATCTCTATCACCGGGTGCCTTTCCCCTTCGCTCCTGCCCTCTTCTCGATTCTCTGCAGCGATCTGTCGCGCTACAGCGTGGCCGATGCGGTTGCGGCGTCGATGGCGGTGCCGGTGCTTTTCGCGCCCGTCGTCGTCCGGACGTTTTCGGATAGCTGCGAGCCGCTTCCCGCGGAAATCGCCGCGATTCGCGCCAGACCCGAGGCCTCGCGGGTCTTGAATTCGATCGCAAAGGCCGTTGCGGCCTACCGGAACCCGGTGCGCATCGAGTTCATCAAGCTCGCCGATGGCGGCCTCACCGACAACTTCGCGGTTTCCACTCTGGTGATCTCCCGCCTGGCGTTAGGCACCCCTTACGCGCCGATGACGGAGCGCGATGCCGTAAGGATCCGGCGGCTGCTGTTGATGGTCGTCGATGCCTCGCAGGGCCCGAATGGCGATTGGACACACCAGGAAGCCGGGCCTAGCGGCGTCGACCTGGCGCGCTCCGCAACGGACGCTGCGGTCGACTCGGCTGCGCGCTATGCCGCGGACGCCTTGGGCCGCATGATCCAGGAATGGCAGGAATCGGTCATTGCCTTTCGCTGCGGCCTGAAACCGGCCGACGTGATCCGCCTCGGCGGGCCAGCACAATGGAATTGCTCCGATGTGAAGTTCTCGCTGGCCTACCTCTCCGTCGACGAGCTCGAAAGCCCGATGCGCGAGCGGATCGAGGCGGTTCCGACGCGCCTCACGCTCGAGGCCGACCAGATGGACGTGGCCATCGAAGGCGCTCGCGAAGGCACGCTCGCGCTTCGTCGCCTGCGCACGTATGTGCAAGAGAGGGTTCCTTCCTTTCGATAGGGTGGTAAGGGGATGTCTTGATGCAAGATTTCGCATAATGCAAGTGCGTTCGATAAACGTCGGGCTTCCGCGCGAGGTTCAGTGGCGCGGCAAAACCGTAACGACTTCGATCTTCAAGGCTCCCGTATCCGGCCGGGTACTGGTCAATCGACTCAACGTAGTTGGCGACCGGCAGTCCGACCTCACCGTGCACGGCGGGGTCGACAAGGCCGTATATGTCTACCCATCGGAGCATTTCGCCTTCTGGCGCGAGCACCTTCCCGGTGTTGCGCTCTCCTGGGGCGCCTTCGGAGAGAACTTCACGACTGAGGGTCTGCTCGAGGACGCAATTCGCATCGGGGACCGGTTGCGGATTGGTACGGCGGAGTTCTCGGTCACCCAACCGCGCATGCCCTGCTTCAAGCTGGCGATCCGTTTCGGTCGTGCGGACATGGTGAAGCGGTTCCTGCAAAGCGGCCGAACCGGGTTCTACCTGAGCGTGTCGCAGGAAGGCGAGGTGGCCGCGGGCGACGGAGTTATGTTCATTGCGCGCGACGAGCATGCTATTTCAGTCGCGGACGTCGTCGCGCTCTACACGGCCGACGGCGCGAACCAGGATTTGCTGCGCCGCGCGAGCAAACTGCCAGCACTTCCCGAGGACTGGCGGGACTATTTTCGGCAGCGCCTGTGGGAACCGGATGCCTGATTGCAACCTCAGCCTGACCGCAGCGATCAACTCGCCTAACCGCCGATCACCTCAAAGGCGACATCTACGTTGCCGCGCGTGGCGTGCGAGTAGGGCAGATCTTTTCGTGCGCTTCCCGGGCGTTTCGTCGCGGCGCCTCGGTACCGATCTGCTCGAGATCAGCCATGCGGCCATGCTGCAAGATCAAGCGTCAAGTTCGTGATCGTCGCCGAGCCGGGATCTGTCGCAAGCTGGAAACCCAGCTTGCGACCGAGCCCCAGCATCCCGTCGTTCTCCGACAACGTCGTACCGACCAGCCGTCGTACGCCATGGCTCTTCGCTGCGACAAGGAGACTCACGAGAAGCCTGGTCCCCAGCCCGCGTCCCTGCCAGTCGTCGCTCAGCACGATCGCGAACTCGGCGTCGCCGGGTGAGGACTCCTTGACGTAGCGCGCCACGCCGATCTGACGCTCCCTGCCCTGAACAGGCGTGGTGGCGATCAGCGCCAGTTCACGTTCGTAGTCGATGTCGGTGAACCGCCTGAGCTCCTCAAGCGAGGGGCGCCTCGCCGACATCAATCGCTGGTAGCCGGTGGGCACCGAGAGACCGTTTACGAACTCCTGCTCGAGAGCCAGGTCCGCCGCGCAAATGGGGCGGATGGTGATGACGGTCCCGTCGCCGGCCGCCCACGTTTCGAACGTCGGCTGCGACAGCGTCGGCGATTGAGCACTCATGACGCTTTCCCCTTAGCCCTGGCAAAGCGGCACGGTGTCGAACACGAGCGTCCTCGTTAGAGTTGACAAGCGGCTAGTAACGGTTCGTTAGAAGAGAGAGCACTCGCAGCCGGACATCGCGAGCGGCGCGGCGTAGCCGCCGAACTTCGCCACCGGCGACCAGGCTGGCAGCACCGGGAGCGCCGGCGGCGCCAGCGCGGCGAATTCGGCAGCCGCGTAAACGGCCTTGCCGCCGACGAGCGTGAGAACGGACTCGAGGCGCTTGATGTCCTCGTCCGGTATGGAAAAGTAGTCCGCCGAAAGTACCGCGAGGTCGGCGAGCTGCCCGGGAACGAGCGCGCCCTTCTTGCCCTGCTCGGTCGAAAACCAGGCGCTGCTCGCCGTCCACAACCGCAGCGCTTCCATGCGCTCCAGCCGGTTTGCGTCGGTGTAAAGCGGCGTCCCGCCGACCGTTTTGCCGGTGATCAGCCAGTACAGCGATACGAACGGGTTGTAGCTCGCGACGCGCGTCGCGTCGGTGCCGGCGCCTAGTGGAACGCCGGCGGCGAGCATCCGCTTCACCGGCGGCGACTGCTCGGCCTTCGCCTTTCCATAGCGCTCGATGAAGCGCTCGCCCTGGTAAGCCATGCGGTGCTGGATCGCGATGCCGCCGCCCAGCGCGCGGATGCGATCGATGTTGCGCGCCGAAATGGTCTCGGCGTGGTCGATGAACCAGTGCATCCCGGCGAGCGGGACCTCGCGATCGACTGCCTCGAATACGTTGAGCGCCCGAGTGATCGTTTCGTCGTAGGTCGCATGCAGCCGGAAGGGCCAGCGCTCCTTGGCGAGCAGGCGCACCACAGCGCTAAGGTCGGGCTCCATGCGCGCAGGCAAATCGGGCCGCGGCTCGAGGAAGTCCTCGAAGTCCGCCGCGGAATAGACCAGCATCTCGCCAGCGCCATTGATGCGAAACTTGTCGTCGCCCTGCCCCGCCTTCACCGTCTTTACCCAGCTCGAGAAGTCGTCCAGCTCCTGGTTCGCCCGCTGCGTGAAGAGGTTGGCAGCGAGGCGCACCGTCGAAAGGCCTTCGCGATTCAGCGCCGTGACGACTTCGTAATCCTGCGGGTAGTTCTGGAAGCCGCCGCCGGCGTCGATCACGCTGGTGACGCCCAGGCGGTTCAGCTCGCGCATGAAGTGCCGTGTCGAGTTGAGCTGCTGGTCGATGGGCAGCTTCGGCCCCTTGGCGAGCGTGGAATAAAGGATGAAGGCGTTCGGCCTGGCGATCAGCACGCCGGTCGGGTTACCGGCGGCATCGCGCTGGATCTCCCCGCCCAGCGGGTTGGGCGTGTTCCTGTCATAGCCCACCGCGCGCAGGGCGGCGCGGTTGAGGAGCGCCATCGCGTAAAGGTTGAGCACGAACACCGGCGTGTCGGGCGCCGCAGCATTTAGCTCCTCCAGCGTCGGCATGCGCTTCTCGGCGAACTGGAATTCCGACCAGCCGCCGACCACCCTCACCCACTGGTTCGGCGGCGTGCGCTGCGCCTGCTCGCGCAGCATGCGCAAGCCGTCGGCGAGCGACGGCACGCCGTCCCAGCGCAGCTCGAGGTTGTAGTACAGCCCGCCACGGATCGGATGCGAATGCGAGTCGATGAGGCCGGGGATCACCGTGCGGCCGTTCAGGTCGATCCTCTGACCTTGATAACCGCCGATCTCGGCGTCGTTGCCGGTCGCGAGGACGCGCCCGTTCTTGATGGCAAGCGCCTGCACGATGCACCGCCGCTCATCCTGCGTCGCGATACGTCCATTGAGGAGTATCAGGTCGGCGTCTCTGGGACTCACGGATCCGCATCCTCCAACGCAGCGCCGGCTGGTGTCAATTGACACCCACCGTTAGCGGTCAGCGAGCCAGTGCGTCGATTTCGTGGATTCGCCTTTCACCAGAAACTGGTTTGCCCGCCGCTGGATTTCGCGGTCGGCCACGCTCGCTCGCTCATGCTGGCGCAGGTGCTCGGTCCACGACTCGTCCATGAAGGTTTCGAGAAATCGGGTCGGGCGCGCCGAGTCGTGGAACAGCTCCCAGAAAAACGCGCCGTTGCGCCGCCGCATCTCGCGCACGTCGCGCATCGCGGCGACGAATTCGGCCCGCCGAGCGGGGTCGACCCGGTATTCGATCGTCACCAGCACCGGCCCGCTGTCGGGTTCCGGAGTTTCGGCCACGAGCGGCGCCGCCCAATCCATCGACGGCGTGAAATCGGGCGCATGGCCGTCAACCAGCCGGAATCTCCATGTCAGCCCGATGGCGGCCACCATCCCGATAGCCGCCGTCGTCAGCGCGGCCGGAATCCCGATCCAGGTGGCGACCTGCCCCCACAGGATGCTGCCGAGCGCCATCCCGCCCATGAAGACGACGACGAATGCAGCAAGGCCACGGGCGCGCACCCACGCGGGCAATGTCAACTGGGCTGAGACCTGCAGTGCGGCCAGGATCGCGATCCACGCGACCCCCGTTGCCAGCATGGCCACCATCAGCAACCCGACATTCTGCAGGTAGGCCAGCGCGAGGGCGGCAAGCGCGTAAAGCGCGCTCGCGCAGGCGACCATGGCACTGCGCGAAATCTTCTCCCTCACCCGAGGCAGCAGCATGGCTCCGGCCACCGCACCGATTCCGATGCACGTCAGCAACAGGCCGTAGACTTCCGGACCGCGCCCAAGCTCGCGGCGCACCACCAGAGGAAAGAGCGACCACGTCGCGCTGGCGAAGACGAAGAATGCGGCGCCGCGGATGAGCACGGCTTGCAGCGTCCGGGTGTGCGTGACGAAACGCAAGCCAACGCGAATGGCGCTCAGGAAACGCTCGGCAGGCAGCGAGCTCTTGCGATGCTCGCGCCGCCAGCGCAGCAATACCGCGAGGATGCCGACGCACGACAATGCGTTCAGCGCGAACACCGGCCACACCCCGACGGACGCGACGAGAACCCCTGCGATCGCCGGACCGATGGCGCGCGAGATGTTGATGCCGATGCTGTTCAGCGCAATCGCCGATGGCAACTCGTCGGCGGGCACCAGCTCCGGGACGATCGCGGCCCACGCCGGCATCGTGATCGCCGTGCCGACGCCAACGGCAAAAGTGAATGCCAGCAGCCCCCAGGGAGTCGTCATGTCGAGCGCCGTGAGCAGCGCAAGCGCGCCGATGACGATCAGGAAATAGACCTGGACGAAAATGAGCAGCCTGCGACGATCGACGATATCGGCGATCGCCCCGGCAGGCAGCGCAAGCAGCATCACCGGAAGACTGTCCGCCGCCTCCACGAGCGCCACCATCGACGGCGACGACGAGAGCGAGGTCATCAACCAACCGGCACCCACCTCGTGCATCCAGGTGCCGATGTTCGAGACAATCGTCGCGATCCACAGACCGCGAAAGAGCCCATTGCGCAGCGGGCTCCAGGGCGACTGCGTGCTCAAGTACGGCTCCTAAAGATGCCTACACCGGCGCCGGGCGCACCTTGCGCAAGCGCAATACTTGCAGCGTAGCGCCGATCAGGAACACGATGAAAAACGCGCCGATGATGGCCTGTAGTTCCGGTGCGTCGGCATTCGGGAGCAGAGGCGCTCCCAACGGCAGCCGGGTCAAGATTTCCGTGGCGCCGGGGATGAAATGGAAGAAGAACGCCGTCGAGTAGGCGATGGTGGCGACGTAGCGGGACACGCGCCCGAACAAGCCGGAGTATTCGGCAAGGAGCGCGACGCCGAGCACGACCAGAGTGACGATGCCCAGGACGTGGGGTTTGCCGAAGCCGCCGTGCTGAAAAATGCCGAACCCGGTGAGGCACGAGATGATCGTCCCGACCACGAAAACCTGTCCGGCAAGACTTCGTGCGGAGATCTCCTTGTAGCGGGCCAAAGCGATAAAGCCGGCTACCACGGCGATCAGGCTGATCGCCGTGTGAAAGACGCCTAGAGTCGTCAAGCCGAACATGTCCACCTCCCGTTGGGTTACATGCCGAACTCTTCGCCGCGCGCGTGTAAGGTTCTTGTCGCGGCCCGGCTGATTTATGTCAACCGACACCGACCGCTGCGGCATCAGGTTCCTGCCTTACAACGCGCGCACGCTGTCGAGGTCGTGCGGTAAGGTATTGTAGTTGTCGTGCGCCGCCGTACCTTGTCCGAGTCCTGATCCGTTACAACCGTTACAAGCGACCGGAATTTCCTCTTTCCTGCTTCGGTCGTTGGTGAAATTCCCTCTTAGGGTACTGAAGGGGGGTATCGCGAGCTGCGCTGGCGTCCAGAGCGCGCTAATTACGTCCTATAGCATCCGAACTTCGATTCCCGCCGCCTCCACCAATTCACGTCCAGCGCAGCTCGGCGTCGAGTTCGTCGTCGGTAGCGGCTTCCAGGCGCCGGATGCAAAATCGGGTGCGCCCTCGAACGAGAAGAGATCCAGCGCGACCTGATCGACGCCGAAGTCCGGCACTGCAACGTCGTTCATGTTCTCCTCGTCTTTGTGGGGTTGATCTGGTGCACGTTCGGCGCCGCCGGTTCTGCGGCTTGTTGCTCGCGCACGCGCCGGAATGTTTCGCGGAGGTCGGTGCTGACCGAGTCGCGATACTTGAAGGGAAACGTGCCGTCCTTTCTGCGCGGTTCCATGAGGCCTCTCATGAGATCCTCTCCAAGCTCAGAATGAGGACCGCGATGGCCCACACGCCGGCGCCGGCCAGCGCGGAAACTGTGACAGTGTCGACGAACGTGCCGAAGGAAAGTAGGGCGAACTTAATCATCCTCTACCTCTTCGCTGCTCCGGCAAATGAATGGCGTCTGACATGATGCCGCTCGGCGACAGAAAACGGGCCTGGGCCGCCTTGGCCGCAAACTGCGCCTTTCGGGATGGCTAGTCTGTGCGATCCCATACATACAGGGAACTGAAAGACAGGGCGCCTCTGTTCGAAATCGAACATACGCCGAGCGCCGAGGCGCGCATTATCCCGAGATGCCCCGCTGCGAAGCCGTGCGCCGTGCCGCGCACATCGTCAACGACATGCACAAGGTGCGCATGCTGCTCGACGTTCCCATGCGCGACCTGCGCGCCTGGATTGCAGGGCGCGCCAATCCGCCGATCGATGTGTTTCTGAAAGCGGTGGACATCATCGAAGCGCACGGCGCAGCGGACGGCCGGGCTGCTTCACGCCGCAGTCGAACGACAGAGTCCATGTGAAACGCCAGACGATGCTGCAGGTGCCCGAAGCCGGCGAGTCCGACGACGGCTGCTTTACCGATATGTCGGCCGAAGCCGCGCTTCACCAGCAGATTGCGGAGTTAGGCGGGTGGCTTGCCGCTCAGGGGCTCGACCTGCGGGGCGACGATGCTCACCCGTATGAAAGTAGCCGCGACCGGCTCTACTGGCGCTACGGTTATTTCATCGGCCTGAAACAAGCGCTGGCGGTGCTTACGAACCGCGGCGCAACGGTGCACTGACCCTATTGGCGCTTCTTGTTGCGACCTCACGGGCGTAGCGCTCCTTCAACGCCCTGCACGAGGGTCTGCAGGCCGTACGAGACATCCTGCAGTTTCGCGTTGATGAAGAATGTCGGCGTGGCGCGCACGCCACTCAGGCTGCCGCCCTCCATGTCCTCCCGCACGCGCTGCAGATAGAGAGTGTCATTCATGTCCGCGTCGTAGCGGACCATATCGAGCTCGAGCTGCTCCGCGTAGCTACGCAGTTGAGAAGGCTTGAGATGGCGCTGGTTGTCAAACAGCAAGCCATGCATCGGCCAGAATTTCCCCTGGCCGGCTGCAGTTTCTGCGGCGAGCGCAGCAAGTAAGGCATGCGGATGAACCTCTTCGAGCGGGAAGTGCCGGTACGCCACCCGGACCCTGCCGACGAAGCGTTCGAGCAACATCTTCACCACTGGCGCCGCCTGTTTGCAGTTCGGGCATTCGAAATCGCCGTATTCAACGACCGTCACGGCCGCATGCTCAGAGCCAAGCATGTGATCGACGTTGCTCGCGGGCACGGCAAGCTCAAAAGCTCGGTGGTGATTCATGGGCTTGCAGCAAAGCCGCGCTCAATGTCCGGTGGCATCCCCGTGGCGGCTCGTCTCGAAGAGGAACCAGGTGCGCCGCTCGGTTTCGTCGATCCACACTTCGATCAGGCTGGCGGTGGCGATGTCGCGGTGCTCGTCGCACACGTTGTGGGCCTCGCGAAAGCGTGCCGCAAGCGCCTTGTTGTCCTCGCGCAGCTCGGCGAGCATGTCCAGCGGCTCGACGTACTCTGCATCATTGTCCAGCACGCGTTGAGTGCGGGCGATGTGTCCGATCGATCTGAGCGTGGAACCGCCCACCTTGCGGATGCGCTCGGCAATGGGGTCGGTCATTGCGTAAAGCTGGTCGGCCTGTTCGTCCAGCAGCAAATGGTAGTCACGGAAGTGCGGCCCGCTCATGTGCCAGTGGAAGTTCTTGGTCTTCAGGTAAAGCGCGAACACGTCCGCCAGGATCGCGTTCATCGCCCCGGCGATGTCCTTGGTCGCCGCGGCTTTCAAGTCGGTGGGGGTGGCCAGCGGGGCCTTACGGCTGAGCGCGAGGTCGCGCGTGTTCTTCGCAACAGGTTTGTCCATGACTTTCGTCCTTTCGTCCTTTCGATCTAACCGCGCCGGGCGTCTACGCTGAACGCGCCGGGCCCGTGAACGTAGAGCAGGAGAAACCCGCCGGTCATGGCAAGGTTCTTCATGAAATTGATCATCTGCATCTGGTCCTTGAAGTCGAAGTGAAACAGCAAGGCCCCGGCCAGGCAGAACGCGGCCAGGGCGAGAGCAGCCCAGCGCGTCAGGAATCCGAAGAGCACCGCCGCGCCGCCGCCGAGCTCCAGGGCGATCACCAGCGGCAGCAGGATGCCGGGCACGCCCACCGACTCCATATAGCCCTGCGTGGGGGCGTAGCCCGCGCCGAGCTTGCCGACTCCGGACAGCAGGAAGATATGCGCCAGGAGAATGCGCGCGACCAGCACGATTGCATTATTCATTGCGCCCCTCTTTTCCAAAATAATCGAGGAGGTGTCGATTGTCTGTTCGGTACCGCGCATGTGAGAAACGGCGACCGAGGGATTTTAACTCCTGAGCCTGTGCGGGCTAACCCGGCGACTCCATCAATAAAAAGCCCGGAATGGCATCGCCAAATCCGGGCTCAGTGCCTCGAATTGAGGAGGAGGAGGAAACGAGGCACTCCGCGCAAAGTACCTCCTTGCCCCACTACATGTATGTGAGATATTCCGCGCCTCGTGCCCTGTAGCCGACAATCGGTAGATTGGCGCCGATGTGCGGCGGTCAGCTGCGACCGCTGCGTTCGGTCCGTCTATTCAATCATCATCTTCGAGGATGGTCAGGCCATACGGATCGTTGCCGACGCCCGTCACGGTCGCGACGACGGCGCGCTTATGAAGGTCGATCACCCACACCGTCCCGCTCGGCGGCGCGTCGGGAGCGAGGCGCGGCCCGCCGGAGACGACCGCATAGCGTCCGTCCGACGTGACCGCGGTGCCTTTGGGGCGGCCCGGGCGGACCAGGCCATCAGCGTCTGCCGGACGGATGACCGGAATGCGCGCAACCTCCGCGCGCGCATCATGCGCGAGAGCCCTCTGCAGATCGACGATCGACACATTGTTCGTGCTGAAATTCGCCACGATGATCTCGCGTCCGTCGGGCGTCCAGGCAACCGTGAACGGCCGTGCTTGGCCTTTGGGATCGTCGGTCCCGACTTGGACGCGGGCAGCCTCGGCGTTGGCCGCGCCTCGGCGGGCGCGGTCCACGTCGATGATCGAGATCGTGTTCCCTTCGAAGTCGACCTGTCCGCTTTCTCGAGCGGTAACGGCGATGAATTTGCCGTTTGGGCTCGCTTTGATGCCGAAGGGGCCGGTCTGGACAGGAATGCGCGGCGCGATCTCTACGACCGGGACGCCCATCAGGGCTTGCCGCAGATCCATCACGGATACGTCATTGGTGCCCGCGTTCCCCGAAAAAAGATAAGTCTTCCCGTCGCCGCCATGGCCCAGTGCGAGGAACTCCGGGTTCGGCCAGCAACCGAACTGGGGGTCGGGAGTCGCGAAAGGAACAACCGGGGGCGGAGTCGGCGAGACGAAAGGCACGGGGAAAGCAGGACAAGCGTGCCCCGGATGGCCCAGCGCCATCTCGATCTGTCCTCGACGGCCGCCGGTCTTGCGGTCGATGATGCTGATGCGGTTCGAGCCGTCCTCGGTCAGCCAGTTTTCCGAGTGACTCACGAGCAGCAGCTCGGGAAGAATCACGAGACCGACCGCTCCAAAGTAGCCGCTGTCGTAGTTCTGCTCTACGGCGTGATCGGTATCGTCGAATTCCGGCTTGAGCATCTTCTTTACGTCCATGACCGAGACGCTTCCGCGCCCGCCGTGCTGCAGGAACTCGGCATTGTTCACGGGGCCGTGATGGTTGATCACGTATGCCGTCCGATGATCCTCGCTGAGCACAATGTTCGCGGGGTCTCCGACTCTCGTGCCGTCGAGGCGATCCGGGTGGACCTTGGACCGGCTTACGATGGCGTTCGGCGTGTTGTTGTTCTGATGCTTCAGCGCCGCCTTGAAGTCGATCGCGTAGATCCGCGGATCCCTCCGGCCGGTCGCCAGGATGAACAAGTCGTCGGCGAGCGCAATGTCCGCGGCGACGAGCAGCAACAGTGGAAAGGCGAACAAAGAAACAGCCCGGATGCGTTTCATCACCGATTCCTCCCCATAGGTTTCATCATCGGTTCCCTTGCAGGTGAAACAGGTCGCCGGCGCGGCCTGCTGTCGTACCGCGCCGCGACCGCTCAGCATTCTGCTCACAGGCCCACGAAGAAATCAATCCTCGTCTTCGTGTCCCCCTTTCGGCGTCCCGTACACCGCGATACAACCGTTCAGGCAGTTGGGAACGACGTTGTTGGCCGGGGAACGGCAGTAGAGGGTTTTTCTTAGACCGCTTCGGTTAGAGGCGGCGGGAACGTAGCTTGCAGGAACCAAGGCGACATTCATGAAGCGAGGTCGCCATGGGAAGACTCCTGGAACAAGCCCCGCGCGCATAAAAAAGGGCCGGCGAGCAGCCGGCCCTTTGTTGGAAGTCTCTCGAAACTACCGGTCGTGGTGCTCGCCCTCGTCGTCCCTGTTCCTGTCCCCGTCCCTGTCCCCGTCTCTGTCGACATGATGGACGTAAACGGCGACACAACCGTTGTTGCTACCGCAAATCCCTGCGCCCACGGTTGTCGTGTCCCCACCGGAACCGACCACCGCAGCCGGCGCCACTTGCGGCACGAAGATGCGGTTGCGCTTGGAGTCCGCCGCCACCGAGTGCGAGTTCTGCGATTGCGGGATCTTCTCTATGAAGAAATTCGTATCCGCATCGACCACGCCAAGCGCGGCGCCGCCGGCCGGAGCTGGACAGCCCGCCGATTTTCCGCACGCCCTGCTGGCGCCCAAGTAGTAGCGCCGATCACCCGCGTTGTACCAGACCTCGTCCGAACCGGTGATGTTCCCGACCTCGACGAAATGCTTGGTCTTCGCGTTGATGACCTGCGTGGTCGTATTGGTGGGAACGTTTTGCGGCGTGCAGCCGAGCATCAGGTTGGCATTCGGTCCCACGGTGGCGCCGTTCGGCCCGCAATCGCTCAGCGGCAGTACACCCGTGTTCGTGGCCGCATCGAACGCGCCATATACCGCCTTGGGATTATGCGGATCGACGATCAACAACCCGCCCTGGCAGAAATTCGGACCGGCGAACGTGCAGCCTGCAGGGTTGCCGGCAATCTGCGGGATCGAGACGTAGAAGCGTCCAGTACGGGGTTCCCAGGCAGGCTGCTCCATCGACAAGCCCTCACCCGCCGGGACGATCGCGTTGTCGATATTGATCTTCAGGATCTTGTGGACCCCGCTGGAGTTCCGGTCACCATTCGCGGCGAACAGGGTCCCGAAGGGTGGATCTTCAGCATTATTGGCGACAAGCAGCAACTCGCCATCCGACGTTATATCCATTTCGTCTACCCTGGTCGTCCCGCCGGTGGGGAGGGGCAGCTGCGCGGTGGTGGATGACGAAGATTCGAGATCGAACACCTTGAGCGTGCTGTCGCCGTCGCCGGCGTAGAGCCATCTGCCGTGAGCAACGACACCATCCGGCCCCGAAAGATTGTTGTTTACTGCCCCGGTGCCGAGCAGCTTGACGCCGACGAAACCGCCGAGCGATCGCTTCCAAGTCAGATGGTGGGTATCGATGACCTGGATAGCCCCGTTCGAGCGATCGGCGAAATAGAACTCTGCCCGATGTGGATTGACGAAGCTGATGTCGAAGGACCGCAGCGGGTTGCCGGGAATCTGAACCGCTGTGAGGCACTTGGTCTGTGTATCGGTCGGAGCGCCCGGCCCGGTACAAACGCCGAACGCGGCGCCGGATGCCGCGAGCGACATGGCGCCAAGAAGCGCCGAAGTGGAAGAAAGTCTTGAAAGCATTTTGAAGCCTCCTCTTGTCCTCTTGATAGGCGAATGCGGCGCAAGGCCGCGTTTTTGGTGCCTTACGGGAAACACTGATTCCTGAAACGGCGGCGCTCGGAAAAGTTGGGCGTCTCAAGGCGCCCGATACTCGGGGCGCGCTTTATCGTGCGCTTGGTGCGCACTGTTAGAAGCGTTTACTTTCCTCCGGTGCCGCGATTTTTCTTGTGATGAGCAACACGCTACTCCGCAAGCCTGACGATCACCTGACGCGAATGGCGGCGGAACTGTATGCGTAAGACTGTATATGTACAGAAAGCACTAAAACTGCGAGAGCCAACGCTGACTTACGTCGCCGACTTCAGCCAAAACCTGATCATCGGTTCTGCCTGACGACTTCAGCACGTGGAACGAGTGATCGGCGGCTTCCAGCCAATGCATCTCCCAAGGTGCTCGCACGCTGCTGAGCGCGCGCTCCATCAGGTCTCGCCGGCACAGTGCGTCGCGCGTGCCGTTGAAGCACAGCACCGGCACCTTGATCTGCGGCAGGTGCGCATCGCGCAGCTGCTCTGGCTTGTCGGCGGGATGCAGCGGATACGCGAGCAGCAGGAGCGCATCGCAGGCGAAGCCGTCGGCGGCGAGCATCGAGGCGACGCGCCCGCCCATGGAGCGTCCGCCGATGATCAGAGCGTGGGGACTAAGCTCTGTCCGCGTACGCGAGACGACCGCGTCGAAGCATTCTTTCAGGCGCTGCATCGTGTCGGGCCGGCGCGAGGCTTTTTCGCGATAGAGGAAGTTGAATCTGACGACGCCGAGACCTTGGGCGCGAAGCACTTCGCTCAGTCTCACCATGCCGCGATAGTCCCTGTGGCCGCCTGCGCCGTGAGCGCAGACGAACACCGCTTCTGCGCCCCTCTCAGCGGCAGGCTCGAAAACCGCGGTGGTCTGCTCCGCACCGACCGCCACCAGCCATTGCGCGTTCCTAAAAGGCAAGAAAAGGGCTCGGGAACTATGCGTTGGCTGTCATTCTCGAGGAGCACGATCGAAGGAGCAAGGCGCAGTAGAATTCCTGCACATCGCCAGCGAGGAGGGACCGATGCCTAGACGCCTGCCCGGTTCACGTGAAGAAGATTCCTGGCTGTCCGAGCGCCAGCTTGCCGGATTGGCGCGCGCCGATGAGGCCGACGCGATGCGCTCGCCGATCCCGACCCAGGTGGTGTCGAACGGCGAATACCTTCCGTTTCCACAGACGCTGCAGCAGCGTCAGGTCGAGGCGCGAATCGCCGAGCTCGCGGGCTACGCGAGCAGGAAGCTCGGCACGAGCCGGCGGCGCTTTCTCGCCTCCGCCGGCGGGATGGCCGCGGCGTTCCTCGCGATGAACGAAGTGTTCGGCCGCTTTTTCGAGGTGAGCCCGCTCGAGATGTTCGGGCCGGCCTATGCAGCCGACGGCGTGCCGCGCGATCTGTTCGTCTTCGACGACCAGCTGCACATGATCCGCCAGTCTTTCAACGGCCCGCTGGCGCTGCGCGCAATGTCGCAAGGCGCCGGTGCGGCTGCTTCTGCCGCCGGCTTCGACAAGAACCCGTTCAACACTGAGGGCCTGCCGGACGAGCTGGGACGGCCATGGGCAGCGTGGAATCCGTCGCTCGGCCAGACGCCGATCACCGGCGCCAACTTTCACCTGGTGAAGTTCATCAAGGACATCTACCTCGACAGCCAGGTGGCGGTCGCGATCCTGAGCAACGCTCCGCTTGGCCTCTTCGAGCCCGCGGGCGGCGGCAAACCGCGCACCCCGAGAAGCGTGGACGAGTCGCTGGCGGCGATGAACCTGACAGGGTTCCAAACCGCGGCAGTGAGGGACTTCGTCAATAACCTCGCCGGCTCCACGCGGCTGCTCGCGCACGGACAGATCTTCCCCGGCAGGGAGAACCTCGGCTTCATGCAGCAGCAGATCGACCAGTTCCATCCCGACTCGTGGAAGGGCTACAACATCGCCTATACCGCCAAGCTCGACGGCAATCCCGAAAGCGAGCTGCGGCAATGGCGGCTCGACGACGAGAAAGTGGCGTATCCGACCTATGAGCTGATCCGGAACAACCGCAAGGAGCTGGAGAGCCACCCGGGCTTCTTCAATATCTGCATCCACAAAGGCCTCGCGCCGGCTGCGCCGGACACCCCCGAGCAGGGCAGCCCGACCGATCTGCCGAAGGCTGCGCGAGACTGGCCGGAGTTCAACTTCATCATCTACCACTCCTGCTTCGGTCCGCGATTCTTCGATGCCGAAGCGCTGCAGGCGATCCGGTCAGAAAAGCTGCGCAACGGCGTGCCGGACCTGCGCTGGCTCACCGAGTTCGCGCAGCTATCGGCGCCGCTTCCAAACGTTTACGCCGAGATCGGCACCACCTTCGCCTCCTGCGTCGTGACGTTCCCGACCGTGTGCGCGCACATGCTCGGGCAGCTCATGAAATACATGGGCCCGCGCCGCATCGTGTTCGGATCGGATTCGCTGTGGTACGGGGCGCCGCAATGGCAGATCGAGGCCTTCTGGCGCTTCCAGATCCCGGAGAGCATGGCGAAGAAGTACGGCTATCCGCAGCTCACCGCGGAGGACAAGCGGCGCATCCTCGGGCTCAATTCCGCGGGCCTCTACAAGCTGCCTACGAGCGTTGCAACGTACAAACCATTGCCGAAGGACTACGAGGGGCGCATTCCGGACGGTTTGAAAGCCACCTTGAACTATCCCGGCTACTCCAAACCGGGAAGTGACCGAGGCGCGCTCGAGGAGCGGTATACGGTCCCCAACGACAGGCTTGCAGAGCTGCGCGCGGACTACCTCACCGCGGGCGGGCACCCGAGCAACCGGCGCTACGGCTGGATTCAGCGCTAGCGAGCCGAGCAGGCAAAAAAAAGCCCGCAACTTGCGTTGCGGGCGTTGTACGGCGACCTTCGTCTTCTACTGATCAATCATCGTCATCGCCAGACCTCTCGCCTACCCGGCAGATCTTCCAGATCACGCCGGTCCTGGGAATCTGGAGGAGTGGACCGTCACCGGCGACCTGGAACCTGGAAGCCGAATCGGACTGGCCGAAGTCGCGCACCGCCCCGTAATCCACGAGGTAAGCGCAGTCGTCAGGCCCGAACTTGAGATCCACGGGGCGGTTGATCCCGTGAATCCCGGACACGAACGCCTGCTCGAATGTGCTGTTGTGGGCAAACCGTTGGAGCTGGAGTTGGAGCGGCTCACCCGGGCGGCTGAAGTTGATGAGCTGGATGTCGTGCCCCTCCTCCGGGGTGCCATTGGCTTTCGAGAACCCGAAGTCCCCCTCGCGGCCGGCAAGGGCCGCACCGCGCTTGACCGGGCCGTGGACAAAGGAATTGGGCACGAAGTCAAGCCCGACAATTGCGACGTCCGCCGGCTCAAGGGCCAGGGGCGCCGTGATTGGCTGGGGCGGGAACGCGAGAACGTGTTGCACCGGCTTATTTACGACGGCGGCCGGATTGTCGTCGCCGGGGCCCCCGACAGGGTTGAAAACCGCCTGAGTTGAATCCAGGAAGCCGAGCCGATCCGGCCACCCGTGGTAATCCGGGCTGCCATCGCGATTCTGCTGGGCGAGTTGCAGGCGGTCCGGGGAGTTGTTGGTCGGCCGCGCACCCCGCTCGTCTTCGCCGTTCTCGGTGACAAACAGCCCGCCCTTCAGGGCGTGATCATCCGGCGCGAAGCGAATGCCGTACGGGTTCCGGTACCCCCACGAGAAGGGCTCGATGGTGGACTTCGGGTTTTTGGCGTTGACTTTCGCTCTCAAGATGGCGCCGTCGCAGATTCCTGGCCCGGTCGCACCGTCGAACGCCTTCACGCTCGTGCGGTGCGTGCCGAAGTCAGAATACCCGCTCGTCGTCACACCACCACCCGAGTCGAATACATTGCCGCTCAGCGTAATGTCCTGACACGGGATGTCATGCTGATTGGCGCCACCGCCGTTGTCGCGACCCACAACCCCGGAGTTGGTCGTCGATCCTTGAGACCAGTAGATCCAGCCGTCTTTGAAGGTGATCTGCTCCGCCGGGTGGTCTCCCGTGGGCAGACCGGTGATGAACGGGGTGACGTCCCCGGTCTCGGGGTTCACGGTCACGATGCGCGAGCTGTTGTTCTGGGCATTAGTTGCAGGCGCGCGGATGGCCTGGTTTGAGTCCGTGGCGAAGAGTCGCCCGCCGTTGAAGCCTTTCTCGAACGCGATGTCGATCGCCGGGCCGTGCGGCTGGAGACCTACGCCGCTCTTCGTGGGCTTGGCGAGAACCGGATTCTTGGTCCTCGGGTTCCCGCTCTGGTCAAACACCAGGATGTCGGGCGTGAAGGGGTTGGTGGCCGACAACTCGCCCCCGACGACAGGACTCGTCTCGTCGTTGCACCGGCTCGGCAGGCCGTGTCCCGACTCCAGCACGAACACCTCAAACCGGCGTGCGTCGCCGCGAAACGCGACTGCGGTCGGAAAGTTGAGGCCCTTGGCAAAGACCGAAACCTCGAAGCCCGGAGGCACGACGATATCTTGGCCATGACCGGGGTCGAAGAAGACGTCCTCGCCGGTACAGAGCGGGTTTCCTGCGGCTGTTGCAAGCGTAGGTAGGGTAAGTACCAGCGCGAATGAGACAGTCACCCAACTAAATCGATCGAATCTGCTGCGCATGTCAACTCCTTCTCAGCGTTATCCAGCGCCGGGGAAATGCGAGCCGGCTTCGTGCTTCAATCGTTTTTTCGTCTGTGCTGCAGGCCTCCCAAGCCTTCAGTCACAGTACCCAAAAATAGCCCGGGATCCATGAAATCTGCTTCTGGGTTGATGACCGTTTGTCATGAATACTTTCTAGTCGGCGTCCTGGTCGTTCCCGGGAATGCGGAAGCGAATGCGCGAGATGGTGTGCGTCTTCACCATGGCCGCCCACTGGCTGTCCACCGATTGCTGGCCGACGACCCCGCGTAGATCGAGCGAGAGGTTGGTGATGTAGATCCAATCGCCGCTGCGCACGAGGCTTGCCGGGAACAGCAGTCCGACGGGCGAGCCGTCGCGCACTCCGTTGAAATCCCCGATCTTGGCGATCGCCTTCCCGGTCTTGTCGGTCACGACGATCTCGTCGGACTGGTTTGCGCACACCCAGACGTTGTCGTCCTCGTCCAGCATCAGGCCGTCCGCGCCGTTGATGCTGTTGGTGAAGTTCTTGATGTCGCCTGCGGCGCCGCCGTTATTCGCGATGCGAACGACGGTGTCGTTGCCGGTATTGGCGACGAACAGCGCGCTCTCGTCGCTGTTGAACTCAAGCCCATTCGCGCCGAACGGCGGGAAGCCCGAAGTCGCGAGCAGCGGGTCCGTCTTCCAGGCGGTCGCCGCGCCGCCGTTGGGCCCGGTGCGCCAGATGATTCCCTGGAACGAGTCCGACACATAGACGTTCCCCGCCCGGTCGAAGGTGAGCGCGTTCAGACCCGGGCTCCCGGTCACGGTCATGAAAACCGACGAGGCGCCGGTGTGCGGATCGACCCGGCGCACAACGCCTGCGCCGATATCGATCACGAGCAACTCACCTTTGGAGTCGAACGCAAGACCGAGCAGTGCAGAGCTCGAGTTCACTGCGACCTGCCGCTTGAGGCGCCCGTCCCTGCCGAAGACGGAAAGCTGGCCTTTCCCTGCCCCCGTGGGATTGAACCCGGTGACGTAAATGTCGCCGTGGCGGTCCGCCGTGATGCCCTCCGGATTGAGCGACCCGGGTGGCAATGAGGCGAAGCGCTCCACGCGGCCGCGGTCCCATGCGCCGGCATCGAGCGGGAACAGAACGAAGCAAACCACCAGAGCTAGAACAGCGCGGGAAATCGCGGGCATATCTCCTCCCCAGAAGATTGTTTGCGCGGCCAGTCTGTCCCTCTAGCGCCGCAGCGTCAAGAAGACGCACCTAAAAAAAGAACGCCCGACCCCGGAATGAGTCAGGCGTTCGAGATGTTAGTTTTTATTCTGGAGGGCGACGAGTAGAGCCGAAGCGGGGTCTTTGCAACTCAGTCGTCGTGATCGTCGTCTCCATGCGCGCCGTGATCGCGTTCCTCGCGCGGGTTCCTGCATTTGAAGTTCGCAGCGTCGTTCGTGCTGCCGCTGCCCGTATAGACGGCAACCTTCGGGTACACGCACAGCGGGCGCGTGCGGTCGACGACTCCGCCCGTGCTGTGCGATGCGACGACCCGCTTCGGCGCTTGCCCTTTCTCGACCCAGTTCTCTAATGCCGTCAGCATGTCGAAAGTATTAGGGCCGGGCCCGCCGGAGCAGTGCTGCATGCCGGGCACCATGAACAGGCGGAAGAACTCGTTCGTCCGCTCGAGCGCGTCTTCGCGGTCATCATGGCGATGCGACATGAAGTCCACCACGCTCTCGAAATAATTGATCGAGTTGAGCGGCGAGATGTCCGGGTCGCTGAAGCCGTGGTACACGATCAGCTTCGCGCCGCGCCGGTTCAACGGCCGCAGGTCCGGGTCGATCGCGTCAAGCAACGGCCCAACCTTATGCAGCGCGAAGAGCAGGTCGGAGCCGAAGTTGAAGGTCATCGGGTCGTAGGCCGGATTCTCGAACACCTGGTACCTAAAGAAGCCGTCTGCGGCCTGCCAGTGCAGCCCCGTGAACGGCGCGCTGCCCGTGGTCCATGCCGCCCAACCGCCCGGTCCGTCTTCCGCGCCGGGAACAAGCGGCGGATGCACGAGCTCGCCCCACGGCGTGCGCACGCCGCTCCAGATGTCCTTGATGGCCTTGACCTGTTTCGGGGTAAAGCAAGTTGCGGGATCCTGGCCTGCCTTGCACGTCAGGACCGCGGGGTCGAACTTGCACTTGCGCGGATCGTCGATGACGCCGTCGACGATGCCGTCGATCGCGTCGCAGGCCGCTGCCGTCGCCTTGCCGAGGATCGCCGTCTTGCTCGCCGGGATATAGCTCTCCGGGTCCTTCAGCGTGGCCATCGAATACCAGAGGTGAGAGCCGGCGTAGAAGCGCGTCCAGTTGTTCGCCGGATCGCCGGCGATGAGGCCGTCGAAGTCCTCGGGATAGCGCTGCGCCTCCATCAATCCCTGTTGCCCGCCCTTGGAACAGCCGACGTAGTAGGAGTACTTCGGACGCTCACCGTAGAAGGCGCGGCTGATCTGCTTGCCGTTCACGGTCGTTACGTGCGTGCCGCGATGGCCGAAGTCGGCCACGAGATCAGGCCTTCCCAGCGCCCACGTCGAGTCGAAGGATCCCGAGCTGACGTGCCCGGTGTCAGTGCTCGCGGTGGCGTAGCCGCGCGTTAGCGCCAATCTCATCGCGCTGTAGCTGATGACGCCTGCCGTGCCGCCGTTGCCGACCATCTGGAATTTTCCGTTCCAGCCCGTCCCCGTCGGCATCCACACCTCGAACCGCACCGCGGGCTTGGTCACGCCCACTACGCGGCAGATCGGCACCGGCAGCGTGCCGACCGGGTCCGGATTGGCGCCCGCCGGCCGCAACTCGGCGAGCGTGATGGTGGTGTCAGGGATGCTCACCGCTGCCTTGAGGTCGGCGCATGCGATAGGCTGGGCCGCCGCCGCTGGCAGGGCAATCAAAAACAGACTCAGAAGCATGGCTTTCATTGTGGTTTCCCTCTGATGGATAGCGGTGTCAGTCGTCGTGTTCTTCGTCGTCGTGCTCGTTCCCGTGGTGGCCCTTGGGCAGGCCGATCAGGCCGCCTTCGCGCGTCGAGTCGACGGCGCCGTACTGGCGGCCGGTCGCGAGGTCGATGAAGACGGCGTTCACGTTGCCGATGTCGGCCGGAGTGCCGACCACGTGGCCCAGCGCCCGCAGCTTGGCGATTTCCGTCTCGTCGAAGCCGGCTTCGCGCGCGATGAAGTTTCCGCGCGTAGTCACCGCGATGCGCGGCGCCTCGATCGCCTGCTTGAGCGTCATGCCGTGATCCACCAGGTTGATGAGCACGTTAAAAACCGAGCTGATGATGGTCGCGCCGCCGGGCGAGCCGAAGGCGACGACCGGCTCGCGGCCCTTGAACAGGATGGTGGGCGTCATGCTGCTGCGCGGGCGCTTTCCACCCTCGACATCGTTGGCGCCCGGGCCGCCGAAGCGCGGGTGCATGTTGAAGCCGAAGTTGAAGTCGGTCAGCTCGTTGTTGAGCATGAAGCCGTAGCCGGGAACCATGATCCCCGTCCCCCAGCCCTGCTCGATGGTCGTCGTGTACGAGACGATGTTGCCCCACTGGTCCACCACCGAGAAGTGCGTCGTATAGCCGCCGGGGTGGCTCACGGGCTCCGCAGCGGCGAGCAGGGTGTGGCCGGGACGCTGCGCCGAGTCGAACAGCCACGGGTCGCCGATCGGCGCGTTTCCCGGGATGATCGAGCTCAGGCTGATCAAGTCGCCGCGCATCTGGACGTAGTGCCGATCGAGCAGGCCGCGCTTGGGCACCGGCACGAAATCCTCGTCGCCCATCCACACGCTGCGGTCGGCGAAGGCGAGCCGCATCGCCTCGGTCATGACGTGCAGAGTCTTGGCCTTGCCGAAGCCGAAGCCGGCAGACGCGTCGCCCAGCGGGTAGCGCTCGATCATCTTGAGCGCCTGGATCATGGTCAGGCCGCCCGACGAGGGCGGCGACATCGCGGCGATGCGATAGCCGCGGTACTCGCCCACGATCGGCTCGCGGATCACGATGTGGTAGTCAGCGAGGTCCTGCATCGTCATGAGGCCGGGCTTGCCGCCGTTGGCCGTCGCGTGCTGTGCGGCCACGATCGCCGCGCCGATCTCGCCGCGGTAGAGCACGTCCGGCCCCTTCTTCGCGATCAGGCGCAGGGTCTTCGCGAGGTCCGGCTGGCTCAGGATCTGGCCCTGCTTCAGCGGCACACCGCCGGGGCGGAAGACCGCGGCCGTCTCCGCGTAATAACTGGTGCGCGGATCGGTGGCGTCGCGGGCGAGCACGAAGTTCACCGGGAAGCCGTTCTCGGCGAGCTCGATCGCGGGCTGCATCACTTCCGCAAGCCGCATGCGCCCATAGCGCTGTACGGCCGTGGCCACCACCTTCAAGGTGCCGGGGACGCCCACCGCCTGGCCGCTGGTGGAAGCGGGCGTGAACCCCTGGTTGCTGCCATCCGGATTGGTGAACAGCGTGGTATCGGCGGTCGCAGGCGCCCTTTCGCGGCCTTCGATCGCGAAGGTGCTGCCCTTATCCTTGCCCTTCGCGAGGTGCACCATCATGAAGCCGCCGCCGCCGATGCCCGAGAACTCGGGCTCGACCACGTTGAGCGCGAACTGGATGGCCGCGGCGGCGTCGATGGCATTGCCGCCGCTGCGCAGCATCCTCGCGCCCGCCTCCGCGGCGAGCGGGTGCGATACCGCCACCACTCCGCCGCGGAAGCCCGGGCCCGGCGGCACCGCCAGCCCGGAGGCCTCGTGCTCCGCCCACGCAGGGGCGAAGCTCAATACCGTGAAGCTAAGTACCAGCAGAGATTTGCGCATGTCAGGCGACTTTCGCGTTAATCATCATCTCGATCGTGCCGGTCGCGGTCATGGTCATCGTCATCGCGTTCGCGCCCCGAGTGCGACACCGGCGCCGGGGGCAGCCGCTTGCCGCCCGGGCCATCGGCAAACGTCAACGGAGAAACCGCCCGCTGCTGGCCGACGCCCTGCTCGCTCCAGTCGCACACGCCGTCCGGGAAAACGTTGTGCAGCCGGCCCAACTGCGCAGACGTGAGGACCAGCGGCGAATAGTCCGCCGAGTTGAGCGGCTTCAGCTGGCACTTCAGGATGTTCTCCGCCAGCGGGCCGCCGGCGACCTGGCGGGGCGAGGAGTGTTTCGCGAGCCTCGGGTCCGCATCGCACAGCGCCATGTCAAAGACCGGATTGGAGAAGGTCACGTCGCCGGTCAAGAAGCAGAGATCGACCGCCGCCGCCGGCTTCGCCGCGATTACCTGCGCCTGGGTCCGCACGGAGTTGAGCGTCTTCTTCGGGGCGCTGACCGTCAGGTTCGACAGCCAGGTGTCCATGGTCGAGAACGACTTCAGCGTCACAGCCGCGAACTGCGCCGCCGTGCCGGGCAGGAGTCCGGTCCCATAGCGCCACATCACCTGATTGCCGTGATTGCCATGATTGTCCGCGTCGATGCGGGCACGCTCCGCGAAGCTGCGCCAGATGTAGTGGATGCCCTGTTCGTCGTAGCCGCGCGAATCGATGATCGGCAGCTTGCCGAGGTTCGCGCCGCTCGACACGATCCCGGCCCTGTAGGCGATATCGAGGGCCGGCAGGTCCGCCGTGGTGCGCGCCGCCGTGCGGTTCGAATCGGCATCGAAGCCGCCGATCTTCTCGTTCAGCGTGACGAATTCCTCGGGCGTGATCGCGCCCGCGAGCAGCGCCTTCAGCCCATATTGGATGCCGTTGTTGTCCCCGGTCTGCCTCGCGCGCGTGCTGTTGGGCGGAATGCCCGCGGTGGTGCCCCAGACGGCGGTGGCGAGGTCGGGATCGCCGCAGCGCGTGCCGTTCGGATTGCTCACCGGGTCATAGACCAGCGCGGCCGGCAGCCGGCAGTTGTTCCGCGGCGCGCCCACAAACCCCATGGCACCGGTCGTCTGGTTGGTCACTAAGAACGGGACATAGTTGCCCGGCTTGTTGTTGAATCCGAACGAATTGTTCCAGGAGTGGCAGCCGAACTGATCGAGGTGCCCGTTGATCGCCGTCTTCTTCGCGTCGATCTGCGCCTGGGTCTTCCCGGACATCAACGACGTCCAGTCCGGGCCGGCGTAGAAGTTCACCAGCAGCACGCAATCGGTGACCTCCATGCCGGTGGTGATCGAGTCAGGGTAGTCGCAGCTCGGCTGGATGCCGTCGAGCAGGCCGGGGAAGATGGAGGCGGCGGTGTTCTGCTGGATCGAGCCGCCCGAGCAGCCGTTGCCGACCGTGTACTTGATCTCGCCGTACGTGTCGACGATGTGCTCCTTCATCATCATCAGCGTCTCGGCCACCAGGACGCGGTTCGAGTTGTAGAGCGAATCGGTGAGGCTGTTGTCGACGACCATGAAGCCGCGCGACAACGCCGCGTCATCGGCCCAGTTCTGCTCGCTGCGGAACTGCAGCCGCGGCTGGCCGGTCGAGGCGCCGAACGTGTAGACCACCTTGCCGTTCCATTGCGGCTGCGGCGCCAGCGCCGACCACGCCTTGGCGGGGTCGAACAGCACCGCGATGTCGTAGATGCCGCGATTGAGCGTGCCGCGCTCGACGCGCACGATGTACGGCACCGTCAGTCCGGCGGTCGTAGTGGTCATCGCGAGATCGGCGGGCGCGCTGCCGGGCGTGTACGGCTTGAAGCAGTTGTTGGTCGGTGCCGGAGCGGGTGGGCTCGGGTCCGGCAGCGCGGTCGAGCAACCCGCGGTCGTCGTGCGGTAGAACAGCTTGTACTCGGTCGGGATGTTGCACTGCGCGTCGAAGGCCGTGGTCGTCAGGCCGCTCGCGTTCGACGCCGGCGTGTTGCCCGATTCGGCGACGGGCGCGGGCGTCGCGCAGATCCATGGCGTGGTCTGCGAGCCCAGCAGCACCGGTCCGCCGATCGGATGGTTGGTGATGGTGAGCGAAGCGCGCCGGCCGCCGCCGTGGTCTTTCGAGTCAGCGAGGAAGTCGTTGCGCCCGGGCACCAGGCCGGTCAACACGCCGCGCATAGTGCGCGCGGCCGTATCGGTGCGAAAGCTGGCCGTGACGTCGCGGCCGTTGAGAAGCAGCTTCACCTGCTGTAGTGGCACCATTTTCGGCACGCGTACCTCGACCAGCGCGTCGCCGCCGCTCACGAGATCCGCGCGGTTCGACAGCGTCGAGATCTCGAAATTGGTCGGCGGCAGGTCTGCGGCGGCCTGCGCCGCAGCGAAAACAGTCGAGACAAGAACACCCAGCAGCGCCATAGCGTGAACACGCAGCATGCCGACTCCTCTCTTGATCGTTGAGCAAGGATTTCTTGAAAGGCCACGCTACTACAAAGCCGCGACCGATCTATTCACGCTGCTTCTGAACTGATGCCCATCTATCATGAATCCCGGCCGTCGGACGTGCCGATAATCGGCCAACCCAAGAGGGGGGCTCAATGAATCGACTTTCGCTGCTCGCGCTCGCCGTGAGCGCGGCCTTTGCCGCACCGCTCGCCGAGGCTCGCATCACGAAGGTGGTGATCGACCCGGTGCTGTCCCAATCACCGACGTTCGGCGGCTACTCCTGGCCGGGAGTCGGACAGTACGAACGGATAATCGGCACCGCGTTTGGCGAGGTGAACCCGAGCGACCCGAAGAATTCGGTGATTGTCGACGTTGGCCTGGCGCCACGCAACGCGGGGGGAAACGTCGAATACTCGTTCGACTTCTACATCCTTAAGCCCATCGATCTGACGAAGGGCGCCCACAAGGTGATGTATGAACCGCCGAACCGCGGCGGCAAGACCTGGAACACCTTCGGCCGTGTGCCGGGGAGCAACGATCCGGGCGGGACGATTCTCGATCCGGCCGTACTGGCGAATGCATTCCTGATGCCGCGCGGCTACACGATGGTCTGGAGCGGCTGGGACAAGGCGGCCGGCACCAACACCACTAAGACAGCGCTCTCGCCGACGACCATCACGCTGCCGGTCGCCAAGAACCCGGATGGCTCGACGATCACCGGCCCGGCGTACGAATACATCGTGACCTCGGGCACGGGCGCGTTCGCGCTGAGCTATCCGGCGGCCACGCTGGACAAGAGTAAGGCGAAGCTCACTCATCGCGTGCATCTCGACGATCCGCCGGTGGAGGTTCCCGCTTCCGGCTGGACCTACAACGCGACCGGAACCAACGTTAACCTCGTGCCGGCGGGCTGGGTGGCAAACGACATCTACGAGTTTTCCTACACCGCGAAGGATCCGTCGGTCAACGGCCTGGGCTTCGCGGCGGTGCGCGACTGGAACGCTTGGCTGCGTTACGAGAAGCACGACGATTTCGGCACGCCGAACCCGCTCGCCGGGGACATCAAGCGCATTTACACGGAAGTCGTGTCGCAGCCTGGGCGTCTTCTCAATGACTTCCGGCACCTCGGCTTCAACCAGGCGGAGAACGGCAAGAAGGTGTTCGATGGCCTAATGCAGTGGATCGCGGCGGGCGACGGCATCAATATGAACTACCGGTTCTCGCAGCCCGGTCGCACCGAGCGCAACCGGCAGGACCATCTCTATGTTGAAGGCGTATTCCCGTTCGCCAACGTGATGACGCATGATCCGATCGCGCGCAAGACGGACAGCCGGTACGCAAGGTGCAGCGCGACCAAGACCTGCCCGCTCGGCGTCGAGATCTACTCGGCCAATGAGTACTGGGTCAAGGCCGCGTCGCTGCTGCATACCGATCCCACGGGCAGCGTCGATCTGCCGGATTCGCCCTACGCGCGCAACTATTTCATCTCGAGCCATCAGCACGGGACCGGCAACGGAGCAGCGAAGGGTAACTGCCAGCAGTTCCAGAACCCGCTGAACTCCGCGCCGGTGCAACGCGCGCTGTTCATCGCGCTCGACGAATGGGCCACCGAGGGCGAGGAGCCGCCGCACAGCAGGGTGCCTAAACTGCGCAACGGAACGCTGGTCCCGCCGCTCCCGCAGTCGGGAATGGGCTTTCCCAACATCCCGGGCGTCACCTACACCGGCCTCAAGACCACGCGCTATCTCTTCGACTACGGGCTGAACTTCTACGAGACCGGCATCGCGACGACCAACCCGCCGGTGATAGTCGTCAAACCTGGTGCGACTCTGCCGGCGTCTCCGACGACGACGTATCAGGACAACCCGGCCAACGGCCCGATCTATCCGAGCTACATCCCGAAGACCGACAGCGACGGCAACGACATCGCTGGAGTACGGCTGCCCGACGTCACGGTGCCTGTCGCGACGTATACCGGCTGGGCGCTGCGTGCAGGGGCGCAGGCCAACGACGGCTGCGAAGGCTCCGGGCAATGGATCGCGTTCGCGAGAACGGACGCGGACCGCGCCGCCACCGGGGATCCGCGTCTTTCCGTGGAGGAGCGCTACCCGACCTTCGAGCAATACCACCGCAGGATCAGGCACGCCATCAACCAGATGGTGAAAGACCGCTTGCTCCTGTGCGAGGACGCTCAGAGCGAAGAGACCCGACTGATGCAGCTTGGAGTCGACAAAGGCGTCCCGCCGCCTGCGGGCGGCATTCTGCCGGTGGCACAGTTGCCGCACGCGTGCCGAGCGCACAAGGACGACGACCGAGACGAGCACCACGGCCGAGGCAAAGACGACGACCGGGACGACGACTGAATTTCTCGGCACTGAAAAGAGGAGGCAACATGAAATCACAACTTTTCCGCAAATCGGCCTTAGCCGGTGCCGCGGCTGCCGCGGCTGCGCTCGCCTGGGCGCCGGCTTCGGATGCGCGCGTCACGCGGATCATCGTCGATGCCACGGCGACTCTCACCGGCCAGGACATACCGTACCAGACGCTGACCGGGCGCGCCTTCGGCGAGCTCGATCCGAGCGATCCGCGGAACGCGCTCATCACCGATATCGCGATCGCGCCGAAGAACGCGAACGGCAAGGTCGAGTACATCGCCACCTTCTTCATCGTCAAGCCGCTCGACATGGCGCAGGCGAGCGGCCTGATGTGGCACGACGTGCCCAACCGCGGCGGCAGGATCACCATCACTGCCGATCTGCGCAATTTGCACGACGTCGGATTGAGCAGCGCCTGGCAGGGTGATAACGCGGGCGTCTCCGCCACGTCGCCCGCAACGAGGGTTCCGGCCAATGCGTCGACGCTCTCGCCGGTTCCGCCCAGCATCAATGAGTGGGTAAAGGTGCCGGTGCTCAGCGGCGTGACCGGAAAGATCGTGGGCCGCATCATCAATCGCAGCGGCCCCGGGGCGGCGCCGTTGAACGTGATGGGGAATCCGATTCCGTACTCCCCGCTCGACTCGACGAACAACGCCGGAGCGACGCTGACGGTGCATACGCATGAAACGATCACCGGCGTGGTGACCGAGGTACTACCGGCCATCCCGAACAGCGACTGGAAGTTCTGCGGCGGCGGCACGTTCGCAGCACCCGCGCCCGTCACTACGCTGCCGGTGAACGTCTGCCTGAAGGACGGCTTCGATCCTGCGAAGCTCTACCAGCTGGTCTATACGGTGAAAGACCCGTATGTGCTCGGCGCCGGTACGGCTGCCTTCCGCGATGTGCAGTCGTTCTTCCGATACGAAGTCAAAGATGATTTCGGTACTGCCAACCCGCTTGCCGGCAAAATCCGCTGGGCCATCATCCGCGGCGTTTCGCAGTCCGGCAATTTCACCCGGCACTTCATCCATCTCGGCATGAACCAGGACGAGGCTAGGCGCATCGTGCACGACGGCGCCTGGCCGCTCATCGCAGGGCGGCGCGTTGCCAACAATTCGCGCTGGGGACAGCCCGACGGCGTGCTGGAGCTCTACCAGATGGGAAGCGAAGGCCCGCAGTGGTGGCATGAGTGGCCTGATCTAGTCAGGGATCTGCCTACGCGGGGCATCCTTGATCGCTGCGAGCGCACTCACACCTGTCCGAAGATCGTCGAGACCTTCGGTGGTGCAGAAGTATTCGCTCTGAAGATGACCATGTCGTGGGTCGGCACCTCGGCCGACCACGACATTCCGGTGCCGAAGAACGTGCGCAGGTATTACCTGCCGAGCTCGACCCATGGCGGCGGCAATGGAGAAACCACCGAGGCTCCGGTAGCAGCGGGCGCAGTTTCTTGTCCGGGTAACAACTGGGGCAAGGGCACGTTGAGGGCCAATCCTGTTCCGTCTACCGGGCTCGTGAACCGCATGCGCGTCGCCCTGCGCGACTGGGTGATGAACAGCACGCCTCCTCCGCCGAGCCAGTGGCCGACACTGAAGCCAATCAAGGCCAACGATGGACGCGACGGCGATCGCGACGACGACGATGGTGACGACGACGGCGACCGCAAAGGCGGCGACCGCGACGACCACAAGAAAGGAAAGAAACCGAAGTGGCAACCGCTTCTCGTCGAGCCGACCATGAAGGCGATGGGCTTCCCGAAGGGCATTCCGGGAATCTCCGAGTCGATCTTCCTGCCGGACAACTTCGTCTTCCCGGTGCTGGACTACAACTGGGGTCCGCAGTACGACCATAGCGAAGCTTCGGGCGTCCCGACCAACGCCCCGCCGCCGATCCGGCACGTGATCAAGACGCTGGTTCCGCGCGTCGATGCGGACGGAAACGAGCTGGGCGGCGTGCCGACCGTGCAGCGCGATGCGCCGCTCGGTACGTATCTCGGCTGGAATATTACTGCCGGGCCAGGCGATCCTTCCCATGGAATACCAGCCGATGTCGGATATGACGGCAGACCGTTCCACGCTGGCCAGGTCTGCAACTACGTCGGCGGCATGGTGCCGTTCTTCAAGACCAAGGCGCAGCGCCTGGCCGCGGGCGATCCGCGGCTGTCGCTCGAGGAGCGTTATGGCACGCACGACGGCTACGTCAAGGCAGTGACTGCTGCTGCGAACAATGCCTTCAACAAGGGCTATCTGCTGGCGGCAGACCGCGATGCGTTGATCGCGCAAGCGGTAGCGAGCGATGTCTGCAATCAGCCGACTGACGGAGGGAAGTGCAAACCGTGACCGTGAGTAGCAGCGGGGTCGGCGTCGCCTGCAGCAAGCGGCGCACGGCCCCGCTATCTCCGGCGACCGTTCCAATGCAGGTCAACGAGCATGGTTCGACGGGAATAGGCCTTGAGCGGGAGTGTTCATACCGCAATGGGAGGAAAAACAGCAGCGCAACAAGCCTCGCCATGCACAGCAGTCCCCTTACCCGAAGAAAGGAGTAAGCGATCATGAAAAAACTTTCGGTCCTCTCGGCGTTGCTCCTCGCATGGGGCGCGTCCACGACTGCCGGCGCTGAGGAAATCAAAGCCAGGCTAATCGGCTACCAGGAGGTGCCCTCCGTATCGACCCCCGCGAGCGGCGAGTTCGAGGCGAAGATCAGCCGCGACGATGGCATGATCGAATACGAACTGTCGTACAGCGGTCTGCTCGGAACGGTGCAGCAGTCCCACATCCATTTCGGCCAGCGCAGCGTGAACGGCAGCATCGTCATATGGCTGTGCCAGACCGCGACGACACCGGCTCCTCCGGCCGTGGCGGGCCTTACACCGTTTTGCCCGCAGTCCGGTACTGTCACGGGGAATATCACTGCGGCAAACGTGATAACGGCAGGCACCGCGAGCCAGCAGATCGTGGCCGGAGAGCTGGCGGAAGTCATTGCCGCGATCCGCGCCGGCGTCGCGTACGCGAACGTGCACACCTTGCCTCTCAACCCGGGCGGCGAGATCCGCGGGCAGATTCGCGCGTCCAGACACAAAGATAAAGATAGAGACAGCGACTAGTAACGCATTCGCTAACCGATCGACGAACGCCCGACCCTTCGCGGGGCCGGGCGTTCTCTTTTGTCTCGGCGGATTGGCAAATTAGCGATCGGTCCCGCACTAGTCTAGTCGTGGATCTTGTGGAGCGTGCGCTCGCGGTGGCAGACGCGGTCGGTGACGAACTGCTGGACCGGGGTGACGCCGGGCGGCGAATTGAGAACGGACTGCTCCACGACCATGTCTTCCTGCATGACTTGGATCGTCCGCCAATCCTTGGAGATGTAACCGACAAATCTCGGCACGTTGAGGCTTAAAACACCCCAGCCGACCCGGTTCCCGCCCTTGATGATGACGCCGGCCGTCGGTTCATCGTCGATCACGATCGTCCGGTCGGAATTCACCACATACGTGAAGTTAGCCTCGAGCGTCGACACCGAGGCTCCCCCCGTAGAGAACGACACTCCGCCGAAGACTTGAGCGGGGTAGTTGATGGTATGCACCGTAAAAACGACGTGTCCGGTGCCGTCGCCGTTGAACGTGCGAACGCCGCTGATGGAGTTCGAGCTTACCGTCAGCATCGTACTGGTGCCGGTGGCAGGCGGGGGCGGCGGCGGCAGGATGAGGGGGACCAACTCAAAATCGGTGCGGAAACCTGTCGATGAGCTAAAGCAAACGGCGGTGCCAGTGAACGAATACCGACCCCTAAGGCCGGTTTCGGCGCCGATGCTATCGCGCAGCTCCTGGTCGGCCGCCATCCGGGCGACGGCTTCCGCGTTAATCGCGCCTTGCAGCGCTGCATCGCCGGCTGCCCGCGCGGCGGTTTCCGCGCTGATGGCGGCGTTCAGCGGGGCCAGATTCACTGGAGGCGGAACCGGCACGCAGACGGCGGTTTTATCGTCGATGGCCCGAATTGCCTGGCCTTCGGGACAGGCGACGTCCTGCTTCGCGGCGGCGGGCTGCGCTGCGAGTGCGGATGCGAAAGCGAATGAAACTCCCAGCCAACGTAAGCTCATGGCATTACCTCCCTAAGAAGTCGTTCGTAGTTGTGGCGCGCGGCCGCGAACCGGCCGGCGCAAAGGCAGACATTCGATATCGACGCCATCTCTCCTCCCCCGGAAGATGCGAGCCGACTTGTCCTTTTAGTCTGTTCCGCCTGTTGGCCGGCGTCAAGAAAGCGGACTGGATAACGGTGTCACTCTTACCGTTCTGGCGGGGTAAGTAAATCCCATGAATCAGTGACTAGCGCGCTCTTTTCCCATCCGGTCGAAGTAAGATAGCGGTCAAGAAAGGAGATCCATGGGTCCCAAAGAGGCTCGGGTTCGCAACGAGGTCCGGCAGCTCGGCTTCACGCTGATCGAGCTGCTGGTGGTGGTGGTGATCATCGGCCTGCTCGCCGGACTGGTGGCGCCCCGCTATTTCGGCCAGGTCGGAAAATCGGAGATCAATGTCGCCAGGGCGCAGCTCGACGCGCTCGAGAAGGCGCTCGACCAGTACCGGCTCGACACAGGGCATTACCCGAGCACGGAGCTCGGCTTGAACGCGCTCGTGACGCGTCCCGCGGCCGAGCCGAAATGGGCGGGTCCCTATCTGCGCAAGGACGTGCCGCTCGATCCGTGGGGCAAGCCCTACGTGTACAAGGCGCCGGGAGAGAAAGGCGATTTCGACCTGCTCTCCTACGGCAAAGACGGCCAGCCGGGCGGCATTGGCGAAAACGCCGACCTGACGAACCACTAAGCGGCCATGCGCTACCAGCTCAAGGCGATCGGACCGGGCGGCGGCGTCGAGTCGATCGACTTCCAGGCGCCCGACGAGACGACCGCCGTACGCCAGCTCGAAGGCCGCGGCTACACGGTGCTCAGCGTGCGCGCGAAGCATGCGCTCGGCGCGCCGTGGGGTAGCAGGAGCCAGCGTTTCCCGGTGGCGCTCTTCAGCCAGGAGCTGCGCGTGCTGATCAACGCCGGGCTGCCGCTCGTCGAGGCGATCGACACGCTCGCGGAGAAGGAGCGGCGCGACGATTTCCGCGCGGTGCTCGAGCGCCTCGCCGCGGTGCTGCGCGAAGGCCAGCCGCTCTCGGCGGCGCTGCAGGAGTTTCCGCAGGCGTTCTCGCCGCTCTATGTCGCCACGGTGAAGGCGAGCGAGAAGACGAGCGACCTCGCGCCCGCGCTCGCGCGCTACGTGGCGTACGCCGGCCAGCTCGAGTCGATCCGAAAGCGCGTGGTGAACGCCTCGATCTATCCCGCGCTGCTCATCGCCGTCGGCAGCATGGTGGGGCTCTTTCTGCTGCTCTACGTCGTGCCGCGCTTCGGGCACATCTATGCCGAGCGCGGCGGCGAGCTGCCGCTGTTTTCGCGCCTGCTCCTCGGCTGGGGACAGGCGGTCGACAAGCACGGGCTCGTCGTGCTGGCTCTTCTTGCAGCACTTGTTATTCTCATTATTTATGCAGTGCGCCTGCCGAAGGTGCGCACCGCGATCGGCGATGCGCTGTGGCGCGTGCCGGCGATCGGCGAGCGCCTGAAGATCTACCAGTTGGCGCGCTTCTACCGCACCATCGGCATGCTGCTGCGCGGCGGCATGCCGCTCGTCGCCGCGCTCGACATGGGCGCGGAGCTCCTGCATCCGGTGCTGCGCGAGCGGCTCGCGGCGGCGAGCCGCGCCATCAGCGAGGGCCGCAACGTGTCGCAGTCGATGGACGCCAACGGCCTTGCCACGCCGGTGGCGCTGCGCATGATTGCGGTGGGCGAGAAAGGCGGCAACATGGGCGAGATGCTGGAGGAAGTTGCCGGGTTCCATGACGAAGAGCTGGCGCGCTGGGTGGACTGGTTCACGCGGCTCTTCGAGCCGATCCTGATGGCGATCATCGGCCTGGTGATCGGCGTCATCGTGGTGCTGATGTACATGCCGATCTTCGAGCTGGCGGGGAATTTGCGATGAGCGCGACCATTGGGCCGATGAGCGAGCCGATCCCGGCGCCCGAGATCTCGACGGCGCGTGCCGCGGCGCGGGTTGCGCGCCGAAGGACGGTCGACGTGCTGCAGGAAACCCTCGGCCTCGATCCCGACAGCTTCACCGCGCGGCTCGCGGCGACGCTGCGCCTCGAGTGCCTGACCATGGCGGAGCTGCGCCGCTCGGCGCCCGCCTTCGACCTGCTTCCCCTCGGCGAGTGCGCGCAACGCGGCTGCGCGCTTCTGCGCGCGGCGGATGGGCGTCTCCTGCTCGCGTTCGACGACCCGTTCTCCAGCGAGCTGCAGGCCTGGGCCGAAGAGCGCATCGCGCCGGCGTTCAGCTGGTGCCTGGTGCACCGCGGCGACCTGGTGGCATTCCTGGCGGGGCACGAAGAGTCGCTGCGCGCCCTCGACGCCGTGCAGGAAGAAGTGGCCGCGGGCCCGGCGGAGAGTGGCCGCACCGAGGATCTGTCGCTCAAGGCGATCGGCGATGAAAGCAGCGAGGTGGTGCGCCTCGTGCGCTCGACGCTGCGCGACGCGCTGATGATCGGGGCGAGCGACGTGCACCTCGAGACCCTGCCGGCGGGCCTCGCCATCAAGTTCCGCATCGACGGCATCCTGTCGCAGGTGAAGATGATCCAGGATGCCGCGCAGGCCGAGCAGGCGATCGCCCGCGTCAAAGTGCTGGCCGAGCTCGACATCACCGAGCGGCGCGTGCCGCAGGACGGGCGCTTCAAGGCGCTCGAGCGCGGCCGTGCGGTCGATTTCCGCGTCTCGATCATGCCGAGCATCCACGGCGAGGACGCGGTGCTACGCGTGCTCGACAAGCAGTCCCTGTACGAGACGACGCAGCAGCAGCTCTCGCTCGACTCGCTCGGCTTCGACCCAGAGGACGTGAGGAAGCTGCGGCGCCTCTCCAACGAGCCCTACGGCATGCTGCTCGTCACCGGCCCCACCGGCAGCGGCAAGACGACGACGCTCTACGCGGCGATCACCGAGATCAACAACGGCCAGGACAAGATCGTCACCATTGAGGACCCGGTCGAATACCAGCTGCCGGGCGTGCTGCAGATCCCAGTCAACGAGAAGAAAGGGCTTACATTCGCCCGCGGGCTGCGCTCGATCCTGCGCCATGACCCGGACAAGATCATGGTGGGTGAAATCCGCGACACCGAAACCGCCAACATCGCGGTGCAGTCCGCCCTCACCGGCCACCTGGTGTTCACGACCGTCCACGCGAATAACGTGTTCGACGTCATCGGCCGCTTCATGCACATGAACGTCGACCTGTACGGCTTCGTGTCGGCCCTCAACGCCATCCTCGCGCAGCGTTTGGTGCGCGTCGTCTGCCCGCACTGCGCGGAGGACGATGAGCCCTCTGCCGAACTGCTGGCCGAATCGGGGCTTGACAAGAAGAACACCACGGGCTGGAAATTCCGCGCTGGCCGCGGCTGCCGCGAATGCCGCGGCGCGGGCTACAAGGGCCGCAAGGCGATAGCCGAGCTGATGATCCTCAACGATGAGCTGCGCGAATTGATCACCGCCCGCGCGCCGGTGCGCCAGCTGAAGGAAGCCGCACACCGCGCGGGCACGCGTTTCCTGCGCGACGCGGCGTTCGAGGCGGTAAAGAAAGGCGAGACCACGTTGCAGGAGATCAACCGTGTCACGTTTGTTTAGGGACCGGCTGCTGATCGGCCTCTCCCCCACTGAGATGACCGTGGCGCGGTATCGCGGATTGTTCAAACCGAATCTCATCGAAAAAGGCAGCGTCGCCTGCGACCCGGCGTTCGGCAACGAGCCCTGGCAGGGCGCCCTCGCAGCATTGAAGGCCGTTCCAATGAATGACAAATGCAGTGTGACGGTCGTCCTATCGAATCAGTTCGTGCGCTACGCGATCGTGCCGTGGAGCAACGCGCTTGGCAGTGCCGCGGAAGAAGACGCCTACATCAGGCATCACTTCGCCAAGATCCACGGCGAGCGGGCGAAGGCCTGGAGCCTGCGCGCCACCGAGAGCGCGGCGGGCGCGCCGCGTCTGGCGAGCGCGATCGATTCCGCCCTCCTCGCCGCAATCCGCGAAGCGCTGCAAGAAAAGCCTGCAGCACGACTCATTTCCATCCAGCCACAACTCATGAGCAAATTCAACCAGTGGCGTAGCGCGATTCCCGCAGGGGGCGCGTGGCTCGTCCTCGCCGAGCCCGACCGCGCCTGCGTAGCCCTGCACGCCGAAGGGCGCTGGCGTTCGGTGCAGAACGGCAAAGGCGCCTGGCGCGCGCTGCTCGACCGCGAGCGGCATCGGGTCGACGGCGAAATCCCCAACCTGGTGCTGATCGCCGGCGCCGCCGCGCCGTCGAACGACGCAGACTGGCAGTTCCGCGCCATGAGCGCGTGAAAGTTTCCCACTCCACCACTTTTTTTCTTAGCATTGCCGGGTTAGCCTGACGGCATCAAAGGGGAGGAAACATGAATTTCAGTTCACACTGCGCGTGGCTCGGCGCGGTCGCGCTCGCCGCGTCCATTGCCTCAGTGCCTGCCTGGGCGGATGACGACGAGGACTGCAAGGCCGGCGGCTCGCTGCGGCTCGTCAACGGCAAGATCCACACGATGGACAAGAAGGACTCCGTCGTGTCTTCGGTGCTGATTAAGAACGGCAAGTTCGCCGCCGTAGGCCACGGCAATGACGATGGCGACTGCGCACAGACCATCAACCTGCACGGCCGCACGGTGGTGCCGGGGATCATCGACAACCACAATCACATCCTGCTGCTCGGCCTGCGCCCGGGTCGCGACGCGCGGCTCGAGAACGCCAACTCCATCAAGGAGGCGCTCGATACGCTGGCGGCGCGCGCAAAAGAAGCGAAGCCCAAAGAGTGGGTGACGTCTATCGGCGGCTTCAACCGCAATCAGTTCTCTCCCGACGTGCGCTTTCCGAACCTCAAGGAGCTGACCACCACGGTTCCGGACCATCCGGTATTCATCATGGAGAGTTTCAGCGGCCCGGGCTCGACCAATCAGCTCGGCATGGATTTCTTCAAAGCGAAGGGCATCCCCGTCGGGGCCGACGGGTTCATCGACGGTGGCGGACTCTTTGGCGCAACGCCCTGCACCATGGCCCTGTTTGAGCTGCGCAAGATGCAGACGCGCGAGTCGATGCTTCAAGGCCTGGAGGACGCCATGGCGTATGCCGCCGGCGTCGGCGTGACCACGCATCTCGACCAGGGCGGATTTCCGGCGGCGGGTGACAACACGGACGGGGCAGCGCATTTCGATCGCTACCGGGCACATGACTCGGTGCGCGCGCTCTTTCATGAAGGAAAAATGACCAATCGCATCTGGGTCAATTTCCTTCACCTCGAGACCGATCCGAACACGCCTGAGCTGTTCGCGCGGCTGCTCAACGCCTGGAACGATTTCGGCGACGACATGGTAAGAGTCGTGGGCATCGGCGAGTTCACGGCGGGACCGTTCCTGGAGCCGGGCACGCCGCAATGGCTGCACGGCACGCGCCTCGTCGCCGACGCGGGCTGGCGCAACGAAAACCACTCCCTGAACTTGCCAGCTCCCTTGTTCCCAGTTCCGGGCCCGCTGGACTGGAGAGTTATCATCGATGGCTGGCAAAAGGTGCAGAACGACGTGGTCGCGGCGGGAAATTCCGACGGCATTACGAAGCTGCGCTGGGTGCTTGCGCATGTCCCGGTGATCACGCCGGAGTACCTGCAAAAGCTGAAGAATCTCGGCGGCGGCGTGAGCGTGCTGGGCGGCTGGCGCTGGCTCAGCGGGACCGCCACGCAGAACGGCCCGCCGTTCCGCGACATCATGGCGAGCGGCATCCCCGTCGGCATGAGCTCCGACGGCATGCAGATCTCGGTGATGAGCCCGTGGATCAACCTGTACTACGTGGTGACCGGGAAAAACGCGCTCGGCCAGACCATCAACGGCGATCAGACGCTGAAGCGCAACGACGCACTGCGGCTCTACACAGCTGACAACGGCTGGTTTCTGCGGGCGGAGGACAAGCTCGGCACCATCGAGGAAAGCAAGCTCGCCGACCTCGTGGTTCTGAGCGCTGATTATTTCAACGAACGCGCGGTGCCGGACGAAAGCATCAAGGACTTGCACTCCGTACTAACCGTCGTTGGCGGTAAGGTGGTCTACGACGATCTTGACGGCAAATCGAAGGCCTACTGGAAAGCGGGGCTGCCATGAGCAACAAAATCTCTTCGGCTTGCAGCCGTTCTGGTTAACATTGGCCGCCTGTTCTCGTTCTTCGTGCCTGCCAACCACCAGGGAATGCTCACCGTGCGGGATGTGCTGGAAATGGCGACCATCGAAGGCGCGAGGGCAATCCGGCTCCTGAACAAGACGGGAACGCTCACTCCCGGCAAGGAGGCGGACATCATCCTGCTGCGCCGCGCGGAGAACGCCCGGGTCGCCCTGCGAGAAAGGGCGCGGATTTAGTAGCGCGGATGTCATCCGGGACCCCCGAGGGGTAGTAAGATTCCCCTCGGAGGGACCAAGAAATTCGCACCCGACGGGTCGAGCTCGATTACATCGCGCCAGTCCGCCGGCCGATCTGGCCGGGGCTGGTGCTGTTCGCTATTTCGCTTGTCGCTGCCGTCGGCATGCTCGAGCGGTATGGGGAGGCGAAGCAGGACGTCGTGCGGCTCGAGACCGCGAGCGGCCTGATCGCGCCCGAGCGCCGCCCGGCGCGCCCCGTCTCGCGCGAGCGCCTCGAAGAGGAAGCGAAGCTGGCGGAGGGCGTAGTGCGCCAGCTCACGCTGCCTTGGGGCGCGCTCATCGGCACCATCGAGCAGGCGACGACGCGCGACGTCGCCATCCTGCAGCTGCAGCCCGACGCCGAGCAGCGGCTGCTGCGCATCACCGCCGAGGCGCGCGATCGAGAGGCCATGTTCGAGTACCTGCGGCGGCTCGGCGCTGCGCAGGGCCTTGCGGAAGTCCACCTCGTGAGCCACCAGGTGCAGCGCGAGGACCCGCAGCACCCGATCCAGTTCTCGGTGCAGGCGGCGATCAGGGAGCTGCGATGAGAGCGCGGCTCGAAGCGCTCCTCAGGCGGCTCGGCGCGGCTGGCGTGCTCGGCATGGGCGTGCTGCTCGCCTGCGGCGGCTTCTACGTGACGGCGCTCGCGCCGGTGGAGCAGGAAGCAAAAGCGCAGCGCCTTGCGCTCGAGCGCCTGCGCGCGCGCACTCCTCATCAGCCGGTGTCCTCGGGCGGGCGCGCCGACGAGCTGCGCCGCTTCTACAACCTGTTCCCGCCGGCCGCCGAGCTGACCGACGAGGTCGAGCGGCTGCATCGCCTCGCGCGCGTCTCGGGCCTGGACCTCGCGCAGGGCGAGTACCGCCTCGAGCGCCGCGCCTCCGGCCTGTGGTCCTACCGCGTCACGCTGCCTGTGCGCGGCAACTATGCGCAGCTGCGCGGTTTCCTCGACACGCTGCTCACCGACATGCCCACCGCGTCGATCGATGCGCTGCGCTTCGAGCGCAAGAAGGCGGCCGACACGCAGCTCGAAGCGCAAGTGCGCGTCACGCTGCACGCGCGGCCATCCGGAGACACGCTATGAGACCGACCCTGTGCTTCGCCACGCTGGCCTTCATTTTCCTCGCCGGATGCGCAACTACCACAGTGGTAAGCGAAGCGCGCAAGCGCTTCGACGAGGGCCGCGGCGACGAGGCCCTCGCACTGCTGCAGCAGGCGACAAGAGAGGATCCCAACGACCTGGCGGTGCGCGGCGAATATTTCCGGCTGCGCGACCTGATGATCGCGCAGTGGCTCGCGCAGGCCGAGGTGCTGCGCCAGGCCGGCCAGTTCGACGCCGCCGAAGCGCTCTACCGGCGCGTGCAGGTGCACGCCGCCGCCAATTCGCGCGCCGCGGCAGGATTAGCGCAGATCGAGGCCGACCGGCGCCACCGCATCCTGGTGGCCACGACAGAGCAGCTGGTGAAGGCGGGCAAGTACCGCGAGGCGCAGGACGTCCTGCGTCCGGTGCTCACCGAGAACCCGCAGCAGCGCGACGCGCGCCGCCTGCAGCGCCTGATCGACGACAAGCTGGTGAAGCCGGTGATCGTCACGGTGCAGCTGCGTCCCTCGATCGCCAAGCCGATCTCGATCGAGCTGCGCGATGTCACGGTGCGCAACGTCTTCGAGGTGCTGCAGCGCGCCTCCGGCATCAACTTCGTCTTCGACCGCGACGTGCGCACCGACCAGCGCACCAGCATCGCGCTGCGCGACGCGAGCATCGAGGACGCGATCCGCATGGCGCTGCTCACCAACCAGCTGGAGCAGAAGGTGTTGAGCGAGAACACGGTTTTCGTGTTCCCCAACACGCCGCAGAAGCTGCGCGAGTACCAGGAGCTGGTGGTGAAGGGCTTCTACCTCGCCAACGCCGACGTCAAGCAGACGGCGAACATGATCCGCACGCTGGTGAAGACGCGCGATCTTTTCATCGACGAAAAGATCAACCTGCTCGTCATCAAGGACACGCCGGCGGCGATCCGCCTTGCCGAGCGGCTGATCGCCGCGCAGGACCTCGCCGAGCCCGAGGTGCTGCTCGAAGTCGAGATCCTCGAGGTGGCGCGCAACCGCCTGCTCGAGCTCGGCATCCGTTTCCCGAGCTCGCTCGCCGTCAGCCTGGTCGGCGCCGCCAACACTCCGGGCGCGGTCACGCTGCGCGAATGGCAGAACCGCAACTCCGACCTCGTGCGCCTCACCTTCACCGACCCGCTCTTCATCTTCAGCCTGCACCAGCAGGACGGCCGCAGCAACGTGCTCGCCAACCCGCGCATCCGCGTGAAGAACAAGGAGAAAGCGCGCATCCACATCGGCGATCGCGTGCCGGTGATCACCACCACCGCGGCGGCGACCGGCGGCTTCATCTCCGAATCGGTGACCTACCTCGACGTGGGACTCAAGCTCGAGGTCGAGCCACTCATCTATCTGGATGACGAGGTCGGCATCAAGGTCGGCCTCGAGGTCAGCAATATCGTGAAGGAAGTGCGCAGCACGACCAATTCGCTCACTTACCAGATCGGCACGCGCAACGCCTCCACCAACCTGCGGCTGCGCGACGGGGAGACGCAGGTGCTCGCCGGCCTGATCAGCGACGAGGATCGCCGCAGCGCCGACCGCGTGCCGGGCCTTGGCGACCTGCCGATCGCCGGGCGCCTCTTCTCGAGCACCTCGGAGACCACCACCCGGAGCGAGATCGTGCTCCTCATCACGCCGCGCCTGCAACGCACGCTCGCGCGTCCGGAAGCGAGCTCGGTCGAGTTCGCCGCCGGCACCGAAGCTGCCACCGGCCTGCCGCGCCTCGGCTCCGTCACGACCGTGATTCCCGCACCGGAGCCTGCCGCGGCCGTGCCCGGCGCCGCTCCCGAGGAAGCCAGCGCGCCCGTGACGCAGCAGCCGCCCGGCGGGCCGATCCTCGTGCCCTTCGGCGGTGTGAAGCCTTCTGCGCAGTGAGACTCGGGCACGGCTTCACGCTGATCGAGCTCGTCATCACGGTGGCGATCGTCGCCGTGCTCGCCTCGGTCGCGCTGCCGCTCAACGAGCTGATCGTGCAGCGCGCGAAGGAGCAGGATTTGCGGCGCGCGCTGCGCGAAGTACGCGAGGCGATCGACGCCTACAAGCTGGCTTTCGACGAAGGTCGCATCGTCAAGCGCGCCGGGGAGTCCGGCTACCCGAAGCGCCTCGAAGACCTGGTCGCAGGCGTCGAGGACCAGAAAAACCCGAAGAAGGAGCGCATCTACTTCCTGCGACGCCTGCCGCGCGATCCCTTCGCCAGCGACGCAAACCTGGGACCGGCGGAAAGTTGGGGCAAGAGGAGCTATCTCAGCCCGCCGGAGGAGCCGCGCGACGGCGAGGACGTGTTCGACGTGTTCTCGCTCTCGACCGCGACCGGCATCAACGGCCGGCCCTACAGGGAGTGGTGATGCGCCGCGGCTTCACGCTGATCGAGCTGCTCGTGGTGCTTTCCATCGTCGCCATGCTGCTCACGCTCGCCCTGCCGCGGTATTTCTCGAGCATCGACAAGTCGAAGGAAGCGGTGCTGAAGGAGAATCTCAACCAGATGCGCGACGCCATCTCGCGCTACTACGCCGACAAGGGAAAGTATCCTGAGTCGCTCGAAACGCTCGCCGCCGACAAGTACCTGCGCAAGGTGCCGCTCGACCCCATCACAGAGAGTACAGCGACCTGGCTCATCGTGCTGCCTGAGGACCCGCAGAAAGGCGGCGTCTACGACGTGAAAAGCGGTGCCACCGGCAAGAGCAAGGACGGCGTCGAGTTCTCGCAATGGTGACTCGCCGCCAGGGTGGCTTCACCTATATGACGGTGCTGTTCATCGTCGCCATCCTCATGGGCGGGCTCGCGCTGATCGGCGAGGTCTGGGAGACGTCGGCGATGCGCGAGAAAGAGGCCGATCTCCTGTTCGTCGGCAACCAGTACCGCAAGGCGATCGAGCGCTACGTGCTCTCGGGAAAGGCCCAGTACCCGCGCACGCTCGAGGACCTGCTCAAGGACCCGCGCCAGCCCTCGACGCAGCGCTACCTGCGCAAGCTCTATCCAGACCCGATGACCGGCAAGAGCGAATGGGGCCTCGTCAAAGGCCCCGACGGCGGCATCGGCGGCGTCTACAGCCTGTCCGAGGACAAGCCTCTAAAAGAGGCGGGCTTCAAGCTGCGCGACGCGAGTCTCGCGGGCGCGCAGAAATATTCCGACTGGAAGTTCGCCTACACGCCGGCCGCGCAGCCCGCGGCGGCGAAGCCTGCTGCTGGGGAGCCGGCGCAGACGAAATAAAGATCTGTTTCGTCTGTTACTCGCGACCGCCCCTGGCACGCTCCTGGGAAAATTCGAGCGTCGCGGCCACTCCAGCATGGTCGGAGGGCCACAAGCCCGAACGGGTTCGGTCTCGCGGCTCGTTGCCGACGATTTCCACGTCGTCCACCCTGAATCCGTTGCGGAACAGGACCAGGTCGATGCGTTCGCTCAGCAGCCTTACTTAGGAATAGACATCACCGCGGTCATGCGCACCTTTGTGGGGCGCAAGCGGATATTGCGGAGCCGCAGGGAAACGTGCATCCTGCTCCCGAGGGTCACGCCATCAAGGGGGAGAAAATGTTTCTGCGAATCTGCGGCGCTGCCGCACTGTTGCTTGTCATCCCGTTCTCAGCCCGCGCAGGAGTCAATTGCGCGGACGTAACCAAAGCTCTCGCAAGTCATCTAGCGGACGTCGCGTGCCTTGAAAGCACCGACCTCACTACAAACAACCCGCTGACGACACCGGCCAATAACTCAATCCCCGGTCTTCCGGCGTTCGCCTTCACCCCCATTACCGACCGCGGCGTGATTTCGCCCGCTCCCCCCGACCGCACTCCGATTACCAAAGCGGTGCCGGGCCTGCAGATCAACGCGCGCATCGCCTCGGACCCGACCGGCGCA
>Ga0209220_1000053_pt1 | contig 63931 bp, 69 predicted proteins | sample BlaSpr_A8_OM3_M3_FD_187984 | JGI IMG/M metagenome (GOLD analysis project Ga0209220, IMG submission 187984) | Forest soil microbial communities from Thunder Bay, Ontario, Canada - Black Spruce, Ontario site 2_A8_OM3_M3 (SPAdes) (version 2) | ecosystem: Environmental > Terrestrial > Soil > Boreal... | reverse complement strand
AAATATCGTTCTGACGATCGTTTTCATGGATTCTCCCGTTCACGCTATCGTTTGGACTGACCGGCTGCCCTTAAAACCGTAGTGAGTCTACGCCGCTGCTGGAGTCAGGGTGGTTCGTTTCTTTCCCATAAGGTCTTGCCAAGAATCCGGTCCGACAGACGACAACGTGCAGGCCCAGGTCGTGCCGAGTGAGCGGAATCTTTCGAGCTGCCAGTAAGAGGCTTGCTCCTACGTGGATGATCGCTACGATGCTAAGCCGCTGATCGTTAAGTGGGCCGGGTTGGATTCGAACCAAGGGATTATGGGTTTAAAGCGATTCTCTAACTTGTTGCATTCACGGCCCGCCCTCACTCGCCAAGGCCCGCCAAAACACGTAGAAACGGCACGTTTTCGTCACGTTGCTTTGTATCGCTCGCCATTTCTAATATTCCGCAATTCCGGCGGGTACTTGAAGTCGCAGGATTAAAGACCACCTACTCCAATGAACTATAAATTACTCGTCTTACGAAATGACGGTCGCCGAATGCGGCAAATTTTCCCCACAATTGCGGCCAACGGATTGCAACGCAACTCCGACCAAAACTAGGCGCTATGCCTCGATGGCGAGGGCCATGCTTGGACGGTACCTGTTGTGACATCGGCGTACGCTAGCGCACAGATAGTGCCGACGCGACGGCCTTATCGTGCAGCCCGGAGCTTTCACTTCACTTGGAGATCAAATGAACCGCAAAGCAGCTATTTCCGCCGTCATCGCGCTGACGATGACCGCGGGACAACTCGCCTTCGCGCAAGGCAACAGCAACCGAAACGAACGCGGCGGCAACGAAGGGCGGCAGCCGGAACGCCGCGTCGCTGCGGCAGACCACCACGACAACCGCGGCTTCGGGCGCGCGCACAACGAGGAGCGCAGCAAAGGTCGCGGCGCGGGCCCGAACTATGAGTACTACCGCGGAGATCGACTACCAGCCGAATACCGCCACAGACAATACGTGGTCAATGATTGGCGCGGCCACAATCTCAGCGCCCCGCCGCGCGGGTATCAGTGGGTTCAGTCGGGTACCGACTACATACTCATCGCAGTCGCGACCGGCATCATCGCGCAGCTCTTGCTGGGCCGTTAACAGCCGCACGTTCCCCAACGCTGCGCACAATCGCGCGCGCAGGTCTTGACCTGGGATCGAACTAGGGATCTGCGGATTAACAGGGGAAGCCGATCGCGTAAGGTGATCGCTAAGCCTCTAAGTTAGTTGGTGGGCCGGGTTGGATTCGAACCAACGACCAAGGGATTATGAGTCCCCTGCTCTGACCGAACTGAGCTACCGGCCCTCTGCAAAAGCTTACTGCAAATAAAAAGGGCCGCTTGCGCGGCCCCGTTTTTCCTTCGGTTTGTATCAGCCTTCTTGGTCGAGGAAGCTCTTCAGCCGCTCCGAGCGCGAGGGGTGCCGCAGCTTCCTCAGCGCTTTCGCCTCGATCTGGCGTATGCGCTCGCGCGTGACGTCGAACTGCTTGCCGACCTCTTCCAGCGTATGGTCGGTGGACATCTCGATGCCGAAGCGCATGCGCAGCACCTTGGCCTCGCGCGGCGTCAGCGTGTCGAGCACTTCCTTTGTCACGTCGCGCAGGCTCGCGAAGGTGGCCGCATCGGAGGGCGCCAGGGTCGACTGGTCCTCGATGAAATCGCCGAGGTGCGAATCGTCGTCGTCGCCGATCGGCGTTTCCATCGAGATCGGCTCCTTGGAGATCTTGAGGATCTTGCGGATCTTCTCCTCGGGCATCTCCATGCGCGCGGCGAGCGTGGCCGGATCGGGCTCCTGGCCGGTCTCCTGCAGGATCTGGCGGCTGATGCGGTTCATCTTGTTGATGGTCTCGATCATGTGCACCGGGATGCGGATGGTGCGCGCCTGGTCGGCGATCGAGCGCGTGATCGCCTGCCGGATCCACCACGTCGCGTAGGTCGAGAACTTGTAGCCGCGGCGGTATTCGAACTTGTCGACCGCCTTCATCAGGCCGATGTTGCCTTCCTGGATCAGGTCGAGGAACTGCAGGCCGCGGTTGGTGTACTTCTTCGCGATCGAGATCACCAGGCGCAGGTTCGCTTCGGTCATCTCGCGCTTGGCTCGCCGAGCCTTGGCTTCCCCCGTCGACATCTGCTTGTTGATTTCCTTCAGGTCGCGGATCGGGATGCCGATCTTCTGCTGCACCGACTGGATCCTGCCGAGCAGCTCGAGGATCGACGGCTCGACGCGGCGCAGCGCCTCGCTCCACGGTTGCTCGGCGGCGATGTCGTTCACGAGCCAGCGACGCGAGCCTTCGGTGCCGGCGAAGATCTTGATGAAGTGCTGGCGCGGCATCTGCGCCTTCTCGACGCAGTTGTCGTGGATCGCGCGCTCGTGGCGGCGGATCTCGTCGACCAGGCTGCGCACGCTGTCGGAGAGCCGCTCGACCGTGCGCGCGGTGAAGCGGATCCCCATCAGCTCGTTGGAGATCTGGTCGCGCGCGCGCAGGTAGTCCTTGTCTTTCGAGCCCTTGTTCTCCAGCGCCTTCGCCATCTTGTCGTAGAGGCGGCGGATGCGCGCGAACTTCTCGAGCCCCGCGGTGCGCAGCGCCAGCAGGCTCGCCGTCTGCGCCGCGCCCTCGTCGTCCTCACCCTCGCCCTCTTCCTCCTCGATCTGCGCTTCCTCGTCCTCGGGCGACTCGGCTTTCTTGGGATCGAAGTCGTCCTTGGCGTTCGGGTCGATCAGGCCGTCGACCACCTCGTCGATGCGCGACTCGTCCTTCTCGACCTTGTCGGCAAGGTCGAGGATCTCGCGCACCGTGGTCGGGCAGGCGCTGATCGCCTGGATCATGTGGCGCAGGCCTTCCTCGATGCGCTTGGCGATCTCGATCTCGCCCTCGCGCGTGAGCAGCTCCACCGAGCCCATCTCGCGCATGTACATGCGCACCGGGTCGGTGGTGCGGCCGAATTCGGAATCCACCGTCGAGAGCGCGGCCTCCGCCTGTTCCTCCACGTCCTCGTCGGTCTGCGCGACCGGCGTGGCATCGGAGGCGATGAGCAGCGTCTCCTGGTCGGGCGCCTGGTCGTAGACCTGGATGCCCATGTCGCCGAAGGTCGAGATGATGGCTTCGATCTGCTCGGCGTCGACCAGGTCGTCGGGCAGGTGGTCGTTGATCTCCGAGTAGGTGAGGAAGCCGCGCTCCTTGCCGAGCTTGATCAGGTTCTTGAGGCGAGTACGCCGGGTCTCGGAGTCCTCTTTCGGCATCTCGGCCGGGATCAGCCACTCGTCCTTGCGGCCCCTGCGGCCCCCCCGTCCGCCCTTGCCCTTCGCCTTGACCTCGTTGACCTTCGCTTCCAGCAGCTCGAGCGCCTGCTTGGCGCTCTTGATCGGGGTTTTGGCCTTGGCCGTCTTGTCGTCGGGTTTCGGGGCGAGCGCTTTCAGCGCCGGCTTCGGCGCGGCGGCTTTGTGCGCCCGGGCGGGCAGCTTGGCGCGCAGCTGCTTCTTGACGGCACGGGACTTCGCCGCCGAAGCGCGCTTCAGCGTCTTTAGGACCTTGGTTTTCTTCTTGGCCGCGCGGACTTTCCTCACCTTGGACTTGCGCTTCTGCTGGACCATCCTTCCCCCGCAAAACTACGTTCTATCCGATAAATGCCGGAAAATACACGAAAACCCTAGATGGTAGCAGGGTCCCCGGTTTTCAACCTTAGTTCTTAGACCGCCCCGTTGAATTTTGTTGCACTTTTTTGAGGAAGCGACTGGCTTCTTCGGCGGACGCGATGCCGCGGAGCACCTTGCTTCGCAAAACCCGCTCCTTGCCACTTGGTCGCTCGGACCGGTGAAACCGCAGGCCTTGAACTCGACTTTTACGCTTGGTCTCGATTCTCCGGACGAAGGGCGCCTTGAAGCCGTTTGTAATCCATCAGCTTTTGCTGGAAGACCACTTGATCCTCCTTGGACTGTAAGCCCTTGCCACGAATTGCGTCGAGTTCCACCCCTCTTCGGAAAACATCCAGTTTGCTCAATGCGCTGCGGATTTCAGTTTTTGCATCTTCCTCATTGAATCCTAGATCGTCGCCATATTTGCTGGCTTGAAGCACCAACTCCAGCGACGGGTTACCTTGTAAGCGGTCGAAAAGCAGACCCACTGACAGTTCGTCCTCGGTCGATTCGCAGAGATCGTGAATCGCCAAAAGGGCTTGCGTCTCTGGCTGACCTGCCCTCAAAAGCGTTGGCTCGATATGGACGACCATCGGCAAGTCGATCAACAGCGAGTACAGAAGGCTCCATTCTGGTGAACTGTTGCTGGTCGAAGTTGGCCGAACTGGCGCTGGACGCCTAAAGCGCGACGCCCCTGGCACCTCCATCAATTCCCTTACCTCGTTTTCGGAAATGCGACCGAGTTCAGCGACCGCATTTATCACTTGGATACGCAAGGCCGGGGCCGAAAGCTTTTGAATGTGTGGCTTGGCTGAGTTGATGAAACGGGCCCTACCCTCAGCAGTCCCAAGGTCCGACTGCGAGCGCAACTCGTTCAGCAGGAACTCTGAGAGGGTCTGCGCCTCGCGCACGAGCTTCTCGAACGCCTCCTTGCCGTGCCGGCGCACGTAGGTGTCGGGATCGTCGCCTTCCGGCAGGAAGAGAAACCGGATGGGCTTGTGGTCGGGCGCGAGGGGCAGGCCGACTTCCAGGGCGCGCCAAGCCGCCTTGCGGCCGGCGGCGTCGGCGTCGAAACAGAACACCAGCTCGTCGGTGAGCCTCAGGAGCTTGGATACGTGCACCGGCGTCGTGGCGGTGCCGAGCGTGGCTACCGCGTAGCCGACATCGAACTGCGCAAGCGCCACCACGTCCATGTAACCCTCGACCACTACGGCGCGGCCCGCCAGGCGGATCGCATCGCGCGCCTGCACGAGACCGTAGAGCTCGCGCCCCTTCTCGAAAAGCGGCGTCTCCGGCGAGTTCAGGTATTTGGGCTCGCCTTCCCCAATCACCCGGCCGCCGAAGCCGATGACGGCGCCGCGCGCGCTGAAGATCGGGAACATCACGCGATCGCGGAAGCGGTCGTAGCGCTTGCCCTCGTTGTCTATGACCAGGCCGCACTCGACCAGGGCTTTGTCGTCGTACTCCGGAAAAACGGCTTTCAGACCTTGCCAGTCGTCGGGCGCGTAGCCTATCCTGAATCGCGCCGCGATTTCGCCTGTCAAACCGCGGCGCTTGAGGTACTGAATGGCAGCAGGTGATTTTTTCAATTCGGCGCGATAGAAATCCATCGCCTTCTCCATGACCGCGTAGAGGTCGGTTTCGCGCTCCTTGCGCGCGGCTTCCTCGGGGCTCCGCGGGCGAATCTCGGGCATCTGCATGCCCACCGACGCGGCAAGGTCCTTCACGGCATCGACGTAGCCGAGCGCCGAGTACGCCATGAGAAAGCCGATCGCGTTGCCGTGCGCGCCGCAGCCGAAGCAGTGGTAGAACTGCTTGGCGGGGCTCACCGTGAACGACGGCGTCTTCTCGCCGTGGAACGGGCAAAGCCCCAGGTAGTTGGCGCCGCCCTTCTTGAGCTGGACGTAGCGCGACACTACGTCCACGATGTCGACCCGGTTTAGAAGATCCTGCTTGAACGAGTCGGGGATCACGACCCCGATTTTGACCTAAATCGTCAGCCCGAAAGCCTGCTTTTGACCAGATTCGAAACCTGGCTCATGTCGGCGCGGCCGGCAAGGCGCGACTTGAGCACGGCCATCACCTTTCCCATGTCCTTCATGCCCGAGGCGCCGGATTGCGCCACCGCGGCGGTGACCGCCTGGCCGATCTCCGCCTCGCTCATCTGCTGAGGCAGATAAGCGGAGAGCACCTCGAGCTCGAATTTCTCCGCCTCGACCAGATCCTTGCGCGCGGCTTTTTCGAACTGCGCGATCGACTCGCGGCGCTGCTTGATCATTTTATCGATCACCGACACCACGTCGGCGTCGGAAAGTTCTATTCGCTCGTCGACTTCCCTTTGCTTCAGCGCGGCGAGCAGCAGGCGGATGGCCGACAGGCGCGCCGCGTCCCTGGCGCGCATCGCCGCCTTCATGTCGTCGGTGATTTGCTGCTTGAGCGGGATAGAAGGGCTAATTCAGTACATCTTCTGCGGCAGCATCTGGCTGCGCAGGCGCTTGTGGTGGCGCTTTACGGCGGCGGCGAGCTTGCGTTTGCGCTCGGCGGTGGGCTTTTCGTAGTACTCGCGGGCGCGCAGCTCGGTGAGCAGGCCGGTCTTCTCCACGGTGCGCTTGAAGCGGCGCATGGCCACTTCGAACGGCTCGTTTTCCTTGACGCGTACAGTCGGCATCCAGCCCTCAGCCTGAAAAGGGGCAGAATTGTATCAGAATCGAGGCATGCTGATCCTCGGCGTCGAGAGCTCCTGCGACGAAACCGGCGTAGCCCTTTACGACGCGGCCGCCGGCCGCCTGCTCGCCCATCAGGTGCACTCCCAGGTTGCCATGCACGAGGCGTACGGCGGCGTGGTGCCGGAGCTTGCCTCGCGCGACCACATCCGGCGCCTGGTGCCGCTCACCCGGGACTTGCTGCGCGCGACGGGCCGCACGCCCGATCAACTGGCGGGCATCGGCTACACCGAGGGCCCCGGCCTCGCCGGCGCGCTCCTCGTCGGCGCGTCCTTCGCGCACGCGCTTGCGCTGTCGCTGCGCATCCCGGCCATCGGCATCCATCACCTCGAAGGCCATCTGCTCTCGCCGCTCTTATCGGAGCCGGCGCTGCAGTTTCCGTTCGTCGCGCTTCTGGTCTCCGGCGGGCACACTCAGCTGATGCGGGTCGACGGCGTCGGACGCTACCGCCTGCTGGGCGAGACCCAGGACGATGCCGCGGGCGAGGCTTTCGACAAGACGGCCAAACTCCTCGGACTGGGCTACCCCGGGGGGCCGGCGTTATCGCAGCTCGCCGAGGCGGGCAGGCCAGGCCGCTACCGCCTGCCACGACCGATGATCGGCAGCGGCGATCTCGAGTTCAGCTTCTCGGGGCTGAAGACGGCGGTCCTCACGCTCGTCAAGCAGACCGATGGCGCGGCCCACGCCGACATCGCGCGCGCCTTCGTCGATGCGGTGGTCGATGTGCTGGTCGCAAAATGCGTGCGCGCGGTAGAGGTCACCGGGCTGACGCGGCTGGTCGTCGCCGGCGGCGTGGGCGCCAATCGGCAATTGCGCTCGGCGCTCGGCACGGAAGCGAAGCGGCGCGGCTTCGATGTGTTTTATCCGCAAGCCGAGTTGTGCACCGACAATGGCGCGATGATCGCTTTCGCTGCCGCGCTGCGCCTGCGCCAGGGTCGGCAGGACGCAGAGCACGCCTTCGGCGTGCGGCCGCGCTGGGAACTCGAGACGATCAGCTAGTTTTTTTTGCGCCGATGCGCGATTCGGTGCCGGCAAAAAGGCGGGCGATGTTTTCCTTGTGCCGCCAGATGAGAAGCACGGCAATCCCCGCCACGACGACGAGCACGTCATTGTCGAGGTGGATATACCACGCGAAGAAGGGCGCGAAGCACGCCGCCACCAGCGCGGCGAGCGAGGAATAACGGAAGAACACCGCAATGACGATCCAGGTGGCGAGGGTGCCCAGGCCGAGGGAGAGGTCCAAGCCGAAGAGCACGCCCGCCGCCGTCGCTACGCCCTTGCCGCCCCTGAAACGGTGAAACACGGGAAAGAGGTGGCCGAGGAACACCGCGAGCCCGGCGAGCGCCGCGGCTTGCGGCGCATACAGCTGCGCAAGCCAGACCGCGAGCCAGCCTTTTCCCGCGTCGCCGGCAAGCGTGAGAATCGCAGCCGCGCGCTTGCCGGTGCGCAGCACATTGGTCGCACCCGGATTCTTCGAGCCGTAGGTCCGCGGGTCGGGCAGCCGCATAAGCCGGCTCACCACGATCGCGAACGAAACCGAACCCAGGCAGTATGCGGCGAGCACCGTCAGTGCGCTCTGCATGCGCGCGATTCTATAGAATCGGGACCATCATGGACGCCATCCTGATCCGCGACCTGCGCGTCGAGGCGCTCATCGGCATCCACAAGCGCGAGCGCCACGTCCTGCAGACGGTGTCCATCGACCTCGAGATCGGGCTTCCCGGCCCGAATGTGTTCGAGAGCGACAAGGTTTCGGATACGATCGATTACGAGCAGGTGGCGCTGAGGATCCGCAGCCTCGCCGCGAGCGGCCACTTCCGGCTGGTCGAGACCTTCGCCGACCGCATCGCCCTCCTGCTGATGGGAGATTTCGGCGCTCCCTGGGTCAAGGTGAGCGCCTCGAAGATCGGCATTCTTGCCAACGCACGCTTCGTCGGCGTATCGATCGAGCGCGGCCGGCGCTAGCCCCTCGGGTGGTGCTTGGCGTGCAATGCTTTGAGCCGCTCGCGCGCTACGTGGGTGTAGATCTGCGTGGTCGAGATGTCGGCATGGCCGAGCAGCATCTGCACCACGCGCAGGTCGGCGCCATGGTTGATGAGGTGCGTGGCGAACGCGTGGCGCAGCACATGCGGCGAGAGCCGCTTGCCCGGGATCGTGCGCGCCCCGTAGCGCCGGATGAGATGCCAGAAAGCCTGGCGCGTCATGCCTGCGCCGCGCGCCGTGACGAACATGGCATCGGCATTTTTTGTTTTGAGAAGCGCGCCGCGTCCTTCATTCAGGTACTTGTACAACCAGTGCACCGCCTCCTCGCCAAGCGGCACGAGGCGCTCTTTCGAACCCTTGCCGAGCACGCGAACCACGCCGGCATCGAGATTGGCTTCGAACAACTTCAAGGCGACCAGCTCTGACACGCGTAACCCGGTCGCATACAGCGTCTCGAGCATGGCTCGGTCGCGCACGCCGAGCGGCGCGGAACCATCCGGTGCCGCAAGCAGCGCCTCCACATCTGCCTCCGACAGCGTTTTCGGAAAGCGCGGCGGCCGTTTGGGCGGATCGAGCTTCAGGGTCGGGTCGGCGGCGATGCGCCGCTCGCGCAGGCAGTACTGGTAGAAGCGCTTCAGGCTCGACACCCGGCGCGCGGCGCTGGTGGCGCGGCCCTTGCGCGAGGCGAGGAAGGCAAACAGCTCTGCTTCCCCCGCCTTCAACAAGCCATGATCCAGAAAAGCAGCCAATTGCTCGAGATCGGTGCGATAAGAGGCGATGGTGTTCTTCGCAAGCCCGTCTTCCAGCCAGAGCGCGTCGCAAAATGCGTCGAGCAAGGGCTCGGTCAGATCGCTTTTTCGTGGGCGAGGAGCCACCGCTTGATTTCGATGTGAAAGCCCTCGCCGTGGTGCGCGAAACCGCCGAGGCCGCCCGCGCCCACCACGCGATGGCAGGGAATGACCAGCGGAAACCAGTTGGCGCCGCAGGCCTGGCCGACCGCGCGGGGCGCAGAACGCAAGGCCTTCGCTATCTGCCCGTAACTAAGCGTGCGGCCGCGCGGAATGCCGCGAATCGCGCGCCAGACGCGCCGCTGAAACTCCGACCCGACCTCGGCGAGCGGCAGCTGGAACGGCGCGTCCGGATCGGTGAGGTAGCGCTCGAGCTGGCGCGCGGCCTGCTCCGCAAGCCGGTTGCGCGGCGCGAGGGCCGGCACCGAGAACGGCAGGTACGCGATCTCAGCCACGCGCTCGCCTTGCGTGCGCACGCCGACGTGCATGGCGGGAAACTTCACGACCGCATCGAACATAGCTTCTCGACCTGCGCGAGCAACTCGTCGGAGACTTCGATGCCGGCGCTGCGCGCGCTTTTTTCGCTCGCGAAGCGGCGCGCGCCCGGCAGCCGTACCTCGGGGTCGGCAAGCATCGTTGAGACAATGGTTTCAACCCGTTCCGAGAATTTCTCGGTGCCGGCCAGTGCCGACGGATCGATGACGATGAAAGACTGGCCGATGCGCGGGCGGTTGCCCTGCTCGGAGAAAAACGAATCGGCCTCCGGTCCGATCGCCGCGCCGGTGAGCGAGGCGCAGATCAGCTCGAACATCAGCGCGAGCATCGCGCCCTTCGCGCCGCCGATCGGGAACAGGCTGCCGTGCTCGATCGCCTCCTTCGGGTCGGTGGTCGGCTTGCCGTTGCGGTCGAGCGCCCAGCCCTCGGGAATCTTCTCGCCCTTGCGCATCGACATCATGATCCGGCCGCGCACCACGGTGGTCAGCGCCAGATCGACGACGATCGGGTTTTGGTCTTTTCGAGGAAAAACCGCGGCGATCGGGTTGGTGCCGAAAAGCGCCTTCTTGCCGCCCCAGGCCGGAATCGCGGCCGGGGAGTTGGTGAAAGCGAATCCCACCAGGCCGGCCTCGGCCACCGGCAGCAGGTGGATGCCGAGCACGCCGACGTGCGCGCTGTTGCGGATGCCCGCAAAGCCGATGCCATTGCGGCGTGCACGCTGGATCGCCTCGCCGACCGCCCATTCGACGGCGACGTAAGGCAGGCCGTCGCGGTTGTCGATCAGGCAGGCGCCGCCGCGCTCTGCGCTCATCAAGGGATGGGCGGCGCCGTCCGCGCGGCCGTTGCGCAGCATCGAGCAGTAGAACGGCACGCGCGACAGACCGTGCGTAGCAAGCCCCTGTTCTTCCGCGCGCACCAGGTGCTTCGCCGCCGCCTCGGCCATCCGGGAGTGGGCGCCTGCGCCTTCGAGCGCCGTGCGCGCGAGTCGAAACAGTTCTTGCGCGTTCTTCTTCATAGCGACGATTCTAACGGCCCTTCACGAGGAGACCCCCTCCATGGGCAAGATGCTCGAGCTCACCGCAGCCGACGGCCACAAGCTCTCCGCCTACCGCGCCGACCCCGACGGCAAGCCGCGCGGCGCCATCGTCGTCATCCAGGAAATCTTCGGCGTCAACAGCCACGTCAAGGAAGTGGCCGATGGCTTCGCCGCCGACGGCTACGTCGCGATCGCGCCGGCGATGTTCGACCGCGTGCAGAAGAACGTCGATCTCGGCTACACGCCGCCCGATATCGAGAAAGGGCGCGAGCTGCGCGCCAAGATCACCCTCGACTTCGCCATGAAGGATGCTGAAGCCGCCGTCAAGGCGGCCGCGCCGGCCGGCAAGGTCGGCATCGTTGGCTATTGCTGGGGCGGCTTCGTCGCGTGGATGGCTTCGGCAAAGGTGCCGGGGCTCGCCGCGGCGGTGCCGTACTACGGCGGCGGTATCCTCGACAACACCGACATCCAGCCGCGCGTTCCGGTGATGGGCCACTTCGGCGAGAAGGACGCAATGATCCCGGCAGAAGGCGTGAAGAAGCTCGCCGCGAAGCATCCGAAGCAGCAGATCTTCCTCTACCCGGCGGATCACGGCTTCAACTGCGATCACCGCGGGTCGTATCACGCGCCGTCGGCCAAGCAGGCGCGGGAGCGGACGCTAGCGTTTCTGCGAAAGCACGTCGGCTGAGTCGCCTAGCAGCACGCGCCGAAAGCGGTTCTTGAGCGCCACGCCATCGAGCGGCGGCAGCACCAGGGGCAGCTTTTCGACCACGACCTTCACCACGGCGAAGTTGGGTCCCGCGCCTTCGTGAATGATGGCGCGCAGCTTCTTGAGGTTCGAAGTTGTTCTTGAATACTTGAAGCCGCAAGCGCGCGCCACCTCAGCGAGATCGACGCCGTGCGCGGTGTGCGTCGCCTGCATGCCGGTTTCGCCATAGCGCTCGTTATCGATCACCACCACCGTCAGATTCGGCGGCTGCTGCACGCCGATCGTGGCGAGCGAGCCGATTCCCATCAGCATCTCGCCATCCCCGGTGATCACCAGTACTCGCCGCTTGGGCTGAGCGAGCGCAAGCCCGAGGCCGACCATCGCCGCCTGGCCCATCGCGCCCCACAGCGGCAAGCTGAGCGGCGAGTCGCCGGCCGCAGTGATGTCCCAGGAGGTCGAGCCCAGTCCGGCGACCACCAGAAGATCCTTTCTGTCCGTAAGCAAGGACTTTACGACCTCGCGCCGGTGCAGCGTCGCGCTCACTGGTTCGCCTGCTCCTGGAAGCTCTTGATGCCGATGACGCGCTGCGAGACCAGAACCGCCGTCGCCTGGTCCTGTTTCAACGCCTCCGCGACCAGTGGCGCAACGTCCTCTGCGCGCGCCGCGCGCCGCACCGAAACGCCCATGGCTTCGAGCACGCCCGGCGTCGCTCGGCCCATCGGCACCTGCCAGGAGTTGAACTCGCCCTCCTCGCCGCGCATGGTAACGATCATCACCAGCGGAATGCGGCAGGTCTTCAGCATGCCGGCCGCGTTGATGACGTTGCCGACGCCGCTCGATTGCATTAGCAGAGCGCTTTTTTGGCCGCCAAGCCAGGCGCCGGCCGCAAGGCCGATGCCCTCTTCTTCGGTAGTCAGAACCACCGCGTGCATCTTTCGATCGTGCTGGCACAGCTCGATCAGCCGCTTGTGGCCTGCGTCGGGCACGTAGCCGACGATGCGCACTCGTGCCGCCGCCAGCTCGCGGTGAACCTCCTGCGGCCAGCCTTCAAGCAGCCTCTCCGCGTCCTTTTTGTTAAGCGGCATCTCTCAACAACGTCTGTCCGGGACGCACGCGGGTGAACTTCACTGGCTTCATGGTTACGTCATTGAAACGAATGCTGGTGAAGGCCGACTCGTCCAGCGGTCCGGTTTCCGGAAAGTCGGACCTGAAATGCGCGCCGCGCGAGTCTCGGCGCGCGATCGCCGCCGCCGTGATGACGCGGCTCACTGCCACCAGGTTCTTCAGGTTCATCCAGTCGTGCCAGCTGAGATTGAATGCGCGATTGGTCGCGTCGAGCGCGAAATGATCGAGTTCATCATTCAAAGACCCCAGCTCGCCCAGCGCCTGCTCCAGGCCGGTGCCGTCGCGGATGATGCCGACCTTTTCCCACATCGTCTCGAACAGTCTCTCGCGCAATGGTTCCAGGTTCGCCCCGGCAGGCCGGTTCCTGAACGGCGTTTCGCAAGACGCGACGGCAGCCTCGAGCGCCGCGCGGTCAGGCTCGCGCAGGGCGCCTTCCGCGCGCACCCAGGCGGCCATCGTGTCGCCGGCGACGGCGCCGAACACGGTGGAGTTGGCGACGCCGTTGCCGCCGAGGCGGTTTGCGCCGTGCACGCCGCCTGAATCCTCGCCGGCGACGAACAGCCCAGGCAACTCGGTTCTGCAGTCCGCGCCGAATTCAACGCCGCCCATCATGTAGTGCGCGGTCGGCACCACTTCGACCAGGCCGCCGGCGAGATCGAAGCCGCAGTCGGCGCAGCGCTCGACCATGCCCTTGAATTCCTTGCGCACGCGGTCCGGCCCGAGATGCGCCATCGAGATGTAAAGGCCGCCGTGCGGAGTGGTCTTGCCTTTCCTGATCTCGGTCAACATGGCCCGTGAGACGAGATCCCGGGTCGCCCGTTCAGCCTTGGCATCGTAGCGCGGCATGAAGCGCTCGCGCTCGCCGTTCAGCAGGTAGCCGCCGGCGCCGCGCAACCCTTCTTCCAGCACCGTGCCGGTCATGCGCGTGTGCGTGCCGGCGAGCAATCCCGTGGGATGGAACTGGACCATCTCCATGTCGCGCAGCGGCAGCCCCGCGCGCCAGGCCATCGCCAGGCCATCGCAGCTCTTGTCGCCGGAAGGCGTGTGGTATTTGTACATGGTCGGGCCGCCGCCGGTCGCAAGCAGCACCGCCTTCGCGCGCACGAACACGTACTCGCCGGTTCGCAGGTCGATGAAAAGCACGCCCGCGAGAGCAGTGGCATCTTTAGTTCTTATCAATTCAACCGCACGGTGCTCCTCCAGCCGCCCGATGTCGCGCGCCCACACCTGCTCGGCGAGCCGGTTGATGATCTCGATGCCGGTGAGGTCGCCCTTGTGCACGGTGCGGTCGAAAGTCTGCCCGGCGAAGGCCTTCTGGTGGATGCTGCCGTCGGGATTGCGATCGAAGAAGCAGCCGAGCTCATTTTCCAGCTCCCGAACGCGTTCGACCGCCAGAGTCACCAGCTGCCACGCCAGATCCTGGTCCGGCAGCCACTTGCCGCCCTCGATGCTATCCATGAAGTGGCGCTCGATCGAGTCGCCCTTCGCCAGCGCAACGTTGTAGCCGCCCTGCACCATGCGCGTGCAGCCGCATTTGCCGAGCAGGCCTTTCACGGCGACGGTGATCGACAGCTCGGGCGCCGCCTGACAGGCGTGCAGCGCGGCAAACAGGCCGGCGCCGCCCGAGCCGAGGATCAGGATGTCCGTGTCGATGCGCGACGTAACCATTGCATGACGAGCACCAGCACCACGAGCGCGAAGCCTATAGCGTCGAACAAGGCTTTCGGATACACCAGCAGGAAGCCGGCGACGATCAGCATGATCCGTTCCGCGAAGCTGGTGCGCTTGAAGAGCCAGCCTTGCAAGCCGCCGGCGAGCGCCACGATGCCGACCGCGGCAGTGAAGGTCACCAAAGCGATCGAGCCCCAGTCGGCGCCGGCGAGGGTCTTGAAGGACCCGGTCAGGAGAAGGCCGGTGCCGCTCGGGTCGAGCACGAACATGAACGGCACGAGAAAGGCCGGCGTGGTGTATTTCCAGCACTGCAGCGTCGTCTTGTAGGGGTCGCCTCCCGTGATCGCGGCGGCGGCGAAAGGCGACAGCGCGGTCGGCGGCGATACCTCGGAAAGCACGGCGTAGTAGAAGATGAACATGTGCGCCGCGAAATCCGGCACGCCTAGCTTGATCATCGCCGGCGCGGCGATGACGGCGCAGATGATGTAGCTCGCCGTCACCGGGACCGCCAGGCCGACGATCCAGACGATGAGCGAGGTATAAATCGCGGTAAGAAGCAGCGAGCCGCCGGCGTAATCGAGGACGATCGAGCTGAACTTGAGGCCAAGGCCGGTGAGCGTCACCGTGCCGACGATGATGCCGGCGCCGGCGCAGGTGGCGGCGACGTTCAGCACCCCGAGCGAGCCGCCGGCGAGCGCTTTCACCAGCCCCGAGCTCCACAGGCCGCGAGCAATGGGCACTTTCCTTTTAAAAACCTCGTACGGGATGAGCGCGGTATCGCGCCTCAGCAAGCTCGTCGCCGCGGAGACGAGCGTCGCCCAGAACACCGCCATCACGGGCGAGAAACCCCACAGCATGAAAACTACGATCGACACCAGCGACAGGAAGTGGAACCAGTATTTCTTGGTCAGGCTCCACGCCGACTCGACACGCTCGAAAGTAACGTCCTTCATGCCGAATTTGCGCACGTCGATCTCGACCATGGCAAACAGCGCGAGGTAATACAGGCAGGTCGGGATCGTCGCCATCAGGATCACGTCGAGGTACGAGATCTTGAGGAACTCGGCGATCAGGAAGGCGGCGGCGCCCAGCACCGGCGGCGAAATGATCGCGCCGAGCCCACCCGCGGCGAGCAGGCCGCCCGCAGCCTCCTTGCCGTAGCCGACCTTGGCGAGCATCGGATAGGCGACCGCGCCGAGCGTCACGGTGGTGGCGACGCCCGAACCCGAAGGACCGCCGAGCAGGAACGAGGCGAGCACCACCGTGCGGCCGGCGCCGGTCGGCTTGCCGCCCATCGCCGAGAACGAAAAGTCGATGTAGAACTTGCCGGCGCCCGAATACTGCAGGAACGCACCATAAATGGTGAACAGGATGATCAGCGACGAAGAAACGTCGACCGCGACGCCGTAGATGCCTTCCAGCGTCATGTACATGTGGCCGATGAGCCGGGGAATCTCGTAGCCCTTGTGGGTCCAGGGCGCCGGCAGGTAGGGCCCGAAGATCGCATACAGCAGGAAGCAGAGGGTGATCACCGGCATGATCCAGCCGGTCGCGCGCCGCATCGCCTCCAGCACCAGCACGATCAGCGCCACGCCGAACACCACGTCCCAGTTGTTCGGCAGGATCGAGCGGTCGAAGAAATCGTCGCCGTTTGCCAGCAGGTACACCGCAATCGCGACGCCCAGCGCCGCGAGCGCCCAGTCCCACCAGATCACGCGATGGCGGAAGCGCCGCGAGACCGGAAAGATGAGGAAACACAGGAACAGCACGAACGCGACGTGGATCGCGCGCAGCGCCTCGGTCCGCACGATCTCGTAGGCGGCGTACAGGTGGAACAGCGACATCAGCACCGCCACCGCCGTGATGAAGTCGGCGAGCCGCCCGCGGAACTTGTTCTGGACGCCCTCCTCTTGCTCAATGAACTCTTCGGCCCGCTTGAGCGCCGCCTCGCTGATTTTGGCGGCGGGCTGATGGATGCGGGCGATCTCTTCGCTCATTGCCCTTTGCGCGCTCTCGCCTTACTGCAGCTTGATTCCCTTCTCGGAGAAGTATTTGACCGCCCCGGGGTGCCAGGGAATCGGCGAGGCTTCCTTTTTCTGGTTCTCGAGCCTGAAGTTCTCCGCCTCCTTGTGGACGCGGACCAGGTCTTCCTTGTGGTCGAAGACCGCCTTGACGATGTTATAGGCGGTTTTCTCGTCCATGTTCTGGTGCGCCACCAGCAGGTTCATCACCGTGGCCTGCTTGTTGTCGGCGTCCATGCCGCGGTACATGTCCTTCGGGATCACGTCCTGCACATAGAGATCGCCGTATTTCCTGTTCATCGCCGGCACCAGGTCGGCATGGTCGATCAGCTTGATCTTCACGCCCGGCGTGCTGGCGAGGTCGGTGATCCCCGCGGTCGGCAGGCCGCCGACCCAGAAAAAGGCGTCGATCTTCCTGTCCTTGATCGCATTCACCGACTCGGCGACGCCGAGGCGCTCGCGCCGCAGGTCCTTGTCCTTGTCGAGGCCGGCGGCTTCGATGACGCGGAACGCCATCACCTCGGTGGCGCTGCCGCCCGATCCGGTGGACACGCGCTTGCCTTTCAGGTCTGCCATCCTGGTAACGCCAGTGCCTTCGATCGAGACGACGTGCATGCGATTCGGGTACATCACCATGAGCGTGCGCACCGGGACCGGCTTGCCCGTGAACTTGTCCTGGCCCTTGTACGCATCGAGCGTCGCATCCGCCATGGTCATGCCGAGGTAGGGTTTGCCGGTGCCGATCAGCTGCAGGTTGGCGACCGACCCGCCGGTCACCTCCGCCGTCGCCTGCATGCCGGGCACGTACTTGGAGAGCACGGCCGCCATGCCGCCGCCCAGCGGGTAGTACACGCCACCGGTTCCGCCGGTGGCAATCGAAAGGTTCTGCGCCTGCGCGACAAGCGCGAATGCGGAGATGAAAAGCGCGGCGACGCGCGTCGAAAATCGCATGACTCCTCCTAGTGTTGTGGCGCGATTCTACCGCACGCCGAGTCGCCGCAGCGCCGCCGCGCGACGCTCCAGCGCAGCGCGCTTCACGTTCGAGTAAAGGCTCGCGCCGTGACTGTCCATCGCTACCACCAGCGGGCCGAAATTGCGCACCCGAAACTTCCACAGCGACTCGGGGTTCAGGTCATCGAGGTCCACATCCTCGATCGATTCAACCCAGGTCGTCTCCAGCGCCGCGGTGCCGCCGATCAGGGCGAGGTAGGCGCCTCCCAGATCGGCAAAGGCCTTCAGGGACTCTTCACGCAGGCCGCCCTTACCGATCAGGAGGCGCACGCCGTACTGCTGCATCAGCGGCCGCGTGAAACGCTCCATGCGGTCGCTGGTGGTCGTGCCGACACAGATCGGCGCGTAGCCCGCCGGATGCTCAGCACTCTTGTCCACCTTGCGCACGTTCGGCGCGGTATGGATCATGGCGTGGCCCGCGAGGTCGAAGCGCGTCTTGCGCCCGCGGTCGAACATGTGGATCTGCGTCGCGTCGCGGATGCCAAAGAGCGTGCCGTTCAAGGTCACGCTGTCGTCGGCGCGCAGCTTGCGCGCCGCGTCTTCGGTCAGCGGCGGGGTGAGGTCGTAGTGTGCCATCAGCCTTGGCCGAGGAGCGCCTTCTTCAGATCTTCCTGCACCGGTTTTTCGCCGAGCCAGATGCGCAGCAGCGCTCGATAGAAATCCTCGCCGGGTATCGGGCGCCCGGCCGGCTTGCCATCGATCGCGAGCTGCGTCGCCGATCCGGTCCAGTCGAGCGTGATCGCCATGCCCTTCTTCGCCTCCTTCATCTCCGCCATGGTGGCGGCGAGCTCCTTCACGCGCGGCTCGAGGGCCTGCGACTCGGCTTCGGAGTGGTTGGCGCGTATCCCGTCGGCGAGCGCTTCCGAGAACTGCTCGGCGCCGACGTTGCGCAGCATGTGAATCGCGACGCGCTTCGGCCCGGCGAGCTGCAGCACCGCCGCGGCGTCGGTTTTTTTCTCGGGAAGATAGAGGCCGATCACGTAAACGTTGAAAATGACTCTCGTGCGGACCCCGGCACCGTTCAGCACCAGCTCGCTGGTCTTATCCTCAAGCTTCACGCCGGCCACTTCAGCGCCAAACGCTGGCATGGCGACGCACAAGGACAACATCAAAACAGCTCTAATACCCATACTCGACACCCGAAGTCCGGAAGGTAGCGCGCGCGCGGCGCGCCGAGTGGCATTGCATGTTCACCGCCACAGGGTTCATCGTGATGTGGGTGGCGGCGGTTTCGACGTGCACCGCGAACGCGGTGGAATCGCCACCGAGCCCTTGCGGACCGACGCCGAGCATGTTGACGGCCTGGCCGAGCTCCGCCTCGAGCTTCGCGCCCTCCGGATCGTCACAGCGCGTGCCCAGCGGCCGCGTCGCCGCCACCTTGGCAAGATGCATGCACAGATCCGCCGTGCCGCCGACGCCGACGCCGACGATGGTCGGCGGGCAGGTCTTGCCGCCGGCCTCGATCACGCAATCGATGACGAAAGTCTTGATCGCGTCCACACCCTCGGCGGGAACCGCCATGCGCAGCCAGGAGTTGTTTTCGGACCCCGAGCCTTTCGGCACCATCTCGATGACCAGCGCCTCCTCGTCTTCGGAGAAATCCACGTTGATGACCGGCACACCGCGGCCGCACGAGGTCTGCTCGTTCACGCGCGTCGTCGGATGCACGATCGAGGAGCGGAACGAGTATTCGCGCGTCGAGCGCGCGCAGCCATTACGGATGGCCTGCTTCAGCGCGATGCCGTCGACCTCGACCCCCCGTCCGATCCACACGTTGTAGATCGGGATGCCGGTGTCCTGGCATAGCAGGTTGTCCGTGTTCTCTGCGACCGCGATGTTCCGGATCATGGTGCCGAGCACGCGCTGCGCGCCGGCGTCGGTCTCGCTCTTGGCGAGCGCAGCGAAGCCCTGCTTGACGTCGGGGGGCAGCCGCTTCAGCGCCCTGATGTAGAGCTCCTTCGCCGCCTCCTCGACTTGTCGCAGGTCGACTCTCACTTGACGTAGATGTTGCGCTCCTTCACCACCTTGGCCCAGAGCTCGGTCTCGGCCTTCATCGCCTGCGCGAACTCCTGCGGCGAGTTGCCGACCGGCGCCAGCCCCTGCGCGAAAAAGCGCGCTTTCATCTCGGTCGTGTCGAGCGCCTTCTTGGTGTCCCGGTAAACCTTGTCGATGATCTCTTTGGGCGTGCCCGCTGGCGCGACGATGCCGAACCAGCCGGTATTCTCGAAGCCGGGCAGGGTCCTCGCGATCGGCGAGACAGCGGGAAGCTGGGGCGCCTCGGTTTTGCTCGTGATGCCAAGCGCGCGCAGCCGCCCCCCGTTGATATGCCCGAGGGCGGCGGCGAGATTGCTGAGCGCGAAACTGGTCTCGCCGCCGACCAGCCCGGCGAGCGACGGCCCTTCGCCCTTGTAGGGGACCGAAATGGCGTCGATTTTTGCCTGGTACACGAAGTTCTCCGCCGCGAGATGCGTCTGCGAGCCGATGCCGGCATGCCCGAAGGTCAGCTTGCCGGGGCTCGCCTTCGCCGCGTCGATCAGCTGCTTCACTGTTTTGTACGGGGAGCTCGCGGGCACGACCAGCACCTGCGGACCCGAGACCACGTTCGTCACCGGCACGAAATCCTTTTCCGGGTCGTAGTTCAGCTTGGCATAAATGTGCTGGTTCGCGGTGACGACCGAGCCGGAAGGGAAGAACAGCGTGTAGCCGTCGGGCGCCGCGCGCGCGGCTTCTGCGGCGCCGACGCCGCCGCCCGCGCCGCCGCGGTTCTCGATCACCACCGTCTGGCCCCAGATCTGCGTCAGCTTCTCGCCCAGCAGCCGCGCGGAGATGTCGGTCGTCCCGCCCGGCGGGAAAGGCACGATGAACCTGACCGGCTTCTGCGGCCACGATTGTGCAAAAGTTGCCGTTCCGAGCAGCACGGCGGCCATGATTGCAACGAACTTCAACCGCCTCATCTCATCCTCCTCGGTTTTTCATTCTACAGCGCGAGCGCGAACGCAAGCCCTGCGGCGAAGGTCACCGCGGCGGCCGCTGCGGTCAGGCCTTTCTGCCAGTCGCGCCACGGCAGAAACTCCAGAGCGAGGACGCGCAGCCCGCCGCCGAGATGCGCAGCCAGCAGCACCACCAGGCCCCATTCGGCGAACTTGACCAGAGGCTGCTGCGTCCAGGCAAGGAGCGCGTCAAGCCGGAGCGCGTTGCCGAGCGCCCAGAAATGAACTGGCAGGAAGAGGGCGAGGGCAATGCCCGACAGACGATGGACCAGGAATACCCAGTAGGACGAATGCCGATTCATACGAAAACCGCGAACACGGCGCGCATTCCCATCCAGGCGAGAACCGCCGCAAAGGCGACAACAACGCCGTCGCGCGACCTGCCGCGCCAGCCGAGCCATTCGATGAAAATGCTCCTCAGGCCGATCGGCGCATGGACCGCAACTCCCAAAACAAAGATTGAGTAAAAGGTAAACCAAGCAACATTACCGCGCGTCCGGCCAAGGATCTCCGCGGCCGACAGGCCGCCTTGCACCGCGTAGATGATCGTGAAGAGGTGAACGATCACGCACAACGCGAGGACCGCGGCGCTCGCGCGCTGCGCGATCCAGAGGAGGGTCTGAGTTCTGGCGCTCACAGCCCGCCCTTCAGAGCTGAACCCAGAACTGCTCTCTTCAGGCCCGAGATCCCCGCGGTCGGAGAGAGGCCCATCGGGCAGCGCTCGGTGCAGCTCATGTGCGTGTGGCAGGCATGGCAGCCGGCGTCGCCGGCGACCGCGCGCAGACGCTCGGTCTTCGCCACGTCGCGCTCGTCCTTGACCAGAGTCCAGGCGCGGTTGAGCGCCGCCGGGCCGAGATAGTCCGGATTCCACGCCACGACGTCGCAGGCGCTGTAGCACACCCCGCAACCGATGCACTCGATTCCCGCATCCACCTTCTTTCTGTCTGCGGAATCGGGGGGTACGCGCGCGAGCTCGTCTTGCCTTGTTCTATTACCTCCAAAACTGCCTTTTGCACGTGCCCACTTGTCGAAGAACTCGCGCATGTCGGTGACCAGATCGCGGATCACCGGCAGGTTGCGCAGCGGCCCGATCACCAGCTTGTTTTCCCGGGAAACCTTGTCGACATGGGTGCGGCAGGTCCAGCGCGGCACGCCATTCACCGTCATTGCGCACGAGCCGCACATGCCGACGCGGCAGGCGAAACGGTAAGCGAGCGTCGGATCGAGCGAGCGCTGGATGTACGTGACGACGTCGAGCACCGTCTGGCTGGGGTAGCGCGGCACTTCGAACGATTGGAAGGCGCCTTGCGCGCCTCCCCGCCAGACTTCAACGGCGAGCGTGCTCAAGCCGATTCGTATAACCGCGTGAGGACGAACTCGCGGTGGCCGAGCGCCTCGGCGGCGGTTAAGCGGCCGTTCGCCGTGCGGAACATGCAATCGAGAAGCCTGTCGCCGGCCTCGTCCGGCGTCAGCTCCTTTCGCAGCAGCCCGGAGACGTCGACATCGATGTGCTCGGACATGGTGCGCACCGTGCGGGGGTTGGCGCAGAGCTTGATGACCGGAAGGATCGGGTTGCCGATCACGTTGCCCTGGCCGGTCGGGAAGAAATGCACCACGTAGCCCGCGGCCGCGCACAGCGTGACCATCTCGGCGGCCGCCGAGGACGAATCCATGAACCAGAGTCCCGGGCCGGTCGGCGTCTCGGCTTTGTCGAGCACGCCATCCACCATGCATTTGCGGCCGATCTTCTGGATGTTGCCGAGCGCCTTTTCCTCGATGGTGGTGAGGCCGCCGGCGATATTGCCCTTGGTGGGCTGCGAGTCCATCAGGTCGCTGGTCTTGTGGCGATCGATGACTTCCTGGTAGCGGTCGAAGACGTACTGGAACTTCTTTTTTACCTGCTCGTTCCTGCAACGCGCCGCGACGAGGTGCTCGCCACCGGTGAGCTCGGTGGTTTCACCGAACACCAGCGTGACGCCGTACGGGTAGAGCTTGTCGAACGCGTTGCCCACGGTCGGGTTCGCGCCGCAACCGGAAGTGGTGTCGGACTCGCCGCACTTCGTGGAAACCCACAGATCCTTGAGCGGCCGCTCCTCGCGCCGCAGCTCGCTCGCCCACTGCACCAGCTCCTTCGCCTTCTGCGAAGCGCGTCGAATGGTCTCGTGGTCGCCGTGGCCCTCGATGCCGAAGCCGAACACCGGCTTGCCGGTCTTCTTGATGCCCTCGACCACCTGTCCGGTCCAGCCTTCCTCGATGCCGATGACGATGACGGCGGCTACGTTGGGGTTGGAGCCCGCGCCGATCAGCGTGCGGAAGTGAAGATCGAGGTCGGCGCCGAACTGCAGCCGGCCGTAGGGGTGCGGGAGCGCGAGCGTGCCCTTGATGCTGTTCTCCACCGCCTGCGCGGCGGCATTCGAGAGATCGTCGACCGGCAGGACGATGACATGGTTACGCACGCCGACGCGGCCGTTCTCGCGCCGGTAGCCCCAGAAGCTTGCTTTGGATAGGTCCATTGTCTACCAGCGTTTGGTTTTGACGTTATGGACATGAAGATGCTCGCCCTTAGCGATCGGCTGCACCACTTTTCCGATGTCGACGCCGTACTTGATCACCGTATCGCCGGGCCGGTAATCCTTCAGGGCTACCTTGTGGCCGATCGGGATGTCGTTCCTGGCGGTCACGTTGACGTCTTTATCGTCTTCCATGATCCAGCCATTGAGTTGCTGGCCGGCCTTGACGTCTTCGACGACGACGACACCGACTCCGTCGCCCTCTTCATGCACCACGAAATGGATCATAAGAACGTTATTCTATTCGCATGTACGACCGCCGCCGCTTCCTGAAAACGCTGGGCGCGCTGGGCGTTTCGCTCTCGCTGCCGCGCATCACGTCGTACCCCTTCACGCTCGGCGTCGCCTCCGGCTATCCGTCGCCTTCGAGCGTCGTTCTCTGGACGCGGTTGACGGGCGTCGACCCGATCGAAGTCCCCGTGCGCTGGGAAGTGGCCGACGACGACGCAGTGCGTAAAGTAATCCTTTCAGGTGAATTAACTGCTGATCCGGCGTGGGCGCATTCGGCGCGCGTCGAGGTCCAGGGTCTGGAGCCTGATCGGTGGTACTGGTACCGCTTCAGCGCGGGCGACGCCCAAAGCCCGGTCGGGCGCACGCGCACTGCGCCGGTGGCGAGCGTGCCGGCGCCGCGGCTGCGCTTTGCGTTCGCGTCATGCCAGCAGTACGAACAGGGGTTTTTCGGCGCCTATCGCCACATCGTCGAGGATCAGCCCGATCTGGTGGCCTTCCTCGGCGATTACATCTACGAGTCCACCTGGGGTGCCGACCATGTGCGCAGCCACGCCGCCCCGGAGCCGTATTCGCTCGAGGACTACCGCGCGCGCCACGCGCTTTATCGCAGCGACCCCGACCTGCAGGCAGCGCACGCGGCGTGCCCGTGGATCGTCACCTGGGACGACCACGAGGTCGACAACGACTACGCCGACGACCGACCCGAGGACGGCATGGAGCGCGACCAGTTCCTCGCGCGGCGCGCCGCCGCCTACCGCGCCTACTACGAGCACATGCCCTTGCCGCCGCGCATGCGCCCCGAAGGCCATCGCATGCGCATTTACACGCAAGTCGATTGGGGGACGCTCGCGCGCTTCTACGTTCTTGACGATCGCCAATACCGTTCCTGGCATGCCTGTCCGCGGCCGCGGCGACGCGGCGGCTCGAACACCGTCGATGTGGAAGCCTGCCCGCGTCTCTCTTCACCGGGGCGCACCATGCTCGGACGGGCGCAGGAGCGCTGGCTGGAGAACGCGCTCGGCGAATCGCGCGCCGGCTGGAACGTGATCGCGCAGCAGACCGCCATGGCGCAGTTCGATCAGAAGCCCGGTCCGGGCCGGCGGGCGTGGACCGACGGCTGGGACGGCTATCCGGCAGCGCGCCAACGCCTGCTTGAGGCAATTTCCTTGAGAAAAACCAGCAATCCCGTGGTCATCGGCGGCGACGTGCATTCCTTCAACGTGTCCCAGCTGAAGCTCGACTTCGACGATCCCGCCTCGCCGACCGTGGCGAGCGAATTCGTCGGCACATCGATCACCTCCCAGGCCTGGCCGCAGGAGCGCTTGAACCAGTATCTGCCGGACAACCCTCACATTCTGCTCGCCGATAGCCGCTACCGCGGCTACGTGCGCGTCGAAGTCACCCCGCGGCGCTGGAGCGCCGATTTACGGGCGATGGAAACCGTGCAAAAGCGCGAGGCACGCTGCAGCACGCTTGCGACGTTTGTAGTCGAGGACGGAAAGCCGGGGCCGCTAGCCGCTTAACGGCACTTCAGGTTGCCGGCCGTCCAGTCGATTGGCTTGGTGCAATCCTGTTCGCTGACGATGCGGGTGGGCGAAAGCTCGGCGGGCGGCAGTAGATGGCGCTCCATGTCGTACATGCCGGCGGCGATAATGCCGAGCCCGATAAGCGCGACGGGCGCCGAGCCGCCTTGAACGTTCAGTTGCACGGAGGACTGGGTTACGCTGGTTCCGGGCGCCACGCCGTAGTTGAGCTGCGTGCGCGCGGAGCAGCCGACCATCACAACCAGAAGTAACACCGTCCACCGCATGCGCCGATTCTACGCTTCGCACGCGCGCTGAAGGCGGTCGCGCACCGCGGCCCATTCGGGCGCTTCGGGCGGCGCTTCGACCAGGATGGTCTCGCAGCCCGCGGCATCGAGCTCACGCAGCGCGGCGTAGAGACGCTGCGCATAGGCTTGCGGGTTGCGCGGCATGCGCAGCCAGTAATCCACCCGCTCATCAGGACGTGAAAATGCAAGCACTGCGACTCGCTGCTTGAGTTTTTCGATTTCTTTATCTAGATCGTGCGCCGACACCAGGCGTGCCGGCGTGCGCGGCGAGTAGTGGCGTTCCAGTCCGCCGGAGTGGCGGGGCGACGACAGGTTTTTTTCTTCGACTTTCGATTTCAGAACGTCTTCAAGGTCTTTGCGGGAAATCGCGCCGGGGCGCAGAAGCGCGGCCGGTCCGCTGGACAAATCAACGATCGTCGATTCGATGCCGACCTCGCTCGGCCCGCCTTCCAGCACCAAGTCGACCTCGTCGCCGAGGTCCTCGCGTACGTGCGCGGCGGTGGTCGGCGATACGAGGCCGAAGCGGTTGGCCGACGGCGCGGCGATTCCGTTTTGAAAGATTTTCAGCAATTCACGTGCGACGGGATGCGAAGGAACGCGCAAGCCCACGGTGTCCTGCCCCCCGGTGACGAAGTCCTTGGCGAGCGCGGAGCGCTTGAGAATCAGGGTGAGCGGCCCCGGCCAGAAACGATCTGCGAGCTTCCGCGCGGTTTGCGGCACCTGGTTTGCCCAAGTGAACGCCCGTTCGGCTGATTCGAAATGCACGATGACGGGATGATCGGCCGGGCGACCTTTGGTGGCGTAAAGGCGCGCCACCGCCTCGGCGTTCGACGCATCGGCGCCGAGCCCGTACACCGTTTCGGTCGGGAAGGCCACGAGTCCGCCGGCGCGGAGGATCTCCGCCGCCTTGCGGATCTGCGGCTTCATGGCTTGGGCAGTTCGGTTTTTCTGACCGACTCAGCCTGGCGCGCCCTGAAGTCGGACAATTTCTTCTCCAGATTCTTGTCGGACAAAGCCAGCATCGCAACGGCATAAAGCGCGGCGTTGGCTGCGCCCGCCTCGCCGATGGCAAAGGTGGCGACCGGGATGCCTTTGGGCATCTGCACGGTGGAGAGCAGCGAGTCGAGCCCCTGCAGATGTTTCGAGGGCATCGGCACGCCGAGCACCGGAAGGGTCGTATTCGCCGCCACCACGCCGGCGAGGTGGGCCGCGCCGCCCGCCCCGGCGATGATCGCTTTCATGCCGCGCTTCGCCGCGCCCTTCGCCCACTCGGCGACGAGATCGGGCGTACGGTGCGCGGACATCGCCTTCGCTTCATAGGGCACGCCGAATTCCTCCAGGATCTTGGCGGCGGCCTTCATCGTGTCCCAGTCGGAGCTCGACCCCATCACGATGCCGATCATGAAAGCTTTCTCCCTGTTAACCGGGTCAGCGCCTCGCGGTATTTTTCCGACGTCTTGGCGATGACCTCGGGCGGCAGCCGCGGCGCGGGCGGCGTCTTGTTCCAGTCGAGCGTCTCGAGATAGTCGCGCACGTATTGCTTGTCGAAGGAGGGCGGGCTCACGCCGACGCGATACGAATCGGCGGGCCAGAAGCGCGAAGAATCCGCGGTCAGCACTTCATCGATCAAGACGAGATTCTTGTTGTCATCCAGCCCGAACTCGAACTTGGTATCCGCAATGATGATTCCTTTCTTTGCCGCGTAGTCGGCCGCGTCCTTGTAGAGTCGGATGCTGACCTCGCGCACGCTTGCGGCGAGCTCCTTGCCGAGCAGCTTCTGCGCCTCGGCGAAGCTGATGTTCTCGTCATGCCCTGCCGCGGCCTTGGTGGCCGGCGTGAAGACGGGCTCGGGCAGCTTTTCGGCCTGGCGCAGGCCTTTCGGCAGCTCGACGCCGCAGACCTTGCCGGTCTTCTGGTAGTCCTTCCAGCCCGAGCCGATGATGTAGCCGCGCACCACCGCCTCGATCGGCAGGGGTTTCAGCTTTTTCACGACCATCGAACGACCGCGCACCTGGGGTTTTTCTTCTTCTGTAACGACAGATTCAGGGTCGACGCCGGTGAGTTGGTTCGGTACGATGTGGCGCAAACGGTCGAACCAGAAGTTGGCCATCTCGTTGAGCACCCGGCCCTTGTCGGGGATCGGATCCGAAAGCACAACGTCGAATGCCGACAGCCGGTCGCTCGTCACGATCAGCATCTTGTCGGCGCCGACGGCGTAGATGTCGCGGACTTTGCCTTTGCCGATACGCGGCAGGCTCTTCAAGCTCGACTCGTAGAGCGGTTTCACGCCGCTTGTTTTTCGAGTTCGGGCCGCCACTTGCCCTGCGACGCCAGTCCGTTCATGTGAGCGCGGTGGAAAAAGGCCTTTTGCGCCGCGCCGACATTGCCCGCCTGGCCGCGCCAGGTCTTGAGTGCCGGGTTCTGTAGCGCGCGCGAGTACGAGAACGTCAGCGGCCACGGCAATCCCTTCATCGCCGCCATGGCATTCAGGTGCGCGGTGGCAGCCTCATCGGACTGCCCGCCGGAAAGGAACACGATGCCCGGCTGCGCCGCCGGGACCGTGCGCTTCAGCACGCGCACCGTGCGCTCGGCAACCTCGTCGACGCTGGCCTGCCGCGGGCAGTCCTTGCCCGAGACCACCATGCTCGTCTTGAGGATGAGATGCTCGACCGACACGTTGTACGCGGCCAGGGCTGCATAAGTCGCGCGCAGCGTGGCCTCGTGCACTTCTTCGGAGCGCTCGGCCGTGTGATCGCCGTCGAGAAGTACTTCGGGCTCGATCATTGGCACGATGGAGGCCTCCTGGCAGATCGCCGCGTAACGCGCGAGGGCATGCGCGTTGGCGTACAGGCAGGCGTGCGTCGGAATGCCTTCGCCGATCGTGATCACCGCCCGCCATTTCGCGAAGCGCGCGCCGATCTGGAAATACTCGGCCATGCGCTTGGCGAGGCCGTCGAGGCCATCGGTCACCTTCTCGCCGGGGAAGAGCGCGAGGTCGACCGTGCCCTTGTCGACCTTGATGCCGGGGAGGATGCCTTTTTTCGCCAGGTATTGCGGGAAAGGCGTGCCGTCGGCGGCCTTCTGGCGCGCCGTTTCGTCGAACAGGATCACCCCCGAGAGATATTGCTCGACGCCGGGCGTGCCGAAGAGCAGCCCGCGGTAAGCGCGCCGGTTCTCCTCGGTGCATTCGGCGCCGACCGACTGGAAGCGTTTCTCGCAGGTGCCGCTCGACTCGTCCGCGGCGAGGATGCCTTTGCCCTTCGCGACCATCGCGGCAGCGGTCTTGGAAAGTAGTACCTTGTCCATAGGTGAATAAGCGGGGTTGGTTACGGGGAGGAACAGAGGGAAGATTTTAACTAATTCCTCGCGTACAATGCGCGACCTTTTGGATTCGGTGCACCATGCCGCGCGCCCTACGCAACGTCGCCATCATCGCCCACGTCGACCACGGCAAGACGACGCTCGTCGACAAATTGCTGCAGCAGTCGGGCACCTTTGCGGCGCACGAGCACATCCAGGAGCGCGTCATGGACTCGAACGACCTCGAGCGCGAGCGCGGCATCACGATCCTGGCGAAGAACTGCGCGTTCCGCTACCGCGGCACGCACATCAACATCGTCGACACCCCCGGACACGCGGATTTCGGCGGCGAGGTGGAGCGCGTGCTGTCTATGGTCGACGGCGTGCTCCTGCTCGTCGACGCGGTCGAGGGACCGATGCCGCAGACGCGCTTCGTCCTGCGCAAGGCGCTCGCTCACGGGCTGAAGCCGCTCGTAGTGATCAACAAGGTGGACCGCCCCAGCGCCCGCGCCGACTGGGTGCTGAACCAGACCTTCGATCTCTTCGACAAGCTCGGCGCCGCCGAAGAGCAGCTCGATTTTCCCGTGATCTATGCCTCGGCGCTGCAAGGCTGGGCGACGCTCGATCCGGCCAAGCCCGGCACGGACATGCAGCCGCTGTTCGAGGCGATTCTCGAGCACGTGCCGGTGCGCGACGAGGACCCCGAAGGCCCGCTGCAGCTGCAGATCTGCTCGCTCGACTACTCGAGCTACGTCGGCAAGATCGGCATCGGCCGCATCCACCGCGGCCGCGTGCGGCCGCTGCAGGACGTCGTGCTTCTTCAGGGCGAAGGCTCCCAGCCCCTGAAGGTGCGAGTGAACCAGGTGCTGAGCTTCGAAGGTCTCGAACGCGTGCAGGTGGATGAAGCCGAAGCGGGGGACATCGTGCTGATCAACGGCATCGACGAGGTGAGCATCGGCTGCACGCTGTGCCATCCCGAGCACCCGGACGCGTTGCCGCTGCTCAAGGTCGACGAGCCGACGCTGACCATGAACTTTCTCGTCAACTCCTCGCCGCTCGCCGGGCGCGAGGGCAAGTTCGTCACCAGCCGGCAGCTGCGCGAGCGGCTCGAGCGCGAGACCAAGAGCAACGTCGCCCTGCGGGTTGAGTACCCCGCCGACACCGATACCTTCATCGTCTCGGGACGGGGGGAGCTGCATCTCACCATCCTGCTCGAGAACATGCGCCGCGAAGGCTACGAGCTCGCGGTGTCGCGGCCGCGCGTCGTGTACAAGGTCATCGACGGCGTGCGCTGCGAGCCCTACGAGCTGCTCGCCGTCGACGTCGAAGAGCTGACCCAAGGCGCGGTCATGGAAGAGCTCGGCCGGCGCAAGGGCGAGCTGCTCCACATGGTGCCCGACGGCAAAGCCCGCGTGCGACTCGAATACCGCATCCCGGCGCGCGGCCTGATCGGCTTCCAGGGCGAGTTCATGACCCTTACCCGCGGCACCGGCGTGGTGAGCCACGTCTTCGACGACTACGCGCCCGCGAAGGACGAGATCACGGAGCACCGCAACGGCGTGCTGGTGTCGCAGGACGACGGCGTCGCCGTGGCCTACGCGCTATGGAAACTGCAGGAGCGCGGGCGCATGTTCGTGAGCCCGGGCGACCCGGTCTACGAAGGCATGATCGTCGGCATCCACAGCCGCGACAACGACCTGGTGGTCAACCCGATCCGCACCAAGCAGCTCACCAACATCCGCGCCTCCGGCAAGGACGAGGCGATCCTGCTCACGCCGCCGATCGACCTCACGCTCGAGTACGCGGTCGAATTCATCGGCGACGGCGAGCTGGTCGAGATCACCCCGAAGTCGATCCGGCTGCGCAAGCACCATCTGAAGGAGCACGACCGACGCCGCGCCGAGCGCGTGGCGGCGTGAATTTCCGCACAGCTTCGTAGTGCCAGCGCAGCTATCCTATCCACCCGTATGGGTGGCAGAGTCCTTCCTCGTGCACTGATCGGCCTCGTCGGGCTCGCGCTCGCCGCGTGCGCGGGTGCCCCGGTCGCGCGCGTGGATGCGGGTGGCGCCGCGGCGAATCACGCGCTGAAGATGGTCGGCAAGCCGTACCACTTCGGTGGCTCGACGCCCTCCAGAGGTTTCGATTGCAGCGGGCTCGTCCAGTACAGCTTCCGGCAAGCAGGCGTGGCCCTTCCGCGCGACACGGAGCAACAGCGACGCGCCTCGGCCAGCATTCGAGTGGCGAACTTGCGGCGGGGAGACTTGTTGTTCTTCGACCAAGAGGGGAAGAAGAACTCGCACGTCGGCATCTATCTCGGCAACGGGAAGTTCGTGCACGCGCCGTCCTCCGGCGGGCAGGTGCGCACCGACCGGCTCGACTCTGCGTACTGGAAGAAGCACCTGTCCGAAGCGCGCCGGGTCTGACTCAGGCCAGTTGTCGCGCTGCAAGCAGGCCGCTTTGCAGCGCCCCCGCCACGGTTCCCGCTTCCCCCTGCGTATCGGTCGCTTCGCCGGCGAAGTAAAGCGTATCGGCGAGCGGCGCCTGCAGCTCCTCTCTCGCCCCCTCGCCGCCGACCGTGACGTAGCTATACGCGCCGCGCGCATAGGGATCGTTCTGCCAGTCGTGCCAATAGACGGCTTCGAACTGGGGCAGCTCGCCAAAGATCGACTTCAAGCTCTGCAAGGCGAGCTGGATGAAGTTCGATTCATCGACCCGCTCCGCCTTCGGGCCGCCGGCCCAGCCGATCAGAAATGGGGCTCGCATCGGCAACGGCGTCCAGAAGGTCGGAAACGCAGCCGCCGGCGAATGAAAAAAAGCAACCGCCGCATTGCGCTCTTCCCAGAAGGCGGCGCGGAAGCGAAGGGCAATCTTGACGACCGGCCCCGAAGCGAGTTTTTCCAGCGCCAGCTGCTTCTCCTTCAACGCGGGGATAAAGCGGACCGCGCCCGATTGCAGTACGCCGAGCGGCAAGGTAACGATGGCCTTGGGCGCGCGATAGCTGAACGGCGTGCCCAGACGCTCGCCGCGCACTTCGACCGAGCCGGGTTTCCATCGTATTTGGCGCACCACGCTTTGCAGCCGCACGTCGCTGCGGCTTAGGCAATCCAGCAATGCGCTGTAGCCGCCGAGGGGACGAAATTGCGAGCCGAGCTGTGCGCCGCCGCTCCACTCCTCGACGATCGAGCGGGCGCTCGCCCGCGCCGGGTCGGCCGCATCGAACCCCTCGACCATCATGCGGGCAAAGGTGCGCGTGCGTCGGGATAGCCCCCGCTTGCGGGCAAGGAAAGTCGCGAAGGACGAATCCTTCGCTTTCAGCGCCGCGGTGTTCCGCATGGCTTTTTGTGCTTCGGCAAACGCGTCGATCGCGCGAAGGCGCCCCCCCAGCACGAAGTGTTGCGTGCGCGCGGAATCCAGCGCTGCGCTGCCGGCCCTTTGCAGCAGGGCAAACGTGACCGGGGGGCGGCCGTGGATGAATTCGGCGCCGAGCTCGGCGGGAACGCTCAAGCCCGGGAAGTGCCGCGTCCAGCAGCGACCGCCGATGCGATCGCGCGCCTCGAGAACGAGGACCGAGCGGCCGGACCGTGAGAGCTCGTCCGCTGCAGCGAGCCCCGCAGCGCCGGCGCCGCTGACGATGACGTCGAAGTCTTGCGTCGGTAGCCTATTCGGCCTTCACTCCGGTCGCAGCAACGACCTTGCGCCAGAGCTCGAGCTCCTTGCGGATCTGCTCACGAAACTGTTCCGGAGTGCCGCCGGCGGGGAGCACGCCGTCTGTCTGCAACTGATCGGCTGTCGCCTTGAGCTTGAGGATCTTGTTAACCTCGGTGTTGATGCGCTCGAGCACCGGGCGCGCAAGACCCTTCGGGGCGATGAGGCCATGCCAGATCGCGACGTCGTAGCCCGGGACGCCCGATTCGGCAATCGTCGGAACGTCCGGCTCCGCGGGAAGCCTCTTCGCGGTGGTGACGGCGATCGCGCGCAGGCGCCCCGCTTTGACATGCGGCAGGGCGGTCGCGGTCGTGCTGAAGAAGACGTCCGTCTGGCCTCCGAGCGTATCGGTAAGCGCGGGCCCGGTCCCCTTGTACGGAATATGGTTCATCTTGATGCCGGCCATGCTGATGAAGAGCTCGGCAGCCATGTGGGTGATGCTGCCCTGCCCGGCAGAAGCGAAGCTGATCTGGCCCGGCTTCGATTTGGCGAGAGCGATCAACTCCTTCGTGGTCTTTACCGGCACTTTGGGATTGACCACCACGAGCATCGGGCCCTGGGACAGCTGAATGACCGGGGTAATGTCGTTGAGCGGATCGAACTTGATCGGATAGAGCGCGGGATTTACCGTGTAGCTCGAAGCGATCAGCGTGAGGGTATAGCCGTCGGGGTCCGCTTTCACTCCTGACTCGATACCAAGGAGACCGCCTGCGCCGGGCCGGTTCTCCACGATCACCTGCGACCCGAGCGCTGCGGTAAGACGCTGTGCCGTGAAGCGGGCGATGAAATCGGAGCCGCCGCCCGGGGCGAAGGGCACGATAATCCGTACGGGTTTGGTCGGGTATTGCTGAGCCATGGCAGGGGATACGCCGAGCACCGCCGCCGCGAGCAGCGCGAGGGCGCCGAGAACGAATTTCATCGATCGCATGTCGAAGCCTCCGAAGGTTGCCGATTGTAGCCTCGTAATTCGGCGATAATCCTGCCCCTCTTGAAACCGCGCACGACAATCCCTGATTGTCCGCGGCAGCGCCATTGCGATGATAAAAATTGAAAATCTGGTGAAGAGTTTCGGCCCCAAGCGCGCCGTGGACGGCATTTCGTTTACCGTCGAGCGCGGCGAAGTACTAGGCTTCCTCGGCCCGAATGGTGCCGGCAAGTCGACCACCATGCGCATGATCACCGGGTTCATGCCGCCCACCGCCGGACGCGTCACGGTCGGCGGCTACGACGTGGTCGAATCGCCCCTCGAGGCGAAGCGCTTGATCGGCTACCTGCCCGAGAACGCCGCCGCCTATCCCGAGATGACGGTGCACGGCTTCCTCGATTTCGCCGCCCAGCTGCGCGGGCTCGAAGGCCAGGCGCGCAAGAAGGCGATTCAGCGCGTGGTCGAGCTGTGCTTTCTCGACTCGGTGCTTCACCAGTCGATCGACACGCTGTCGAAGGGCTACCGCCACCGCACCTGCCTCGCGCAGGCGCTGATCCACGATCCCGACGTCCTCATCATGGACGAGCCGACCGACGGGCTCGACCCGAACCAGAAGCACGAGGTGAGGAACCTGATCCGCAAGCTGGGGCAGAACAAGGCGATCGTCTTCTCGACCCACATCCTCGAGGAGGTCGATGCTGCGTGCACGCGGGCGATCATCATCGACCGCGGCAAAATCGTCGCCAACGGCACGCCCGAGGAGCTGCGCGGCATGTCCGAGCTTGCCGGCGCCGTGACGCTGTCGGCGCACGGCGCAACCCAAGAGAAGCTTGCGCAGCTGGGCCGGGTCGAAGACCTGAAGGGCGCATTCCGCATCTATCCGCGCGACAAGTCGCGTGCCGCCGAGCTCGCGCAGGGCATCGTCGATCTCGTCAGCCGCGAGGGCTGGAAGGTGGAAGGGATGTACAGCGAGGTCGGGCAGCTCGACGAGGTGTTCCGCCGCATCACGCTTCCCGACACCGTGAAACGATGAAACCGATTCTGACCATCGCCAAGCGCGAGCTGGTGAGCTACTTCACCTCGCCGGTGGCGTACGTGTTCCTCGTGATCTTCCTCCTGCTCACCGGCTTTTTCACCTTCACCGCCGGCAATTTCTTTGAACGGGGAGAAGCCAGCCTGGCTGCCTTCTTCGGCTGGCATCCCTGGCTGTACCTGGTCCTCGTCCCGGCGGTCGGCATGCGGCTATGGGCCGAGGAGCGCCGCTCGGGCACGCTCGAGCTGCTCCTCACCATGCCGATCACGCCCTGGCAGGCGATCGTCGCCAAGTTCCTGGCCTCCTGGGCGTTCCTCGCGTTTGCCCTGGCGCTCACCTTCCCGACGGTCATCACCGCGAACCTCCTCGGCGATCCGGACAACGGCCAGATCATTGCCGGCTATCTCGGCAGCCTGTTCCTCGCCGGCGCCTATCTCGCCATCACGTGCATGACCTCGGCGATGACGCGTAACCAGGTGGTCGCTTTCATTCTGTCGGTGGTGATCTGCCTGTTCCTGATCCTCGCCGGCTTCAACCCGGTCACCGATCTGCTCACGCGCTGGGCGAGCCCGGCGCTGGTCGACACCGTAGCCGCGTTCTCGGTGGTGACGCATTTCGACGGCTTCCAGCGCGGCGTGATCGACCTGCGCGACCTGGTTTTCTTCCTGTCGGTCATCGGATTTGCCCTGTTTGCCACCGGCATCATCATTCGAGGACACCGCGCCGGATGAAGAAATACGAACACCTGATTTACTCGGCGGTAGGCTTGATCGCGCTGTTTCTCCTGCTGGTGGCATTCAACTATCTCGTCTCCACCGCTTCGGTGCGAGCCGACCTCACCGACGGCAAGCTCTACACGCTCTCGGAGGGCACGCGCAAGATCCTCAGGAACTTGTCGGCGCCGGTGAAGGTGAAGCTCTACATCTCGCAAGGCGAGGCAGTGCCGGTGCCGCTGCGCAGCTTCGCGCAGCGCGTCGAGGACCTGATGCGCGAGTTCGAGCGTGCTTCCAACAATAACTTAAAAATTGAAAGGTATAACCCGAGACCCGACTCGGAGGAGGAGGACGCCGCGCAGCTCGACGGCATCGCGCCGCAGCAGCTGACGAGCGGCGAGACCTTCTACCTCGGCGCCGCGATCAGCCAGCTCGAGCGCAAGCAGACGCTCGCCGCGATCTCGCCGCAGCGCGAGCGCCTGCTCGAGTACGACCTGGTGCGCGCCATCGCGCGGGTCGGGTCGGCCGAACGGCCGAAGATCGGCCTGATGGCCGGGCTGCCGGTGCTCGGCGAGAAATTCAATCCCTTCACGCGGCAGAGCTCCGACCCGTGGGTGCTGGCGAACGAGCTCAAGCGCGAGTTCGACGTCAAGGAAGTGCCGATGAGCGCGAAGGAGGTCGACAAGGACCTCAATGTCCTGCTGCTGATCCACCCGCGCGACGCGCAGCCGGAGACCGAGTACGCGCTCGACCAGTTCGTGCTACGCGGCGGCAAGCTGATCGTGTTCGTCGATCCTTACGCCTATTTCGACCAGGCGCCGACCATGCCGGGCATACCGCCGCAGGCGACCAGCTCGACGCTGCCCCTGCTCTTCAAGACCTGGGGCGTGGAGATGGACCCGGGCAAAGTCGTCGCCGACGTGGTGTTCGGCTCGGGCGGCGGCCAGCGCTACACGCCCACGGTGCTTTCGCTCAACCGCACCGCGTTCAGCCGCGACGACGTGGTGACAGGATCGATCGAGACCCTGCTCTATGCCTTCGGGGGTGCCTTTCAAACCAAATCAGTCGATGGAATTCGCGTTACGGAGCTGGTGAAAAGCTCGCCCAACGCCATGCTGGTGGACAACGCCAACGCGACCAAGTCGGGCGACGAGGCGACGCGCAGCTTCAAGCCCTCCGGACAGGCGATGCCGCTCGCGCTGCGCTTGAGCGGCAAGTTCAAGACCGCTTTCCCGGACGGGCTCCAGCTCGACAAAAAGCCCGTTCCGGGGACGCCGCAGCTACGCGAGTCCAGCGCCGAAAACTCGGTGATCCTGGTCGCCGACGTCGACATGCTGGCCGACGGCGCGGCGGTCGATATCCAGGAAGTGTTCGGGCGCCGCATCGTCGTGCCCTCGAACGGCAACCTCGCGTTCGCGCTCGGCATGGTCGAGCAGTTCGCCGCCGGCGACGTCCTGATCTCGCTGCGCAGCCGCGCCACCGCGTTTCGGCCGCTTACCGTGGTGCGCGAGCTGGAGGCCGAAGCGCAGAAGCAGTACTTCGGCAAGATCCAGTCGCTCGAGGACGAGCTGCAGAAGACCACCGCCAAGCTGCAGGAGCTGCAGAAGGCGCAAGGTCCTGCGGGCAAGTCTGCGCAGCTCCTCAGCCGCGAGCAGCAGGCCGAGCTCGAGCGCTTCCGCAAAACCGTGGCCGAGACCCGGCTCGCGCTGAAGGAAGTGCGCAGGAACCTGCGCCAGGACGCCGAGAGCCTGGTGTTCTGGACCAAGGTGGCCAACATCGCGCTGATGCCGCTGCTCGTCGCACTCGCCGGCCTGCTGATCGCGCTGGTGAGAAGAAGAAGGGCATGAACGCCCGCAGCGCGGTCATTTTCGTCGTGCTGCTGGCCGTGATCGGCGGCGGCGCGCTGTTCTACTACCAGCAGGAGCGCAGCCGCCGGCCCGCGAATGTCGGCACGCTGGGGCAAACCCTCCTGAAAGACCTGAAGGCCGCGGATATCGCTTCGATCCGCATCGTCGAGCCGAAGTCAACGCTCACGCTCCAGCGCAAGGAGCAGGGCTGGGTGATCGCCGAGCGCGACGGCTTTCCGGCCGACCTCGGCAAGGTGCGCGCTTTCGTGCTGCAAGCGCTGTCGCTGAAAGTCGGCCAGAGCGAGCCGATCGGCGAGCAGGACCGCGCGCGCCTGAACCTCGACCCGTCCGGCACGCAGGTCGAGTTCAACGGCGCCGACGGCAAGGGTCTCGCCAGGCTGATCGTCGGCAAGAAGTACTTCAGGGGCGAGGTCGACAGCCCGGAGAAGGCGCCGGGCGACGGGCGCTTCGTGATGCTGCCGGGCGATCCGAAGACGGTTTACGTCGTCTCCGATCCGCTCAGGCAGGCGAGCGCGCGCAGCGCCGACTGGATCGAGCGCAGCTCGTTCAAGGTGGATAAGGTCATGGGCCTCGAAGTGCGCTACCCCGACGGCAGCCGCTGGCGCATCGAGCGCAGCGCGGACAATGCCGAGTGGAAGCTGGCAGGCGCCCGGCCCGGGGAGAAGCTCGACATCGGACGGGCCAACTCGGCCTCCTACTCGCTCAGCCTCCTCGAGCTCGCCGACGTCGCGCCGAAGGAAACGAAGGACACCGGCCTCGACAGCCCGACGCTGATCAACGCCACCACGCTCGACGGTGTCAGCCATTCGATCAAGGTCGGCAAGCTGGAGGGCGAGAACTATTACGTGAGTTTTCCTTCCTCGCAGTTCATTGTGCTCGTTCCCAAGTCGAAGCTCGAAGACACGCTGAAGAAACGCGAGGCGCTCCTCGAGAAAAAAGAAGACACGAAAAAATGAGGACTTCGGTAGGGCCGCGCTAGACTTGCGGCATGGCTTTCGAAGCGCACGTCCCGGAAATCTCCGGGGTGATCCAGCTTGCGGTCGCCCCGGTGTTCCTGCTGACCGCGATCGGCACCCTCATCGCGGCGCTCAACATCCGCCTGGGCCGCGCCGTCGACCGGCGCCGCGAGCTCGAGGAAATCCTGCCCGGCATGAACGAAGCGGAGCTGCCCTCGGCGCGCGAGGAGCTGCACACGATCGCGCGGCGCATCCGCTTCGTCTACTTCTCGACCCTGTTCGCGGTCACCTCCGCCCTGTTCGTCTGCCTGCTGATCGCGGGCGCTTTCCTCGGCGCCTTCGTCAAGGTGGACATCTCCTACACCATCGGCGGCCTGTTCGTGTTCGCGATGTTCGCCCTGATCGTCTGCCTGCTCTTGTTTTTACGCGAGATTTTTCTCGCCGTGTCGACGCCCCGCTACATCCCCGCTAGGAGGGCTCTTCCCCAGCCCGGCGGGATGCTGCTATAACTTGGCGCGAGGAGGCAGGCCCCGTGTCATATTCCATCGAACGTATCAGGACGATTGCGCTCGTCGGCCAGTCGGGAGCGGGAAAGACCATGCTGGCCGAGGCGCTGCTCGCCAAGGCGGGGGCGATCCCCGCGGCCGGCAGCGTCGAGCGCGGCACCACCGTGTGCGACTACACCCCGCTCGAGAAGCAGCTGCAGCATTCCCTGAAGCTCGCGGTCGCGAGCTTCGACGCCAAGACGAATGGCGACACCACCCGCATTCACCTGCTCGACACGCCCGGCTATCCCGATTTCCTCGGTCAGTCGCTGCCGGCGCTGGCGGCCGTGGAGACCGCCGCCATCGTCATTAACGCGCAGAACGGCGTCGAGATGATGACCGGCCGCTTCATGCAGTGGGCAGCCAAGCGCGGCCTCGACCGCCTGCTCATCGTCAACAGGATCGACGCCGACAATGTCGACCTGGAGGGCCTGCTCGAGCGCATCCAGCAGACCTTCGGCAAGGAATGCCTGCCGCTCAACCTGCCGGCCGGCGACCGCAGCAGAGTCTCCGACTGCTTCTTCGCGCCCTCCGGTGAAGCCGACTTCTCGTCCGTGGAGGAAGCCCATAGCCGGCTCGTCGACCAGGTGGTCGAGGTCGACGAAAAGCTGATGGAGGCGTATCTCGAGAAAGGCGAGGTGACGCCCGAGGAGCTGCATGCGCCGCTCGAGCGCGCGCTGCGCGAAGGGCATCTGATCCCGGTGGTGTTCACCTCGGCGAAGAGCGGAGCGGGCATTGCCGAGCTGCTGGACATCATCGTACGGCTGCTCCCCAACCCCTCGGAGGGAAACCCGCCGGTCTATGTGAAGACGGGGGCCGACGGCAAAGCCGAGGAGCTCAAGGCCGAGCCCGACCCGAAAAAGCACACGCTCGCGCACGTCTTCAAGGTCGAGATCGACCCGTACATCGGCCGGCTGGCGGTGTTTCGCGTGCATCAGGGACGCCTGACGCCAGGCGGCCAGCTCTATATCGGCGAAGGCCGCAAGCCGATCAAGGCAGGGCACCTGTTCATGCTGCGCGGCAAGACGCAGGTGGAGGTTCAGGAGGCGCTGCCGGGCGACATCTGCGCCATCGCCAAGATCGAAGACATCCAGTTCGACCAAGTGCTGCACGATTCGCCCGAGGACGCGCAGGTGCACGCGCGGCCGCTCGAGCTGCCGACCTCGGTGTTCGGCCTGGCGGTGCAGCCGAAGAAGCGCGGCGACGAGCAGAAGGTCTCCGACGTGCTGCACAAGATTACCGCCGAGGACCCGTGCTTCCGCATCGAGCACAACTCGCAGGCCAACGAGACGGTCATGCGCGGGCTCGGCGAGATGCACCTCAGGACGGTGCTCGAGAAGATGTCGTCGCAGTACAAGCTTGACCTGGACACCCGCCCGCCCTCCATCGCGTACCGCGAGACGATCGCGGTGAAGGCCGAGGGCCACAGCCGCCACAAGAAGCAGACCGGCGGCGCCGGCCAGTTCGGCGAGGTGTACCTAAAAGTGGAGCCACTCCCGCGGGGGAGTGGCTTCGAATTTGTCGACAGCGTGAAGGGCGGCGCGATTCCGAACCAGTTCATCCCGTCGGTCGAGAAAGGCGTGCGCAGCGTGCTCGATACCGGGTACATCGCCGGCTACCCGCTGCAGGATGTGCGCGTGATCGTGTACGACGGCAAGAGCCACCCGGTCGACTCGAAGGACGTCGCATTCATGTCTGCCGGCCGCAAGGCCTTCCTGGACGCCCTCGCCAAGGCGCGCCCGATGGTCCTCGAGCCGATCGTCAACGTGGACATCATCGCGCCGGACAGCAAGATGGGGGACATCGCCGGCGAGCTATCCGGGCACCGCGGGCAGATCAAGGGCTCCGACACGCCGCGTCCCGGCACCGTGCAGATCTCGGCGCAGGCGCCGCTCTCCGAGCTCGAGCACTTCCCCGCCCGCCTCAAGTCGCTCACCGCGGGCCATGGCTCGTACAGCCTGGAGTTCAGCCACTACGAGCCGGCGCCGCCGCAGCTGCAGCAAAAGCTCGTCGCCGCGCACCGGCCGGCCGTCGCCGAAGACTGAGCTGCGCCATGCATTACGTCAGTCGCGGCCGCGGCGCGCCGCCGCTCGTGTTCGTGCACGGTTTCACCTGCGATCACAGCGACTGGAATCTTCAATTAGAAGAATTTGAGAAAACCAACCGGGTCGTAGCTTGCGACCTGCGTGGTCATGGCAGCACGCCCGGGCGGCCGGCCGAGTGCACCATCGGGCACTTCGGCGGGGACGTCGCCGCGCTGCTTGCGAATTTCGATTTTCCGAAATCGATTCTTGTCGGCCACAGCATGGGTTGCCGCGTGGTGCTGGAAGCCGCGCGGCTCGATCCCGCGCGCGTCAGCGCCATCGTGCTCGTCGATGGCAGCCGGATGGGCGCCGGCGATCCACGCCAGGCCGAGGAGGCGATGCGCACGGCGATCCAGCTGATGGGTTACCCGGATTTCGCCGAGGCGCTGGTCCGCCAAATGTTCCTGCGGCCCTCGCCGCAGGCGGAAAGGATCGTGGCGAGAGCGAAACGCATGCCCGCCGACATCGGCATGGCCGCATGGCTTTCGCTGGTGCGCTGGGACGCCGAGCACATGGACGCAGCACTCGCAGCTGTGCGCGCTCCCTTGCTGGCGATCCAGAGCACATGGGTCAATGCCGAACGCAAGCGCGCGCCGCTCAAGGCCGGTCAGATGCCGCCGTGGTTTGAGCTCATCAAGCAGCATGTGCCCGCAGCGCGGCTCGAGATCGTTCCAGACACCGGCCATTTCACGCAGCTCGAGGCCGCGCAGAGCGTCAACCGGCTGATTGGAGAAGCCTGTCGATCAGCCGGTGCACCTTGAGCGCTTCCTCGCCGTTCACGCGCGGCTCGCGCTCGCGCTCGATCGCATCGAGAAAGTCAGCCAGCAGGCTGCGATGCCAGTCGTGAGGAAAGGCCATCGGGTCGGCGCCGGTGCCGCCCCCGCCCGACTCGGTTTTCAGCTCAAGGTTTTTCCCAGCGAGGAATTGCACCTTGAGCGATGTACCTTCGAGCAACGCGGTGCCCGACGTGCCAAGCAGCTCGATGCGCTCGGGAGATCGACCAGGCTCTTCGCGTGAGGCGTCACGGCCATGCCCAGGCCGATCAGCCCCACTTTAAAAGCCATAAAACTCCTTGGGATTGTTGGCGAGGATCTTTCTGCGCGCCGCTTCTTCCGGCGCCCAGTCCACCAACAGGTCGAGCAGGTCGGCGTCCTCGGGCGGCTTCGGTTTGCGCGCCGAGGGATGCGGCCAGTTGCTCGCCCACAGCATGCGCTCCGGCGCATGCTTCACCAGCGCCTTCGCCAGGCGGCCGACATCCTCGTACTTCGGCGCACCGGTCTTGGAAGTCTCATACGGCGCCGACAGTTTCACCCAGCAGCGGCCGGTTTCGACAAGATTAAGCAAAGATCGAAAAGCCTGCGCATCGGTTTTTACCGGTTCAAGAAACTTTCCAGTGTGATCGATTACGAACTTGCCAGGCAGCCGTTTGATCTGCGCCTCGACCTTCGGCAGCTCGCGCCCGTCGAGCTGGATATTGGCGTGCCAGCCGAACGGATGCACGCGCGCCATCAGCGAATCCATGACATCGAAGCCGAGCGTACCGCCGTGCAGCGTCATGATGCGCAGCCCGCAGATTCCGCCTTGGGTGAGCCGCTCGAGCTCCTTGTCCGCGACGTCCGGCTTGACCACCGCGACGCCCTTGGCGCCCGGCGAGAGCGCGCGGATCGCATCCAGCGTCACGCGGTTATCGTCGGCGTAGGCATTCGGCTGGACGACGATCACGCGCTCGAGGCCCAGGCGTTTCTGCATCGCGCGGTAGTCCGCCGCCGGGAAATGGCCCGGCATGAACGTACCCGGAGCGCCCGGCACCGCTTGGTCATAGATATGCATGTGCGCGTCGCACGCGCCCCGGGGGACGGAAATTTTCATTTCTTTTTCGCTTTCTTCATCTTTTTCGGAGCAGCCGGATTGGGCACTTCTTCCACGTGAACGAATACGCCACCCTGATACATCTCGGCGCGCGGATCGCCGGGCCTTTCGCGCGCCAGGACTTCGGCAGCATAAGTCTCTGCGTTGTCCTGTGGCCGGTAGCCGAGCCGCGCCGCGTTGGAATTGTCGTACCAGCTGCGCGTATTGCCCGAGACGCCATAGACGATCTCGAAGCGGATATCGGGATGGTCGATGCCGATCGAGACCAGCTGTGCCAGGTCGCGCGGGCTGAACCAGATGGAAAGCCGCCGCTTGTCGATCGGCGCGGGATTGACGTTGCCGATGCGGATCATGAACATCTGCATGCCGTATTTATCGGCGTAGAGGCTGCCGAGCGCCTCGCCAAACACCTTGGACACGCCGTAGCGGCTGTCGGGCTTGGGATAGACGCGATGATCGATGGTCTGATCGCGCCGGTAGAAGCCCACGGCGTGGTTGCTGGTGGGGAACACGATGCGCTTCAGGCCGTTCCTGCGCGCCGCCTCGAATACGTTGTAGCAGCCGATGATGTTGGCCTTAAGGATGCCCTCCCAGGGACCTTCCACCGAATAGCCGCCGAGGTGAACGATGGCGTCGACGCCTTTGGTGATGCGCAGGGCGTCGGCCATCTTCGAGATATCCGCGCGCATGAATTTCTCCCCCCTGGCCGGCTTGAGGGGCCGCTTGTCGGACAGCCGCAGGTTGTATTTTCCGGCGAGCTCGCGCCGCAGGTGCGTGCCGACGTCGCCGGTCGCTCCGGTAATTAATACGGTTTTCATCTCTTGACCTTTCGTTTCCAATGCTCGGCGTTGACCGCGCCTTTCGGCGCCTTGCCTTTGAGAATCTCCCCCGCCTGCGCCACGGTCTCGAGCGACTGGTGCTCGATCGCCGGCGGGGTAAGACCGGCGGCATGCGGCGTCGCGATCACGTCCGGCCGCGCCGCGAGCCGCGGCGTCGGCATCTGATCGGGCGCGCGGCCGACGTCCATCGCGCAGCCGGCGATGCGCCCCGCAACGAGCGCCGCTTCCAGCGCCTGCTCGTCGACCAGGTTGCCGCGCGACACATTGATGAAGAACGCGCCCTGTTTCATCTTCGCGAACGCGGCGGCGTCGATCAGGTTTTCGGTTTCGGCGCTGGCGACGGCGAGAGGGACCACATAGTCCGATTGCTTCAGAAGCTCTTCAAATGAAGCCTGTTCGACGTCCTTGACGTACGGATCGTTGACCAGCACGCGCATGCCGAGAGCTTTTCCCATTCTGAAAACTTCCCTGCCGATCGCGCCGTAGCCGATCACGCCGAGCGTGCTGCCGCGCAGCTCCCTGCCCATCGCGGCCTTGGGAACGCGCCCGGCGCGATACTCGGCGCTCGAGCGCGTGATGCCGCGCGAGAGATCCACCATCAAGCCGAGCACCATCTCGGCCACGGAGGTGACGAATCCAGCGCTCGCCTGCGTCACCAGCACGCCCGCCTTGCTCGCCGCGGCGAGGTCGATGTTGCGGATGTCGATGGCGCAGCGCAGGAACGCCGCCAGCTTGGGCAGGCGCTCGAACACTTCCGCCGGGCCGGGAGACTGGCGGTAAGACACGATCAACTCGCAATCGGCCGCGGCGTTGATCAACGCCTGTCCCTCCAGCGGTTTTTCAGATTTGTTCAGTTTCACCTCGCCCAATGCACGCAGGCCCGCGAGGGCCCGTTCACCGTAATAGTGGGTGAGCGCCTCGGGCGAGTGCGTGAGGAGGATGCGGGCCACTACGCTGCTTTGCGTTGCGCCGCGAGGCGTCGGTAGCGCTCGAGCGAGCGAGTGAGGTGGCGACGCATCGCCTCGCGCGCCGCTTTCGGATCGCGGCTCTCGATCGCTTGGCAGATCCTGCGATGCTCTTCCTGGATCAGGCTGAGGTAGGCGCGCCGGCCGCCCATCTGCTCGGGCAGCCCGCTTACCGTGCGCCGGGGAATCAGGTGCCGGCCGATGAATTGCAGGAAGCGCGGGAACTCCGGGTTGCCGGTCGCCTCGGCGATGGCGCGGTGCAGCGCCAGATCCTCGTCGACTGCGTTCTTGCCGGCGGCCGCGGCGCGATCCATGGCCTCGAACGCCGCGGCGATGGCGCGCACCTGGGCGCGCGAGGCGCGCTCGGCGGCGAGCCCGGCCGATTCGATCTCCACGCCGAGGCGCAGCTCCATCACGCTGAGGATGTCTTCCAGGGTCTGCAGGCGTTCGGGCTCGATGCGGAAAGGCGCGCGCTGCGGCTCGGCGGAAACGAAGGCACCGACGCCCTGGCGCGTGATCACCAGCCCCTCGGCGCGCAGCGCCGCCACCGCCTCGCGCACTACGGTGCGGCTGACGCCCGCCGCACGCGTCAACGCCTGCTCGGTCGGCAGGCGCGCGCCCGGGGCGAAGCGGCCGCTCTTGATCTGCTCGGCGAGCTGCTCGGACAGCCGCCGCGACAGCTTTCTTTCGGCGGCCAGCGGCCTGATCTTGACGTCGGAAACCATGGTTGTATGATGACTGATGAATCTTACCAGAGGAGGAGATTCCATGGCATCCCGTCGTCGCATACTCGGCGCCGCGCTCGCGGCCGCGTGTTTCAGCGCCCTGCCCAGCGCCGGCATCGCGCAGCAGAAGATGGTCTGGAAGGCCTCGGACGTCCATCCGCTCGGCTATCCCACGGTCGAGGCGATCGTCCGCATGGGCAAGAAGCTGGAAGCGCAGACCAACGGCCGCATCTCGATTCAGATGTACCCGTCGATGCAGCTTGGTGGCGAGAAAGAAATGATCGAGCAAGCCCAGGTCGGCGCGCTGCAGATCGCGCGCATCTCGGTCGGCGCGATGGGTCCGGTAGTGGATGAGGTCAACGTCTTCAACCTGCCCTTCGTCTTCCGCGACGAGCAGCACATGCGCAAGGTGATCGACGGTCCGATCGGCCAGGACCTGCTCGAGCGCATGTCTGCCGGCGTCTCGCGGCTGATCGCGCTCGGCTGGATGGACGCCGGCACGCGCAACGTGTACTCCAACAAGCCGGTGACCAAGCCCGCCGACCTCAAAGGCATGAAGGTCCGCATGATGGGCAACCCGATCTTCGTCGAGACCATGAACGCCATGGGCGGCAACGGCGTCGCGATGGGCTTCAACGAGCTGTATTCGGCGATGCAGACCGGGGTGGTGGACGGTGCGGAGAATAACGAGCCGACGGTGCTCGCGCAGAACCATTACCAGGTCGCGAAGGTCTACAGCCTCACCGGCCACCTGATCATTCCGGAGATCTTCGTATTCTCGAAGAAGACCTGGGAAACGCTCTCCAAGGACGACCAGGCGCTCCTGAAGAAGGACGCGCGCGAGGCGCAGTTCGAGCAGCGCAAGCTGTGGGATGAAAAGACTGCGAAGGCGACCGACGAGTTGAAGGCGAAAGGCGTGAAGTTCGTCAAAGCCGACAAGCAAGCCTTCTACGAGGCGACCCAGCCGGTGCGCGACAAGTACGGCGCCAAGTACAGCACGCTGCTGAAGCGCATCCAGGACACGAAGTAGCCGCTCCAACCTGGAGAACGGGCCGCCCCCAAAAAAAGGCGGCCCGTTTTTTTATAATGAGAGAAACCTACCGAGCGGCGATGGAGTGGCTGTACATCGTCTGCATCAGCCTTGCAGGGGTGGTCATGCTGATCATGACCATCATCATTCCCTACGGCGTGTTCATGCGCTACGTGGTGAACTCGCCGGCCAGCTGGCCGGAACCGGCCGGCATCCTGCTGATGGTGCTGTTCTCGTTCATCGGCGGCGCCGCGGCGTACCGGGCCAAGGCGCACATCGCCGTGGCTACGCTGCTCAACATGGTGAACGACGCCAACCGGGTGCGCCTGGAGCGCACCGCCGACGTCGGCATGGGGATCATCGCCGTGTTCATGATCAAGTGGGGCGTGCAGCTCGTGGACGCGGTCTGGTATAACACCATCGCGGAGTTCCCGGACCTGTCGGCCGGCGTTACCTATATCCCGATCCCGGTGGCCGGCGTGGTGACTCTGCTTTTCTGCATCGAACGCCTGTGGCTCGGCGACCCGCCGGCGACATCGTTCACGTTCCGCGATCAGCCGCAGCTCGACTAGGCAAGGCACGCCGTGGACGCCCTGCTTCTCCTGTTCGCCTTCCTGATATTCATGTTCCTCGGCATTCCCGTGGCCTATGCGATGGGGCTGGCGACGCTCGTCACCGCGCTGTGGATCGACATACCGCTCGAAGCGATCATGCTCAAGATCTCCGACGGCATGGACGATTTCGCGCTCCTGACCATCCCATTCTTCGTACTCGCCGGCGCAATCATGTCCGAGGGCGGCGTGGCGCGGCGGCTCGTGGACCTAGCCAAGGTGTTCGTCGGCTTCATCCGCGGCGGGCTCGCGCTAGTCAATGTACTCGCCTCGACGCTTTTCGGCTGCCTCTCGGGCTCGTCGGTCGCAGATACCGCCTCGATCGGCTCGGTGATGATTCCGGAGATGGTGAGGAACGGCTACTCGAAGGTCTTCGCCACCAACGTGACGATCTGCGGCTCGGTGCAGGCCATTCTCGTGCCGCCGTCGCACAACTCGATCATCTACTCGATCGCCACGGGGGGAACGGTCTCGATCGCGGCACTTTTCATGGCCGGGGTCTTCCCCGGCCTGCTCTTCGGTGCCTGTCTGATCGGCTTGGTTCTCTGGACGGCCCGCAAGAAGGGATTCCCGGCCGGGCGCGTGGTGCCGCTGCGCGAGGCGCTGAAGATTGCGCTCGATGCGGTGTGGGGGATGATGACTATCGTCATTATCCTCGGCGGCATCCTGTCGGGCGCCTTCACCGCCGTCGAGTCCGGCGCGGTAGCCTGCGTTTATGCGCTCTTCTGCACCGTGGTGATCTACAAGGAATACAAGTGGCGGGACATGCCGAAGCTCGTGCACCGGGTGACGAAGACCGTCGCCATGGTGATGATGGTGATCGGGTTCGCCGCCGGCTTCGGCTACCTCATGGCGATCATGCAGCTGCCGGCCAAGGCCACTGCGCTCTTCCTGTCGATGACCGACAACAAGTACGTGATGCTAATGCTCATCAACGTATTGCTGCTGCTGCTCGGCACCTTCATGGACATGGCGCCGATGATCCTGATCTGCACGCCGATCATGCTCCCGGTGGTGAAGGCGATGGGCGTCGACCCGGTGCATTTCGGCATGATCATGCTGCTCAACCTCGGCATCGGCCTGATCACGCCGCCGGTCGGCCCGACGCTGTTCGTCGGCTGCGCGATCGGCAAGGTGACGATGGAGGAGGTATCGCGCGAGCTATGGCCGTTCTACGGCGCAATGTGCGTTGCGCTGCTCATAGTCACGTATTTCCCGGGATTGTCGCTATGGCTGCCGCGGGTGCTGGGTTATTGACGTCATCGCTGGCTTCCCGGCCCGATGAAGTAGTACAGTGGCGCTGCAACGCCCTCTAGGAGGAGGAAAAGACAATGGCTGAGTTCGATCGACGTAAATTCTTGCAGTATTCGGGAGCCGGTCTCGCCGGCATCCTCGCCTCGCACCAGGCGCCGGTGTTCGCGCAGGCCGGCACGGTCCACTGGATCAAGTGGAACGATTTCGTTCCGGCATCGGACGAGCTGCTGCGCAAGACCATCCTGCCCGAAGCGGGCAAGGCGCTCGGGCTCAAGATCAACCTGGAGACGGTCAACGGCAACGACCTGCAGCCGCGCGTCACCTCGGCGATCCAGTCGGGCACCGGGCCGGATCTCTTCATGCTGTTCAACAATCACCCGCACCTCTATGCCGCGAGCGCGGTCAACATCAGCGACGTCGCCGAGGCGATCGGCAAGGCGCAGGGCGGGTATTACAAGCTCTGCCGCAGCAACACCAACGACGGCAACAAGTTCATGTCGGTGCCGTGGGCGATCATCGGCGGCATGATCGCCTACCGCAAATCGTGGTTCGAGGAAGTCGGCTACAGCAAGTTTCCGGAGACCTGGCAGCAGTATCACGAGGCAGGCAAGAAGCTGAAGGCGAAGGGTCACCCGATCGGGCAAACGCTCGGCCATACCTTCGGCGATGCGCCGACCTTCAGCTATCCCTACCTCTGGTCCTGGGGCGGCAAGGAAGTCGACGAGAAAGGCAAGGTCGTCCTGGATTCAAAGCAAACCCTGGAGTCGGTGAAGTTCATGACCGCGTTCTGGAAGGACGCGCACGACGAAGGCGGCCTCGCCTGGGACGACACCAACAACAACCGCGCTTTCCTCTCCGGCACGATCTGCGCGACGCTGAACGGCGCGTCGATCTATATCGAGACGCTGCGCAAGCCCGATCAGTACAAGACCGACAGCGGCGCGCCGATGAAGACCGATATCCTGCATTCGCCGCTGCCGGAAGGCCCCGCCGGGCGGTTCGGCATGCACACCTTCCAGTCGCACATGCTGATGGCGTACTCGAAGAACCAGAAAGGGGCGAAAGAATTCCTGAAGTGGATGCACGACCCCAAGAACTTCGACGCATGGTTCGTCTCGCAGAAAGGCTTCGCCACCCCGCCGACGCAGGTCTGGGAGAAGCACAAGATGTGGAACGAGGATCCGGTGATGGCGCCTTACAAGGTGGCGGGGCGCCTCGGCCTCACGCCGGGATACGCCGGACCCGCGAATCGCAAGGCGGCCGAAGTGCTCACCAAGTACATCATCACCGACATGTACGCCAAGGCGGTCCAGGGCATGGCGCCGGAAGCCGCGGTGAAGTGGGCGCATGAAGAGGTCAGCAAAGTCTACAACGGGGCCTAATTGACCGCTTCGAAGGGCGCCGCGGCAGCGGCGCCCGATTTTGCGCACCACTCGAGACGCGGCGCGGTGAGCCGGATGCTCGAGCGCGAGGGCGCGCTCGCCTTCTGGCTGCTCGTGCCCACGCTTGCGCTCCTCACGCTGTTCATCGCCTATCCGTTCGTGCGCGGCGTGTGGCTCTCGCTGACCAACGCCGTCGTCGGCGAGCCGGGCCACTTCATCGGCTTGCGCAACTTCACGAAGATCTTCGACGACTCGATCTTCCGCACGGCGGCGCTCAACACCTTCGTCTACACCGGCGTCACCACCGTGTTCAAGCTGGCGCTCGGGCTGTGGCTCGCGCTGCTCCTCAACCGGCATTTCCGCGGCAAGGCCTGGGTGCGCGCCTTCATCCTGCTGCCTTTCATCATCCCGACGGTGCTGTCGACGCTTGCCTGGAAGTGGATGTTCGACCCCACCTTCAGCGTCTTCAACTGGCTGTTCTGGAAGCTCTCCATCATCAACTCGCGCATTAACTGGCTGGGCGACCCGGAGCTCGCGATGGCCTCGATCATGACGGTGAACGTGTGGCGCGGCGTGCCGTTCTACGCCATCAGCCTGCTCGCGGGACTGCAGACCATCAATCCCGACCTGCACGAGGCCGCCGCCATCGATGGCGCCAATCGCTGGCAGCGCTTCTGGCACGTCACCTGGCCGCTGCTGCTGCCGGTCACCATGGTGGTGGTGCTGTTCTCGATCATCCAGACTTTCGCCGACTTCCAGCTGGTCTACGTGCTGACCGGCGGCGGCCCGGCTAACGCGACGCACCTCTTCGCCACCTACGCCTACCAGATCGGCATCGGAACCGGCCTGCTTAGCGAGGGCGCCGCGATTTCGCTGGCGATGTTCCCGGCGCTGCTTCTGGTGGTGGTGTTCCAGCTCTGGTACATCCGGCGCGTGGAGAACCGATGATCGAAGGCGCGAAGTGGAAGAAGTGGCTCTGGTTCTACCTGCCGATGGGGATGTTCATCCTCGCGCTGCTGTTCCCGTTCTACTGGATGCTCGTGACCACGGTGCGGCCCGACAGCGAGCTTTACCGGCCCTGGAACCACCCCCTTTACTCGCCGTTCTGGACCAGCCACCCGACCCTCGAGCACGTCAAGAACCTGCTCTACGAGACGCTGTTCGGCGTCTGGATGTGGAACACGATGTTCATCGCCCTCGCCGCGACGCTGATCTCGCTGTTCTGCGGCGTGATCGCCGGCTACGCGCTGGCGCGGCTTAAGTTCCGCTACGCGGGGCTGCTCGGCACCGCGATCTTCATCACCTACCTGGTGCCGCAGACGCTGCTCTTCATCCCGCTCGCCGACATCATCCGCGACTACCGCATCGGCGACACGCCCTGGGCGCTGATCCTCACCTACCCTACCTTCCTGATCCCGTTCTGCACCTGGCTGATGATGGGCTACTTCAAGACGATCCCGAAGGAGCTCGAGGAGTGCGCGCGCATCGACGGCGCGACGCGCTGGCAGGCGATGCTGTACATCGTGTTTCCGATCGCGGTGCCGGGCATCCTCTCGGCCGGCATCTTCGCCTTCACGCTGTCGTGGAACGAGTTCATCTACGCGCTCGTGTTCCTCTCCTCGCCCGAGCAGAAGACGGTTCCGGTCGGCGTGGTCTCCGAGCTGATCCGCGGCGACGTGTTCTTCTGGGGGCCGCTGATGGCCGGCGCCCTGATCGGCTCGGTGCCGGTGGCCATCGTTTACTCGTTCTTCGTCGAGTATTACGTCACCGGCATGACCGGAAGCGTCAAAGGGTAAAAGGGCAGGCTGAATGGCGAAGGTTCTTCTCAAGGATCTCAACAAGAAGTACGACGAGATTCACGCGGTGAAGAACGTGAACCTCGAGATCCGCGACCGCGAGTTCGTGGTGCTGGTCGGGCCGTCGGGCTGCGGCAAGACCACGACCCTTCGCATGGTCGCCGGGCTGGAGGAGATCAGCTCGGGTGAGATCAGCATCGACGGCCGCGTGGTGAACGATCTCGCGCCGATGGACCGCGACATCGCCATGGTGTTCCAGAACTACGCCCTGTACCCGCACATGAGCGTGTACGACAACATGGCGTTCGGACTCAGGATGCGCAAGTTCGACAAGCCCGAGATCGAGCGGCGCGTGCGGCGCTCCGCCGAGATCCTCGGCATCCACGCGCTGCTCGAGCGCAAGCCGCGCCAGCTCTCCGGCGGGCAGCGCCAGCGCGTCGCGCTCGGCCGCGCCATCGTGCGCAATCCGCGCGTGTTCCTGTTCGACGAGCCGCTCTCGAACCTCGACGCGGCGCTGCGCGTGCAGATGCGCGTCGAGCTGAAGCGCCTGCACAACCGCCTCGAGACCACCGCCATCTACGTCACGCACGACCAGGTGGAGGCGATGACGCTCGGCGACCGTGTCGTGGTGATGAAGGACGGCGTGGTCCAGCAGGAGGGCGAGCCGCTCGAGCTCTACGGCCGGCCCGTCAATCGCTTCGTCGCGAGCTTCATCGGCTCGCCGGCGATGAATTTTGTCGAGGTGGCGATCATACCGGCGGACGGCGGTTTGTGGGCCGACGCCGCCGGGCTGCGCATCAAGATCCCATCAAAAAAACAGGAGGCTGTGCAGCGGTATGCCGGCCGGCGCGTCGTCCTGGGCGTGCGTCCCGAGGCACTGCGCGTCGCGAGCGGCGCCGATCCCGCGGAGTACGCGTTCGACACCGCGGTCGAGGTGGTCGAGCCGCTCGGCAACGAGATCCTGCTCGACGTGCGCGCCGGGGCGCACGCCATGGTCGCGCGGGTCGATCCCGCCACGCGCGTCAGGGTGCACGAGAAAGTGCGGCTCGCCTTCGACCCGGAGCGCCTGCACTTCTTCGACCCCGGCTCCGAAGCCGCGATCTAGAACACGATCACTCCCTTCCCGGTCGACTGGGTGTCGAACACGCGGTAGGCCTCTTCGGCCTGCTCGAGCTTCCAGCGGTGCGAGAAGATCTTCTCGAGCGAGATACGATTGTCGACCACGAAGCGCGCGCACTCGGCCTGGCCCATCGCGCTGAAGGTCCAAGAGCCGATCAGCGTCAGTTGCTTGCGCAGCAGGTCGCGGCTCACGTCGAGCGTCACCTCGCCGCCCTCGCCGACGAAGCAGACGGTTCCCCAGGTCTTCGCTGAGCGCACGGCAGCAACCCGGGCGGCCGCAATTCCGGTGCAGTCGAGCGCAAGGTCCACGCCTTCGCCGCGCGTCAGCTCCTTTAATTCCTTTTCGATATCACTCTTGGAAGCATCGAGCGCGACATCCGCCCCGAACTGCTTGCCGAGCGCGAGCCGCTCGGCGTTGGTTTCCACCGCGATCACCCGCGCACCCATCTTTGCTCCGAGCAAGGTCGCGCTTAACCCGACCGGACCCTGCCCGAACACGGCGAGGGTGGAGCCGCCGGCAAGTTGCATGCGCCTGAGCGCCGCGTAGGCGGTACCCGTGCCGCACGACACCGCTGCGCCCTCGACGAAGCTCAGCTCCTCCGGCAGCGGAACGAGGGTGCGCGCGGGCACCTTGAGATATTCGGCATGGCCTCCGTTCGCGGTCACGCCATAGACGGTGATTCCGGCTTTGCACAGCTGCGACCAGCCGACCCGGCAATGCTTGCATACGCCGCAGCCCGAGTAATGATGATCCATGACGCGCTGGCCGATGGGCGCTTCGCGCTCCGACACGCCGGGGCCGCGCGCGGCGACCACGCCGCAGGGCTCGTGTCCTGCGATGAAGGGCTCGACGTCGCCGCCCAGGCCGAGCGCCGCTTGCGCCGCGCCCGGCGGCGAGCGATAGAACTTGAGATCGCTGCCGCACATGCCTGAAGCCTTCATCTGGATGACGACTTCGCCAGGGCCGGGTGTCGGATCCGGGAAATTGCGGATCTCGATCTTCCGATTGCCTAGAAACACCGCTCCTCGCATGTCAGCCCCCACTCCTCAACTGCAGCGCGCGTGGCGCTCCTTGCAGGTCTTCAGCACCTCGTCGGGATCGCGCTTCCACCAGTCGAGCTCCGAGAAGATCTCGACCTCGTGAAAGCCCGAGTAGCCGGCGCCCTCGACCCAGGAGCGGATGCGCGGCAGGTCTATCACGCCGTCGCCCATCATGCCGCGGTCGTTGAGCAGGTCGCGCGTCGGCACCAGCCAGTCGCAAATGTGATACGCCAGGACACGCTTTTTCCCGGCGCGCTTGATCTGCTGCTCGAGCTTCGGATCCCACCAGACGTGGTAGACGTCCACTGCTACGCCGATCCCGTCGCCCATGGCATCGCAAACGTCCAAGGCCTGTTCCAGCGTATTGATGCACGCGCGCTCAGCCGCCTGCATGGGATGCAGCGGCTCGATCGCGAGCGGCACGCCGGCCTTCCTCGCTTCGGGAAGAATTCTAGAAATGGCGGATGCCATGGCGTGTGCAGCCCTCGATCATCTGCGCGAGGTTCCACTGCTTCCTGACCGTCGCCGTGTTGAGCGAGAGCTTCACTTCAGCAATTCGGGGGCGATCAGCTTGGGAAGGATCAGTGGAATCTCGGGCCAGATGATGATCGCCGCCAGCATCAGCAGCATCGGCACCAGCATGATCATGGTGTCCTTGAGCGCGAACTTGAGGGGCACCTTGGCCACTGCGCACGAGATCATGAGGCACAAGCCGTAAGGCGGCGTCACCAATCCGAACGCCAGCGACACGATGCCGATGATGGCGAAATGGATCGGGTGCATGTTCACCGACTGCGCGAGCGGCTGCAGGATGGTGCCGACGATGATGATCGCCGGGATGGCGTCGAGAAAGCAGCCGACCACGAGGAACACGAACGCGATGAAGAAGCCCGCCCCGGTGATACCCATACCCCAGCTCGTGACGTTCTCAAGCAGCGCCTTCGGAATCTGGTAGTACGCGAGCATCCAGCCGAACGCCGACGCCGTGCCGACGCAAAACAGCGCCACCGCAGCGAGCCGCCCGGTTTCCGCAAAGGCATTGTAGAGGTGCTTCATGTCCATCTCGCGATAGATGAAGATCGAAAGCACGGCGGCGTAGAGCACGGCCACGGCCGCCGATTCGGTAGCGGTGAACCAACCCAGCAGGATGCCGCCGACGATGATGAACGGCGTGAACAACGCCGGAATCGATTGCCACGCCGAAACGAAGAACTCCTTGATGGTCGCGCGCGGATACACTGGGTAGTTGTAGATTTTCGCGTAAATGTGCACCGTCACCATCTGCGCCGCGGCGATCAGCAGGCCAGGCAGGATGCCGGCGAGATACATTGCGCCGATGGAAGTCGAGATCACGCCGCCCCACACGATCATCAGTATCGAGGGAGGGATGATCACCGCGAGCACTGCCGACACGGCGGTGATGGCGATCGAGAAGGACAGCCCATAGCCTTCCTTGACCTGGGCCTCGATGAAGATCTTGCTCTGGCTTGCCGCATCGGCCGTCGACGACCCCGAGATCCCGGCGAAAAATACGGAGAGCAGAACGTTGATCTGCGCCAGCGCGCCGGGAAAGTTGCCCACCATGGTGCGCGACAGGTGCACCAGCCGATTCATGATGCCGCCGACGTTCATCAGGTTCGCGGTGAGCAGGAAGAACGGCACCGCGAGCAGGATGAACGAGTTGTAGGCCTTGAAGGTCTCGTTGAACAGCGTCATCGGCGAGAGCCGCGGCTCGATGATCAGGACCGGCAGGCAGGCGAGCCCGAGGGCGAAGGCGACCGGCACGCGCATGATAAAGAGCACGAAGAACGTGCCGAACAGGAGCAGCGCCGCGATGCCGGGCGTGAACGCGACCGACGTCATGAAAACAGAACCCGGAAGTTCGCGGCGAGCGACTCACCCAGGAAAATGACCCATGTGACACCGGCCAGGGGCCAGGCGATGAAAATCCACGGCATCGGCAGCTCGGCGAGCTCGGACAGCTGGTCCCAGCCGAAGCGCACGAACTCGATGCCCCACCAGACGAAAACCAGAGCGAATACCAGCACCAACACGTCCGAGATGATGCGCAGCAGCGCCGTGGGCTTCGGCGCGAGGTCGGGCCAGACGTCGACCTCGAAGTGGGTGTGCTCGCGGATGCCGATCATCGCCCCGAGCATCACCATCCAGATGAACAGGAAGCGACTCAGCTCCTCGGTCCAGATGTAGGAGGGAATCAAATGGGTATAACGGGAGATGATCTGCAGCGTCACCGGGACGATGAGGATGGCTACGGTGGCCACCATCAGCCAGGTGAGGATGCGGTGATACCCGTCGAGTATTGTTTTCATTATCGGGACAAAGAGAAGGCGCGGCGCCCGGATCGCTCCGCGCGCGCCGCGCCTTTCGATTGAACTTTACTTGATGGCGTTGATTTTCGCGAAAATGACGTCGGCGCCGATCTCCTTCGCGTAGGCCTCGATCACCGGGTCCACCGCTTTCTTCATCTGCGCGCGGTCGGAAAACGCAACGCGCTTGAGCTTGCCGGCCTTCTCCAGCGCGACCAGCTTCTGCTCGTCCTCACTCGACTCGATCTGGCGGCCGTACGCGCCCGCTTCCTTGCCTGCCCTGAGCACCGCCGCCTGCAGGTCCTTGTCGAGGCTCTTGAACGTCTTGCCCGAGAAACATAGCGGCCGGATGGTGATGGCATGCTGCGTCATGTTGAGGTTGGGGCCCACCTCGTAGAACTTCATCTGCTCGACGCCGGCGGCCTCGTTCTCGCCGGCCTGGATCACGCCGTTCTGGATCGCGTTGTAGACCTCGTTATAGGCGATCACCGTCGGCGACATGCCTGCCGCGGCGAAGGTGCGGCTCCAGATCGGCGCTCCCTGCACCCGCACTTTCAGGTTCTTCATCTCGGCCATGTTGCGCACCGGCTTGTTGGCGAAGATGTTGCGCGTCCCGCCCCCCGCGTAGCCGATGAGCATCACGTCGGCCTTTTGCGCAATCTCGTCGGCGATCGGCTTGAGCAGATCGGCATCGAGCACCTTGTTCCAGTGGTCGAGGTCGCGGAAGATGAACGGCGCATCGATGAACGGCGCCGCGCGGGAGAAGGTCGACATGTGCGCGGGCGATACGATGGCGTAGTCGACCGCCTTGCCCTGGTTCATGTAGGCGAAGTAGTCCTTCTCCAGGCCGAGCTCGCTGTTCTTGTGCAGCACGAAGTTCACCGGCTTGCCGTAGTACTTCTTCACCAGTTCCTCGAACCGCACCATCGCCTTCGTGAAGGCGTGCTCGTCGCTGAACTGCGAGGCGCCGTGCAGGGTGATGGTCTGGGCTGCGGCAGGAAAAACAATCAGAAGTGAAACTACTCCTGTAAGAAGCCGCTTCATGATGATGTCCTCCTCTCCTCTTTGGCGGTGATGCGCCACAGTGTACGCGGATCGTCCGGGTCGGTGAGCGTCGCCGCGTGCAGCAGCGATGCATTGTCCCAGATCACCACATCGCCGACCCCATAGCTGAGCCGGTACTGATATTTCTCCTGCGTCGCGTGGTCCCTCAACTCATCGAGCAGGTCGACCGCCTCGTCCTGCGGCATGCCTTCGATGCCGAAGGAGCTGCCCGACACGGCATAGAGCGCCTCCCGCCCGGTGACCGGATGGCGGCGCACCACCGGGTGCCTGACCCACGTCACCTTCCTTTCCTGTTCCCCGGAAAGCACCGAGGCGACGGTACGCGAGCTCTGGTCGAGATCATCGCGGTTGCCGTAGTGATGCAGCGCAATAAGCCCATCGATCTTCGTCTTTAGGGACGAAGGCAAATCGTCATAAGCCGCGTATTGGTTCGCGAACAGCGTATCGCCGCCTTTGCTCGGCACCTGGATCGAATACAGCAGGGTCGCGCGAGCCGGTACCTCGAGATAGGAGTAGTCGGTATGGAAGTACGTGCCTGCGTCCGCAAGGCCGATCGGCTCGCCGTCCTTCTTCACGTTCGAGAGAATCAGGATATCGGCGTACTCGGGATGGTGGAACTGGTCGATGACGTGCGGCTCCGGCGGGCCCAGGCGCCGCGCGAAATCGAGGAACTGGCGCGGCGTCAGATTCTGCGAGCGGATCACCAGCACCTGGCCCTTGAAGAACGCGTCGCTGATTTCCTCAAAAGAAAAATCGCGGGTGAGATCAACGGCACTCGCCTCGAGGCCAAACCCGTGGCTGAGTTTTCTTAGCTGCATTTCATAATTTCAGTTTCGGCACATCGAGCCACTTCTTCTGCTGCCAGCTCTTCACGCCCAGCTCGGCGAGCTGCACGCCCTTGGCGCCCTCGAGCAAACCCCAACGCCAGCCGCCTTCGCCGGCGACGTGCTTGAGAAAGAGCTCCCACTGCACCTTGAACGCGTTGTCGTAGCCGGCGTCGGGCACCTCCTGCCAGCCTTCGAAGAAATTGATCGGTTGCGGGATATCGGGGTTCCAGACCGGCTTGGGCGTCTCGCTGCGCGGCTGGACGAGGCAGCGCCGCAGTCCCGCCACCGCGCTGCCCTGCGTGCCGTCGACCTGGAGCGTGAGCAGGTCGTCGCGCCGCACGCGCACCGTCCAGGAGGAATTGAAATGCGCGATGACTCCGCCGGCGAGCCGGAACGTGGCGTAGGCCGCGTCGTCCGCGGTCGCCTTGTACTTCTTGCCGTTCTCGTCCCAGCGGTACGGGATGTGGGTGGCGCCCAGGCATGAAAGCGCTTTGACTTCCCCGAACAGGTTGTCGAGCACGTAGCGCCAGTGGCACAGCATGTCGAGGATGATGCCGCCGCCCTCCTGCTTGCGGTAATTCCACGACGGGCGCTGCGCCGGCTCGCGGTCGCCCTCGAACACCCAATAGCCGAATTCGCCGCGCACCGAAAGCAGCTTGCCGAAAAAGCCTTCATCACGCAGCTTCTGCAGCTTGAGCAGGCCGGGCAGCCAGAGCTTGTCCTGCACCACGCCGTGCTTCACGCGTGCCTTCTTTGCCGCTGCGTAAAGATCATTCGCCTCGGCGAGCGTGGTGGAGACCGGCTTCTCGCAGTACACATGTTTGCCGGCGGCGATGGCGCGCTTCAAGAGTTTCGGCCGCAGCTGGGTCGAGGCCGCGTCGAAGAAGATTTCGTCCTCCTTATTCGCTAACGCCGCATCCAAATCCGTCGCCCAGCGCTCGACGCCATGCTTTTTCGCCAGCTCCTCTACCTTCGCTGCGTTTCGTCCGACGAGGAGCGGATCGGGCATGAGGCGCGTGCCGTCCTTCAGTTGCACGCCACCCTGCTTGCGGATCTCCAGGATCGAGCGGATGAGGTGCTGATTCATCCCCATGCGTCCGGTGACGCCGTGCATGATGATGCCGATTCTTTTTTGCTTCACCCCATCCTCCTCATTGCCTTCCAATCAGGCATGGCGCCGCTGGCAAAGCCGGAACAAGCGAGCGATCCGATTTGAAGGTCGCCGTGTTTTATTTTTACCCGAACGGCCTGGTGACTGCGTTCGTACAGGTCGGAGTGCGCTTCGAGAAATGCCGCCTGCTCGGCGGCGGGCAGTCCGGCCATGCCGTTGACGTAGTGATGCCCGTTGCGCTCGACGTGGCGCAGGCCGAGCAGCGATACGAGCGCCAGGTCCTGCTGCAGCGCGAGGCCGGCCTGGACCGTCAGGTCTTCGCCGGACATGAAATAGCGCTCGGCGCCTTCTTCGCGGTTCCACAGCCGGCAGCGGGCGGCGTTGAGCAGCGACTTGTACAGGCCCTTGCAGGTCTTGGACGAGACGCCCGTATAGCCCAGGCGCCGCGCCCGGGGAAATGCCTCGAGCGAATCGTCCGACTCGTCGATGATGACCGGCTTTTGCTCCGCCAGCGCCGATACGTCGCCGAAGAGCGCGTGCTGCCGGTTTACCGGTTGCTCGATGAACGCGATGCTCGATGCGAGGCGCTTGAGCCGCGGCTCCGCCCGGATGCGCTTCCATAACTCGAGCACCCCCTCGACGCTCGCGTACTGCTCGTTGCCGTCGAGCGTCGTCTGGTAAGGCTCGGCGCTGCGGTCGAGGACCGCCGCGATGGCAGCGAGGCGCTCGACGTCGGCCTTCGCATCGCCGGCCACCTTGAGCTTGAACCAGCGGTGCTGGTAGCGCTCCACGACCTCTTCGAGCGTTTCGGGCAAGCCGTCGTTGATCTTCTTTTCCTGAGAAGTAATCGGGTCGGCCAGGCCGACGGTATGGCGGGCCGCGATCTTCTTCGAAGGAGCGAGCCGTGAAAGAAAATCGTCCATGTCGAACGCCATCAGGTCGGCCTGCCAGCCGGGCGCCGAAATGCCGGGCAGGTTGGTGCGGATCGCGTCATAGAACGACACACCGAGCCCGCGGCACAGCGCATCGAGCAAGGCGCGATCGATGAGCGCCGGGCCATAGCAGGCGGTGAGGCTGTTTATGCCCTGCGATGCGCCGATTGCGATCTGCGGACCGTAGTTGTCGATCCAGTGACCGAACGCAGTGTTTTCGCCAGCGGCGAGGTAGGCGTCGCGCGCAAGCGCCAGCGACGCACGCAGCTGATCGATGTTCTGCTCGTTGCTGAGCGCCGGGTCCTTGTCGAACCATTTGGGCACCAGCATTTCAGCCGCCGCGCCCTCGGCCGCCCTGCCGTCCTCGAGAGCGATGCGCGCGCGCACGAAGGCCTGCGGCGCCGAAGTGAGAGTGACGACGCCGAAGCGAAACGGCAGCCTGAGCCTCACCTCCCGCTCGAAAAAGGAGACCTCTTTGATCGAAAACCTTACCTGCATGCTCAATCCATCGCCAGCACGCCCTTGGACTTGAAGATGTCCCGGATGCGGCCTGCGTAGTCGTTGAACCGCGGCGGCAGCTTGTCGAGGCGCCGTGGACGCGGCAGGTCGATGTCGATGATCTCGACGATGCGCCCGGGCCGCGGGCTCATCACCACCACGCGGTCGGCGAGCAGCACCGCCTCCGGGATGCTGTGCGTGATGTGCAGCGCCGTCTTGCGCTTATCCATCCATACCCGCTGGATGTCCATCGAGATCTGCTCCCGCGTCAGCGCGTCGAGCGCGCCGAAGGGCTCGTCCATCAGGAGCAGCGGCGGATCGTGCACCAGCGCGCGGCAGATCGAGACGCGCTGGCGCATGCCACCCGAGAGCTCGTAGGGCTTCTTGTTCTCGAAGCCTTCCAGCCCGGTTTGCTTGAGCAGGTACCTTGCCACCGCTTCGTAAGTCGGCCGGTCCATGCCCCGGATGTCGATCTGCAGCATCACGTTCGACAGCACATCGCGCCAGTCGAGCAGGATCGACTCCTGGAACACGATGCCGACATCGGTCTGCGGGCGGTCGACCTTTTTGCCGCCCACCGTGATCGACCCGGAGCTGTAAGGCACCAGCCCGGCGACCATCTTCAGGATGGTGGTCTTGCCGCAGCCGCTCGGGCCGACGATGGCGACGAATTCGGACTGGCGGATGTCGAGATCGACGTCGGCGCATGCCTCGACCGTGCTTCCCTTCGTGTCGTAGACCTTGCCTACGTTCTCGAGACGGATGTAAGGCTGCATTACTTCTTGGGCGAATAAGGCGCCTCGGACAGGAAGCTGTTGGTGTAGTAGATATTGAGGTCGGGCTGCGGCTTGAGCTTCGCGTACTGGGCGAGCAGGTCCTGCGTGTCCTTCCAGTCCTCCTGCGCCGACCAGCCGATCGGCTTGCCCCTGGTGCGATCGGTGCGGATGATGGTCATCGTGCCGTTGATCTCGAGCAGCGAGATCTCCCTGTTGAACGCGGGCGCGTTCTTCATGAAGATCTCGGCCGCCTCGTCGCGGTTGTCGAAGGCGTACTGCCAGCCGCGCTGCGAGGCGCGCAGGAAGCGCCGCAGCTGGTCCTGGCTCTTCGCCTCCTTCGCCCAGTCGTTGTTGACGATGATGGCGCTCGAGAGCGTCGTGATGCCCGCCATGTCGTAGAGGCGCGTCCAGCCCATCTTGATGCCGGTCTGCAGCTGCATGCGCGGGCCCTGGTCCATGAAGTAGCCGAGCAGCGCGTCGGCCTGCTTGCTCAGCACCGCCTGCTCCTTGGCCTGCGGGTTGGCCACGGTGATCATCTGCACGTCTTCGACCTTCATGCCGAGCTTGCCCATGAAGGCGGTAAAGATCGCCAGGCTAGCGTCGCCCGCCGTGATGGCGATGCGGCTGCCCTTGATCTCCGAGACCTTGGTCGGACGCGGCGCGTCGGCGCGGTAGATGAACGACATCGGGCTCTGCTGCAGTGTCACGCCCACCGCCTTGATCGGCATGCCGGCGCCCACGCCGCGCATCATGGTGGCGGCATCGACATAAGCGACCGGGTTGGTCTTGTTGGCGACCAGCTGCGCCACCGTGGTCGAGCCGCTGCCTTCCAGGATTTCCACATCCAGCCCTTCGTCGCGATAGAAGCCCTTGTCGCGCGCGACGAAGAAAGGCGCGTGCTCGCCGTACAGCGTCCAGTTCAGGCGGAACTGGAATTTCTCCTGCGCGCTCGCCGGGACGGCAAGCATCATCAATGTCAGCAATGCGCTGATGCGCTTCATTTCATCCTCCTCCGGTAGATGACTACATTGTCCCAATGTCCCCGCGGATGCGATGCGTGACGTGCCACGGGATCAAGAACGCCTCGAGAAGCTCGACGGCGTAAAAGAACGCCAGCCCGATGATCGTCAGCGCGACGATGGTGGCGAACATCAGGGCGGTCTCCATGTTGGAATTGGTGACCAGCAGCAGGTAGCCCAGCCCCTTGTCCGCGCCGACGAACTCGCCGACCACCGCGCCGGCGACCGCCAGCGTCGCCGCCACCTTCAGGCCGCTGAACAGATACGGCAGGCTGGTGGGCAGCCGGAAGCGGGCAAATACCTGCAACCTGCTCGCGCCCATCGAGCGCGCGAGGTCGGTCATCTCCGCCGACATCGAGCGCAAGCCCACCGCCGCGTCGATGACGATGGGAAAGAACGAGATCAGGAACGCAACCAGCACCTTGGGCAGCGCGCCGACGCCGAACCAGACCAGAAACAGCGGCGCGATCGCCACCTTGGGCACCACCTGGAAAAACAGCAGCGTCGGCATGACGAAGCTGTCGAAGCGCTGCGAGGAGGTGATCGCGATCGCAAGCGGCAACGCGACGGCCACCGCCAGGAAGTAGCCGAGCAGCATTTCGTACGCGGTCACCCAGCCGTGAAAGGCGAGCCTCGGAAACTCCCGGATGAAGGTCTCGAAAATGACGCTGGGCGCCGGCAGCAGATAGGCAGGCGGCTTGTAGAGCGCCACGCCCGCCTCCCACACGGCGAGAAACACCAGGATGCCGACGAAGGGCGTGAGCACCGAGCGCAGCTTCCTGTTCATGCCTGCGCCGCCGCCATGGTCAGGGCGCGTTGCGCGCCGGCACCCAGCTCGATGCCCAGGCCGGGAGCGCTCGGCACCCGGATCGAATTGCGCTCGGCGCGAAAGCGCTTGTCGGTGGTGCCGCGCCCTTCGATGTATTGCGGGCCGTTCAGCGCCGCCGGGCGCGTGAGGCCGGCCGCGGCGAATAAATGCACCGAGGCGGCCAACGACAAATCGGGGTCGCTCAGCCCTGAGGCAAACAATTCGAGATCATTTTCCTCAAGCTGCCCGACGATGCGCGCCGCGTGCCAAAGCTCGAGCGCGGCGAGGAACAGGCGATCCTTGTCGCCGAAGTAGTAGTACAGCATGCGCTTGTTGGCGCCGGCGCGCGAGGCGATGCGATCGACCCGCGCGCCGCCGAGGCCGTAGCGCGCGAACTCGCCGGTCGCGGCGTCGAGAATGCGCCGCCGCGTGCGCTCGGGATCGCGAGCCTTGGAATTAACCATCCGGTGAAGACATTATAATGATCGCGTGATCCAGACTACGGTCGTCGGCTCCTACCCGATCCCTGACTGGCTGGTCGCCGCGCCGTCGGAACAGGCGCTGCTCGACGCCACGCGGGTGGTGCTGCACACGCAGGAGCAGGCCGGCATCGATGTCGTGTGCGACGGCGAGCTCTACCGCTTCGACGTCAACCATCCCGAAACCAACGGCATGATCGAGTATTTCGTGCAGCCGCTCGCCGGCGTGCGCACGCGGCTGACGTTCGACGAGCTGATGGGATACCGCGGCCAGCGCGCGACGCGATTCCGCACGCGCCCGCCCGGCGTGGTCGACGGCCCGGTCGGACCCGGCACGCTCGACCTGCCGAGCGCCTGCAGCCGCGCGCGCTCGCTCGCGTCACGGCCGTTCAAGTTCACGCTCACCGGTCCGCACATGCTCGCCAAGATGCTGCTCAACAGGCATTACCGCGACAGCGCGGAGCTGGCGCACGCCATCGGCGACGCGCTCGCGGCGCAGGTCCGCCACCTCGATGCCGACGTGATCCAGGTGGACGAGGCGAACCTGCCCGGCAGTCCCGACGAATGGCCGTGGGCGGCGTCCGCCATGAACCGCGTGCTGGACGCGGTGCCGAAGTCCGCCAAGGCGGCGGTGCACCTGTGCTTCGGCAACTACGGCGGGCAGTCGATCCAGAACGGAAGCTGGGCGAAGCTGATCGACTACCTGAACGCGCTGCACGTCGACCACATCGTCATGGAGTGCGCGCACCGGCCGCGGGGTGAGCTGGCCGCGTTCAAGGCGATCCGGCCGGAGATCGGCCTGGGCATCGGCGTCATCGACATCAAGCACACCGAGATCGAGAGCGCCGAGGACGTGGCGCGCGCCATCGAGCAAGCCGAGAAAACACTGGGCGCCGGACGCCTGCGCTATGTCCACCCCGACTGCGGCTTCTGGATGCTCAAGCGCAATATGGCCGACGGCAAGATGAAGGCGCTGGTCGCGGGCCGCGACCTCTATCTGGGGCGCAGTGCGCCCCAGGTCTTGTCCCAATCCTTGCCGAGGAAATCGGTTTCGCGCCCGTCGGGCCGAAAGAACTTGTTGGGAAGCTGAAACATCGCCAGCATCAGCCCGCCTGCGGGGCCCGCCCAGGCCTCGTGCCGGCTGCCGGCGGGACGCCAGACGAATTCGCCGGCTTTGCAGACGCCTTCGCCGCAGACCAGGCTGCCCTCGAGCACGTAAGTCTGCTCGATCATCACATGCTCGTGGTCCGGCAGCCGCGCGCCCGGCGCCATTTTCATGAGCAGCGTCATCACCCCGGTGGCGCGATCGGCGAGCAGCGTCTTCGTCTCGACGCCCGGATACGGGGTTTTTTCCCAGGGCAGGCGCTCGACATCTATGAAGCGCGAGGCCATGGGCGGCAGGTTGGCACGGGTCATGGTGAGAGGTGCTGCCCGACTCTGACGATCTTCATGGTGTTGGTGCCTCCGGCTTTGCCGATCGGCTCGCCGATGG
>Ga0209220_1000052_pt1 | contig 63984 bp, 58 predicted proteins | sample BlaSpr_A8_OM3_M3_FD_187984 | JGI IMG/M metagenome (GOLD analysis project Ga0209220, IMG submission 187984) | Forest soil microbial communities from Thunder Bay, Ontario, Canada - Black Spruce, Ontario site 2_A8_OM3_M3 (SPAdes) (version 2) | ecosystem: Environmental > Terrestrial > Soil > Boreal... | reverse complement strand
CTGCCGTGAGTGGCCGCTCTCAGGGTCAGCGCGCCGGCGCTGGCAGTCCCTGCCACATCGGCCTTGTTGGTCGCGTCCACCTTGTTGACCGCCACCGCCGCCCCGATGCCGACCGTGGTCGAGCCCGAGCTCGAGCCGTCGGCGTTGGCGGTCGCGTTGGTGGTGCCGTTGGAGCTCAGCGTCAAGGTGCTCGCGCTGACCGTGACCCCGGTCGCGAGCGAGGTGTCGGCGCTGGTCCTGGCGATGTTGACGGCGATACCGGCGGCGACGCTGATCGGCACCGAGGCGCCGCTGCTGTCGGTGGCGTTGGCGGGCGGCGTCGGGCTGTCGCTGGCGCCCGAGTCACCACTGCCGTTGGCCGCTGCCGCTCCTTCGGCGGTATTGCGCTGGGCATTGGCCTGGTGGCTGACGTCGCCGCTGCCACTGCTCGACGGTGCGCCACCTGCGCTGGCAGTGGCATCCGACTCGGTCGTTGAGCTGTTGGTCGCGCTGAAGCTGACGGCGCCAGTGGCGCTCAGATTGCGAGCGGTGCTCGAGCGCACCGCGTGGTGGGCGATGGTCAGCGCCAGGGCGAGACCGATAGCGGCGCTGCCACCCGCATTGCTCGACCCAGTTGCCTTGGTGGTCACGTTTCCGGTTTGAGTCGCGCTCGCGGTCAGGCTGGCCAGGCTTGTGGTTCCGGTCAAGGTCCCCAGCGAGGCATTGGTAGTGACGTTGGAAATCGTGATTGCGACTACGGGCACGAATGAGACCGAGCTCGACGAGGCCCCGTTCTCAGCCTCGACCGCGGTCGGGTCGGTGGTGGTCGCGGTCAGGGTGACGTTGCGGGCTCCGCTTAGCGTCGCCCCATCACCCAGTCCGGCGCTGGTGTTGGCGTTGAGGATGTCGAGCGCGAGCGAGGCGCCGATTCCGAACTTGGCCCCGGTCGAGCCACCGGACAGCGCGTGGGCGCCATCGCTGAAGTTGGCGCTCGCGGTCATGGTCACGTCGGCGGTCGCACCGCTCATCGTCACCGTCCCCAGGTCGCGCGCCGAGGTGTTGAGCGTGACCAGGTCGATCGCCGCCGAGCCCGCCACCCCCAGCCCGCCGCCGGCGGTCGCGCCCGACTTCGACATCGCCTGCTCGCTGCCGTGAGTGGCCGCGGTCAGGGTCAGCAAGCCGGCGCTGGCAGTCCCTGCCACATCAGCTTTGTTGGTCGCGTCGACCTTATTAACTGCAACCGCAGCCCCAATGCCCAACGTCGTCGAGCCCGAGGTCGAGCCATCGGCGTTGGCGGTCGCCTTGGTGGTGCCGTTCGAGCTCAGCGTCAGCGTGCTCGCGCTGACCGTGACTCCGGTGGCCAGCGACGAGTCGGCGCTGGTCCTGGCGATGTTGACGGCGAGGCCGGCGGCGACGCTGATGGGCACCGAAGCACCGCTGCTGTCGGTCGCGTTGGCGGGCGGGGTCGGGCTGTCGCCCTGGCCCGAGTCCGAGCCTCCGTTGGCTGTTGCAGTGGCGTCGGCGGTGCTGCGCTCTGCGTTGGCCTGGTGGCTGACGTCGCCGCTGGCGCTGCTCGAAGGCGCACCGGCGGTGCTCGCCGTGGCGTCCGACTCAGTGTTCGAAGTGTTCACTGCGCTGAAGGTGACGTTGCCGGTCGCGGTCAAGTTGCGGTTGGTGGTTGAGACCACTTTGTGGTGGGCGATCGTCATTGCAAGGCCCGCACCGATCGCGGCCGTGGCTCCGTGAGCGTCGGCTCCCGCCGTCGTCGCCACCGACGCCGTCTGCGTCGCCGGGCCGGCAAAGTTGCCGCTGAGGCTGGTAGTCCCGGTCAAGAGACCGATCAGCACCGAGGTGGTCACGTTCGAGATCGAGGCCGCAATCGCCGGCGACACCGCCACCCCGCCACCGGTCGCACCCATCTTCGCGTCCGTGGTCATGGCGTCGGTGTTGTTCGCGCTCAGCGTCAGGTTGTGTGCGCCGCTGATGCCGGCGCCGTCGCTGATCGAAGCCAGGGTGGTGTCGTTGACGATGTTCAGGGCTATCGACGCGCCGACGCCCACGTTGGCCGCGGTGGTGCTGACCCCGATCGGCTCTGCCTTCGCTGTCGCCGACGAGCTCGCGGCCGCCGCCACCTTGCCGTCGCCGTTGAGGGTGACGTTGCCGCCGAGCAGCGCCAGGCTGTTCTTGTTGACGATGTCGAGCGCGAAGGAACCGGCCACCGAAACCGTGCCGCCGCCGGCACCGGCCGCGGACTCGGCGTCGAAGAGGTCCTGGCTTGGACCCGGGTTGACTTCGACATCGATGCTGGCCGCGTTGACCGTCGCCTGCGTCGAAGCCTGGTAGTTGACGTTGGCGAGGTTGATCGCCACCCCGGCACCGATGGCAGCGACTCCACCCGAGGCCGCCGAGCCGTCCGCCTTCGCGGTCGCGTTCGTGCTCCCCATGCTCGTCAGCGTCAATGCCCCGCCGGCCGTGACGTTGATGCCGGATGTCAGGTTCGTCTGGCTGCTCGAGTTGTCGATGTTCACCGCCGCCGCCGCCGCGACCGCGACCGGGCCGCTGGAGCTCGAGGCCGTAGGCGGCAATGTGGAGCCCGCGCCGCTGCCACCGTTGGTGCTCGCCGTGGTGCCGGCGTAATCGCGAGCTTTCGTCACCTGGGTGGCAAGCGCCGTGCCGCCTGAAGGCCCACCCGAAGCCGATGCGCTCGCCTGCGCCGAGGTCGTCGAGCTGCCGTTGGCGCTGAAGCTCACGGCGCCGCCGGCGCTCACCGAGCTCAACGTGCCCGAGGTGACCGCGTGGTTGGCAATGGTCAGCGCCAGGGAAAGTCCGAGCGCAAAGGTCGCCGCGCCGGTGGCGGCGGCAGTTGTGGTTGTCGAGGCGGCGGCGGTCTGCATCGCCGACGCCGACAGGTTGCCGGTGATGGTCACCGTCGCGCCCGCACCGATCGTGGCCGAGGTCGTCACGTTGGAGAGCGAGACCGCCACCGCAGGCGTCACCGCCACCGAGCCCGCCGCGCCCATTTGAGCTGTCGTCGTGACCTGGTCTGTCGACTGGGCTTGCATCGTCAGGTTGACGGCGCCCGTGAGCGCCGAGCCGGCGCCCATGCTCGCTGTGGTGTTGTCGGTGACCAGGTTCAGGGCGACCGCCGCCCCGATGCCGAGGTTGCCGGCTGTCGTGCCGCTGCCAAGCGGCAAGGCTGTCGCCGACGAGCTCGAGGTGGTGTTCGCCGTCATTGTGGCGTCGCCGCCAGGCAGCGCCGCGGCACCGCCGAGGATCGCTTCCGTCTGAAGGTTGACGATGTTGAGGGCCAGGGATCCTGCCACGCCCATCGTGCCGCCGCCTGCGCCTGAGGTCGCGGTGGCCGCGAAGCCCGTACCCGACGACGTCGTGGTCGCCGTTTGCACCAGCTTCGAACCGGCCACCGAGGCCGCCGGTCCGACGTCGGCCTTAGTCGAGACATTGGCCAGGTTGATGGCCACTGCTGCCCCGATATTGGCCGAGCCGGTCGGGGGCGCCCGGGCGGCTGCCGAGCCATCGCCCGTCGCTGCCACGGCGGCATTCGACGCGGCGACCAGGCTGACCACGCTGCCCGCGTTGATCGTCAAGCCGTTAACGGAGGCGTCCGTTCTGGAGTTGGTGATGTTGATTGCGATGGCCGCTGCCACGGTGATCGGGCCGTCTGGGGTTCCAGCCGGCGGTGTCGGCGCGATGCCGGAGGTGCCACCCGTCGGCGCCAGGCCGTCAGCGAAGCTGCGCTCGTTGCCGACTTGAGTGTCGACACTCGAGGATGAAGTCGCGGACGGTGCGCCTGCCGCCGAGGCGGCCGCCTGGCTGAGGGTGTTCGGCCCGCCCGAGGCGGTGAAGGTGACCGCGCCGCCCGCGGTGATGCTGCGCGCAGTGTTCGCGAGCACCGAGTTGTTGGCCAGCGTCAGCGCCAGGACTGCGCCGACCGCCGCGGTGGTCGCAAGCGAGGTGTCGCCTGAGGCCGTCGTCGATACGGGAGTGGTCTGCGCGGCCGTCGCGGTCAGGCTGCCTCCGAGCGCGAGGGCCGTGGTGGCGGTGCCGATGGTGGCGGCGGTGGTGGCGTTGGAGATCGAAACGCCAACTGCCGCGGCCACCGTGGCCGGCGCTCCAGTTGCGCCGGTGTTGGCTTCCGTTGTCATCGCGTGGCCGGTGTTCGAGGTGAGGGTCAGGTTGCGAGCGCCGTTGAGGGCGGACGCGTCACCCAAGCCGGCGGTCGTGGAGACCTTGGCGATGTTCAGGGCCACCGAGCCGCCGATGCCGACCTTCGACGTGCCAAGGACCGCCGGCGTCGCGTGCGCCTGGTTGTCGGAGGACGAGACGGCGGCCATTGTCACGTCGCCGGACACTGCCGCGGTCTCAGCCATCGGCAGAGTCGCGCTGGTGTCGAGCGACGAGATGTTGATGGACAGCGCGCCCGCCACCGTTACGTCGGTCGGGTCGCCAGCGCCGGAGACCGAGGCTGCATTGAAAGTGCTCGGGGCCCCGCTCGCCGGCGCGAGCGCCTCGAGGCCGACCTTCGGGGCGGTCAGGATCGCGTTGCTGACGTGCGAGGTGGTGCTCACCGTAGCGACTCCGACCGCCACCGCAACTCCGACGCCGGCCGCGCCCGAGGGGACCGTACTGCCGTCGGCGATCACCGACGAGTTGTTGGTCGAACCCGAATGGATCAATATCGGCGGCGTCGAACCGGCCCCCGCCACAGCACTTACTGATGTGGCTGGGCCCCCGTCCGGCGGCGCGATGAACGCCTCGGTCGTCGAGTGCAGGTTGTTGAACCCAAGCGCGCCCGCGAAGCTGACATTGCCGGCGCTGGTCTTGGCTTTGCCGCCGGTGCGCGTGTTGGGGTCTACGTCGTTGCCCGTCGAACCGCCCGGGCTGGCTTTGGCCGTCGTCGTGACGGTGTTGTTGGAATCGGCGGAGATGCGGAGGCTGCCAGTCGTCGACGTGGCGCTGTTGGCGGCGGCGCTGTCGATGAAGGCGCTGGTGTTGACAGTCACGTTCGCGAGCGCGACGCCGGCGCCCGACGTCCCTGGTGCGGAAGCGTCACCGGTCGTCGTGACGTTGGTGGTGTTGATCGCGGTGGCGCTGACCGATCCCTGGGCGCTGATCGTGCTCGTCCCGGACAGGTGGGTCTTCGCCGAGCTCGAGACAGTCGCCGCCGCCACCGCCGCATCGATGCCGGTCGACCCACCGCTGCCGGTACCGGTGACAGTGGCGCTGACGTTCGACGACGACGAGAGGTTGGCGTTGCCCCTGCTGGTGATGGTCGATGCGCCCACCACGGCGACCTCTGCCCTGGAGTTGACGCTGGCCGTGTCGTGAGAGGTGGGCGCACCCGGCGTGCGGACCTGCGTGCCGTTGGCCTCGATGTCCAGGTCGCCGCTCTTGATGGTGGCGCCGTTGATGGTGACCGATGCGTTGGCGTCATTGGACCCGGTCTCGTTGTCGGTGGCGATGAGAGTGAGCGAGCCGTTGCCGCTGCCACTCGTCGTGTCGATCGTCACTCCGGGATCCACGGTGATCGCGGCGGCGCCGATCACCACGTTGACGCCGTTGAGGTTGATGCTGCCGGTGATCTCGACAGTGACCGCGGTGCCGACTCCGTTAATGGCCAGCGATGAGGTCGGGACCGCGAACGTGACGCTGTCACCGGTGACGGTCGGGCGGCTCACGGTGATGTCCGCGCCGCTGGGCGTGACGGTGAGCGTCTCGTTGGACGCGAAGTCCTTGACCCACGTGTTGGCGCCGCCACCCAGGTCCCAGCACAACAGACCGTCGACGGTGCAGGGGTCGCCGGCCGGTGCCGCCGATGTTGCGGCGGCTGGTGCGGCGGTCGTCGGAGTGGTGGTAGTCGGTGGCGTGCTGGTCGTCGGATCGCTGGTCGTCGGCGCGCTGCTCGTCGAGGCCGGGGCGGTCGATGGAGGCGTGCTCGGCGTCGAGGAGCTGGTCGCCGGGGTCGTAGGTGTCGTGCTGTCCGGCGCTGGAGTCGTGCTCGTCGCCGGAGTCGCGGTCGATGCCGGAGTCGCCGCCGTCGTCGCGGCCGCCGGGGTCGTGTCAGTGGTCGCCGGCGCGGTGGTTGCCGGCGCGGTCGTCGCCGGAGCGGTGTCAGCGGGCGCGGGGGTGGTGGTGGTCGCCGGGGGCGTCGTGCTCGTCGACGGAGTGGTGGTTGCCGGCGCGGTCGTCGCCGGAGCGGTGTCAGTGGGCGCAGGGGTGGTGGTGATCGCTGGGGTGGTCGCCGCCGGCGTCGTGTCACTGGTCGCCGGCGGCGTGCCAGAAGCCGGCGGAGTCGAGCTAGCCGCCGGGGTGGTGGTCGTTGTCGTCGACGGAGTCGAGACGGTCGCAGGGGTCGTGCTGGTCGAGGGAGTCGTGCTCGTCGTCGTGGTCGTCGTGGTCGTCGATGGTGTCGTGGTGCTGGACGGCGACGTACCCGCGGTCGAGGTGGTCGACGTCGTCGATGACGTCGAGGCGGTCTGGCCCGGCTGAGCCGTCACGACCGTGGTCGTCGAGCCCGGGCACTTGGTCGCAACCGGGTCAACGCATGTGACAGATTGCGAGGTGGCCAGGGCGTCCGCGATGCCCACCGACTTGTCCGCGGGCACGTTCGCGACTGCCACCCCTGTGCCGGAGTTGAAACTGGTCAGCTGGCCGCCGTACTGCTGGATCAGCTGATTGGCGTCGTTCGCCGTCGTCCCCGGCTTGAACGCGATATAGAGCTTGCTCGTGGGCGGCGGGGTGTTGACGCGAGTGATGACCACCGGCTGGGGCTGCGCGGGCCGGGGCACGATCGTCGGGGTGCCCTGGATCCCCAGTACGCCGGTTAGCGGGTCGTAGCCGATGACCTGGACGTGGTTGGCAGCCGCCCACGCCGCGAGCTTGTCGCCGGCGATCGGCGGCGACACCACCGCGCCGTAGACACCCGTAAGGCCGTCGAACGACTGCACCTTGATCACGGGATACGCGGCCACCGCGGTGCGACCCTGCGTGTCGGAGGTCGAGAGCCAATCCACGACTGTGAGGCCGTTTGATTTGAGGAAGCTGTCGATGTCGGCGCTCGCGGCCCGGGGCGGAAAGTAGAGGATCGCGGTGTTGGGCAGGGTCCCGGGCTGGATGCGAATTTGGGGCAACGAGAATACGTAGCGGCCGAAGGCTGGAAATGACTGCAGCAGATGCATCCCGTATTGAGCGCCAAGCGCGCCGGCGGCGGCCTGGGATGTGAATGGTTGGAGGGTCAGGGTCGCCTGGCCGAGCTGCGCATTGACTTCGACACGCACAACCTGGCTCGGCGTTTGCGTGCTGGTGGATACGGGTGACGCGTGGGTTGAGGTTGGGGCAGTCAGGAAAGAGCTGTAGGAGGCGACACTTTGAACGACCAGGACGAGCGCCACGGCGACGCCCATCGTTCCCGTTCCGAGGGCTGCCTTGAGGAACGCTTTCAGTGCGTCCCTCCGCGCCAGGCGGCCATCGTCACGCCAGCACCACAAGAAATGGCGCGGGCCAGCCAGCGCTGGCGCGCACCATCAACCGACCCAAGACCCTTCCCTTCCCTCCTGACCGCTGACGACCAGACCCCTCTCTGAGGCGCTGAGCATAACAGCGCGCGTAATAAATTGGGGGGCGATTTCAGGGCGATTCAAGAAATTCTTGAAGAAAATCTTCTGCGACCCCGCCGGCGGTCAGCGCGGGCGCGGACTGCGTTTCTTGAGGTTCAAAACGTCGGCGCGCAGCATCTCCAGGCCCGTCAATGGCCTGGCGTGAGTCCATCCAGTGGCGCGGTTTTCTGTTTCGTCGGCACGCCGCACCGAGCCGGCATCGAGGTCATAGACGAACCCGAGGATCCGGTCCCGGTGAACGAGAAATGGACATTTTCGCAATGCTGTGACGCTTTCGGAGACTGCCGCGTCGAGATCGTGAAATGCCCCCAGCTCCATGCCAGGCCTGCGCCCGCTGTTCCTCTGGATCGCATCCGAGAGCTCCGCCTCCGTGCGTTCGAACAGCCCGCAGCCCGTGTGGCCGAGGACGAGCACCTCACGCGTCCCGAGGATTGCCTGCGAGAGCGCCAGCGAGCGCATGACATCGGGCGTCGCTCGCGCCCCGGCGTTGCGGAGCACGTGCGCATCGCCGGGAGCGAGGCCGAAGAGGGAGACGGGATCGATGCGGGCATCCATGCAGGTGAGGATGGCGGTCCGGAGCTTGGGCTCGGGCGCCAGGCCTGCCGTCGTCTTGAGCGTTCGTGCTTGGGCATGAGCAACCAGCCCATCGATCGAGCCCATGGTTGGATGCTATAGCGAGCTCGAAGATCCAGCCATACTGGAGTTGATGTCCGGCCAGAAACCGATCGAGATCCCGCCACGTGGCACCCGTGGGTCGAGCATGCCGTTCGGCGGCGCCTTGATGAGGTTGGCCAAGCCCTTCATGGATATGCAGATCTCGCGCTACCGCCGAACCGCGGGACCGACCCCGCCCCAGATGATGGGGTTCCCGGTCATCCTGCTGACGACTGTAGGCGCCCGCAGCGGCCTGGAACGCACCCACGTGCTCGGTGGCTTCGCGGACGGCGAGGACGCATGGCTGATTGTGGGGTCGAAGGGTGGCGCCCCCACCCACCCGGCCTGGTTCATCAACCTGGCCAAGAATCCGGACAAGGTCTGGATCGAGGCCGGCAATCGAAAGCTCAAGGTCGTGCCCGATTCGCTCCAGGGGAGCGAACGGGAGAGGGCCTACGCGCGGGTGGTCGCCGTCGCTCCCCGCTACGCCGGGTATCTCAAGAAAACGGACCGGGAGATCCCGGTCGTACGGCTCACTCCCGCCGGCTGATCCGCCCGCCGCCCTTCCTTCTATATATGCAGAGCTGGGAAGCGTGAAGATCAGCGTCACCGCCGAGCCGTTCGATTCCTCCGAAGCGCACCGGCTGATCGCCGCCCTCGACGCGCACCTCGCCGGCCGGTACTCGGCCGATCAACGATTCGGACCGAACCTCCGGCCGCAGGATCTCGCGCCGGGGCTCGGTACGTTCGTGATTGCGCGCGCCGATGGTAGGGCGGTCGGTTGCGGCGCCCTGCGCCGGCTCGACGAAGCGACCGCCGAGGTGAAGCGGATGTACGTCGAGCCTGAGCTGCGAGGGCGTGGCATCGCCAAGGAGATCCTCGACCACCTGGAAGCGGCCGCCCGGGTGATGGGCGCTCGCCGCCTCGTGCTGGAAACGGGCATCTATCAGGCAGAGGCGATCGGGCTTTATCGCCGGATGGGTTTCGATCCGGTCCGCTGTTGGGGCGAGTACGAAGGCGTTCTGACCAGCGTCTGCTTCGAGAAGAACCTCCAGCCCTCGGCGGATGTTCACAGAGAACGCTAAGGCCGCTCCCACCCCGCTCCCAGCGCCCCACGCCAACCTGGCCTCATGCGCAGGGACGCTTTCGGCGACGCGGTGATCCTCATCCTCGCGGCTGCTGCGGGCGTCCTTGCGCTTCAATCTGCGGCTGCTTTGCTCGAGCAACGACGACTGATCGCCATCATGGTCGGCAGCCACCTGTCTCGAGCCACGAGACTTAGCGCTGGTGGAAACGCATTTCTTCGCAACCGCGTCCGAGTTTCGAGCCTGGCTCGCGAAGAACCACACGACTGCGACGGAGATCGGCGTCGTGTTTCACAAGAAGGCCTCTGGCAAGCCGAGCATGACCTGGTCGGAGGCGGTCGACCAGGCGCTGTGCTTCGGCTGGATCGACAGCGTCGCACGCCGGATTGACGACAGCAGCCGGGTGCAGCGGTTCACGCCGCGGAAACCGAAGAGCAACTGGAGCGCGGTCAACATCAGGAAGGTGGATGAGCTCACCTCGCGAGGGCTCATGGCACCAGCCGGTCTGGCGGCCTTCGCGCGCAGAGAAGAGGCGCGCTCGATGGTGTACTCCTACGAGAACCGCCACCTGGCGGCGCTCGATGCAGAACGCGAGGCGAAGTTCAAAGCCCGAAAGAAGGCGTGGGACTTTTTCGGCAAGCAGCCGCCCTCGTACCGGCAGACCGCGATCTACCGGGTCATGAACGCCAAACGCGAGGAGACCCGATCGAAGCGGCTGGAACGGCTGATCGATGCCTCGGCCGAGGGCCGGCGTCTCTTATGAGCCCTTGCGGTTGGTCGGCAGGTATGCCTCGATGACGTCAGCCGCTCGAAGGTCGCCAGGCTGGCCGCGCTCGCGCAGCTTGTCTGCCACGCGTTGCTTCGTCTCTGCAGTGCCCGCAGGGCCGGTCTTGAACTTGATGTGCCGGCGAACTATCCGCAGCTTCATCGTGGCCAGGCGCTGCAGGCGCGGGCCGTAGAACTCGCCCATCTTCATCGGCTCGTACGAGGCACCTGGCTCGTATGAGGCCAGCAGCCGGCTGAGGGCGCCGGCCACGTCATTGGGATCGGTCGATACCCGTTCCACGTCGCACTCGTAGGCCACAGCGCGGAAATGAAGCGTGGCGCGGCCGGCGTCCTGATCGCTGACCCAGCTGTGGGGAGAGAAGGCTAGAAAGTCCGAGACGAAAAAAGTCACTCGCGGGTTGGAGCGGACTGCGTCGAAGGTCGGATCGGCCTGGACGCAGTGAAGCTCGATGACATCGTCTGTCTTGACAAACGGAAGGATGCTCACCTGCGGATAGCCTTCGGCGGTGGCGGCGATCAGCGTCCCATGGCGCATCTCCGCAACAAACCGGTCCGCGGCGGCCTGATCGGGCGGATAGTTAGAGCTGGCAAACACATTTCCTAGTCTGGCAGCACACCACGAGGAGGGCTCTAGGTATGGGTGGCTGGAGCGTTGTCCGCTGGACCGGCGTACTCGGGCTCACAGGGACTGTCTTTCAACTGATCGCGTTCGTCTTTCTTTTCGCGACAGGGCTGCCCCCGACCTTCGACGACGCGACAAAAGTTCTGGCCTACGTCAAAGGCGGCCACTTCGCCCTTACGACGGCGACGATCCTCTTGTTCATCGGCTTTGCTCTAGTCATCGGCTTCAATGCAGGGCTTCGGGCGATCGCCGTCGCGGCTGCAGCCGACCATGAGTGGCTGGCGACGACCACATTCGCGGCTGGAGTGGCCACTCTCGTGATTGGCTTCGTCGGCGTTGGCCTGCTTCTCACTGACGCCGCCATTGCCGCGAGCGGCCACGCTGACGCGGCCCAGGTCCGCGTGCTATTCGAGACCAGCGGTGTGCTCGGCGGGGCGCCCCTCCTGGTGCCGCTGGCCTTTTACCTCGGCGCGGCGGGCTCATTGGGCGCCACAACCAAGATCCTGCCGCGATGGCTGGCGCTCGTGGGTTGGATCGGGTCGGCGCTCGTCCTGGTCGCCGCCCTGTCCGCGTACGGTGGCAGCGACCCGGCCGCTTTCTGGTCGGCCGGTGGGATGATCACCATCCTGGCCCTGCTGCCGCTCTATGTATGGACGCTGGGCGCATCGGTTGCCTTCGTGCGCCAAAGGGAGGGTGTCGTTTCGCGATGATTGCGCTTACCAAGCAAAGCTTCTGGACCCGCGCGCTGGCTACGGTTTGGGTCACAGCCTGGACGGCACCCATCGCCGCGGCCACCTTCGCCGTCCTTCTCTATGAAGCCAATGTCACCCCGGCACTGAACTCCCTTGTCTGGGCCATCGTGGGCGCCCTCGTGTTCTGGCTCCTGATCGCGATCGCTTACTCGCCGATGACCGGTCCCCACCTGGCCAACAGCCGCAGCTATGGGCTTCTCGTGGACCGAATCGATGGACTTGAACAGCGGCAAGTGAGGGTCTGCAACACGAACCACCACGCCTCTCACAGCTGCGATCAGGCCAAAGAAGGTATCGCCAATGCTCGCGCGCTCCTCAAGGAGCCCGGCTTGCAGTGGGTATCGGAGAGGGGGTATATCGCGGTCTGGGAAAAGATCCATCGCGCTGAGGAAGCGCTCATGGAAGCCGAGAACAACGGCGAACTACTGCTGGATGTCGACCACATGAACCTTCAACTTCAGGGAGCGGCGATTCCCCAGAAGGACGACCTTCTCAAGCTGCTCAACACAGCCAAGGCCAGACTGAACAAACCCGAGACTCCGGCGGACAGGAGCAAAGGCGGCGATCCAGTTGCTCAGAAAGAACTCAAGGAAGTCCGCTACAACATCAACGTCTTTCGCGACGACCAGTGGAACGGGATGGTGGGACAGCGGAACCAAACTATCGCCACGCTTCTTCTCGTCGAGCTGGCCGGGTTTGGCGTGCTGGGATTGGCCATCCTCAAACATGCCGACCCCGCAGCAGTGGCGGCGGGCGCCTTGTACTTCCTTGTCGGCGCTGTGGCCGGGCTGTTCAACCGGCTCTACTCGGAGTCGCAAGCTGATCATGCGGTCGACGATTATGGCCTGGCCATGGCGCGCATTCTGACCTTGCCCGTTTATGCCGGCCTGGCCGGCATTGGCGGCGTGTTGCTGACGAGCCTGACCTCTGCTCAGGCAAGTGTTTCTAGTCTGAGCGCGGTCTTCGAATTCCAGAGCCGCCCGTTGGTGTTGGTCGCTGCAGCAGCTTTCGGTCTGGCGCCGGCTTTGTTGATTGAGGGATTGACCAAGCAGGGCAAGCAATACGCGAGTGCTGTCAAGAGCACCGAGCCAGGCCAAACTGGGTCGACACCGGGGTCTGGCGGCAGTTAGGGGTATGGCGTAAAGAGGCCGGCAGTTGGCTTCCGGTTACGTGTTCGCCGGCGGGCTCGGGTGCGGCGGAGCGCAGTCGCGGTCTGTCCCCGCTTGCATGACCTGGCCTTGCGGTCCGATCGGGCAGACCGGCGGCGTCGACCAGTAGAAGTGTCCGATCAGCAGGCCGATCACCATCGCCACCAAGAAAGCGAGGACCGGATAACGGCGCGCCCACGCCGCGACCCAACGGCCGACCGGCTGCTGGTACCTGCGGACGAAAACCGCGTCGGCGGCGACCAGGCCGCCCAACATCACGCCCAGGCCTACGAGTGCCACCAGCCCCACTTGCCAATTCGGAGAAGTCACGTCGCCCTAATCCTTGAAGACCCACATCCAGCGGCCGATGATGTACGCGAAGATCGCGACCCCCACCAGTGAGATCAGCGGGCCGGCATCGTTGGCGCAGCGGACGTAGTAGGTGATCGGCCACACTCCGTGACCGAGGGTCCACGCCTCGATCGCCATCAGGATGGTGACGAGGAACAGGAAGATGGCGACCCCCAGGTTGACGGCGACCACCGCCCGCCGGCTCGCCCACTGCCCCTCCCCGAGCTCTTTCTGCGATCGGCTCTGACGCTTGATTCCGACTGTCGCGGTCAGCGACCCGAGGACGAAAGCACCGATCCCGGCGAACACGAACCACCAACTCGGGTAATCGCTTCGGCGCGCCGGGAAGTTCGGGTTGCATACGGCGGTGTGAGCTCTTACGAGGTATACGGTCGCGATCACGAGCAACACAGCGAGCCCGACCGCGGCCGCCAACAGCGCCCAGAAAACCCACGACTGCTGCGGCTGCTCGTCGTCCTTGGCCATCGTCTAATGCCAGAAGTAGTGGGCGAAGATGAGCCCGAAGACGAACGCCATGGGCGTCAGCCACTGAAAGTACTCTTCGAACTCCTGCAACCACGCAGGCAACCGGAGGGCGCCCTTCGGCTTGGCGCCGAGCGCCTGCACGAGGGCGGCGTACAGCGACATGCACCCGAGCACGAACGTCAGCAAACCGACGGCTATGAAGAACGTCACCTCGAGGCGCCAGGCGCCGCTGACGGTTCCCACCAGCAGGACCACCCAGCCGACGATGACGACGATCACGCCGATCGCGCCGACCCGTTGATTCTCGAGCCATTCGAGCCAGCCGGGCTCGTTGCGCTCCTGGCGCCGTCCGGCGCCTGGCTTAGGCCCACCCCCGCTGCGGCGTCTCGCCATGACTTCCCCTACAAGCTTTTGACCGCGCGCCAGAAATGTCGGCTACCCGGCGGTCATTGTCAAGCGGCGTTTTAAGTCACGGCTTGACGGAGAGATCGACCCGCTGCCAGGTGGCGCCGCCGTCGGACGTGCGCACAATTCCGTTGGTGTTGTTCGGCCCGGAGACGTCGAGCGCGTAGCCGTGGGTCGGGTCGGCGAAGGTCATCACCAGGATGCGTGGGGTGTTGCGGACCACGGTCCAGCTCAGTCCGCCATCCGAGGTGCGCGCGACGGCGGGCTTGGCTTGAACATTGTCACCTCCGCTGAGGCTGAGGCTGGTGAGCCAGATGTGTTTGGAATCGAGGATCGAGGCCGCGATGTCGTCGCCGACGGGCGCGAAGCCGGCCGGCGCCGGCTGCGGATCACCCCAGCTCGAGCCGCCGTCGTGCGACACATATAGGTAGATGCGATTCGCGGTCGCGTTGTCGGGACCGGTGGGATCGCGATAAGCGATTGGAAGCACGCCCTCCTGGCCGCTGAACGCAGGCTGGGTAGGCGTCACGGTCCAGCCGGCGACCGCGTCCGGCGCACTGATCGCCGCCGGTTGCCACGAGCCGCCGCCATCAGTGGTCGTATAGAGCTGGGCAGTGCCTATGTCCCAACCCCTCAGCGAACCGTCCACTTGACGGCTGAAAGTCACGCGGTAGGTGCCGACGCCGTAGACGCGACTCATCGGCGCCTGCTGAGGCAAGGTGCCGGCTCGGGTCCAGGTGGCGCCGCTATCCGAGGTCTCATACAGAGGCTCCGATCCGAGTCCTGTCTGCGGTGAGCCGGACATGACCCAGCCGTGCGACGCGTCGAGGAAGAAAGCGTCGTCGACAGGAAAGGTGGGGGCGGGGACGGCGGTCCAGCTCGATCCGCCGTCTGCGGTCCGATAGAGGCTCAGGGTGTAGCTCTGCGTCATATCGATCGCCCAGATGAACCCATCCGCGCCGAAGATCTGCATGCCGTCATAGACGCCCACGAAGTGGAGCCGGTCGTTCCAGGTGTGGCCGCCGTCGCTCGACTGCAGCAGCGCATTGCCCCCCACCGGTCCGGCTATCCCGCGCTCCACGACGAACACCGATTGACCGTTCACGGCGGCGAGCGAGTAGGCGGGTGGTTCAGGCCCGCCGGTGATTCCGGGGATACGAACGCTGAGCCACGATAGAAAGGACGGAGCGACCAGGGCCGCCACGATCAAGAGGGTCAATACCGCGGCGAAAGCGCCCGCGAGCCGAGGCACGGATGCCGTTCGATCGGGCGGCCTGTTCCAGGGGATCGCCAAGACCACCCTGTTCTCGAGTCCCGGACTCGGCACGTGCCTGCTGTCGAAAGCGTTGCGAATCTCCGCCGCCAGACGGTCATCGGTCATGTGACCACCTCCACAGAATCAAGACCGGGTCGCAAGCCTCGCGTCGCGCGATGCAGGCGGGACTTCGCGGCGCCGGCGCTGATGCCCAGGACCTGAGCGACCTCGGCGATCGGCAGGTCGAGCGCGAAATAGAGGTGGAGGAGCAAGCGATCTCGATAGGGCAGGCGGTCGATTGCTTGCCGGAGATCGAGGCCGCGCGCGAGGTCGCGCTCCGCAATCGCCCGGTCGGGCGGTTCCGCGAAACGGAGCACCGACCACCAGCGCGTGCGCAACGCCATCCGGCACTCGTTGGCGACGATGGCCAGAAACCACGGCCGCACTGTGCCGAGCTCAGGTCGGATCCGCCTGCGATGACGCCAGCCTTTCAACGCCATCTCCTGGACGGCATCCTCGGCAGCCTCGCGCTCGCGAAGCATCGCCAGCGCCAGCCGGTATGCCGGCTCGACCAGGGGTCGCAGTATCTCCTCGAAGGCGCGCCGGTCTCCCAGCCGAGCTCGGTCGAGCAGGCCTAGCTCATCCACGCTGCCCTTTCAATGCGCCATCGCCGCCTAAAGTTTCGACCAGGGCCGCCAGGTTCGATAATGGGAACGGAATGGAAGACAGAAGCGAAGAGCAGATCATCAGCCGCCTCTTCGATCTGGAGAACGACGGGCAGGCGGCGCAGCGCGCCGAGCTGACCGGCGAACGCTTCATCTCGCTGATCCAGGATCCCGTCAACGGGCTCGGATACGTCTTCCAGCATGGGCTCGACGAGACCGAGGGCGCCGAGGTGCCGATCGGCACTGAGTTCTGGGAATACGAGACATGGGACGAGGCGGAGAGAGCCTACGCCCAGCTGATCGCTGAAGACAGGAAGGCGGGAGAGGTGGTGGAGACGGATTCGGAGGAAGGCCTTGGCGACTCCGATACCGACGGCGCCGAGGTTCGCGATCGCTACTCGGCTAGCGACGAGGACGCTCAGATCGAAGAGGGAGAGGAACGAGGCGAGGAGACCGACCAGGTCTCCTGACTGAAGCGTGCGACCGCCCTCCGAGGATGACGCCTAGGAGTTCATCCCTTACGAATGACCAGAGGGCAATCGCGGGTTGATTGTACGGGCCGCCTGGCAAGGTGCCCGTTTGAAATCGGGCCGGTTGCCAGGCTATTACTTCGTACGGGGCTGTGGTGCGCACGGCTCGGGGCCGGCCGCTACTGTTGCGGCCGGCCTCGCATTCAAATCTCTAGGTCGTAAGGCCTCCCGGTCCTGAGTCGTCGCCCTCGGACTGGGTGACGGTGATCACCTGCGGCACCTCGGTGATGCCGGCGGTGAGGTTGGAGGTCATCGACGCCATGGACGTGAACGTACCTCCGTCGCCGGCTGAAACGTCGTACTGCACGGTCTGGTGACCGCCGGGGGTCGGTCCGGTCAGCGTGACCACCCAGGAAGAGCTGTTCGCCGGTCCGGGTGCAGCGATGTTCTTGCCGCTCGTGCCGTCCCTGTTCTCGGCGCCCCAGTTGACGCCGGTCGCAGTGTCACCCTTGCCGATCGTGGCGTATTCGATGCCGATCTGCTCGGTGGTGGGTGAGGTCCCGGTCCGAATCCAGACCTCGAACGTGTTCGTCACGGCCTCGCTGAAGTCGACCACGTGGTCCCAGTCGATCACGATCCATCGGTTCACCCCATCGGTGAGCACCGCGGCCCGGATCGATCCGCCGGCGGGTGGGTTGAGATCGGTCCAGAACGGCGCGATGACGTTGTTGGGACGGTTCGGGTTGGGGAAGATCTGCGGCCTGGCCGAGACGTCGGCCGAACCGCCGCCCCCGACTACGAGGTAGCCGTTCGAGCCAACCCCCAACGTCGTATAGCTCTCACCGCCGTAGAAGAAGGCGGGAACGGTGAGATTGGTAATGGTGTCGTCCCCGACGCCGGCCAATTTTCCAACGCCGAAGAGTGAGAGTGGAAGGTAGCCATTGTTGGCTGTCGTTCCGAGCGCGACCGACGTGACCTGCGGCGGGATCGATGGGGTGAGCGTTCCGCTCCATGTGACCCCGTGCTCCGTGCCCTTGGCCGGCGCCGTCACGTTGCGATAGTCGAGACCCTTGCCGGACACCGTCAGCTTGACGCTGGCCGAGGTGGCCGCGAGGTTGGACACCGTCGCCGAGCAGTGCGAGCTGGTGGATGTGGTGATCGTCGTTGGGGCGCAGTTCTGAGTCAGAGTTACGGCGCCCTGACGCTTGAAGAACGCGACCGGGATGGTGACGGCGTTATAGCCGGACCGCGTTGGGGTCAGAGTGATCCGTCCGAAGTACTGCCCGTCGGGAACCGACGGCGCACTGATCGTGATCGAGAAGGTCAGCTTCTCGCCATTGTCGATGGAGAGGATCCCGTTTCGCCTGCCGACCGTTATCGTCGCTCCGGCCGGCTGCTGGACGCTGACGCGAAGCCGTTGGTCCACACCGGAAACGTTGATCGCGGTCCGATTCGTGGTGAGCTGGCCGCTCATGGTCGTGGCGTCGACGCTGGGCAGGTTCAGGTTGACCCGACCGAGGGGGTCCGACCCTGAAGCCACGAAATCGGCGAAGGTCTCGTTGAACACAAGGGTTGGATTGACCGCGCGGTTGACGCGCAGCCCACCGGCGCCGGCATCGAACGGCGTGGCGGCGGTAACGCCATCCTCTTTGACCACGTCCTGGGCTGCCGATGTCATCAGCGCCGACTTGATCTCGGCGGGACTCCAGCTGGGGTGAGTGGCTTTGACGAGCGCAGCCGAGCCGGCGACATGCGGCGCCGACATCGATGTGCCCGCGATCGCCTGGAAGAGGTTGCCAGGAGGGCCGTTGCTGGTAACGGTTGGATCCGGCTGCGGGGTCATCCCGGCCAGAACCTGGATGCCCGGCGCGGTGATGTCCGGCTTGAGGAAGAAAGCAGATGGACCGCGAGATGAGAAGGAGGCCATGACGTCGCCCTGGGTCGCACTGGGTGTACCGGAGGCAAAAGTTCCGGTCACACCGGTGTGGCTATTGATGAAGGCGAGCAGGGCCGTGTCCGGTCCGTCGACATGGATCGCGGGCAGCCAGTGGTTGTCGGTCTCCACGTCTTGCTTGATCGCGTTGTAGAGGATCATCCCCGCCGCGCCGCCCTTAGAGACGTTGAAGCCCTTGTCGACGCGGGCGTTCACGCCACGGAGGCAGGCGACGATTTTCCCGGTTGCCGTTCCGGGGGCGAGAGGCGTCTGGCACTTCGCGTCTTCACCGGCGATGCTTTCGGCCAAAACCACCGGGGTCGCCGTCGTGACGCCGTTGGTGATGGTGACACCAGAGATCGAGAAATGGTCGCCGTTGGAAGCGGTCAGATTCAGTGTCGAGGTGAAAAATCGGTCCGAGGTCGAGGCCCCGACGGTCACGACCCAAGGCCCGCCGTGGTCGGTAGTCGCGGCGCCAGGGCCGCTGTTGCCGGCTGAGGCGGACACCGTGATGCCCGCGTTGAAGGCGTCCCGGAAAGCCAGCTCGACCGGGTCGGTGTAGGGGTTGGCACCGCCTGAGATCGAGTAGCTGATGACGTTGACGCCGTCTTTGATGGCCTGCGCAATCGCGGCCACGCTGTCCGAGTTGAAGCAGCCGAGCTGCATGCAGATGCGGAACTCGATGACCTCGGCGCCAGGAGCCATGCCGCTCACCGGTCCGCGGTCGACGCCGTACATGAGCGCGGAGCTCACCAGGTCGCCGGCCGCAGTCGAGGCTGTGTGGGTGCCGTGACCTTCAGGGTCTCGGGTCGAGCACTTCTTGGTGGTGTTGTTGCAGAACTCGTGCCCGTCAGACCCGATGACCGCCATGTAGGTGTTTGTGAATGCGTACGCGCCGACCAGTTTGTGATTGCACTGGAACGTGTTACCCAGGTGGGCGGTGTCGGTGCCGTCTCCGAACTGGCAGGCGTGGGTGGCGGTCGGCGCGGGCAGCCCGTTGTCGGCGAAGAAGGGGCTCTCCGGCCAGATCCCCGTGTCGAGGAGGCCGATGACGACTCCCTGGCCGGCGTGCGCCTCGCCGCCGAGGGACGGCCATACGGCTGCCGCGCCCACAAAGGTGGTGGCGTCGTCCTGCGCGAGCGGGTGCTCGAGGTTGTCCTTCTGGACAGCCGTGACGCCTGGGACCTGAAGAACCGTGGCGACCTGGTTGGCTGGGATCGTTGCCTGGACGCCACCGTAGACGCTGTAGAAGGTCTTTCCGATTTCAGCTGAGGGAACCGCCTGCTTGACCGCGTCAGAGATGTCACGCGACTTGCCTTCGGTGTAGTTTTCGTAAGCCTGGACGGCGGACTGGTTCTCCTCCAGGGATTTGCCAGTCTTCCGTGGGCTTGTCGGCGCGAGGCCCGAGACCCCGCCCTCATAGGAGGCGGTCGGGTCGTAGTCGTACTTGATCATGACGTTGATCGGATCCGAGCTGGTCTGCCCGAGGAGGGACGGGTCGGTGTCCGCTAGGTGAGCGCTGGAGGACTTGACGCCGGCGAACGTCGAGTCGGCGGATAGCGGTGTGGCGACCAGGGTCAACGGATTGATGGCGGTGGCGGGGGCCGCCGCGGTAGGCATCACGCCACTGAGAGCGAGAACGACGACGACTATTGGAGCCGAGGCTCGGAACACGCGACGGAAACGACCGGAAGCAGCAAGTGAGTTCGTTGAGTTCGTTGACAAGTTGGCTACCCCTCCCCAGGAGAACCGCTCTTCGGAACAGCAGAATGTTCGTGCCTCCACGGCCTCGGGTCAAGTAGTGAGTGTGATGTGGAGGTCGATCGGCTCAAGCGATCGGCTCAAGCGATCGGCTCAAGCGACCCTATACTCGAAGCAGTGATCAGGGCGATGGGAGGCATCGTCGCCGCGGTCGCGTTAGGTGGGATGCTCATCAGTGGCTGTGGGTCGTCAGGCGCGCCGCAGCCGGCGTCTGTGCCGGCGCCTGGCGGTGGCAACCGGGGTACTTTCGTTGCCTGCTCCGGGGCGGGAGGGGGTGCCCCTGGCTACGCGATTGTGGACGCGCCTGGCGCAGACTGCAGGCCACTGGTCGCAGGCCAGGATTACGCTGACGGCCGCGTGATCATCGGGCTCAAGCTCGGCACCACGGACGCGCAACTCGACCAGGCGCTTGCCGCCTACCACGCGACGGTTGTCTCCTCGCAGCCAACGCTGGGGGACAGGGTTCTGGCGGTCCCGAACGGATCCGTGCCGCAGGCGGTGGTCGGACTTGCCCACTACTCCTTTATTGCTTTCGCGGCACCGGACATGATCGCCCACATCGATCAAAACAAGACGTAAGAGACGTAGGAGGCGAAGAGGGCCGGTGATGAGCCGACCCTCCTCTTAAATGTCGCGGGGTTCAGTGGTTCGAGGTGTACCCGCCTTGTTGGTCCTGCCCGGCAAGTGCACGAGCGAACCTGTAACTCCGTCAGTTTTAGACTTGGTGGACCCGAGGGGAATCGAACCCCTGACCTTCTGACTGCCAGTCAGACGCGCTCCCAGGCTGCGCCACGGGCCCACACCGCAGGGAGTGATGATACCCCGCACCTCCAACCCGACTTTTCGCTCTCGCTACCATCTTCCCGAGCCTCTGCACATATATGAAGACGCGCGAGATCGATAGAGCCGAACTCAAAGGCGGCGGCTATGTCGCCCTTCCCGACGGCGACGGCCCGCACCCTGGCGTTGTGGTCATTCACGAGGCATACGGCCTCAACGACAACATCAAGGAAATCACGCGCCGATTTGCCGACAATGGCTATGCCGCACTCGCGGTCGACCTGTTCACCGACCGGAACCGGGCGATCTGCATGGCGAGCTACATGACCGGCATGCTGATCGGGTCAGTGGAGCGCGCCGGCATCAATGACCTAAGAACTTCCCTGACCCATCTGGCCGCCGTGCCTGAGGTCGATCCGCAACGCATCGGCGCCATCGGCTTCTGCATGGGAGGCGGGTTCGCACTGGCGTGGGCTTGTACCGATGACAGGCTCAAAGCGATCGCGCCCTTCTACGCCTCCAACCCGAGGCCGATCGACTTGGTCAAGCGAGCGTGTCCGGTCGTTGGCTCGTACCCCGGGAAGGACTTCACGGCCGCCGCCGGCCGCGCCCTGGACCAGGCCCTCGACAAGTACGGGATCGACCACGACATCAAGATCTATCCGGGCGCCAATCATTCCTTCTTCAACGCTCAAGGCCGCGCGTACAACAAACCCGCCGCTGACGATTCGTGGGAACGGGTTACGGCCTTCTTCGGAAAGCACCTGATGACCGGCTCTTAGCCGTATGCACGTGCTCGTGACGGGTGGAACGGGCGCCTTGGGCCGCCACGTCGTGAAACGCCTAATCGATACAGGTCATCGCGCGCGAATCCTCAGCCGCCGGAGTGCAACGAGCGAACCCGCCGCACGCGCCGACTGGGTCCAGGGCGACCTTGTCACGGGCGCCGGGCTCGAGCTCGCCGTGAAGGACATCGACGCAATCATCCACGCCGCCTCCGATCCGTTGTCGCCGCGCAAGTATCAGGCCACCGATGTGCTCGGCACTCGTCGCCTGCTGGCGATGGCGCGCGAGGCCGGCGTGCGCCACGTGGTTTACATTTCGATCGTCGGCATGGAAGGCGTTCCCTATCCGTACTACAAGAGCAAGCTCGCTGCCGAGGCGGTGGTGCGCGAGAATATCGTCCCCTGGTCGATCCAGCGCTCGACCCAGTTCCACACTCTGATGGATCTATTCCTTGACGCCATGAGCAAACTTCCCGGCCTCGCGACGGTGCCGTTCAAATGGCGGTTCCAACCCGTCGACACGACGGAAGTCGCGGCGCGATTGATGGAGATCGTCACCGCCGAACCCGCCGGCATGCTCCCCGACTTCGGCGGTCCGGAGGTGAGGGACTTCAAGAGTCTTGCCACCTCATGGCTCAAGATTCGCAAGCCAAGCAAGCGGCTCATCAACTTGTGGCTGCCCTTCAAGTTCAGCCGCGCGTGGGCCGAAGGACGATTGCTCTGTCCCGAACATCGCGACGGCACCATCACATTCGAGCAATATCTCGCTCGCAGATATCCCGCACCGGCATGAAAGGCCTCGTCGACCGCTTCGGCCGCACCGGTTTCGCCGCCCTCACCAGCGTGATCTGGCTCGTGCCGATGGCGGCCTGGGCCGGATCCTCCGACCTCTCTCCGATCGACAAAACTGCCACTCCGGGGATCGCCCTCGCCATCGGTGTTGTGATGCTGGCCGTCTGGCTCGTGCTCGTAGCGAGCCTCCGCCGTTTTCCCGTAACGCCGCGACAGCGGCGCTTCGACATCGGGCAGATGTCGCCATCGGAAAAGCGTTGGACTCTCGCGTGCATCGCGTTCGCGCTTGGGCTCATCGCGTGGCTCAACGGCGCGGCGACGGTAGATTGGGGTCCGCTCGGCTCCGCGATCGGAGCCGGCAAGGTCGGTCCGATTTTGCTCGCGGTGGGCCTGGCGATTTTCGTCATCGTGATGGCTGCCGGCATCTGGTTCAGCTGGCGCAAGGAGACCATCGCCTACCGCCGGCGCTCGAGCACCTGATGGGCATCGCCTACCGGCTCATGTACGCGGTCGGCTTCACGCCGTGGGACGGCCCCGTGCCCGCCCCTTTGAAAGACATGATCGAAGGCACCAACGCGCTGCCGGCGCGGCGCGCGCTCGACCTCGGCTGCGGCAAGGGGACCAAGTCCATTTACATGGCGACGCATGGCTGGGACGTCACCGGGGTCGACTTCGTGCCGCGGGCGCTGAAAGAAGCGCGGCGGCGGGCAGAAGCTGCAGGCGTGAAGGTCGACTTCCACCAGGGCGACGTGACCAAGCTTGCCGACCTAAACCTCGCGCCCGGCTACTCTCTCCTGTTCGACTTCGGCTGCTACCACGGGCTGAAACGCGATCAGCGGACCAGCTACGCCGAAGGCGTGACGGCGCTCGCCGCGCCCGGCGCGACCCTCCTCATGATGGCGTTCACCAAAGCCGTGCCGCCGGTGCCCTCGGGGGTCACCGAACCTGAGCTGCGCGAGCGCTTTGCGGCCTGGGACTTCGCCTGGTCGAAGTCGAACGAGCAGGCCGGCACCCCGGCCATGATCCGGGCCGCCGCCGCCTGGTTCTGCCTCAAGAAGCGCTGAAACTCCTCCCGGGAATAGTTGCTTGCGCAAGCAAGTATTAATCTATCAAGAGCGGCAAAGAGTCGCCTTCAAATTCCAGGAGGACCAGATGGTCAGATACGAGATCGACAAAGCGCATACCCACGTCGGCTTCACCGCGAAGCACCTCGCGGTTTCAACAGTGCGTGGGCAGTTCAACACGTTCGAGGGCTACTTCGAGGGGCCCGAAGACGACGTCACCAAGACCACGGGCGAATTGAAGATCGAAGTCGCCAGCATCGACACCAGGACGGAGATGCGCGACAACCACCTTCGCTCGGCCGACTTCTTCGAGGCCGAGAAGTATCTCCACATCACCTTCAAGCTCACCCGCATCGAGCCGGTGGACAGCGAGTCCTTCAAGGTCCACGGCGACCTCACCATCAAGAACACGACCAAGCCGATCGTGCTGAGTGCGACGCTCGAGGGCCGCGTACCGGACCCGATGGGCGGCGGCAAGGAGCGCCTGGGCATCAGCGCCAAGGGGCAGCTCAACCGGATGGACTACGGCCTCAACTGGGACGGCGTGGCGGGCGCCATCCCGATGGCCAGCCACACCATCAAGCTCGAGATCGAAGCCGAGATCGTGGTCAAGGCCGCAGAGCTCGCCCAAGCCTGAGGTTGATCGCGCGACGGGGCCTGGCGATGCCGGGCCCCGTCCTCAACTCCAGCTAGGAATCAGATGTCCCCGACAGCACCGCCTACCATAGGCGCCGTGAAAGCAAAGCGATCCTCCAACGTGGAGCTGATGTGGGAGGGCCTGGATCGCGTCCACTCCTCGATGACGGCGGCTCTCGAGCACGACATGGTGCCCGAGGCCGGCATGCCGCTGGCCTGGTACGAGGTGCTCCTCAACCTTTCCCGTTCACCCGGCGGCATGATGCGGTACCAGGACCTCGCGCGCGTGGCGGGCATCACGAACAGCGGCGCGTCGCGGCGCCTCGAGCAGATGACCAAAGCCGGCCTCATCGAGCGCCGGTCCTGCCCGACCGATCGCCGCGGGGTATTCGCCCACATCACGACCAAGGGCCAAGCCGCATTCAAGACCGCGCACAAGGTTTTTCTGAACAGCCTCGAGCGCAACCTCGGCGCGACCTTGACGCCGGGCGACGCCGAGCTGATCAGCGCGGCGCTGTCGAAGCTCCCTTAAGCCCCCAAGCCCCCAAGCCCCTAAGCGGACCTAAGCGGACTCCGCTTTCTTCGCGAGGTTGCTGAGCAGGGTTCCGAATTCTTTCGACACCTGCGGCCCCAACATCCCGCCCAGGATCGGCCCCAGCGGACCCTTGACCTCGACGTACTGACCGATCTTCGTCTCGCCGCCCACCGGATCGATGCGGCAGTTGAAGCGGAACATCGTCAACGGCACGACGCTCGTCTCCAGCGCGAAGCTGCGACCCGACACGACATCGACGAGCCGCATCTTGTGGTGCTGGCCCGCGCGCGTGTTCATGACGCCCGTGGTCCCGGACGCAAAACCGCCCTGCCAATCCATTGTCGACACGTTTGGATTCCAGTCACCCCACGTCGACATGTCCGACCAGATCCTCCACACCTTGTCTGGTGATGCCGTGCTTGCCACCGAAGTCCCGTATTCAGCCATATCTCCTCCTCTGTAGTAGATCAGACCTCGGCCACAGCTCGACGTACGACCACCACCGGCGCTTTGTCCCGCGTCCAGTTGAGAAAGACGATCACGACCAGCAACAGCGCGGTGCCGAGCAGCTGCACCGGGTAGACCGGCTGGTGGAAGCCCCATGGATACGGCGCCCAGGCGATCAAGGTGAAGGCCACCGGATATGCCATCTCGGCGATGGTTGCGAGCGAGGCCGGCGTCTTCGACAGCGCTCGGTAGTAGAGGAGCAGCGAGAGCAAGCCCGGAACGAGCGCGATCGCGACCAGGTTCGGCCAGAAATCGCTCACGCGGTAGTGGCCGAAGCCACCCAGGCCGCTCTGGACGAGCACGATCACGACCAGCACGGGGAGAGCCAATGTGAAGCGCAGCGAGGTCATGCTCCAGAACGAGATCGATCCCAGCGCAAAGCGGCCGAGGACCGTGCCGCTGGCCCAGAGCACCGCTGCGCCGAGCGCGAGCAGCCCGACCTCGAGGCGTCCGTTCTGCAGGGCGGAGACCGGCGACAACGGGTCGCTCGCGAACACGACCATGTAGACGGCGACAATCGCGACCGCCGCCGCGGGCCAGAACCAGGGCCGCCGGCGCTCGCCGAGCACGGCCCAGGCCAGCAGGATCGCGATCAAGGGCTGCGTTTGCTGCAGCACGACCGTCTCCGCGAAGAGCTGATGTTGAGCTGCGATTGAGAACGATGCGGTGAATAAGATCGTGGCCAGCGCCTGCGCGCCGGCCGCGATGATGGCGACCGCGAGCCAGCCCCGGGGGCCGAGCTTCCTCAGCTCGCCACGACTGCGGATGAGCACCGGCAGCAAGAACAGCGTGACCAGCGCGTCTTCGGCGACGACGATCTGGGTCGGGCTGAGATGCTGGACCAGCTGGTTGCGGAAGTACGCGTCCGTCGCCCACAGGGTGGCCGCGACCGCCACGAATACCACCGCATAGCGGTCGATCAGCTTGTTCATCGACCTAGTTCAACAGCCTCCCACCCGCAATCCTTCCGTGGCCAATCCCGTGACCGATCAAGGCCCGGGCTCAGTGCCCAGGCCTTAATTGTGCGATTTCGCCGGTCTCGTCCTCCGCGACGGCAGATTCCAACCGCAATTCGGCGTGCTGGAGCACATAGACCTCCTCCGGCCGGTCGTGCCCTTCGAGACGCCGCTTGCCGACACCCAAGAGCTCCATATCCGGCCGCAGAATGTCCGCCACGATCGAGTACGTGGTCTCGGAGACCAGGATCTGGTTGCCGACCGCCCGGCGCCTCAGCTTCGCGCATCGGTTGACCGCGGGTGAACGGTAATCGCGATCCTGGGCGTCGGCCTCGCCGGTCAGGATCGCCATCCGAACCATGAGCGGGATCTTGTCGGCCCAGTGCTCGGACATGAGCCCCGCCTGCGCGTCCAGAGCCGCCACCAGAGCATCGGTCGCGCGACTGAAGACAGCGAAGAAGCTGTCGCCTTCGCCCCGTTCCTTGAGCACGACTCCGTGGTTGGCCTCGATCGCGGCGGTCAGCAGCTGGTCGTGGCGCCTCATGGCTCCATACATCTGCGCCCGGTTCTGCAGCCAGAGCTGCGTCGACTCGACGACGTCCGTCATCAGGAAGGTCACCACCCCATCGGGAAGCCCGTCCGCTTCCTCGCGCAATGCGCGGGCCGGCTGGCCGAGCACGGACCCGGCGACGAAGCCGTTGGTCAGGTTGATGTTGGCGGCGGTCGCGAGATAGTCGTCGACGCTCTTGACGCGCCGAAAGAAGTGCACGTTGTAGGAGGGCAGGAAGCTCCACCTCGAAAAGTCTTCGGTGGCCTCCGGATCGCGACATATGTCCGGGGCCGCCGCCAGCAGGCGGCCGAGCTTGGTCGCTGCCAGCCCGTCGAGGCCGAGCTCCCGGGCGGCATCTTCACTTGTGAACCGCTGCATGGCCTGGTCCGCGTCCACGACGAGCCGGATGGCTGAAACGAAGTTGTCGATGTCGGCCTGCGTTCCGCGGCAGCGATGCAGCCGGTCGGTGCTGAGGCTGAGCATGAAGTCCCCGTTGGTCTCCCCCTCGAACTTGAAAATGCCGCTGACCGTTTCGAAGCTGTCTTCGACCGCGAATTCGCGCGTCGCGCCCTGATAGATCTCGCCCAGGGCCGGCCACCGGGCGTTGGCGCTGAAGTGATCCGCGACCAGCTGCTCGTAGAGCCACGCCGAGCCGGCCAGAGCAAGGTCGACGCTCAGCGCCGTCTGCAAGAACGAAACCAGGGTGCGGTAAAGCTCGTGGACGAACGCCGGCGCGCCGATCTCGGCCACCTTGATCTCCCGATCGAGCCCGAGACCAGGGTCGGGCTTCGGAGAACCGGCCGTATATGCGAACCCCTCGACGACGACCGCCTCGCCGTGATTGCGAAGCTTGACGCGGGTATGAGAGACGCGCTGTCCCGGCCCGGCGACGTCCGGGTTGTCCGCCACATGCACGAGTCCGCCCGCGCCCCAGGCCTGCTGGATCGGCACGCGCAGTTGAGCGACCATGGCGTTGAAGCGCTGGATGAAGGCCAGGGCCTCCTTACCCCGGTCGGTGTCGTATCGATCTTCGCGCACTGCCCGCAGGTCGTCCTCCCACAGGGCAGTGATCGCGCCGCGCAAGCCGACTACACCTGGTTGCATCTGGGCTTGCAAGGGTAAGCCGCCCAAGCCCTCGGACAACCCCTCCAAACAGGCCTAAATGGGCATGAATCCCGAATGTCGCGTGTGCCGCAACTCGCCCTCGTGAGTTAAGTTCGTAGTCATGACGGTGAGCAAGCCAGGCGAACACGCGATCGAGACGATGCAAGTCGAGATCCGGCGGTATCCGCCGGCTCCCGAGTTCAGCCGGCAGGCCAACGCCCGGCCGGATATTTACGAGAAGGGCTTCGACGAGTTCTGGACCGAGGAGGGCAACCGGCGCATCTCCTGGTTCGAGCCCTGGAAGCAGCTGTATGAGTGGAAGCCGCCGTATGCCAAGTGGTTCATCGGCGGCAAGCTGAACGTTTGTTACAACTGCGTCGACCGCCACGTCACGAACGGCCTCGGGGACAAGGTCGCCTACTTCTGGGAAGGCGAGCCCGAGAACGACCGGCGCGAGATCACGTTCCGCCAGCTCCAACAGGATGTGGTCCGGTTCGCCAACGGACTCAAGAAGCTGGGGATCGAGAAAGGAACCCACGTCGGGATCTACATGGGCATGATCCCGGAGCTGCCGATCGCGATGCTCGCGTGCACACGCATCGGCGCACCGTTCACCGTTGTGTTCGGCGGCTTCAGCGGCGACGCGCTGTCTGGGCGCCTGAACGACATGGCGTGCACATTCCTCATCACGCAGGACGAAGGCTGGCGCCGCGGCCATCCCGTGCCGCTCAAGGCCAATGCCGATGCGGCCCTCGACTCGTCACCGGCCGTCAAGACATCCATCGTGGTCAGGCGCACCGGTGGCAACGTCAACATGACGGCCGGCCGCGACGTCTGGGCGCACGACATGATCAAAGGCGCAAGCGACGATCCCGAATCATGTCCTTGCGAGCCGATGGACTCCGAGGACCTCCTCTATCTGCTCTACACGAGCGGCACGACGGCCAAGCCGAAAGGGATCATCCACACGACCGGCGGATACATGGTCGGCGTGTCGACCACGCACCACTACATCTTCGACATCAAGCCCGACTCCGTGTACTGGTGCGCGGCCGACATCGGTTGGGTGACCGGGCACAGCTACATCGTGTTCGGGCCGCTCGCGAACGCCACCACCGGGATCATCTACGAAGGGACTCCCGACTTTCCCGACAAGGACCGCTGGTGGCAGATCGTCGAACGCTACCGGCCTGACATCCTCTACACCGCCCCCACCACGATCCGCACGCATATGAAGTGGGGCCCGGAATACGCTGCCAAGCACGACCTCAGCTCGCTGCGCCTGCTGGGCACGGTCGGCGAGCCGATCAACCCTGAGGCATGGGTCTGGTATCGCGAGCACATCGGCGGCAACCGGACGCCGGTGGTCGACACCTGGTGGCAGACCGAGACAGGGATGATCCTCATCACGCCCCTGCCGGGCATCACGACGCTCAAGCCCGGCTCGGCGACGAAGGCGTTCCCGACCATCGACGCGGCCGTCTACAACAATGCCGGCGAGCAGGTGCCACCCGGCGGTGGCGGCTACCTGGTGATCCGAAAGCCGTGGCCGGCGATGCTGCGAGGGATCTACGGCGACCCCAAGCGTTACGAGGAGACGTACTGGAGCCGCTGGAAGGACACCTACTTCGTGGGCGATGGCGCCCGCATCGATGAGGACGGAGACTTCTGGCTGCTCGGGCGCATCGACGATGTGATGAATGTGTCCGGCCACCGGATCTCCACGATCGAGGTCGAGAGCGCGCTGGTCAGCCACCCCGCCGTCGCGGAAGCAGCGGTCGCGGGCCGCAACGACGCCCAGACCGGACAGGCGATCGTCGCCTTCGTGACTCTCAAGGGCGGCAAGGAAGGCTCGCCCTCGATGTTGAAAGAGCTTCGCGAGCATGTCGGCAAGGTGATCGGAAAGTTCGCCGCTCCCTCCAACATCGTTTTCACGCCCGAGCTGCCGAAGACCCGCTCGGGCAAGATCATGCGGCGCCTGCTCCGCGACGTGTCTGAGAACCGGCCGCTCGGCGACACGACCACTCTCGCCGACCCCGCGGTGGTGGCCGAGCTCGCCAAGCGAGGCAAAGAAGAAGCAAGCAAAGAAGAAGGCTAAAAGGATCCCCTCCACCCGCAGGGGGGAGGGTTAGGGAGAGGGGCGTGGGCAATTGGCCTCCCCACAAAGTGGGGAGGTCGGCGCCGGGTGGGGATGTTCGAGTTAGACCTCGCCTCCCCACGCAGTGGGGAGGTCGGCGCGCGCAGCGCGCCGGGTGGGGAAGTTCGACCAAGAAGGGCTCAGCCCGCGATCTCTCGAAACAGCGCTTCGGTCTCGGCCGACGGCGCCACGCCCAGCTCCCGCTGCAGCAAATCGCGGCACTGGTTGTACACGCGTACGGCCTCCGCGCGATCCCCGCCGGCGGCAAGCACACGCATGAGCCTGCGATACCCCGACTCGCGATAGGGCTCGAGGCGGACGGCCTCCCGCGCGTGGGTCAGCGCGAGGACGAGCTCGCCGTTCGCGATCAGCGCGTCGACCCTGCAATCCAGAGCCCTCACCAGGCTCGAGGCCAGAGCCGCCCGACGTTCGTCGACCCATGGTCCGTCATGCCCCGGCAGAAACGGACGCCGCAGAATGGTCGTCGCGATCAAAGACGGGCCGTAAGCCGCTTGGGGATTGCCCGCGATCAATGCGCCCTCCGCGGCATCGACTCCGGCCAGCGCCGCCTCGACGTCAACCCACGTCTCGCCGGGTGGGGTGAGCTGGTAGCACCCGAACGCGTTGCCGATGATGTGCGAGCGCGGCAAGCCGACACCGGCCAGACGCGACCGCAACCTGCTGACGATGGCGCTGAGCGCCAGGGTCCACGAAGCGGGCAGCGACTCCGGCCACAGCGCCTCGGCCAGCTCTGACTGCGTGACCGCACGCTTGCGCTCGGTGACCAGGTAGGCGAGCACGAACCGGCCTTGCGGTCCACCGAGCTGCGACTCGCGCAGCAGGCGACTGCCGTTTTCGACCTGCACCTCCCCCGTCAGGTAGATCCTCAGCATCGACACCTGTCATTCTCCAAAGATTCCCCAAACTCGAACTGCCAGGATGGCAATCGTCAGGCCTGACAACTGAGGAGAGACATGAAGAAGCGAGTCGAATGTGAATGCGGCTGGGTGCTCGAGACCGACGACGAGGAGAAGCTCGTGAAGGGCGTCCAGGAACACGCCAGCGAGGTTCACCACATGCAGGGCGTCACCCGGGATCAAGTCCTGGCCCAAGCCAAACCCGCCTAAAAACCCGCCGCCCAGGGCGGCGAAACACACAAGGAGTCATCCGTGAAGTACCTCTACCTTCTCTATGCCGACGAATCGAAGATGCCCGCTCCGGGCACCCCGGCCTTCAACGCCCAGAACGATGCCTTCAACAACTACTTCGAGGAGATCAACAGCAAGGGTCTGTTCAAGGCCGGCGATCCGGTCCAGGCGTCGAAGACCTCGAAGACCGTTCGCGTCCGCAACGGCCACACCGATGCCACTTCGGGGCCGTTCGTGAAGACCGGCGACCAGCTGGTCGGCTTCTACGTGATCGAGGCCAAGGACCTCGACGAGGCGGTCAAATACGCCGCCAAGTGCCCCGTGGCCAGCGTCGGAGCCATGGAGGTGCGCCCGATCTTCCAGATGTAAACCCGCAGGGGGTCGGCGCGCAACCGCTGGCCCCTTGCCTCCCCCACCCGCCAAAACCCGAGCGTTGACGCAAGCGGCATCAAGTGATAGCTTCCGCGCAACTTTTGTAACAAACGTTTCGGGGTCGGCGATGAGCCGAGGGAGGGGTTGCAGTTGAGTGTGTCACCAGACACCGACCATGCCGACGTCCAGGACCTGGCGAGGTTCGGGTACCAGCAGGAGCTGAGGCGAGTGCTGGGGGTCTACTCCAGCTTCGCCGTCGCGTTCTCGTACATCTCGCCGTCGACAGGCATTTTCACGTTGTTCATCCTCGGCATCGGGCTCGCCGGCCCTGCATTCTTCTGGAGCTGGCCGATCGTGGTCGTAGGGCAACTCCTGGTCGGGCTGAACTTTGCTGAGGTCAGCTCGCACTTCCCGGTCGCCGGGTCGGTCTACCAATGGACCAAGTACCTCTCGAACCACACATACTCATGGTTCACCGGCTGGATCTACCTGTTTGCGGGAGTCCTGACGGTCGCCGCGGTCGTGGCCACAGTGCCTTACGTACTGATCCCGATGCTCAACAGCGTCTTCAACCTGAACATCGGCACCGACTTCGAAACCAACCGCAACGTCGCCGCGCTGGTCCTGTTGAGCACAACGCTCCTGAGCATCTTTGGCGTGCGTATCGTCCAGCTCGTCAACAACACCGGAGTCGTCTTCGAGATCCTCGGCATGGTCGTGTTCGCGCTGATCCTGTTGCTGTTCTACCACCACCAGTCGGCGTCCGTCCTCTTTGACGGGAGCTACCTCAACGCCGGACCCACGGCGATTGGCACCTTCTTCGGCGCCATGTTCATGTCGCTGTTCGTGATCTACGGTTTCGACACGGCCAGCACTCTCGCCGAGGAAACCAAAAACCCAAGGCGCGAAGCGCCCCGCGCTGTCTTGGCGGCGATCATCGGCGCGGCCATCATCGGCGCGATCTTCCTGTTCGCCGTGATCATCGCCGTGCCCGGCGACATGGGCAAGTTCATTTCCGACATCGGGGCGGGCAAGGATCCCTTCCCGCTGGTCACCATCATCCAGGCGAACTTCACCGGCTGGGCTTCCAACCTTTACCTCTTCGTCGTGTTCGCGGCCATCTACGTGTGCTGCCTCGCCATCCAGACGGCGACCATCCGCCTCGCGTTCGGCATGGCGCGGGACGGCAAGCTGCCGCTGGGCCGGATGTGGAACAACGTGAACACGTCGCTGCACACTCCGGTCGGAACCTGCATCGTCGTCGGCGTGCTCGCCGGCCTGCCCCTCCTGTACTACACGGGCGCGGCGCTGATCGCCATCGGCGCGACCGGCATGATCTACCTCTCTTACATTCTCGGCAACATCGCGATACTCCTCGCCCGCTTCCGCGGCTGGCCCAAAGAATCGGCGCCGTTCAAGCTAGGCCAGTGGGGCACCATCGTGAACATCCTCGCCCTGCTGTGGGGCATCGCAATGGAAATCAACTTCCTCTGGCCGCGCGACGTCAGCGCCGGCGCACAGAACCCGCCCCTCAGCATCCTGCCGAACTTCAGCGGTACGGGCACGCTCGGAATCCAGGGGCCACTCGGCAACCTACCGATCTATGAGACGACGCTCGCGATCATCCTTGTGGTGGGCGCCATCTACTACTTTGCCGCTCAGCGGAAAACCGCCAGCACAGCGACCATCAAGCCCGCCGAAGCGTCGGCCACCAGCTAGAAGGGCAAACGGGGCCGGACCGAGTCCGGCCCCACCCCACACCTCTGACGCCATGAGATCTCACGCGCGTGCGGTCGTGATCGGCGGCGGCGTCGGCGGCGCCGCCATCCTCTACTGGCTGGCGCGCCTGGGCTGGACCGACACGGTGCTGGTCGAGAGGTCGCGAGTCACCAGCGGTTCGACCTTCCACTCCGCCGGCCTCGTCGGCCAGCTGCGCGGGTCGCTGAGCCTCACGCAGATGATGATGAACTCGGTCGATCTCTACCGGACGCTCGGCCAGGAGGTCGGTCTCGAGACTGGCTGGCACGAGGTCGGCTCGCTCAGACTCGCATCGAGCGCAGAGCGGATGGAAGAGTTGGCGCGCCAGGCCGGCTGGGCGAAGACCTTCGGCCTGCCGCTGGAGCTCGTGTCGCCGCACGAAGCACAACAAATGTTCCCGCCGATGTCCACCGACCGTGTGCTGGGCGCCGCATATCTTCCGACCGACGGCTACATCGACCCGAGCCAGCTGACCTTCGCGCTGGTGGAGGGCGCGCGCCGCCGCGGCGCGGAGATCAACGAGGACACGAGGGTCACGGCTATCGAGACGGACCGCGGGCGCGTAAAGCGCGTGGTCACCGACAAGGGCGCCATCCAAACCGATCTGGTCGTCAACGCCGGCGGCATGTTCGCGGCCGAGATCGGACGCCTGGTCGGGGTCAACGTGCCCTTGATCCCGATGGCCCACGAGTACCTGATCACGACCCCGTCAGGCCTGCCGCGCGACATGCCGACGATGCGCGATCCGTCCCTGCTCGTCTACTACCGGCCGGAATCGGGCGGGCTGATCATGGGCGGCTACGAGCGCGACCCGGCGCCGTGGGGACTGGACGGCATCCCGCAAGACTTCAACGGCAGGCTGCTCGAAGCGGACTGGGATCGCTTCGAACCGCTGATGACGAACGCCATCGTCCGCACCCCCACATTGAAGGACGCGAGCGTGGTCCGCCTGGTCAACGGACCCGAGGCGTTCACCCCGGACGGTGAGTTCATCCTCGGTCCCACCGAGGTCCGCGGATTCTGGGTGGCCGCCGGCTTCTGCGCCCACGGCCTCGCGGGCGCGGGCGGCATGGGCCGGCTGGTCGCCGAGTGGATCGTCGATGGCCGCCCCCACCTCGACGCCTGGGAGATGGACTCGCGGCGTTTTGGCCGTCACTACATCAGCCGCGAGTACACGCTGGCGCGGACCCGCGAGGTCTATTCGACCTACTACGACGTCAAATACCCCGGCCACGAACGCACCGCGGGCCGGCCGCTGCGGCTGTCGCCGGCATACGTGAGGCTCGAAGAGCTGGGCGCAAAGTTCGGCGAGAAGTCGGGCTGGGAGAGGGCCAACTGGTTCGAGCCGAACGCGGCGCGCGGTGACGAATCATTGCGTCCTCGCGGCTGGGCCGGCCGCCTCTGGTCACCCGCGATCGAGGCCGAGCATCGCAGCTGCCGCGAGACCGCCGCGCTTTTCGATTTCACCTCGTTCGCGAAGATCGAGGTCCGTGGGCGCGGCGCGGCCGAATTCCTGGAACGCCTCACGGACAATCGCGTGGCGCGCGCAGTCGGCGCCCTGACGTACACGCAGATGCTCAACGACGGCGGCGGCATCGAATGCGACTTCACCGTCACCCGATTGGCCGAGGACAGGTTTCGCATCGTCACCGGCACCGCATTCGGCCAGCACGACCTCTACTGGATTCGCGACCACGTCCCCGATGACGGCTCGGTGCAGGTCGAAGACGTCACATCGTCGCTGGCGTGCATCGGGCTGTGGGGACCGGCGGCGCGCGAGATCCTGCAGCCGCTGACTACGACCGACATCAGCAACAAGGCGTTCCCGTACATGACCGCGCGGGAGCTGGCCGTCGGTTCCGTGCCGTGCTTGGCGCTGCGCGTCACCTACGTCGGCGAGCTCGGCTGGGAGCTGTACTGCCCGTCCGAGTTCGGGCTTCGGTTGTGGGACACGATCTGGGCGGCGGGTCGCGATCGTGGCCTGAGCGCCGGGGGCTACAAGGCCGTGGATTCGCTTCGCCTCGAAAAGGGATATCGAGTCTGGGGCGCCGACATCGGGCCCGAGGTCAATCCTTATGAGGCCGGCCTCGGCTTCACCGTGAAGCTCGACAAGGGGGACTTCATCGGGCGCGATGCGCTTCTCAAAGCGCGCGAAGCCCAGCCGGAAACCCGGCTCGCCTGCCTGGTGCTCGACGACGAACATTCGGTGGCGCTCGGTTCCGAGCCGGTTCGCATCGGCGGCAAGGTGGGCGGCCGCATCACGAGTGGCGGGTTCGGATATGCCGTCGGCAAGTCGATCGCCTATGCATACGTACCCGCCTCGGCGGTCACGGGCACGCCCGTCGAGGTCGAGATATTCGGCACCTGGGTGCCAGGCCGCGTCGCCGACGAGCCGCTATTCGACCCTCAGGGTGCGCGCGTGCGCGGCTAGCCGATCGAAATGCTTGGAGGCGTAGCCGTTGAAGTCGAAGTCGAGCTCGGAGATGCCGCTCTGCAGGACTCCCCACATCGCTTCGCGAAAATCGGACATGAACTTCATCATGGCCAGCGAGGCGAGGTGCTCTTCGCTCGCGTCATCGAAATAGGCGTCGAGCAGAACCTCATCCTCAGCCGCCCCGAACTCATGGTTGACCGACAGGTTCGCGAGGTCGAAGAAGCGGTCGCCCATCCCCGCGTACTCCCAGTCGACGATCCTGATCGCGCCGTCGTCGAGGAAGTTGGCATTGAGCAGGTCGTTATGGCACGGCACGGGCTGCTGCGGCCCGCGCACACGACGGATACGCTCCGAGGTCGCGTGCGCGGCGGCATAGGCGTCCGGGATGTCGACCCCGTGCGCCTCGGCCTCGCGGCGGTACTCCTCGACCACGGTATGGGCGTCAAAGCGCCCCGAGATGGGCTCCGCGTCGTGAAACTTGCGCAGCGCGGCGGTCACCCTCCGGATGCCTGCCGGCCGGCGCATTTCCTCCGGCGGGATCGGGCGGCCGTCGATGAATCGGGTCACGAGCCAGCCCTCCTCTTCGAGGAAGCCCGCCACCTCTGGGCCCACGCCCACCTCGGCCGCGCGCAGGCTGGCCTCGTGCTCGACCCGGCGGTCGATCCCGAGCAAGCCGGTCTGGGCGCCGCCCATGCGAAGGACGAAAGCCTCCCCGTGCACATCGACCTTGAAGTTGTGGTTGGTGATGCCCCCCGAAAGCGGGACAGCGTGCGCGCCGCGGTCGGGCCAGAGCCTCTCAACCGCAGCTTGAGGGTCCACCGGATTCACCTCCCCACCACGTGGGGAGGGTAGGGTGGGGCGGCGGTGCAGTCAATGTCCGATAGCGGTGCTGGGCTGTGATTGAATGACGGGAACCTTGGACGCTGAGGAGCTGAAGGCTCTCCGCGAGCGATACGTGCCGCGCGGCGTCACGACCGCGCACCCGCTGGTGGCCGATCACGCCCTGGGATCCGAGCTCTGGGACACCTCCGGCCGCCGCTACATCGATTTCGTGGGCGGGATCGGAGTCATGAACGTCGGCCACAACCACCCGCGCGTCATGGCGGCGGTGCGCGCGCAGCTCGAGCGCGCCACGCACACGGCCTTCCAGGTCGTGATGTACGAGTCCTACCTCCGCCTCGCCGAACGCCTCTGCGTGGTGGCGCCGGGCGACGGCGAGAAGAAGGCCATCTTCTTCAGCACGGGGGCGGAAGCCGTGGAGAATGCGGTCAAGATCGCACGCGCCGCCACCGGGCGCTCCGCCATCATCAGCTTCACCGGCGGCTTCCATGGCCGGACGCTGCTCGCCCTCAGCCTCACGGGCACAGTCAACCCGTACAAGCAGAATTTCGGCCCGTACGCGTCAGAGGTCTACCAGACGCCGTTTCCGTACGCATACCGCGGCTGGACCACGGAGGCTGCGCTCGCTCAGCTCGATGACCTCTTCGCATCTCTGGTTGCGCCGGAGCGGGTCGCCGCGATCATCATCGAGCCCGTCCTCGGCGAGGGCGGCTTCGTGCCGGCGCCCCTCGATTTCCTGCGCGCCCTGCGGACACTGACAGAGCGCCACGGGATCCTGCTCATCGCCGACGAGATCCAGACCGGCTTCGGGCGCACCGGCAAGTTCTTTGCCATCGAGCATTCCGGTGTGACACCCGACCTCGTCACCGTCGCGAAGAGCCTGGCCGCGGGCTTCCCCCTCTCAGCGGTCGTCGGTCGCGCCGAGGTGATGGATGCGCCCGCGCCTGGTGGCCTCGGCGGCACCTACGCGGGCAACCCGGTCGCGTGCGCCGCCGGGCTCGCCGTGATGGACGTGATGCGCGACGAGCGGCTGCCGGAACGCGCCGCGAGGATCGGCTCCGTCATCGAGGAGCGCATGCGCACGTGGGCCGGCGAGCACGAGCTGGTCGGCGACGTCCGCGTCCTGGGCGCGATGGCCGGTATCGAGCTGGTGCGCGACCGCAAGACGAAGACCCCGGCCGACACCGAGACGGCGCGCATCCTCACCCTCGCACGCGAGCGCGGGCTGCTCTTGCTGCGCTCGGGCATGCACCACAACGTGATCCGAACCCTGATGCCGCTCACCATCCCGGACGAGCAGCTGATGGAAGGGCTTGACATCCTCGGCTCGGCATTGGCCGAGGTCGCCGCTGTTCCCGCAAGGAGTGAGAGATGAGCACGACATTGAAGCGCCGTGAGATGTACATCGGAGGCAAATGGGGGCCTGGCTCTGGGCACGAGTACCAGCAGATCGTCAATCCGGCCACGGGCAAGGTGATCGCGGAGGTGCCGAAAGGAACCGAAGAGGACGTCAATGTCGCCGTGGCCGCCGCCCGCAACGCGTTCGACGACGTCTGGTACGAAACCACGCCACGAGAGCGGAGCGAACGCTTGCTCAAGCTCGCCGAGGTCGTCACGCTGCACGGCGAGGAGCTCGCTCGCATCGAGTCCGAGAACGTCGGCAAGCCTCTGGCCGCGACCATCTCGGAGGAGATCCCGCCGATCGCCGACTGCTTCCGCTTCTTCGCCGGCGCCGCGCGCCTGCTCGAGGGCCGGGCCACCGGCGAGTACATGAAGGGCTTCACGAGCATGCTTCGGCGCGAACCGCTTGGCGTCGTGGGCTCGATCGCGCCGTGGAACTACCCGCTGATGATGGCCGCGTGGAAGCTGGGTCCGGCGCTGGCCGCCGGCAACACGGTGGTGCTGAAGCCGTCCGAGTGGACGCCGCTGACCGCCTTGCGCCTGGCCGAGCTGGTCGAGGACGAGGAGATCTTCCCGCCGGGGGTGCTCAACGTCGTCACCGGCGACGGCGAGCCCGTGGGCGCAACGCTGGTCCGCCACCCGGGCGTGGCGATGGTCTCGCTCACCGGCGACGTCGCCACCGGGAAGATCATCGCCCGCGAGGCAGCCGCGACCCTCAAGCGAGTGCACCTCGAGCTCGGCGGCAAGGCGCCCGTCATCGTCTTCGACGACGCCGACCTCGACGCAGTGGTCGAAGGCATCAAGATCGGAGGCTTCTTCAATGCAGGCCAGGACTGCACCGCCGCGACGCGTGTCATCGCCGGCCCGCGCATCCACGACAAGCTGGTGAAGGACCTTGTGCCCGCGATCGAGTCGCTGAAGGTCGGCGACCCGGCCGCCGCCGACACCGACATGGGACCGCTCGTGTCGGAGGAGCAGCTCGAGCGCGTGTCTGGCTTCGTCGATCGAGCGCGCAAAGCGGGGGCGGAGGTTGCGACCGGCGGCGCGCGCATCAAGCGGGCGGGCTTCTGGTACGAGCCCACCATCGTCCTGCCGCCCGGGCCCGACGCCGAGATCGTGAGGCGTGAGGTGTTCGGGCCCGTGGTCACGATCCAGCGGTTCAGCGACGAGGACCAGGCGCTCGAGTGGGCGAACTCGGTCGATTACGGGCTCGCGGCCTCGGTGTGGACGCGCGACGTCGGCCGCGCGCTGCGCATGGCGCGGCGGCTCCAGTTCGGCACCGTGTGGATCAACACCCACATCCCGCTCGTCAACGAGATGCCGCACGGCGGCTACAAGCAGAGCGGCTACGGGAAGGACATGTCGATCTACTCGCTCGAGGAGTACACGCAGGTCAAGCACGTCATGGCGTCATTGGACTAAGTGGCCGTCGGATCAAAAGAGAAGACGAGCTCGCAGGCGCCTGACGCAGCTCAGGCGCCAAAGCCGGCGGCGCTGCGCCTGCAAGGGGTGCGCAAAAACTATGGCTCGGTCGTCGCGGTCGCCGGGGTCGACCTGACCGTCGAGGAGGGAGAGTTCTTCACCCTGCTCGGCCCCTCGGGCTCGGGCAAGACGACCCTGCTCCGGATGATCGCCGGCTTCGAGCGCCCCGACGCAGGCACCATCGAGCTCGGCGGGCGCGACGTCACGTCGCTGCCTCCCCACCTTCGCGAGACGAACACCGTCTTCCAGGACTACGCGCTCTTTCCTCATATGACAGTGGGCGACAACATCGGCTACGGGCTTCGCATCAAGGGCGTCCCGACGGATGAGAGGCGCAGGCGCGTGGAGCGCGCGCTGCAGATGGTCCGCCTGACCGGACTCGACGCGCGCCGGCCCAGCCAGCTGTCGGGCGGCCAGCGCCAGCGGGTCGCGCTTGCGCGCGCGGTGATCAACGAGCCCGAGGTCCTGCTCCTCGACGAGCCGCTGGGAGCGTTGGACCTCAAGCTGCGGCAGGAGATGCAGCTCGAGCTCAAGCGGATCCAGAAGGAGGTCGGGATCACGTTCGTTTACGTCACGCACGACCAGGAGGAGGCGCTGACGATGAGCGATCGCGTCGCGGTGGTGGCGAACGGGCGGATCGAGCAGATTGGTCCCCCGGTCGAGCTCTACGAGCGCCCCGCGACGGAGTTCGTGGCCGGGTTCATCGGCATCTCCAACCTCCTGACTCGGGGCGGGATCCGGTTTGTGGTCCGCCCGGAGAAGCTGCGCATGCTGCTCGAAAGCGACAGCCCGGAACCGGGCATGACCGTCGAGCCTGGAATCGTGGAGCAGGTCGTCTACGTGGGTCAGGCGACCCGGTACAACATCCGCCTGGACGGGGGCGAGCAGCTCGTCGCCGTACGCCAGAATACGGATGCCGCAGACGAGGGGCTGCAATACGACGGCCGGCGCATTCGTCTTGCCTGGGCCCCCGAGCACACGTTCGTGCTCGATCAGAAACCCGCGGCGGTAGAGAACACCAAGGAGAGGTAGGAAGAATGAGATCGACAGAAGGGCCGGCCGTGTGGGTGCGGCTGGGAACGCTCGCCGCGGCGGCGCTGATCGCGATCACCGGATGCGGCTCCAACGCGACCACTGGCGGTTCGACGGCGGCGCCGCCGCCGACGTACAACATCAAGCCGCCCACGACCATCGGCCCCGGCGAGGGCGCGCTCAGCCTGATCGACTGGCCGGGCTACGTCGACCGAACTAACTGGCAAACCCCTTCGGTTGCGTCGTTCGAACAGCAGACCGGATGCAAGATCAGCGTCAAGGACGCCCAAACGTCCGACGAAATGGTTTCCCTCATGAAAGGCGGCGGCGGCGGCCAGTACGACATGGTGTCAGCGTCCGGAGATGCCGACCTGCGACTGATCTACGGCGGCGACGTCAAGCCGATGAACACCGACCTCATCCCGGATTACAAGTACTTCCAGACCTATTTCAAGGCACCCGGCTACAACACCATCAGCGGCATCCACTACGGCATCTCGCTGCAGTGGGGGCCGAACACGCTGCTGTACAACACGAACAAGTTCCCCACAGCGCCCACGAGCTGGAGCGTCATCTACGACCCGGCCAACACGGGCCTGGTGACCGTGCCGGACAATGCCATCCAGATCGCTGACGCCGCGCTCTACTTGAGCAAGAGCAAGCCGAGCCTCGGCATCACCGACCCCTACGAGCTGACCCAGAAACAGTTCGATGCGACGGTTGCGCTCCTCCATCAGCAGCGGCCGCTGATCAAGAAGTACTGGGCCTCGGAAGGCGAGGAGATCACGCTCTTTCAGAACAAGGATGTGTTCGTCGGGGCCGCATGGCCCTACCAGACCATCCAGCTGAAGCTCGCAGGGGGGCCGTTCGCAGACACGATCCCGGCCGCCGAAGGGGCGACGGGCTGGGGCGACACCTGGATGCTCGCCACCAATGCGAAGCACCCGAACTGTGCATACCTCTGGACCGCGTGGGTGAGCACGCCCCAGGTCCAGGCCGAGCAGGCGCTCTCGTTCGGCGAAACGCCGGTCAACACGAAGGCCTGCGCCGAGATGGAGAAGCTTTCGGCGGGTTCGTGCGCGCAGTACCACGCGGACGCGCCCGGCTCGTATTTCGACACCATCAAGTTCTGGAAGACGCCCATCGCCACCTGCGCGGACGGCAGCCAGAACTGCATTCCTTACGCTAAGTGGCTGGACGCCTGGACAACGATCACCGCTTAGTGAATTGTCGGTAACAACTGCGGGGCGGCTCCGCAAGAATCGCGGGGCCGCCCCGGTGCAGAGCATCTTGTGGCGCGTACCATGGCTGCGCTCGGCAGTCCTGCTCGTACCCCCGCTTGCCTGGTTCCTCCTGATCTACGTGACCTCCCTCGCCCTGCTTCTGATCACTGCTTTCTGGACGATCGACACATTCACGACGCAGATCGTCCAGGTCTGGAACCTCGACAACTTCCGTACCATCCTCACCGAGCCCGCGTACCGGCTGATCATCGGCCGCACTGTCGGCCTGGCCGCCCTGGTCACCGTCACCGATGCCGTCCTCGCCTTTCCGTTCGCGTATTTCATGGCGCGCGTGGCATCGCGACGGACGCAGACCATCCTGTTCGCGGCCGTGCTGCTGCCCTTGTGGGCGTCCTACCTGGCGCGCGTCTATTCCTGGATCCTCATCCTCAACCACAGCGGGATCCTCAACTGGAGCCTGCAGTCGATCGGCCTCCCGCCGGCCAACATCGGCTACACGTACACGGCGATGTGGATCGTCTTCTCATATATCTGGCTGCCGTTCATGATCATCCCGACCTACGCGGCGCTGGAGCGTGTCCCAGAGACGCTGCTCGAGGCGGCGGCCGACCTCGGCGCGCCCCGATGGCGTGCGGTGCTCGACGTGGTCATGCCGCTGGCGCTTCCCGGTGTGATCGCCGGCTCGATATTCACCTTCTCGCTCACCCTGGGCGACTACATCACACCGATCCTGGTTGGAGGTGCCGGCTCGATCTTCATCGGCAACGTGATCCAGACCAACGTGGGGATCGCCAACAACCTGCCGTTTGCGGCCGCGCTGTCGACGGTCCCGGTGGCGATCATGGCCCTCTACCTGCTCGGTGCCAAGCGCCTCGGCGCGTTCGAGGCTCTATAGGCACCCTATGGAGGGACCATTCACGCGGTTCGCACTCAGGGTCTGGGCCGGGCTGATACTGCTTTTCCTGTTCGTGCCTCTCCTGCTCATCTTCTTGTATGCGTTCAACAAATCGAACATCGAGAGCTGGCCGATACCCGGCCTCACCCTGAAGTGGTTCACCGCGACCTGGAACGACGCGGACGTGCGCACGTCACTCAAGCTCTCGATCCAGGCGGGGCTCACCGCTACCGCTCTGGCGCTCGTGCTCGGGTCATGCGCGGCTTTCGCCATCCATCGCATGACGTTCTTCGGAAAGGACGCGGTGAGCTTTCTGTTCGTCCTGCCGCTCGCCCTCCCGGGCATCATCACGGGGGTCGCGCTGAACGACTTCTTCAGCTTCAACGGCATCTCGCTTTCGATCTGGACCATCGTGGTCGGGCACACGACCTTCTGCATCGTGGTCGTCTACAACAACGTGCTCGCACGACTCCGCCGGACGCAGGGCTCGCTGGTCGAGGCGGCCATGGATCTGGGCGCGAACGGCTTTCAGGTTTTTCGCGACATCACGCTGCCGCTCATATCCACCGCGGTCGTCGCCGGGGCGATGCTTGCGTTCGCGCTCTCTTTCGACGAGGTGATCGTCACCGTCTTCACCGGCGGCGCCCAGAACACGCTGCCGCTATGGATCTTCGGCCAGATGCGCCTGGGTCAGCGACTCCCCGAGGTCAACGTGGTCGTGTCGTTCGTGGTCCTGGTGACGATCATCCCGGTCGTGATCGCGGCGCGGCTCACCGGCGGCGGCGGCGCCGCCCGCGTCCCCGCCGCCCGCTAGTTTTTCTCGCCTCCCCGCCAGGCGGGGAGGTCGGCTTTCGCCTCCCCACGCAGTGGGGAGGTCGGCTCGCTCGCGAGGCGAGCGTGCCGGGTGGGGAGAAAGGAGCTTTGTAGGGCTCCTAGTGGATGAACGTCGGAATCACGATCGAAGCCATCCACAGGGCGAGGCCAACTGCGATCAAACCGATCTTCTTGTATCTCCAGCCGATGGCGGCGAGCACGAAGGCTATGAAGGCAAGGATGAGGAGGATCTTGCCCAGGCTCAAGCTGGATAGCCCCCCTTGGATCACCTCTGCAAGCGACCACAGGGCCAAACCGACAGCAATCAGGTCCGTCTTCTTGTAGGACCAGCCGATGGCGGCAACCACGAAGACGATCAGTGCGACGATCAAGAGGAGGTCGGGTATGTTCATGGCCACATTGTCGCCGGTAGTTCATATTTCTTCAAGAGCACGGACCACCCGGTACGAAAGGAGGACAACCCCATCCCCTCTCCCCTTCAGGCAGGGGGGTGCGCTGGGAACTGGCTTCGCCAGGCTCGGCGCCTCAGGGGGAGTCCCCCTCAAACAAGACTGTCAGGGAGCGGGGTTAAAGCTTTGAAAGGTCGCCCAATAAGTGCACGCCCCAACCGCGAGGCAGCAGCCGATCTGACATCACCGAGGCCCGGAACATGAAGCGGTTGAAGGCAAGGTAGGTGGGGTCGGGGATCACCCGGAGGTCGGCGACGTGCAGGCCGGTGCGCGCCGCCAGCGCGCGAATCGCGCTGGCGGTGTTGGCCCCGTACTGGACTGGAAACGTGTCCGCCTCGACGCGGCCGTATAGGCGCGGCACGAGCCGGCGCTGCAGCTGCGGCAGCAATCGTCCCAGGCGGTTGAAGGCCAGGAGCGGGTTCCGAAGATTGGGGGTGAGGAACACGAAATGGCCGCCAGGCCGCAGCACGCGACGCACCTCGCGCAGCACGGTTTCCGGTTTGCGCAGATGTTCGAGCACCCAGATGCACACGATGAGGTCGAACGAATCGCCGGCGAACGGCAGCTCCTCGCCCCGCCCAGTCACCACCGGCATCCCGCGCGCGCGATGTTCCGCGAGCGAAGGCACGTCGGGGTCGAGGCCGGCCGCCAATCTCACATCGCGCCAGAAAAGCTCGACCACCCCGCCGCGCCCGCACCCGAGATCCATGACGCTGCTGCCGGGAGTCAGATGGCTTCTGACCAGGGCCTCGAGCTGCTCGCCGCTCGAGGTCCAGCCCGGCCGCATGGCCCGATAGCGGGCCCGGTATGAGTTCTGGACTTCCAGCGGCAGCGCCGCCCCCCGAGGCACGGCGGCATTATGGCCTAGGCAACCCCCTCCCCCCGAAGGGGAGAGAGGCGTGGGCAACCCCCTCCCCCCGAAGGGGGGAGGGTTGGGGAGAGGGGCGTGGGCTGGAATCGCCGACGCCCGCGAGACGCAGGGCGTGGAGCGAGGCCAGCCAGAGCACGACGACCCCGGCCATCGCCGAGTCCGACCAGACGTCGAACAGGAGCGGAAACCCAAACCCAGCCGCGAACGCGTTGGTGAATGCGAGGTAGACGGGCCCAATCAGGAACCACGCGACCGCGACCGCCACCACCAGGCCCCGCGATCCACGCTTCAGGCCGAAGTCCAGCAGCACGATGATCGGCACGAGCAGCAGGACCAGCTGGCCGGCCCAGACCACCGTCAGAAGTAGCGGAGACGCGGCGAATGCGGCCGCCATCTCCAGCGCCCGGCCGCCGCGGTCTGGTCGCGGAGCGCCCAGTCTGGGCAGCGTCACGACTACTACCGCGACAGCAGCGAGCGCCGTCAGGGCGAGCACCACCGAGTCGACCCCGGTCCCCTGCTTGTAGAGGCTGCCCGGGTGCACCAGCCTTGCGAGCGCCGCCATCGGCGCGACGTTCATCTCTTCGCCCGTCCCGCGGCCCACAGCCGGAAGCACCTGGAAAAGGTATTCAGGCAGATACCGAGGCGCCCCGATCGCCCACAGCACCGCCCATGTGACGAGCGCGGAGGCGACCGTCAGCCGGCGGCGGCCCCACAGGCTGAGCAGGAGGAGAGGCGCCTGCACCAGCTTGATGGCGAGTCCGAACCCGAGCGCCGCCCCGCCCCCCCAGCGGTCGCCGCGCAGCCAGGCCGCCAGCACGATGCCGCTCAAAGCCAGCACCAGGATCTGGAAGTTTCGGTTCTGGATCTCGGTCAGGGTCGGGGCGAAGCTGATGCTGAGCAGCACCACGAGCGCCCCGAGCTGCCAGTCGCGGACATCGAGGGTCCGCAGCACAATCCAGATGAAAAACGCTAGAAGCGCAGTGGCGACCAGAAGTGCGACGCCGTCGACCACACGGGGGTCGAAGCCCGTGAACGGTTCCAGCAGCCAGAGCGGAAAGGGCGGATAGAAGGGTGGATAGGCCGAGCCCCAGGCGCCGAGGTAACCCTGCGCGTGCCCCGAGCACAGGCCGGTCGTGCACTGATACGGGTCCTTGCCCGCGGCCAGCGCGCCGGCGCCCGCCATGTAGACCTGTCGGAAGTCGTTGGTCTGGTCGGACAACAGCGGCCAGATGATCCCGTACCAGATATAGGCCAGCCCGATCGGCACCCCGGCCAGCACCAGGAGGGCGCTTCGGAAGGGCCGGCTCGCCAGGCCCGCGCCCCAGAGCCGAGCCGGCGAACCGCTGGTTAGAGCGGCGGAAGGCGCGGCCACGAGCGAACTTTACGGTGGAGGTGCGTCTTTCGAAGCCGGCAGTGGTCGAATTTTGGGATCAGGGCGCTGACGGCGATGGAGTGACACCGATGTCGATGCCCAGGCCTGCGCGCGATTGCTTGCCAAGCAAGATCGGCGCCGTGACACCTTGCAGGGACCACTCGAGGACAAGCTGGTCGGGGCTTAGGTTGTCCGCTCCCGTGACCGCGAAGCAAAGGGGCAGCGTCCCGGTGTTGTCATCGATGTGAAGGGTGCGCGGCGACCACGCATCACATCCAGGCCGGTCAGTCACCGAGTGATAGATCGAGGGCCGATTGGTCACGGTGAAGTCGCTCCGATTTGCCACCCTGGCCCCCGCCTCATCGTTCCAAAAGCGAACGCGAAGACGGACGGCGCCCGGATCGAGGCTGGCCACGAAATTGCCTTGCGAATCGGGCATCACCTGCACCCAAAGGCCATGCACCATGCCGCAAGGATGAGAGCACCCCGTATCGGTCAGAAAGCTGTAGCTCTCCAGTGAGCGAACCGCGCCCAGGCCCGCGAAAACGTAACCGGCCACCAGGCACACCAGCCCCAGCACCGCCATCAACCAAACGTGCTGGGTCAGGGGCATCTCGATCGGGGCGGGCGTTCCGGCGGGCGCGGGCATTCTGTCGAGCCCGATCAGGCGAGTCAAAGTGATCAAGCCCGCGCGCTGGTTCAGGAACGCCAGGCCGCCGCCTAACAGCACACCGATGAGCAGCTGCGACCCAAACAGCAACCAGAGGCCTCCGACCCCGCATACGGTGAGGAGGGTCAGACAGCCACCGAGGATTGCGTGGGTAGCATGGACCTCCTGGCGGGCTCGCCAGATTGCGCGCACGGGGAGCAGCGCGGCCTCGAATGCGAACCAGGTGAGGAGGGCGCCAAGGAAAATGCCGGCCAGCCCGCCGCCGGTGCTTCGTGCGGCGAAGAAAATGAGCAGGCCGATCGCCAAACCCCCGGCGCCGATCTTTATCGGGGTGGTTGGTGCTCGCCATGCCGCTATGACGATGACGATGCTGCAGCCGATTACCCCCACGACAGTGACGGTGGTCAACACGAAGGAGACCTGCGAGCCGGTCATGGCTGCGACTGTACGGCCGCGTACTCGCTGCGCAGAATCGCCGGCACTCGTGCCACAAAGCCGTCCCAGAATTTGAACAGGAGCTCGAACTCAACCGGTTCGCCTGGGTTGTGGGACGGCTCGGTCGCTCGATTGATCGAAGCCAGCACCCTATCGCCGATCATCACGAAACTCACGTGGTCGCAGTCGAGGAGCCACTGCATCATGCCTGGGTCCAGCAGCATCACCGCGCCGCGCCGGTCCTTGGCTCGGACGACGAACCGCTTGTCGAATTCGTCGGACTCGAGCTCCAGCGTGGGCTCTCCCCCCACCACGGCCATCGTGAACACGTTTCGGGGGTCGACAGAGACGGTGGGCATGTTCACACCCGCGACGTTGAAGCTCAGCACCGAGAAAAACGCCGTGCTCTTGCCTTCGCTGCGAATGAGATCAGCGGCGGCAACTCTTCCGTCGGGGGACGAGAACGCGTTCGTCAGTCCGGTCCGTTCGATCGAAGTGAGCATCGAAAAATCGCGCGCCAGGTTGGCGCCGCTCGGCACCAGTCCGCGCTGGGCACACATCGCCGCCATCGCCTGCCGGCGCGCCCTCTGCAGCGGCGCGCCTCGTCGCGCGGCCATCACGATGATGACGGCGCAGACAACGACCACCAGCAAGGTGGTCATCGGCACGATCAGGATCGGAAAGCCGGCCACGGCCGCGAGTGTAGTCGCCTCCCCACGCAGTGGGCAGGTGTTCGCCTCCCCACGCAGTGGGGAGGTAGTCGCCTTCTCACGAGTGCGGAGTTCGGCTGGGGGTGTAGTCGCCTCCCCACGCAGTGGGGAGGTCGGCGGCGCCGAAGGCGACGCCGGGTGGGGACGCTCAACTATCAGTTGCCGTGCTCGCCGGTGCATCGACGATTCGCTGTGCAACACTTCGCCAGCCGGAGCGACATGGACAAAACCGAACTCGGACGGGCTGGGGAGCTGGCGATGGCCCTGTACTCGATAGTTTCGTCGGACGGTGAGCTCCAGCTGTTCACGCCGGTTGCGGACGACGACCACGTCGACGCCACGGCCGGGCGGCGAGGCGGCGTGCCGGCGATCGCCATCCAGGTCAAGACCGCTCGCGAGGTCGATCGCGGCGGGTTGGTGGAAGCCAAGGCCGACTACCCACTCGGTCGCGTTCGTGAACACCCTGCGTTTTTGTATGCGGTGCTCCTGCTCACGTCGGTCACGGTCGAATCCGTCTGGCTGATTCCGAGCCCTGACTTCAACCGCATCGCATATCGGCGCGCGGCGGGCAATCGCGAGATTCTGGAATTTCGCGGCGACCCATTTCGGGACGACCGCTACTCGAGTTTCCGTATTCCTCCGCTCGAGATCGGCCCGCGGCTGCTGACCGTGATCGACTCGCTGAAGGAACACGTTCCACTCCACGCCATCGGCGGATCTGCCGGGTTGATGCTGGCAGCGCGGCGCGGTCGAACTTGATTTCGGGAGATAAGGGGGCTGGGCGGACATTGCAATCCAGGCCCCAGCCCCCACTGCCTAGGCTTGGCTTCCTAACGTGTATATGTGAAATCGCAAATGACGGGCGGCGTATTCCCGCCTCGGCCTGTCAGGTCTGGACTTTCCCAGTTCTCTGACTATAGTCAGAGAATGGACCAGGCGATGGTTGCGCACGTTCGCAGGTTCAACCGGGTCGTCACGCAGCGTGTCGGCGCGCTCAACGACCGGTTCCTGGCCCGGGATCGCTCTCTCGGTGAGGCGCGGCTCCTGTGGGAGATCGGCGCTCCAGGGCGCGACGTGCGCTCCTTGCGCGCTCAGCTCGAGCTCGATTCGGGCTACCTGAGTCGCCTGCTGCGCTCGCTGGAATCGGCGCGGCTGGTCACAGTCGGCCACAAGGACTCGGATAAGCGGGTCCGGACGGCGACGCTGACTCGCAAAGGAAGGGCTGAGCGAGCGGTCCTCGAACGACGCGCCGACGAGCTCGCAGCATCGCTTCTCGCCCCGCTCGGTACGACGCAGCGTGTTCGCCTGGTCGCGGCGATGGCCGATGTCGAGCGTCTCCTGACCGCATCGATGATCGAGGTCGCCTCGATGGATCCCTCACACCCGAACGCGCGCCACTGCCTGCATGCGTACTTCACCGAGCTCGATCGGCGATTCGACAAAGGCTTCGATCCAGCGCTGAGCATCCCGGCCGACGACGAACAGATGCGGCTCCCAGCCGGCCTTTTCCTGGTGGCGACCCTTCATGCGAAGCCGATCGGCTCCGGGGCGCTCAAGTTCCACGACGACGCGCCCGCCGAGCTCAAGCGAATGTGGGTTGATGAGTCTGTGCGGGGGCTCGGCGTCGGCCGTCGACTCTTGAGCGAGCTCGAAGGCCACGCAGCCAAACACGGGGTCAGGAATCTGCGTCTCGAAACGAACAAGACGCTCGTCGAAGCGATCAATCTGTATCGATCAGCCGGCTACGCCGAAGTCGCCGCATTCAACGACGAGCCCTACGCTGACCACTGGTTCGAAAAACAGCTACCGCGGGGTTAAAGCACCGCCAAGCCGGCCGAGGATCTCCTCCAGGATCTCCTCCGAGGTCGCGAAGTTAAGCCGTACGTGGCCCTGGCCTGGTTCACCGAATTCCAAACCATCGGCAAGGCCGACCTTCGCGTTCTCGAGGAAGTGCTGCTGCGGCGTAAGGCCCTCTTGCACCTCGAGGTGACGGCACCCCATCCATGCGAGGTAAGTGGATTCGGGCATGTGGTGGGGAAGGTTGGAGTTAGAGGCCCATTCGGCGACTCGCCTCCGGTTGCGACCCAGGTACAGCATCACGGTGTCGAGCCAGTCCTCCGACTCGCACCAGGCTGCGATGGTGGCGGCGACGCCGAAACGGCCCGGTCCACCGAGGAGGCGCTCGGGGACCGCGCTGTCGAACTTTTCCTTGAGCGCCGCGGTTCCGAAATGAGCGATCGAGGTGCGCAGGCCCGCGATGTTGAACCCTTTCGTGGCCGAGGTGAGCGTCACTGTGCGCTCGGCGGCCGCCCCGATCGTTTCCATCGGGAGGTGCGTCGCTCCTGGATACACGAGGTCGGCGTGGATCTCATCCGAAACGATGGTCAGGTTGTGGTCGGCAGCGACCTTCGCGATACCTTCGAGCTCTGCGCGCTCGAGCACGCGGCCAGTCGGGTTGTGCGGATTGCAGAGCAGGATCATGGTCGCCTGCGGAGCGACTCGTTCCAGACCTTCGATATCGACCACGAACCGGGTCCCATCGTCGGCCAGCGGGTTTTCGACCAGGCGGCGGCCGGTGGCCGCGATAAACCGCAGAAAAGGCGGGTAGATCGGAGTCTGGGCGATGATGCCGTCGCCCGGTTGGGAGAACGCGAAGATCGTCGCGACCAGTCCCTGGACGACGTCAGAGTTGGCATGGGTCAGGGCCGGATCAGGCCGCCAATTGTGCCGGCGCGCCATCCAGTCGGCAAAAGCGTCGAACAGCGGGACTGCGTCGGTCATCTGGCCGTAGCCGTAGTCCTGGGTGTGCGTGAACCTCTCTATCGCGGCCTGGACAGCGGGCGCGACCTTGAAGTCCATGTCGGCCACGAACGCCGGTATGACGTCGGCGGGGTACTTCGTCCATTTGCCACCGCCTCGGGTGCGGAGCTGGTCGGCGCTGAGGAGGTAAGGCTCCATGTTTGGGACGTTAGCAAGTCCTGGCATCTGTTTGGTGTCAGTGGCCGGGATGATAGGTCCCCCAGGCCGCGGCTAATAATGGCGACGTGCAAAGGCTCCTAAGCGTCGTTTGCATCGCCGGTCTGGCCGTCGCCTGCGGGTCAGGTCCCGCCTCGAGCGCCGCACCCAGCCCGACCACATCGCAGAGTCTCGTGGTTGTCTTCACCAAGTGGGTTCCAGACCGCAACGCAGGCAATGGCCCGGAACCGGGTTACAAGCCTGCGTTCACCGGGCTGACCTCGCACGACATCCAGAGGGCTTCCGTAGGCGCCGATTCGACCGGAACCCTCGGGGTCGTCAACGTCACGTTCACACCTCGCGGAGCGGAGCTGTTCAAGCAGCTCACGCGAGACAGCGTGACCGCGTGCCCGAGCGCCGACTGCGCGCAGCGCCACCTCGCGATCTGGCTCGACCTGACGCAGAAGGATGTCGACAGCTGGGACGATCCGGCGTTTGCGGCCAAGGTTTCGCAACCTTTTGACCTCTCTTGCCTGGCGCACGTGACGGCAGCGACTGTGTGTCCGAAGCTCTTGTCGAATCCGATCACGCTCCAGGAGATCGACGGCGGCAGTGCACAGATCGCCGCAGTTTCAAAACAGGACGCCAATGCACTCGTCGACGCCATCAATTCAGCATCCCATTAGTGAGTTGAGACTCAGCCAGTTCAGCGCGCAAGTGAAGCGACGTCCGACCAGCGGTACACCTCGTGGGCCACGCCTTGCGCCCATGCCACCGGCTCGAGCCCGATCATGCTTGCTCCGAGACGCGTGTAAAACCGGGCGGCGGCGACATTTCCCGCAATCACCCCGAGCCGCAGGCGGTGGTGACCGCGAGCCATGAGGCGCTCAGCGGTGCGACGCATGAGCAGCGCACCGATCCCGGAGCCTCGGAACTCGTGAAGCACATGCAGCGATTCGAGCCACGGATCCGGCTCTTGGTCGAGATAGGTGAGGGCGAATCCGACGATGTCGCCCAACCCGTCGCTCGCGATCAGCAGCAACGTGCCGGGTTGGGCAAATTTCTCGCGCAGTTCGGCTAGCTGGGCGTCTCCATCGAGGAATGGACGCAGGACGGCGGGCTCGAGAAGCGAGCCGTAGGTGTCCGCCCAGTTGCGCACCTTGATTTCGGTGACCCGTTCAAGATCCGCAACAGTCGCGTCACGGATTGAGAATCCGGCGCTCACGGCTCAGGATGTTAGTCAACCTCTAACATCGCCTCGGAATCAAGGCCGCGCCGTGCTCGAACTCGATCTCAAGCTCACCGCCCGGCAAGTCCTCGACGAGTGCCGCCGGCGCGGCCTCGTCGTTCGAAGCCAGCGCGAACTTGCCGGGCGCGCCGGCAGCCATCACTGGCACCTCCGGATTCCAGGCCGTCCCGGCACTCTAGAGTTGAACGAGTGGCAGAACCGAGTCTGGGTGAAAGTGCATCCGCTGCGTGACGGCGGCTGGGCAACTGCGCTCGCGCATGAGCTCGCGGTGCAGCTAACTGAACAGTCAAGGCCGGTCAGTCCGTAGCGACGACCCTATACGCCCCGTTGGCTGTATCCAGTGCCCGCGATGCGATCATGTGTGCCCGAATGGCGGAATCCAGATGAAAGCCACCCGGCACGGCGCCAATCTGATCCAGCTGACCAAGTGGCCGGTCGCGTTCCCGATGAACTGCTACTTGGTAGTGGAAGAAGACGGGCTGACCCTTGTCGACAGCACGATGTCCTCGCCGGCCGACGCTGTCGCGGCCTTCGTGAAGGAGCTCGGAAAAGCGCTCCGCCGCATTGCTTTGACACACGCGCATGGTGACCATGTCGGTGGGGTGGCAGGCGTTCGGCAGCGCTTCCCAGGCGTCGAAGTATCGATTGGCGAACGCGACGCGCCGATTCTGGCCGGAGACAAAACCCTCCTCCCGGCCGAGCCGCAAACCGAGGTCAAGGGCTTCTTCGTCAAGGTCGATTGGAAGCCTGATCGATTACTCAAGCCGGGCGATCGCGTCGGGTCGCTGGAGGTGATCGCATCACCAGGGCATACCCCTGGACACATCGCTTTTCTGGATACACGTGACCGGGCGTTGATCGCCGGTGACGCGTTTCAGACCCGCGCCGGCATCGCGGTGTCGGGTGTCTTGCGACCCCTTTTCCCGTTTCCCGCCATGGCCACGTGGAGCAAGCAGACCGCGCTCGCTTCGGCAGTCGCCTTGCGCGCGCTAGGTCCGTCGCTGCTCGCCGTAGGTCACGGCGACGCCCTCAGCGAGCCCGCGGCGGCCATGGATGGAGCTATCGAAACAGCGCGACGAGCATTCACGTGACCGCGATCGGAATCACTGTCTGAAGATCGGCAGCCGTGCCCAGTCTTCGGGCACGACCATCCGGGCCCGATTGGCTGTATCCAAGTCCCCGTGATGCGCCCACTTGCGCCCGAATGGCGGAAACCGGCACTCGTATCGCTAATGTGAACTGGCTATGCCTGGAGCCACGATTCTCGTCATCCGTCCGAGCCGGTTCGGCTACGTCACGGGAGGAATCGTGCTGCTCCTGGACGCGATCATCGTGGCGATCGTTGCATTCCGTGGCGTCGTGCATGGCCCAATTGATGCGGCAGTGGTAACTCTGATCGCTGGCGGCTTTGCGCTGTACGGTCTTAACGACGTGCTGGCCGCGGCCGTGGCCAGGATCGTGGTCGGCGATGACGCCGTCGAGGTACGCAATCAGGTTGGCCGCCGAAGGCGCTTCGCCCGGACGGAGATCAGTCACGCCACGAGGAGATCGGTGTTTGCCCCTGCAGAAAGCGGCATTTATCAAGATCAGTTCTTGCTCATCGCCAACGACGGTCGCTGTCTCGCACGGCTCTGGGAGGCCGACTACAATCCCGCGGACCTCGAGCGACTTGTCGAAACTTTGGGACTGAAATGGCCACAAACCAGGCAGGCCAGCGTGCGGCATGTCAAATAGGTAATTTCCTGGTGCTCATCGACTCGACTACCAGATAACTGCCTTTGCCGCGCGTAGCCCCGGCGTTGGGCGCCGACGATAGGCCGTGCCCGGATCCCGGGACTTGATATGTTTTCAGGGCATCGCTGGGCTTAAGTGAGGAGGTCGCCGTGAAGAGGTTTGCACCTGCGGTCGTCATCCCTGCAATCCTGGTAGTCCTCGTCGGCGCAATTGCAACGCAGGCTGCCGTTCCCCGCTCGTCCACACCCTCGACACCCGGGGGCGCGACGCCGCGATGGGTGGCTCACGTCGCGAATTACTCGGGTGGCATCTCGGGCGGCGTCCGCGGAGTCCTCGCCGCCCAGCAAGAGGGCAACCATCAAGGCGCGCAAGCCCCGACAAGCAATTCGGGCGGCAATTCGGGCGGCAATTCTGATAACGGCAACCCGAACGTCAAGATGAACAACAACAGCTACCCGCCCCTGCCCCAGAACGAGACGGCGGTCGCATACAACGTCACCCATCCCCTGATCGCGGTCGCGGCTGCGAACGACTACGTCAGTGGCGGCAACGTGGTCATGCGGACATCCGACGGCGGGCAGACGTGGCTCACCACTCGAGTCAACCCGCAATTCCGCGGCACAGGAGACTTCTGCAACGGCGGCGACCCTGGCGTGGCTTACAGCCGCAAGGACAGCGCGTTCTACATGTCGCAGCTGTGCTTCTTCCGTGCGTCGTCTTTCTCGGAAGTGCAGGTCTACAAGTCCGTGGACAACGGGCAGACCTGGACGCCGGGCCGTCAAGCCTCACGTGCGGCAACCAACTTCGACTATCTCACTGGCGCGGTTGACGACTCGATCTTCCTCGACAAACCGCTGATCACGGTCGACAACAACCCGAGCAGCCCGCATTACGGGCGTGTCTACGTGACCTACACGAAATTCCATATCCTGCCCAGCGGGTTCAGCGACTACTGCCCGATCCAACTCGCGTACACGGACGCGATCCCGACCACGAACCCCGTGCTGCTGACCACGTGGTCGCACACGAAGATTCAACCCGACCAACCCGGCGGCAACGGCAAGGGCTCGTCCGCCGACCAGTTCAGTGATCCCGTGGTCGAGAACAACGGCACGCTGGACGTTGGGTTTGTTTCCGAGAACTGCAACGACTCTGTCGACCCGCATCTGCTCTTCCAGAAGTCGACTGACGGCGGTCAGACGTTCCTCAAGACCGCGGTCCAGATCGACAAGCCAGGTCAATACATTGACTTCATGGACGCCGGTAGTGACGACACCCTGCCGCCCACTAACTTCCGCGCGCCCAACACCACATCCCTGGCCTACAGCCCGACGACCGGGACCCTCTTGTACGTCTACCAGAACAACATCAACCGGGCGATCTCCAAGGCCGACATCTCGTACCAGACCTCCAAAGATGGAGGGCTCACCTGGTCGAACTCGAAGTTCCTCTCGACCGATTCATCTGGCAACCCGGCTGCCAACGACCAGTTCTTCCCGTGGGCGGCGGCAGACGAGTCCGGCCGCTTCTACGTGATCTGGTTCGACCGCCGGCTCGACCCTGCGAACGTGCGGATCAACACGTGGCAGGCGGTATCGAGCAACGACGCGTCCAGCTTCTCCAGTGCCAAGATCAGCGACAAGGACTGGAATCCCAACGACGGGTTCTTCACGAGCGGCGCCTTCATCGGCGACTACAACGGGCTGGCTGCCAGCACCGAGGCGGTGTACGCCGTGTGGGCCGACGGTCGCAACAGTGCAAGAGCCGTAACCGGGATCGGCCAAACGGACATCTTTACTGCGGTTCAGCTGAACCAGGACCAGAACCACTAATACCGGTTTTCAATGGAGGGACGTAGCCCGGGCTCAACGCCCGGGTTACGTCTCTGTTTGCCGGCCATGTCCCCTTTCTAGTGTTGGTGGACCGATCGAGGGCGACTGAACATGCTCACGCGTAGTGCGGCAGTCGAAGTCTTGCTGGCAATTCTTGTCTCGGCACTTGCCTGGCTGACACTTCCACGCCGGCGGGTGCGCCAGTATCTCTCGACAGCGAGCCCGATGGGGCGATTTCAGTATTGGCTCCTCGTCATTCCGAGCTTCGTACTGGCTGCGGTGCTCTGGATAGACCTTTGGCGGCGCTTCCACGACCACACTGGAAATGAGACGTTCGCCTGGACAATCGCCGGCGCCGCACTGTGGGGAACGGTTCTTGCAGCCACGCGACTTCCTGAACTCTTCGGTGGCCGGGCGTCGCAAAAAGCGCCACCCGGCTATCCGTTCGGCGACGCTGCATACCGCGCGGTGCTCAGAGCTGGTCCGACGACGATCGTCGCGGCTTTCCTCGTGGTCGCCGGTTTTGTGGCAGGGTTGGTCAGCGGATTTCAAGGAGGCGGACTTTGGATCTTCGTTGGGCTCTTCACGGCTGGACTTGTGGCGTCCCTACTTGCCGTGATCGTGGCTCTAACCGGTTGGCCCAAGCTGCTCATACCTCCGCCGCTCCGAACCTCCCACGGGGGACGGCGGCGAACTCCGCCACCACCTGACAGGTAACCGAGGTTACGGAGACCCTCAGCGCCTGCCTAGGTCCTTTCAATGCGAGGCAATCTGAGACGAATCACACGCATCCGTTGCCGGGGTATCCGGCCTGATCGGAGACCTTTCGCATCCCGACCCCGGGCGAGTAGAGATAGGTGCCCGCGGGGCTGCCGAACCAAATTCCGCGGCTGTCTGCAATGGGGCCGCTGAAGCCGATCGAGATGGAGCGCGTGATCGAATTGAGCTCGGCCATTGTGCCATGGAAGATCTGCTGAGCCGCGCCAGGACTCGTAAGCAGCAGCAGCTCGGCGTTGCTCTCGCTGGACCCAGAACCGTGCCCGACCAGAACGACTGGATGCCCGGCAGCATCCACGGCGACGACCTGGACAAACGTCCCCGGCAGGTACAGCCAGGGGGTCCGGCTGCCGTTGATGAAATTGAAAGAATCCACGCTGTCTGGAGTGCCGGCCAGGCCGCCGGGAGCCGGATTGGGATCCGCCGGATTAGCGGTGCCGAACCATACGGCTGATCCGGCGACGGCCATGAGCGGATAGAAGTAGTAGGGACCCACGTCTCGAATCGCGCCGACATTGGGGTCCAACAGCCAAATGCCGCCCAGGCCCTCGTAGGCAAGACCCAGGTAAATGCCCTCCTTGGCGTAGTCCATGACCAGGTAGCGTGCGTAGTTAAATGCGGCGTAGGTCGCTGGGTAGGTCCGAACAGCGCCGGTGGCCACGTCGACGACGTTCATGACGCCCCGTTCAAGCGCGGGGAACGACATGTACGCGTAGTGGGTGCCGTCCGGCGAAACCGCCCCGCGCGTCACCGGCACCCAGGTCGCAGCGGCGCGGTCAAAGTAAAAAGCGCTCGGGTATAGGGGCTTGGGACCCGTCTGATCCACGGTGATCACGCTGCCGGCAGGAAGGGTGGGCGCCGGTTGAAGAGTTACGGCGCCGTCAGGGAGGCTCAAGAAACCGACCTGGGACTTTGGTGGAGTGTTGGAATCCAACCGGTAGATTGGCAGCTTGCATGAGAACCCGAGTGGTCCGGTTGGCGGGGGCAACTCCGGGGTCACGACCGTGATCGGCCGAGACAGATATGTGGGCTTGGGCCTGGGCGTTGGCGATGTCGGTGTCGCAGCGACTGGACTGGCGGATGGAGAAGGTCTTACCGCCGCCGGGACTGGCCTCACGCATGAGCTGCTCATGAGCACAACGACAAACGCGGATATGACCAGCTTCATGGGCATGAAACGGTGCCGCCGCTCGTTTCGTTTCGCCGGCTACGACGCGCCCGTCCGCACCCCAAGCTCGCGAAGCCATCGACGGTAAGCGATAGCGGTTCTGTCGCTGCGCAGGTGCAGCTCCGCCTGGAGATCCAGCGGCAGCAGCTCGGGACGCTGGGACTCGAGGATCGGGCGATCCTGAGCGAAGATGCGGTCCTGGAACTCGACCATTGACGACCGCGGCTCGTAGTTCATAGCCATCCACATCCAGGCCGTGCTGTCCACCGCATCGTGTGGCGTAACAGAGAGGAGCATCCCGAAGGAGTGCTCGCCATGCTTGACGAATGACGCTGAAAGCGGTCGATGTACGCGATAGGTGTACGTCACCACTGAGCCGTGACCGGTGGCGTAGGGGTCGGGCTGAAACACCTTGACGCCCTCCGCCAAAACGCCGTCAGCGTCGATCGTGGTCGTGTAGTCCTCGATCTCCGGTCGGGCCCGGTCGCCCAGGATCCCCTCATGAACGAACGGGAAGTGACCGATGTCGAGGAAGTTCTCAACAATGCGCGGCCCGCTAGCCCTCACGCGGTATGGCCCCGCAAGCAGCACCCGATACGCCGGATCGTCGAGCAGCTCGAACCTTGGGATCCCGCGAGCGCCGCTGCCGAGACTCACCCATATGACGTCATACGCCGCCGTCGCGTGATAGGTGGCTACGCACGCCTTTGCTGGCGGGACCTGCTCAGGGTGGGCAGGCATGAGCACGCACCGCCCGTCCGTTCCGTATGTCCAACCGTGATACGGGCACTCGAGCCGCACGCCGTCGACGACGGTGCCGAGCGACAGTCGAGTGCCTCGATGCACGCACAGGTCGCGCCACGCGAAGAACTCCTCGCCGGAACGCCACACAACGAGGTCCTCGCCGAGCACCCGGGCTGCAATCGGTCCACCGTCTGCAAGCTGTGCGACCAGCGCTACGGGGTGCCAATCGTCTATGAGGACGGGGTCATCGATCATCGCTAATCCTCGAGCGAGCGGGCACGTTGCGATGATGCTACCCCGCCATTCGGGTCCGGCTGGTGGAAGCTACTCTGACGGCATGCCAGAGCCGGAGCGGCCCCTTGACCGACTCCTTGCTGTTCCAAGCGATGATCTCCGGATCCGCGACCGGCTCGCGCTAGGATTGCTAGCGGCCACGGCGATCCTCGCAATTGGGAGCATCCTCGCCCTCTCAATTGAGGAACATGGCTAGCTGGCCGACGCTTCGGGCAACGAGGCCAGTGGACTCGAACCACTACCTCCGCGTCAATACCCGGTCTCTATTGTGCTTTCGAACGGCAGGTCGGTCTAGGTCTATGCGGGCGGCAACAGGATCTGGTGGCGCTGGCCAGGCAGTTGGAATAGGAAAGGAGGAAAGGGCATGAGCACTGTGACGCAGGCGATTCCACATGACCGACCGGAACAGTTGCAGCAGGTCCAGTCAGGGCTGCTCCAGGGCGAAACGCTCTATTGCGTGTATGACGACAAGGGTGTCGGCACCGGCTATATCGGCCTTACGGACCTCCGCGTGATTTTCCAAAACAAGTCGTTTCTGCCCGAGTTCCCGGCCCATCACAACAAGACCGCGATCATCTCTGTGCCCTACTCGCAGATCGCGTCGGTCTCGATCCTGTTCGACAAATCGTGGCTCGGCTCCTGGTTCTCGAGCAGTGTTCTGCACATCAACACAACCGGTGGCCGGAACTACGTCTGCCAGCTGCGCGGTTCCGATCGCGCACGCCACCTGCACGACACAATCCTCTGGAAAATCACTCCGCGCCCGACCGGAAGCTAACGACGATTTCACGGCACGTATCTCGACACGGCATCTGAAATTGGTGGTGGGCCGCGGTGGACTCGAACCACCTACCTCCGCGATAGATCAGCCTGAGCGCTGCGCCTAGACCTCGCCCGACCTTGGGAACCGGCAGCGCTGCAGCCGGTTTTATGTGGTATCCCGCTTCGCCCGGACTCACCCCAACCAGGCTGCCATCCGAGTGCCTCGGTAACTCCAACTCCAAGAGTTTCTGAACATTTGGGAAAGCGGGGTTGAGGTTGATGGGGGTGGCCTTACCCCTGGATGACCACCGTGGAAGCGATCTTGTCGTGCCACCCCTGCGCGCGAGAGTCAAAAGCTGCCCAAATCAGTCCGATCCAGCAAGGAAACGCGGCGACGATGAGCCCGACGTAACGGACGGCGCCACGGCCGATGCCGATGGGCTGTCCGCTGTTTGCGTCCACTACCCGGAGCTTGAAGAGGCGCATACCCAGCGTGGATCCGCTCGTGCCCCAGAAGTAGGCGTAGTAACCGGCCGCGACGACAAGGACGAAAAGACAGAACACGAAGATCGCCGCCGGGTTTAGGTAGAAGGCTCCGCTCGCGGTCCCCCCTGGAGGAGGCGGGGGCACGTCGCTCGGGCTCACGGGAGACACCACCACTCCGGCGACGGCGAGAACGAACAGGAGAATGACCATCGGGACGCCGATGATGAAGCTGTCGACGAGGTAGGCGACGAAGCGGATCAACAATCCGCCATACGCGACCCTTGGGTGAGGAGCGTAACCGTAGCCACCGGGAGCCGGATAGCCGGCTGCAGGCACGGGATCCGTTGGTATCCAACGCGTCCCATCCCAATAGAACTTTCCGTCCGGTGAGAGTTGCGGAGGCGCCTGGCCCACGACGGGAGTGTATTGCGTAGCGTAGAAAACGTGCCTCGGCATGGCAGTTGCGTCTCGCCGCTCAGCTTTCTAAGGGTCAGCGAGGGAGATTCCAATGTGCGTGGCGTGAGAACCGTAACCGCGTCAGTCTGAACTCGAAATCGGTGGTGGGCCGCGGTGGACTCGAACCACCTACCTCCGCGGTAGATCGGCGTGAGCGCTGTGCTAAGGACGGTTTCAATCTCGCGTCGGCTGAACGTCATGCGCCGAGTTATGTGGTGCGGCTTCGAACCCACTCGGGCTCGCGCCACAGCATGGACAACGGACATGCATCTGACCATTCGCTTTGTCTCCTGGTTCTTTCGTCCGTCAATTCAATCGACGAACGGCAGTGCCCGGATTCGACCTGAGGCCTTGTTAAGAGCCACTGAACGCTCCGAGAGATTCCGTCACACTCGAGCGGGATGATCGACAGGGCTGAGCGAACGCTAAGGGAGGTCTTCGGGCTCGACGCGTTCAGGCCGGGACAATCGGATGTTGTGGTCGCGATGCTCGCGGGCCGCGACGTCCTGTCCGTCGCACCGACGGGCTCCGGCAAGAGCATCAGCTACTGGGTACCGGCGGTCGTCGATGGCGGGCTGACGTTGGTGGTCTCGCCGCTCATCGCCCTCATGAAGGACCAGGTCGACCGCCTGACGGACCGCGGAGTCGCCGCCGCATTCGTCAACTCGTCGGTCGAGCCGTTTGAGCAGCGCGAGAGACTCCGGCGCGCGCTCGGCGGCGAGTACCGATTGCTGTTCCTGGCGCCCGAGAGGCTCGCCCGTCGAGGCTTCATGGACCAGCTCGCCATGCTGCGCATCGGCCGCATCGTGGTCGACGAGGCGCACTGCATCTCGACCTGGGGCCACGACTTCCGCCCCGACTATCGGCTCTTGTCCGCAGCGATCGCAGCCTGTGGGCGGCCGCCCGTCGCCGGATTCACGGCGACCGCGACCCCACAGGTTCGAGCCGACATCGCAAGCAGCCTTCAGCTCCGCGATCCTTTCATCTCGGTCAGCGGATTCAACCGGCCGACCCTGACGCTCGCGGTCATCCGGTGCCGCGGCGCGCGAGCCAAGCGCGATCAGCTGCGCAGCCTGCTCGCCACGCCAGGGCAGCAGGCGCTCGTCTACGTCGGCACGGTGTCCGCGGCGGAAGAGCTGGCGGCAGAGCTCGGCGTCGCTTGCTATCACGGCCGGCAGGACGCCGACGTCCGGCGTCGAACGCAGGATGACTTCACCGCTGGACGCACTCAAGTCGTGGTAGCGACTTCGGCGTTCGGGATGGGAGTCGACATCGCCGGTATTCGTCGCGTCATCCATTACCACATGCCCGGCAGCCTGGAGGCGTACTACCAGGAGGCAGGACGCGCGGGGCGCGACGGACGGCCGGCGGAATGCACGCTCCTCTACAGCCCGTCTGATCGAGACCTCCAGGCCTTCTTTATCGAACAGTCCGGCCTGGAGGACGGCTCGCCGCTCAAAGAGCACGCCTACGCCCGACTGGCCCAGATGATGGCCTACGCCGAGATGCGCGAATGCCGGCACGCGCGCATCGCGGACTACTTCGGCGAGGAGGGGGTCCCGCGCCGGTGCAATGCCTGCGACAACTGTTTGACCGCCTCACCACCGGAGGAGCCGGTCGCAGTCGAGGCGGTGCAGGCAGCGCTCGCTGCGACCGCCAGGTTCAGCGGGCGGGTCGGGCTGGCCAACGTTGCGGCCGTCCTCGGGGGCCGGCGAACAACATGGTCGACCGCCCAGCCCTGGGTGCAGGACCTCCCGTTCCACGGCGCATTGAAGCCATGGAAGGAGGAACGGATCAGGCTTCTCTTGTCAGGGCTGATCAACGCCGGGCTCGCCCGCCAGAGCTCGGGGGAATACCCGGTGGTGGAGATCACGTCCGCCGGCCGCGATGCGCTGGCCGATAAGACAACCCCCTCGCTAACGTTGCCGGTTGAGTCGACGAGCGTCCGGTCCGGGGACGTCCCAGTCCAGACGCTTGATCGATTGCGACGTTGGAGGCTCGAGACCGCACGCGCCGCTGGCGTACCCGCCTACGTTGTTTTCCACGACGCGACGCTCGCGGCCATCGCATCGGCGAGACCGGCGAGCCATGCCGAGCTGCTGCGCGTGTCGGGAGTGGGAGAGTCAAAGCTCCGGAAATACGGCGATGAGGTCCTTGAGTTGCTGCGCGCAGCGCCCGGATGACAGCCTTTTGGTTGAATTTAGTCGCTTCTGCCAGCCAACAGAATTCCGCGGCGTCTCGCAGCTCTGCCGCATGAAGTACGGTCCATGCGTCAAGCCATCGAAACCGGACGAGCCCGTGACGGAGGGTGAGAAGGCCACCTTCCAGCTGACACCGATCGCTTGATCGGGCGGCAGCGGAGTGCCGTGTCGGTCGCCTTCCTCGCCTTCGGGATCGTGGGTGGCAGCTTCGTGCCGAGGCTTCCGGCGCTCAGAGACCACCTGCACCTGACGGACGCTCAGGTCGGGTATGCGCTCGTCTGCTTCGCAGTCGGTGCGGTCGCCGGCGCGACGGCGGCGCGATTCGTCCTGGCTCGCGGCGCCAGGTCTTTCGTCCGTGCCGGCACGCCCGCCCTTTGCGTCGCCATGGTGACGCCGGGCCTGGCCGGCAATCTGGCCGAGCTGATGGGCGGGTTCTTGCTGATCGGCGTCTGCTCGGGCTTCCTCGACGTGCTCGAGAACGCGCAGGGGGCGGAGCTCGAGCGCCTTGCTGCGAGGCCGTTGATCAACGGCTTCCACGGCTTCTGGAGCCTCGGCGCGATCATCGGTTCGGTCGTCGCAGGCCTGGCAGCGTACTTCGGCATCGCGCCCCTGGCGCAGTTCGCCGCGGTCGCGGTGATCGTGGCCGCAGCGACGCCGTGGTTCCTTCGCGAGCTGCCGGATACACGTTCGGGCGCCGCTGCTGCGACGCCGGCAGGCGCGCGGCGGTTGTGGCTCCGCGGCGCCGTGGTCGCGGTCGCCGCCATGGCCTTCTGTGGATTCATTGTGGAGGGCGGCAGCGCCGACTGGAGCACGCTCTACCTGCGCGACCTGAGCCACGTCAACGCCGGGATCGCGGCTGCTGGATATGCAGCCTTCTCGCTCGCCGCGATGCTGACGCGGTTTCGCGCCGACCTCCTGACCGCGCGCACGAGCCCAGTCGTGGTCGCGCGGTTGGGCGCGGTGGTCGCGGCATGCGGGCTGGCTCTGGCGATCGCCTACCCGGCGCTGGCCGGCGCCGCGACCGGGTTTGCTCTGGTCGGCGTCGGGACGGCCGTCATCCTGCCGCTCGCGTTCGCCGCCGGTGCCAACCTCGGCGCCAGCGGTACGGCGCTGGCCGTGGTCATGACGTCGGGCTACGCGGGCTCTATCGTCGGCCCCGCGCTCATCGGCAACGCAGCCGACCGCTTCAGCCTGCGCGTCGCGATGCTGATCCCGCTGGCGGGCGCGATCGGGATCGCGATGCTCGCCGGCAGCTTACGGCCGGCGCCGGCCCTGACCTGATCCGAGGCAAGCCCGGTCCACGGGGACCAGGCTCGCGGTCGGAAGGGTTAGTGGCTCAGTCGAACGCAGGCCGTGTCGTACTGCGACGCGGGGCGGAACCCCGTCGAATACTGGACGTCGAAGACCAAGAGGTAGTTGTCAACGACGACCAAGTGGGCATGAAATGCTGTATCGATCGGCGGCGGATTCAATCGGTCGTCGCAACACCAGCCATCGCCGCCGCCTGTGACAGTAGCTTGTCAAGCGCTTCGGCGGGGCTGTCCCAG
>Ga0209220_1000051_pt1 | contig 64339 bp, 64 predicted proteins | sample BlaSpr_A8_OM3_M3_FD_187984 | JGI IMG/M metagenome (GOLD analysis project Ga0209220, IMG submission 187984) | Forest soil microbial communities from Thunder Bay, Ontario, Canada - Black Spruce, Ontario site 2_A8_OM3_M3 (SPAdes) (version 2) | ecosystem: Environmental > Terrestrial > Soil > Boreal... | reverse complement strand
TGATCTGCTCCTCGCTGAAGTCTGGCAGATAGGAAAATGTCCCCTGGGTGATCCGCATGGGAGGCGCCTCGCTCAGACGGTCAGGGTCGGAACGGCGTCAGGAACGTCGGTCGACTCGTAGTTGAAGGTGATGTCCTTCCAGATCTCCAGCGCCTTGCGGAGCGACGGCGACCACCGCGCGGCGCGCGCGAGGAGCTCGGGACCCTCGTTGAAGTAGTCGCGCCCCTCGTTGCGCGCCTGGATCATCACCTCGACGGCGACTCGGTTGGCGGTGGCGCCCTCGGCGATGCCGTCCGGGTGGCCGATCGTGCCGCCCCCGAACTGGAGCACCACATCCTCGCCCAGATAATGCAACAGCTGATGCATCTGGCCCGCGTGGATCCCGCCCGAGGCGACGGGCATCACCGCCGGCATCGAGACCCAGTCCTGCTCGAAGTAGAGCCCGATGCGCGGATCGGGAGCGATCGTGTTCTCGAGTAGCGTCCGGTAGTAGCCGCGGATCGCGTTGGGATCGCCCTCGAGCTTACCGACCACCGTGCCCGCATGGATGTGGTCCACGCCCGCCAGGCGCATCCACTTCGCGATCACGCGGAAATTCACGCCGTGGATCTTCTGGCGCGTGTAGGTGCCGTGGCCCGCGCGGTGCAGGTGGAGAATCACGCCGTTGCGGCGCGCCCATTTGGCCATCGACTGGATCGCCGTGTAGCCGATGGTGAGGTCGATCATGACGATGACGCTGCCGATTTCCTTGGCGAAGTCGGCGCGCTCGTACATCTCTTCCATCGTCGCGGCGGTCACGTTCATGTAGTGGCCCTTGATCTCCCCCGTCTCGGCCATCGAGCGCGCCACGCCTTCCATGGCGAACAGAAAGCGGTCGCGCCAGCGCATGAACGGCTGGCTGTTGATGTTTTCGTCGTCCTTCGTGAAGTCGAGGCCGCCGCGCAGCGCCTCGTACACGACGCGCCCGTAATTGCGGGCCGAGAGACCGAGCTTCGGCTTGACCGTCGCGCCCAGCAGCGGGCGGCCGAACTTGTTCAGGTATTCGCGCTCCATGACGACGCCGTGCGGCGGGCCGTGGAATGTCTTGACGTAGTGCGGGGGAATCCGCATGTCCTCGAGCCGGAGCGCTTTGAGCGCCTTGAACCCGAACACGTTGCCGATTATCGAGGACGTGAGGTTCGCGATCGAGCCTTCCTCGAACAGGTCGAGGTTGTAGGCGATGTAGGCGATGTATTGATCGGTTCCGGGAACGGGGTCGACCCGGTAGCACTTGGCTTGATAGTTCTCGTAGGAGGTGAGCCGGTCGGTCCAGACGACGGTCCACGTGGCCGTAGACGACTCGCCGGCGACGGCGGCGCCGGCTTCAATCGGATCGATGCCCTCCTGAGGAATGAGCCGGAAGGCGCAGAGGATGTCGGAGTCTTTGGGAAGGTAGTCGGGCTCGTAATAGCCCATCTCGGCATACGGTGTGACGCCGGCGGCCCAGCGGTTCTTCGCCTCGGCCTTTTTGTGTACGGGGACGGCCATGCGGCCTCCAAGTATGTGAATTAATTCACAAGACTGGGCCTGGCATGAACGCGCAAGGGCCCGATAGGTCAACAGTAGCGCGGGTTATATTCCCGCGCTACTCGCCCGAGTGGCGGAATGGCAGACGCAGGGGACTCAAAATCCCCCGGGGGCAACCCCGTGTGAGTTCGACTCTCACCTCGGGCATGCCGCGGGAACGCTACGGTGTCGGGGCCGTCACGATGTTGAAGGTCGTGCTCGTCGCTGCGGTCGCGCCCGAAGAGCTCGCGGCCAGCTTAAAGCCGGTGCCGGCCCGATCCACGCTCAGGTCCCCGAAGCTCGCTACACCCAGCACTGCTGCGACCGTCTTGGTACCACTCAGAAATCCGCCTGTGGGATTTGTGCCGAGGGCGACCGTGATGGTGCCGGTGAAGGTCGTAACGGTCTTGCCGGCCGTGTCGCGGGCCGTGACCTGAATCGCTGGTGTGATTATCTGCCCAGCTGTGCCGCTGCTGGGCTGCGCGGTGAAGGCCAGGACTCGTGGTGTTCCGGATGTGCCGGTGCTGATGCCGGTGAGCCCGGAACCGGTCCCGCCGATACAGCCACTCACCACGAGCGTCGTGAGTGTGCGAATCAGAGATGATCGGGCTAGTCGCATACCACGGCGTACACTATTTGCCGAGCTGCCGTTCCCACCATCACCCCATTTTGAAATGCACTTAAGTCCTCGGTCTAGGCCAAAATCGCTGGTAGTTCGGTCGCTTACTTGCAGCACCACTCCGCCGGATGGCAGCGTGCGTCCCAGGGCGGAGCTCGTTTCGAAAGACCGGTTGCTTATTGACAGCAGCGCCAACGCGGCACATTCTGGAACGCCACTCCATCTCCTCACGCGCCCTGTAGGAGCCGACGAAGGACCACCATACTCACCGCAGCGGGGTTGTCATGCGCCGTTCTCGCCTCTGGTTACTGTCGTTCGGAGTCGCTTCAGCCGCGGTGATGGTCGCCTGCGCCGACCAGTCCTCAAAGATCAGCGCGCCCCAGACGACACTCGCGCCGCTTGCGAGCAGGGTCCCCGGGGGCAGGTACATCGATGGATCGTACATCGTCGTCATGAAGGAATCCGTCGCCGATGTAGACGGTGAAGTCAACGAGATCGACCAGCGCTACAACGTCAGGGCGGCGTTTCGCTACAAACACGCGATCAAGGGATTTGCCGGCGTGTTGCCAGACGCGGTGGTAGAGGCGTTGCGTCGCGACCCGCGCGTGGCGTACATCGAACCAGACCAAGTAGCGCACATCATCGCGACGCAGACGAATCCCCCGTCGTGGGGCCTCGATCGCATCGACCAACGCGCGCTCCCATTGAGCAGTTCCTATACGTACAACCAGACCGGCGTGGGCGTGGACGCGTACATCATCGACACCGGCATCCGCACGACCCACGTCGATTTCGGCGGGCGGGCCGTATGGGGATTTGACGCCATCACCCCGGGGGGCATGACGGATGGGAACGGCCACGGCACGCACGTCGCCGGCACGGTCGGCGGAATGTCCTACGGGGTCGCGAAGGGCGTCCATTTGATCGCCGTGCGAGTGCTCGACAACAGCGGCTCGGGGACGTACGCGCAGGTCATTGCGGGCATTGACTGGGTGACCGGTGATCACACCACGCATCCCGCCGTCGCCAACATGTCTCTCGGCGGCCCCGTGTCGGCCGCGCTCGACGACGCGGTGCGGCGCTCGATCGCCGACGGCGTGACGTACGCGGTCGCGGCGGGGAATTCCGCTGCCAACGTCTCCACCCAATCGCCCGCTGATGTGGCTGAGGCGATCACGGTGGGTGCCACGGACATCAGCGACGCGTTCGCGTCGTTCTCGAACTTCGGCGCCGGCTTGGACATTTCGGCGCCGGGCGTGAACATCACGTCGGCCTGGAACACGTCGAACACCGCGACGAACACGATCTCGGGAACGTCGATGGCCACCCCGCACGTGACCGGCGCGGCAGCCTTGTACCTCGAGGCGAACCCGACGGCGAATCCGGCGGCCGTTGCGGCGGCGCTGACCTCCAACGCGACGACCAACGTGATCACGGGGGTGCCGTCCGGCACCACCAACCGTTTCCTGTACTCGCTCATCGCCCCGGCGGGGCCTCCACCGCCGCCGCCCGCTCCTCCGGTGCTCAGCGCGCCGACGAACGGGGCGACGGGCGTGTCGCTGACCCCGACGCTGTCCTGGAGCGCCTCGTCGGGCGCGACCTCGTATACCGTCCAGGTGTCGATCAGTAATGCCTTCAATTCATTCGCGTACAATCAGACGGTAACGACGACATCGGCGACGGTCTCCTCGGCGCTGGCCGCGAACACCGTCTACTACTGGCGCGTGAGTGCGACCAACGCCGGCGGCACGAGCGCGTTCTCTACGGTGTCTAGCTTCACCACGGCAGCGGCGCCAGCACCTCCCCCGGCGCCGACACTGGCGTCGCCGGCCAACGCGGCGACAGGCGTGGCGGTCCCTGCCACGCTCTCGTGGAACGCCGCTACGGGCGCGACGTCCTATCGCGTCCAGGTCTCCACAGGCTCCACGTTCGCCACCCTGTTCCTCGACCGGATGGGGGTCACGACCACGTCGACCAGCGTGTCCGGGCTCGCCGCCAGCACCGTCTATTACTGGCGCGTGAGTGCGACGAACGCCGGTGGCTCGAGCGCATTTTCAGCCGCGCGCAGCTTCACGACGGCAGCCAGCGGCGATCAGCAAGGACAGCATTGAGGATCTTCACGTGGAGGGCGTTCCCGCGAGGGAGCGCCCTCCACGCAGCAATCGCCCTCGTCATGGGCGGGTGCCAGCCCCCCGACACGCGAGCCATCGCTGCACCAATGACCGCTGACTCCCTCCAGATCACGGTGACAACCGACAAGCCCGTCTACCGCTCCGGCGAGCCGGTCCGGATGACGCTGACACTGGCCAACCGGTCGGGCCAGGAGCGGACGGTCGACTTCACGACCGGGCAGCGCTACGACTTCAAGGTCGATGATCGCGCCGGCGCCACAGTATGGAGCTGGGGGGCCGACCGGATGTTCCCGCAGGTGCTGGGCACGGAGCGCCTGCCACCCGGCGGGTCCCGCGACTACACCGCGGAGTTCAGTGGCCGCCTCCCGCCGGGAACGTACACCGTGACGGGGCTAATCGTGGCCCGCGGAGCTCCTCGGCCGGCGAGCAGCACCATCACCATTCAGTGATCCGCCCCGCGCTTCCAGTTTCTGATTCCCACAGGTAAACTGGGGGCCATGTCACCAGCGGCCCCCCCCGAAGGTCGGCGCGGCGGCGCGACCGGCGCGCGCATTGATTTCCGGGATGGACACTGGATCGTGCCCGACCATCCCATCATCCCCTTCATCGAGGGCGACGGCACGGGACCCGATATTTGGCGCGCCGCGGTGCGTGTCTTCGACGCCGCGGTGGCTCGCGCGTCGGCCGGTAAACGCAGCATCGTGTGGCGCGAGGTCCTCGCGGGCGAGAAAGCATTCCAGCAGACGGGCAACTGGCTCCCCGAGGAGACCCTCGCGAGTATTCGCGAGCACCGTGTGGCCATCAAGGGTCCGCTGACGACACCGGTTGGCGGCGGTATCCGGTCCCTCAATGTCGCCCTGCGGCAGATCCTCGACCTGTATGCGTGTATCCGGCCAGTGCGCCACGTCGCAGGCGTGCCCGCGCCCGTGAAGCAACCCGGCAAGCTCAACGTCGTCATCTTCCGTGAGAACATCGAAGACGTGTACGCGGGCATCGAGTACAAGGCCGGCAGCCCCGAGGCCGACGCGCTGATCGAGTTCGTGCATCGCCGTTTTGGCGCGCAGATCCGGCAGGGCAGCGCCGTCGGCCTGAAGCCGATGTCGAAGTTCGGCTCGCAGCGCCTCGTCGTGAAAGCGATCCAGTACGCGATCAAGAGCGGCCGCGCGTCGGTCACCCTCGTCCACAAGGGCAACATCATGAAGTTCACGGAGGGCGGCTTCCGGGACTGGGGATACGAGGTCGCGAAGCAGCGCTTCGGCGAGCAAACGGTGACCGAAGCCGAAGGGGCCAAGAGAAAGGCGGACGTCGGCAAGGTGATCATCAAGGACCGCATTGCCGACGCGATGTTCCAGCAGCTGGTGTTGCGCCCCGACGATTACTCGGTCATCGCGGCGCCGAACCTGAACGGGGATTATCTGTCCGACGCCGCTGCCGCGCAGGTTGGGGGACTCGGTCTCGCACCTGGCGGCAACGTGGGTGACGGCTACGCGGTCTACGAAGCGACGCACGGCACGGCCCCCAAGTACGCCGGCCAGGACAAAGTGAATCCGAGCAGCGTCATCCTGTCGGGTGTCATGATGTTCGAGGAGCTCGGGTGGGACGAGGTCGCGCGGGCCATCGAGCGCGGGCTCGAAGGCGCGATCGCGTCGCAGCGCGTCACCTACGATCTCGCGCGCCAGCTGCCCGGCGCCACGGAGGTCTCGACCTCCGCCTTCGCCGACACCATAATCGAGCACCTTTCATGAAGAGCTCCGTTACCGCGCAGCCCCTGGCCAAGGTCGAGACCCCACTGCTCGCAGTGGCCGTGCCGCAAGGCACCCCCCCGACCCTCCCCGCCTCGCTCGCCGAGCTCGATCGCTCCGCGACAGGCGGCGGCTTGGCGCGCGCCATCAGCGCCGGGGACCACAAGGGCAAGCGCGACGAGACCCTGCTGCTGTACGGCAGCGGCAAGATCCAGCGCATTCTGCTGGTGGGCGTCGGCAAGCCCGGGGAGATCACGCGCAGCGCCTTGCGGCGCGCCGCCGCCATTGCGGCCAAGCGCGCGCGCACCTTGGGAACCAAGACCTACGCGTTCGCGGTCGCCGCCGAAGCGCGCGGGGGCGTGGGGATCGCCGAGCTCGCCCAGGTCACGGTCGAAGGCGCCGCGCAGGGCGGCTGGCAGTTCACCGAGCTCAAGAAGGCGGCCGAGGACCCGAAGCCCGAGCTCGAGGCGGTGGAGTTCGTCGTGGACGCGGCCGACAAAACTGAGGCAGAGGCCGGCCGCCGCATCGGCGACGCGGTCGCGGCCGGATACCGGCTGACCCGCGACCTGCAGATGCAGCCCGGCAACATCTGCACGCCCAGCTACCTCGCCGAGCAGGCGCGCGCGGTGGCCAAGACGCATGGCTTCGGCGTCACCGTGCTCGACCGCGCACAGATAATGAAGGAAGGGATGGGCGCGCTGATTGCCGTCGCCCAGGGAAGTGCCGAGGAACCGCGCTTCATCGTGCTCGAGTACAAGGGCGGCACCGGAGCGCCCGTGGTGCTGGTGGGGAAGGGCGTGACGTTCGATGCGGGCGGCATCTCGATCAAGCCCGCGCAGAACATGGAAGAGATGAAGTACGACATGTCGGGGGCGGCGGCCGTGCTCGGCACGTTCGAGGTGCTGGGGCGCCTGAAGCCCAAGATCAACGTCGTCGGCCTGATCCCCGCGACCGAGAACCTCCCGTCCGGCACAGCCTTCAAGCCCGGCGACGTCGTGAAGAGCCATTTCGGCAAGACCATCGAGATCATCAATACCGATGCGGAGGGCCGGCTGATTCTCTGCGATGCGCTGTCGTACGCGCGCCGCTTCAAACCGGCGGCCGTACTCGACGCGGCAACGCTGACGGGCGCGGTCGTCATCGCGCTGGGACACCATGCGATCGGGACCCTGGGGAATGACGAAGCGCTCATCGCCGAGGTACGCGACGCCGGGGAGCGCGCCGGCGAGCGCTGCTGGCCCCTGCCGCTGTGGGACGAGTATCGCGACCTGGTAAAGTCCGACATCGCCGACGTGAAAAACTCGGGGGGACGGTCGGCCGGCACGATCGCGGGCGCCTGGTTCCTGCGCGAGTTCGTGGAGGGATTCCCCTGGGTGCATCTCGACATCGCCGGCACCGCCTATACCGAGGGTGAGGGCGCTCACCAGTTCAAGGGGCCGACGGCGGTGGGCGTGCGGCTCTTCACCGAGTTTCTCCTCAACCGCGCGGGCGCTTGATCCTGGGGAGGGCGGCTGTTCTCGCCCTTGCGCTCTCCGGCGTCGCGGCGAGCGGTGCAGCCGCCCAGGTGGATACGACGCGCCGCGACACCACGGCGGCCCGCGATACGACGATCGGACGCGATACGACGGCGGCGCGTGATACCACCACGCGCGACACGATCCCAGCACTGCTGCCCACGTTCGCCCCGCCCATCGCGCGGGGCCCGCTCCCGAGAGGGGCCCGCTACACTTTCACGGCCGACTCGCTGCTGTTCTCGAACGTCCGCACGCTGAGCGATCTGCTGGGACACATTCCCGGGGTCTACATCGCCCGGGGCGGCTGGTACGGACAAGCGGAGCTCGTGCTGTACGGCGGCCGTGGTCCGGCCGCCCTCGAGGTGTATTGGGATGGGTTCCCCTACCTGCCGCTTGGCCGCGACTCGATCTATCTCGACCCTGCGCGAATCCCTCTGGCGCCGCTCGAGCGCGTGGACGTCATCGTCCTCCCGGCGACACTGCAGGTGTATCTCGTCACGGCGCGGCCACGCTCCACGGCGCCCGGCACCCAGATCGGTATCCTCACCGGCGATCTGAGCATCGCGGACTACCGCGCCGGGTACTCGAAGCGCACCCGATCGGGGTTCGGGGTGTCGCTGCTGGCCGACTGGAGCAGCCTCGACGGCAGCGGCGGCACCGGCAGTACCACCACAAGCTTCGGCACCAGCGATCTCTGGCTCAAGGCGGAGTATGTGCCTCCCGGCGGGCGGCTGGGCGCCTCATTTCAAATCTCGAGCTCCGGTTGGCACCGCAACCCCGCCATCGATGGCCGCGTGGACGGCTGGCCGCAAGATCGCCGCGACCGGCTGCTGCGATTTTTCCTGGCGGCGCGCGAGGACGGCCTCGGCCCGCGGCTCACGGGGACGCTCGCCACGAGCGCGGTGAGTCACGACACCCTGGTGGGGTCACGGAACGCGTCGGGCGCGAGTCTGGAATTGAGTCAGACGTGGCCGCGCGCGAGCGTTACGGCGCTGGCACGCTTCGGCGCCGCGGGGTTGCCTACGCAGCTCGAGGCCCGCGCCGGATGGATGCCGATCGTGCCGCTCACCCTCGCAGCCAGTGCGCGCCACACACACTACGCCGGCGGACGGACAGGCGAGCGCGCGTATCTGACCGCGGGCCTCGCGTTGCCGCTAGGCTTCTCCGCTCGCGCCGAGTTTGCGTGGCAGCGGGACGTGCAGGCGCCGCTCGTGCGCAGCGATCCCGTGCAGCAAGCGACGGATGTCGCCGGGTGGGTGCGCTTCGATCATCCCCGCCTGCTGATAGAAGTCGGTCGCGGCCGCCGCGACCCATTCGTGCCGCTCGGATTTGCCGCCGGGATCCAACCGGTGCGTTCGCTGCACCCGACGCCGCTCACCGAGTTCGTAGCGGCCCACGCGAGTATCCGGCCGGTGCCGGGCCTGGAGCTGTCGGGATGGTACTTCGATGCGCCGGTGGGCGGTGGCGACTTCGAGCCTCCGCAGCATGCGCGCATCTCCGCCACCTTCTACTCGAAGTTCTGGCGCGTCTTCAAGAGCGGCATCTTCGCCTTGCGGGCAGAGGTGGCGGTCGAGTCGTGGAGCCGCTGGGGCTTGGGCGGCATCACCAGCACCGGCGCGCAGTTGCGCATGGGCGGAGCCACGTTCGCCGAGACCAATGTCGAGATGCAGCTCGCCGGCGTGACGATCTTCTGGATCATTCGGAACGTGAACGCGATGCGGTCTAGCTACGTCGAGGGCTTGGGTTACCCCCAAAGTGCGCAACTCTACGGGGCGCGGTGGTTCTTCACGAACTAGCGCACCGGACTACATTTAAGGCCTTGTGCCGCGCAGCATGACGGGCTTCGGCTCGGCCGAGGATCGGGTTTTGGGTGGACGGCTGCGGATCGATATCCGCACCGTCAATCACCGCTATTTCAACCCGCAGCTCAAGCTGCCTGCGGAGCTCGGCGGGATCGAAGCCGAGCTGCGCGAGCGGCTGCGCCAGCTGCTCGAGCGTGGTCACGTGGCCGTGACGGCGCGATGGGTCGAGCATCCGACGCAGGACAGTGGCGTGACCGTGGATTTGGCGCGGGCGCGACAGGTCGTTGCCGCGGCACAACAGCTCAAGAAAAAGCTGAAGCTGAAGGGCACGGTTGATTTGGCGTTCGTCGCGCGGCAACCGGAAGTCATGACCGCGGCGAATGGCGGTGGCGGGGAGGCGGTGGCGTGGGGCGACGTGAAGGCGATCGTCGAGCGCGCCGCGCGTGACGTCGTGACGATGCGGGAGCGGGAAGGCCGCGCGCTGGCGGACGAGCTCGTCGGGCGGCTCGATGCTCTGGAAGCAGGGGGGCGGACGATCGAAGACCGCGTCCCGGCGCGGCTCAAGGCGGAGCATGCACGCCTCAAGCAAGCGGTGGCGGAGCTGACTGGCGGGACTGCGATTGACGAACAGCGGCTGGCACTCGAGATCGCCCTCCTCGCCGACCGCGTCGACATCACCGAGGAGCTGGTGCGGTTCCGTACCCACGTGGCGGCGTGCCGCGAAGCGCTCGTGTCCGACCAGGCGGTCGGCAAGCAGCTCGGGTTCCTGGCGCAGGAGCTGCTGCGCGAGGTCAACACGATGGGCTCCAAGGCGAACGATGCGGGCATTACGCACGCCGTCATCGCGATGAAGGGTGAGCTGGAGAAGCTCCGGGAGCAGCTGGAGAATCTGGAGTGACGCCGCTCATCGTCGTCCTCGCCGCCCCGTCAGGAGGCGGCAAGACGACGATCGCCAGAAGCCTGCTGGCGCGGCGCCGGGACGTGGGATTCTCGGTCTCAGCGACCACGCGGCCGCCTAGGGCCGGGGAGCGGGACGGCGAAGCCTACTTTTTCCTGTCCCGCGCGGAGTTCCAGCGGCGGCAGGCTGCGGGTGAGTTTCTGGAATCGGCCGAGTATGCGGGCGAGCTGTATGGGACGCTGAAGGCGGAAGTGGAGCGCTTGCTCAAGGCAGGACGGCACGTGCTCCTCGACATCGAAGTCCAGGGCGCCCGCCAGGTGCGGGAACGGTACCCCCCGCCTGCTTCCGTAGCGATATTCATTCTGCCGCCGAATGGTCGTGAGCTGGTACGGCGCCTGCGTACCCGACGCACCGAATCGGCGGCGACGATCGCCCGTCGCCTGGACACGGCGGTATCGGAGCTGCGGCAGGTGCCCGCGTTCGACCACGTCGTCGTCAACGATGGGCTCGACGACGCGGTGGCGCAGGTGAGTGGCATCATCGACGCGCCGTTTCCCGCGGCAGGTGCGGGAGCGGCGACGAAACGCATCGACACTTTGATCCGGGAGCTGACGGCTGAAGCCGCCCAGCTGAGGACCAGCGAGGAGAAACAATGAGGATTGTGACCCCGGCTGAAGTCGCCGGCCAGACGCAGAACAAATACCTGGGCGTGCTCGTGGCCGCCAAGTTCGCGCGCTACGTGAACGATTTCCCGCGCGATCGGTCCGTGGACTGGGAGCAGAAGCTCACCACCCGCGCCTTCGAGGAATTGGTCCAAGGCCACCTCAAGTACCGGCTGGTCCGGCGGCGGCGCCAGGAGACCTGATGCCGTTCTCCGGCCGTCACGTCGTCCTCGGCGTGTCGGGCGGGATCGCCTGCTACAAGAGCTGCACCCTGGCGCGCCGGCTCGGCGAAGCGGGCGCTACGGTGGACGTGGTGCTCACCGCATCCGCGGCCGAGTTCGTGCGGCCCCTCACCTTCGAAGCGCTCACCGGGCGCCCGGTTCTCACCTCCCTATGGGAGCGCGGCCGGGCGCTCGCGCATATCGGTCTTGCCCACGAGCCCGACCTTGTCATCCTCGCGCCCGCGACCGCCCACCTGCTGGCACGCGCCGCGATGGGGATGGCCGACGACCTGCTCACGGCGCTGCTCCTCGCCCGGACGGGTCCGGTGCTCGCGGCGCCGGCAATGAACGACGCGATGTACGCGCACCCCGCGACGGTCGCGAATCTGAAGAAGCTCACGCAACGCGGTTGGCATTTTGTCGGGCCCGAGGTCGGAGCGCTCGCCGAAGGGCCGAGCGAGCGGCCGGGCCGGATGAGCGAACCCGAAACGATCATGGCCGCCGCCGCCACGCTGGTCGGAGCGGACCAGGGAACGGGAGGCGCCGGCGGCGCGGGCGGCGCGGGCGGCGCGGGGGGCGCGGGGGGCGCGGGGGGCGGAAGCAAGTGGGCGGGGAAGCGGGTCGTCGTCACGGCGGGGCCGACGCGTGAGCATCTCGATCCGGTGCGCGTGTTGACCAACCCGTCGAGCGGCCGGATGGGCTATGCGCTCGCGGAAGCCGCGTCCGCGCGGGGCGCCGACGTGGTGCTCGTCAGCGGACCCACCGAGCTCCCGCCGCCGGGCGGCGTGGAGACGCAGCGCGTCGAGACGACCGCGGAGATGCAAAAAGCGGTGCAATCCGCGATGAAGGACGCCGCCGCGCTGTTCATGGCCGCGGCGCCCGCTGACTACAAGCCCAAATCAACGGGCAAGGTGAAACGGCCGCGTGCCGCCGGCGCGCTGACGCTCGAGCTGGAGGTGACACCGGACATCCTGCGGTCGCTCAAACGACCACGCGGCTGTGTGGTGGTCGGCTTCGCGCTCGAGACGGGCAATGGCCTGGCGCGGGCACGAGGAAAACTGCAAGATAAGGCCCTTGATTTCGTGGTCTTGAACGACGCGCTCGAGCCCGGCGCGGGATTCGAGGTCCCGACGAATCGTGTGACGGTGTTGGGCAAAGGGGGCCGGCGCGTGGATCTGCCGCTCCTGCCGAAACGCGACGTGGCCGAACGAATCCTCGACGTGGTGGAAGAGGCTCTGTGACCGATGGGCGGGGGCAGGCGCTGGCGCGGGAATACCTGAAACAGCAGCGGCTGCTCGGCGGCGACGCGGTGATTCTCCCCGAGAAGCCGGGAAGCGAAATGCGGGATGCGGGAAGCGTGATCCCCGCGGCCGCACACACGCCTCCCGCATCGCGCATCCCGCATCCCGATGCTCCCCCGGCCGGCATCTCCTTCGACCCGCCCTCCGGCGATCTCTTCGCTACCGATCCGATCCAACAGGCGCGCACACTCGCCGACGTGGCAACGCTCGTCGCCGCCTGCACCAGGTGCCGCCTGTGCGAGGGCCGGACCAAGACCGTGCCCGGCGAAGGACCCGCCACCGCACGCCTCGTCGTAGTGGGGGAGGGACCGGGCCGGACCGAAGACGAGACGGGCCGCCCGTTCGTCGGCAAGGCGGGCGAGCTGCTCACCAAGATCCTCGCCGCGATCGACCTGCCGCGCGAACAGGTGTTCATCTGCAACGTGGTCAAGTGCCGGCCGCCGGAGAACCGCCTGCCGCAGTATGATGAGATCGCCGCGTGCGTGCCGTACCTGTACCGCCAGATCGAGCTGCTCAAGCCGACCGTGATCCTGGCGATGGGCGGCACGGCGTCGCAGACGCTGCTCAACACCAAACAGTCCCTGGGCGCGCTGCGGAATCAGATCCACCGGTTCCGCGGCACCCCCGTGATCGTCACGTATCACCCGGCGGCCCTGCTGCGTAACCCTAACTGGAAGCGACCAACCTGGGATGACGTCCGTATCGCCGCTCGCCTCCTCGACGGCTGAGCGAGGGGGAGGGGGAGGGGGAGGGGGAGAGTTCGCCGGCCGCCAGACTCCGTGGAGCAACGAAGCGGAGCAGGCGGTCCTCGGCGCGATGTTGCTCGACCAGGACGCGGCCCTCAAAGCGGCCGAGGTCCTGGACGACGTGATGTTCTACCGCGAGGGACATCGGCTGCTGTTTCGCGCCATGATGTCCCTCACCGAGCGCGGCGACGTCATCGACCCGGTGACACTCCGCGACGAGCTGGCGCGCCGCGGCGACCTGGACCGCGCCGGCGGGATGGAGTACGTCGCGGGGCTGATCGACGTCGTCCCTACGGCGGCGAACGTTGACTATCACGCCAAGATCGTGCGTGACAAGGCGGTGCTGCGGCGTCTCGTCGAAGCGGCCACCGGCATCATCCAGGATGTTTACGAGACACGCGGTCACGCGGGCGAGGTGCTCGACGTCGCCGAACACAGAATATTCGAGGTCGCGCAGTTCCGGCGCGCGCAGGACTTCATCCGGCTGAAGGAGCTGATTTGGCCGACCATGGAGCGGATTGAGCAGCTCCAGGGAAGGGCGAGTGCGCTCACGGGAGTGCCGACCGGCTTCAATGACCTGGACGAGTATACGGCGGGCCTCCAACGCGGTGACCTGGTGATCCTGGCGGCGCGGCCATCGATGGGGAAGACGGCGTTGGCCCTGAACATCGTGCAACACGCGTCCATCATGCATGCGAAGAAGGTCGCGCTATTCTCGCTCGAGATGTCGAAGGATCAACTCGTCCAACGCCTGCTCTGCTCGGAAGGCTTCGTGGATGCGCAGAAGCTGCGACGTGGCAAACTCCAGGACGAGGACTATCCAAAACTCGCGCGCGCTGCGGGCCTGCTCAGCGCCGCCCACATATGGATCGATGACAGCGCGGGGTTGACGCCGCTCGCCGTGCGATCCAAGGCCCGGCGCCTCAAGGCCGAGCACGATATCGATTTGGTGGTCGTCGACTATCTGCAGCTGATGACTGGACCCGAAGACCTGGATAATCGGCAACAGGAGATCTCGTATATCTCGCGGTCGCTGAAGGCTCTGGCCAAAGAGCTCGACCTTCCGGTGCTCGCTCTGTCGCAGCTATCTCGGGCCCCCGAGCAGCGGGGCGGTGAACATCGCCGGCCGCAACTGTCGGATCTCCGCGAATCGGGGGCGATCGAGCAGGATGCCGACGTCGTGCTCTTCATCTATCGCGAAGAGATGTATGTCACTCCCACCCCCGAAGGGAAGAAGCTCGATAAGGACGGCAACGATATCGAGCGGAAAGCCGAACTGATCGTCGGGAAGCAGCGGAACGGGCCGACGGGTACCATCTCGCTGATCTTCGAAAAGCGGTTCACCAGATTCGACAACGCCACCAGGCGCGAGATGCCCCCAGAGCTCGCCAGTGTCTAAAGGCCGTTCCGTGTTCCGCTGCACCGAGTGCGGCGCGGAGCAGCCGAAATGGGGCGGCCGGTGCGACAGCTGCGGGGCGTGGAATTCGCTGAGCGAAGAGCCGGGCGGGCGGTCAGGCGGGAAGCCGGCGAGAGGCACCGTGACCAGCCAAGCGCCTATCCGCCTCACCGACGTGAAGAGTGGTGGGGTTGCGCGCTGGCAAACCGGACTCAACGAGTTCGATTTCGTGCTCGGCGGTGGCATCGTCCCCGGATCCGTCACGCTCGTGGGCGGCGAACCGGGGATCGGTAAGTCCACCCTGCTGATGCAATGCGCGGCGCGCCTCGAAGCCCAGGGCGTGGCGACGCTCTACGTTTCGGGCGAGGAATCGCCGGATCAACTCCGGCTGCGCGCCGACCGGCTGCCGGAAGACGCGGGCGGCATCCACGTGCTCGGCGAGACGCGCCTCGAGGCGATCCTGCATCACGCGGCCGCGCTCCAATCCCGCGTCATCCTGCTCGACTCGATTCAAACGACCTACACCGATGAGCTCGAGGGCGCGCCCGGCAATGTGGGCCAAGTGCGCGAATGCGCCGCCCGGCTGATGCGCTTCGCCAAAGAAGCGGGTCCCGCCGTGCTGCTCGTGGGACACGTGACGAAGGGTGGAGGCATCGCGGGTCCGAAGACGCTCGAGCACATCGTGGACACGGTGTTGTATTTCGAGGGAGAAAGCACCCTCGATCACCGGATCTTGCGCGCCGTAAAGAACCGCTTCGGCTCCGTGGACGAGATCGGCGTGTTCCGGATGACCGGCGCCGGACTCGAACCCGTCGAGAATCCCGCCGCCGCTTTCCTCGCGGGGCGCAGCACCGGTGTCTCGGGGTCGGCCGTGACGGCGTTGATGGAAGGCACCCGCCCGATGCTCGTCGAAATCCAGGCGCTGGCCTCGAAGGCCGGGTTCGGCACGCCGCAGCGCGTTGCGACGGGGCTCGACCATCGCCGCCTCGCCGTCCTGCTGGCCGTGCTCGAGCGCCGCGGTGGGCTGCCGTTCGGAAACCTCGACGTGTTCGTCAACGTCACGGGCGGCGTCCGACTGGTCGAACCGTCGACGGATCTCGCCGTCCTGGCCGCGCTCGTCTCGACGGTGCATGACCGGCCCGTGCCGGCCGATGCCCTATTTCTCGGCGAAGTGGGACTGGGCGGCGAGATCCGCCCGGTGGCCGGCGTAGAGCGGCGGCTGGCCGAGGCAGCGCGCCAGGGATTCCGGCGCGTGTTTCTGTCGGCGCGCTCGCGCGGCGCGGCCGGCGACCTCGAGGTGATCGGCTTGGAGGGCATTGGTGAGCTCACCCGCCGGCTCGCCGCCTGACATCGGCGTCGTCGTGGTGGCGGCGGGAGCGGGCGTACGGGCCGGTCCCGGAGAGCCGAAGCAGTTCCGCCCGATCCTCGGAGTCCCGATGCTGCTGCGCGCGTTGCGCCCGTTTGCCGCGCACCCTGAGGTGCGGCAGGTGGTCGTGGTGCTTCCACCCGGGTATGCCGAGCGGCCGCCCGAATGGTTGGGCAGGGTGCGCGGCGAGCGGCTCGCCGTTGTGGCGGGCGGCGCGCAACGCGTCGATTCGGTGCGGGCGGGGCTGGCGGCGCTGCCGCGCGACACAGTGGTAGTGCTGGTCCACGATGCCGCACGGCCGTTCGTGAGCCGGGGCACCATCGACGCTGTCATCGCGCGCGCCCGGGCGGGTGTGGGCGCCGTGGCCGCCGTGCCGGTCTCCGACACGCTCAAGGAAGTGGGGCAGGGCAGCCACCGGCCCACGCCGCGCGTGGCGCGCACCGTAGACCGCGAGCGGATCTGGCGCGCCCAGACGCCACAGGGATTCCCGCGCCAAATGCTCGATGATGCGTATGCCCAGCTGGTTCCCTCTTCCCAGAACGGCATCCCCAGCGACGACGCCGAGGTATGCGAGCGGGCCGGCTTTCCCGTGGAGCTGGTCCCGGATTCACCGTACAACTTCAAGATCACCACGGCCGACGACTTCCGGATCGCCGAGGCGCTCGCCCGTGAGCTGCGGTGAATCCCGTTCCGTTTCAAACGGCGCCCGAGGTGGCAGGCGCGATCCCGCGCGTGCTCGCCCATCTCAACGCCGGCGGCCTGATCGCCTATCCGACGGAGACGGTGTACGGCCTGGGCTCGCGCGTGGTACATGCGGACGTCTCGGCGCTCGCGGCCCTAAAGGGCCGCTCGGCGAGCAAGCCGTTTCTGCTACTGATCAGCGATCGCGCCATGGCTGAAGCGCACGGACTCGCGTTCAACGCGTCTGCCGACGCACTCGCCAAGGCGTTCTGGCCGGGCCCGCTGACCCTGGTCCTCCCCGGAGGTTCGGGACGCCTCCCCGATTTGCTGCGCGGTCCCGAAGGCGGCATCGCCGTGCGGTGGACGTCGCATCAGGCGATCGCGCGGCTCGTCGCGGCGTTAGGAGCCCCGCTGACCTCGACGTCGGCGAACTTGCCCGGCAGGCCGCCCGGACCCGGCGCCGCGGCGATCGGCCGCGACTTCGCCGCCGCGGTGGCCGCCGGCCAGCTGCTGGTGCTCGATGGGGGCGTGCTGGGGAACCGGCCACCATCCACGGTGGTTGACTGCACACAACCGGCGGCGCAGATCGTGCGCGAGGGCACCCTGAGCGTCAACGAGCTGCGCCGCGCGGTGGGGCGCCTCGCACCGTGATTCAAAACGTTCTGTTCGTGTGCACCGGTAATATCTGCCGCAGCCCGCTCGCGGCGGCGCTGCTGGTGCGCGCCTCGAAAGAGCGGGGGGTGGAGGTCACCGTCACGTCCGCTGGCACCGGTGCGTGGGACGGGGCGCCCGCGTCGGAGGGCGCCTATCTCGTTGGCCTCGAGCGTGGCCTCGATCTTTCCGGGCATCGCGCCCGCCTCCTCAGCCGTGACCTCGTCGAGGAAGCCGACCTGATCCTCACCATGGCCCGCCACCACCGCGCCCGCGTGGACGAGCTCGGCGGCGAAGGACGAGTGTTTGTGCTCGGCGAGTATGCCGGACGCGAGGGGGACGACGTCGAGGTGAGCGATCCATTCGGTGGCGATCTGGGCGTCTACCGCGACACGTGTGTGGAGCTCGAGGCCCTCACCGCGGCCGTCGCCGAGCGGTTGGCCGCCGAGAAACGGCGTGGAGATCAGCGCTAGCACCCGCCTGCTCGTGGTCATCGGCGATCCGGTGGCCCATTCTCTTTCTCCCGTGATGCACAACGCCGCGTGCCGCGCGCTGGGACTCGACGCCGTGTACATGGCGCTGCGCGTGCCACCCCCGGCGCTCGCGACGGTGCTCGCGGCGCAAGCGGCGACGGGCGGTGCGGGTAACGTCACCGTGCCGCACAAAGAAGCAGTCGAAGGATCCCTGGCGCGGAAAACGGATATCTGCGCCCGCCTGGGCGCGTGTAATACCTTCTGGACCGAAGACGGCACACTCAGCGGCGACAATACCGACGTGTGCGGAGTGCGCGCGACGCTGGAGCAGCTCGGCGTGCAGGATGGCCGCTGGCTTGTGATCGGCACCGGCGGGTCGGCCCGCGCGGTAGCCGCCGTGGCGGCCGACGCCGGCGCGACCTTGTGGGTACGCTCCCGCAACGCCGAGCGCGCCACCCAGTTCGCTCAATGGGCGACCGGGCTGGGGGGGGGCGTACGCGCTGCCGTCGCCGGCGGCTCCGTGGAGGTGGATGTGGCGATCAACGCGACCCCGCTTGGCCTTGCCGGGAACGACCCGCTACCCATCGACCCCAAGGACATGCCGGGTGTCCGGGTCGCGCTCGATTTGGTGTACGCGCCGGGCCAAACGCGCTGGGTGAACGCCCTGCGCCAGCAAGGCGTCAACGCGCAGGACGGGCGGGAGATGCTCGTGCACCAAGGCGCGGCATCCTTCACCCGTTTCTTTCCCGGGACCGCGGCGCCGATTGACGTCATGCGCGCGGCGGTCGATCGCGCCTTGCGTGTCTAGCGCGTCCGCTCTCGAGCAACTCCTCCTCCCGGCAGAGTGCCTCCTCTGTCACGGCCTGCTGAGCGCACGTGACGCCGCCCGGATTGTCTGTCCCGTTTGCCGACACCGCTGGCGCTCCGTGCGGCCGCCGTGGTGTGCACGCTGCGGACAACCCGAACCCCATTTCGGCCCCTGCCGGTTGTGCGCCGGTTGGCCCGCCGCGCTCACCGCAGTGCGATCCGCAGTGTGGCTGGTCGACGGAGCGCGGGAGGCGGTGCTCGCCCTGAAATACCGCGCGCTCCCCCGAATCGCCGACGACTTGGCGGAGGCGATGGCCCGTGAGGGGCTCCCCGCCGACGGACCGTCGGTGCTCGTCCCCATTCCGCTCGCCCCGAAGCGGTTGCGTGAGCGGGGCTACAACCAAAGCGAGGCGCTGGCTGCGGCGCTGGCACGGCGCTGGCATCTGCCCGTCGCGCGCGACCTGCTGGCGCGCGTGCGCGAGACGCCGACGCAAACGACGTTGACACCGGAGACGCGGCTGGCGAACGTGGCGGGGGCGTTTGCAATGCGGAATGCCAAATGCGGAATGCGGAATGACGAGGGGAGTGTCAATTCCGCATTCCCCATTCCGCATTCCACATTGATTCTCGTGGACGACGTCTTCACCACCGGCGCGACGTTGGCTGAAGCGGCGCGGGCGCTGGAGCAGGCAGGCGCGCGGCGCGTGTGTGGCATCACCTTCGCCCGCGCAGCTATTCCGGACTTCACTTAGGGAAGGGGAGCGCAGTCATGGCGGTTCGGGTCGGAATCAACGGGTTCGGCCGCATCGGGCGGAACGTGCTGCGCGCGGCGACGCTCACCAAGCAGGCGGAAATCGAGTTCGTCGGAGTGAATGACATCACCGACACCAAGACGCTCGCCCACCTGCTCAAGTACGACTCAGTGCACGGGCGCTTTCCAGGCACGGTGGAGGCCAAGGGCGACGTGCTCATCGTAAATAGCCGGCAAATTAAGGTGACCGCCATCAAAGAGCCGGAGCAGCTCCCCTGGAAGGACCTCGGCGTGGAGCTGGTGCTCGAGAGCACCGGTCGCTTCACCGACCGGGAGGCGGCCGCCAAGCACCTCACGGCGGGCGCCAAGAAGGTCGTGATCTCGGCCCCCGCCAAGGGCGAAGACATCACCATCGTGATGGGCGTGAACCACGAGAAATACGACCCCGCCAAGCATCACGTCCTCTCGAACGCATCATGTACCACGAACTGCCTCGTCCCGGTCGTCAAAGTGGTCATGGACAACTTTGGCTTCAAGCACGGTTTTATGACGACCGTCCACAGCTACACCAACGACCAGCAGATCCTCGATCTGCCGCACAAGGATTTGCGGCGCGCGCGGGCAGCAGCGCTGAGCATCATTCCCACCACGACCGGCGCCGCCAAGGCGACCGGCCTCGTGCTGCCGGAGGTGAAAGGCAAGATCGACGGCATCTCGCTGCGCGTCCCAACGCCCGATGTTTCTGTCGTAGATCTGACGGCAGAGGTCGAGCGACCGACGACGATCGAGGCCGTGAACACCGCCTTCAAACAAGCAGCCGCTGGCGCGCTCAAAGGCATACTCGACGTAAGCGACGAGCCGCTCGTGTCCGTGGACTACATCGGCAGCCTCTATTCGAGCGTAGTGGATGCAATGTCCACGGCGGTGATCGATGGGACGCTCGTCCACGTGTCGTCGTGGTACGACAATGAGATGGGGTATTCGGCGCGCTGCGTGGACCTGCTCGCCTACATCGGGCGCCGGCGTTGACCAAGCGCACCCTGCGCGACCTGCCGCCACAGGCCCTGGACGGCAAGCGCGCGCTGGTGCGCGTCGATTTCAACGTTCCCCTGAGGGATGGGCGGGTGGCGGACGCTACGCGGCTGCGTGCCGCCCTGCCGACTATCGCGTACTTGCGGGAGAAAGGCGCCCGGGTCGTTCTCCTCTCGCATCTCGGACGGCCCAAGGGCGGTCCTGACCCGCAGTACTCACTCCGTCAGATCGTGCGCGACCTCGAAGATCTGCTCGGCGCCCCGGTCGAGTTCATCGCCGATCCCGCCGCGGGCGCTCCTGTCACGCGGCGTCTGCCGCGTGGCGGCGTCGCGCTGGTCGAGAACACGCGCTTCTGGCCGGGTGAGGAGACGAACGATCCCGAGCTCGCTCGCGTCTTCGCGGGCCTCGGTGATTTCTACGTGAACGACGCGTTCGGGTCGGCCCATCGCGCGCACGCGTCCACCGAGGCCGTGGCCCATTTGCTGAAGCCCGCCGTCGCCGGATTCCTGATGGAGCGGGAGCTCCAGTACCTGGGGGAGCTGCTCCGTGACCCCAAGCGGCCGTTCGTCGCCGTGCTGGGAGGCGCGAAGATCTCCGGAAAGATCGAGGTCATCCGGGCGCTGCTTCCCAAGGTCGACGAGCTGCTGATCGGGGGCGCCATGGCGGGCACGTTCTTCGCGGCGATGGGGTTGGAGGTAGGGTCGTCGTTCGTCGAGCGCGATCGCATCCCGCTGGCCAAGGAGCTGCTCCAGAACTGCGGCAAGAAAGTGATCCTGCCACGCGGCGGGGTCATCGCGCCGTCGCTCGAGCGCGCGGCGGAGCATCGCGCCGTCGCGGCGGACGCGATCCCGAACGGTTGGGCGGTCTACGATATCGACCCGGCGACGCAGCACGACTTTCGCGCCCGGTTGCTCCGCGCCAAGACGATCTTCTGGAACGGCCCGATGGGCGTGTTCGAAACGCCGCCCTTCGACGCGGGCACGCGCGCCATCGCCGCGGCGCTGGTGGACGCCGGCGCTAAAGGTGCGGTCACGGTCGTGGGCGGCGGGGACTCGGTGGCCGCGGTCGCAGGCCTCGAAGACAAGCTCACGCACATCTCGACGGGCGGCGGCGCGTCGCTCGAGCTCCTGGAGGGAAAAGTGTTGCCTGGTGTGGCGGCATTGGAGGACGCGTGAGGTATCTCGTCTTCGCCGCCAATTGGAAGATGAATATCGGACCGCTCGAAGCCCGTGAGTATCTCAGGAGGTTTTTGTCGGCCGGCGAGCTTCCCGAAGGGCGGGAGGTCTGGTTCTTTCCTCCCGCCGTTTCACTCGAAGCCGTCGCGCAAAGCATCGCCGGGCGTCCGAACCTGCTGGTCGGGGCGCAGGACATCCATTGGGAGCCGAAGGGAGCGTTTACCGGCGCGATCTCCGGACCGCTTGCGTCGCAGGCCGGTGCGCGCGCCACGCTGATCGGCCACTCCGAGCGGCGCCACGTGTTCGGTGAAACGGACGAGCAGACCGGCAAGAAGCTCGCTGCCGCCCTCGCGGCAGATCTGCACCCGGTGCTGTGCGTCGGGGAGACGCTGACGCAGCGGGAGGCAGATCAAACGCTCGCCGTCGTAACCCGGCAGCTCGAGGCTGCGCTGGCGGGGCGCGCAGGGGAAGGCCGGCTCACAATCGCGTACGAGCCGGTCTGGGCGATCGGGACGGGCCGCAACGCCACGCCGAAGGATGCGGCCGACGTGCACCGGGTCATTCGCGCCTGGCTCAAGGAGCGCACCGCGGCCGTCGTCCGGATTCTGTACGGGGGCAGCGTCAACCTGAAGAACGCCGCAGAGCTGCTCGCCCAACCCGAGATCGACGGACTGCTCGTCGGCGGCGCGTCGCTCGATCCGCAAACATGGGCCGATCTTGTGCGGACCGCCGCAGCCTAGGTATCTTGCCCCGCGCATGTACACGGTCCTCGTCAGCATCCTCATCCTCGACGCGCTGATCCTCGCGGCGGCGGTGCTGCTCCAGGCGGGGCAGGGCGGCGGCCTCGCGTCGCTGGGCGGCGGTGCCGGCACCGAAACGATCATGGGCGGCCGTCAAGCGACCACGCTGCTCACCAAGCTCACGTGGTGGACCGCAGGGATCTTCCTCTCCCTCGCCTTGATCCTGACGTTCTTGTCGCAGCAGGGCACACAGGTTCGCTCGGTGCTCGAGGGCCAGGGGCAGGCCCCCACGCCGGTGCAGCCCACACCGCTGCCGCTCGAGACCCAGCCGACGGCGCCCGCCCGGCCCCCAGCGCCCCCCGCACCTCCAGCTCCCAATCGCCGGCCCTAAGTCCTCGCCCGCCTACGTCCTCCTCGAGGACGGAGCCTGGTTCGCCGGAACCGCGCCTCTCGCCTTCGACCCTGCGTATGCGGAAGTCGTTTTCACCACGAATCTGAGCGGCTATCAGGAGGTCTTCACGGATCCCTCCTACCTGGGTCAGATCGTCGTGATGACGGCTCCGATGATCGGCAACTACGGGATCAATCCGGAGGACGTCGAATCCGATCGCCCCCGCGTCGCGGGCGTCGTCGTACGCGAGCTATCGGCGCGCGCGTCGAATTGGCGCTCGACCGGCGATCTGATCGACTGGCTCGCGGGCGCGCAGGTGCCGCTGGTCTCCGAGGTGGACACGCGCCAACTCACCCGCCACATCCGTTCGCGAGGAGCGATGCGCGGCGTGGTGGCCCTCGGCGAGGCGCCGAGCGCCGAGGTCACGGCTGCGCTCGCGGCATCGCCCGCGATGGATGGACTCGACCTCGCGAGCGTGGCGACGATTCCGCGCGCGTACACCGAAGGACCGGCCGACGCCCAACATCACGTCGTCGCGTTCGACTTCGGGATGAAGCGGAACATCCTCCGGCTCTTCGCGCAGCACGGGTGTCGGGTGACCGTCGTACCGGCGGCGACGGCTGCCGGTGCGGTGCGCCAGCTCAAACCCGACGGCGTATTCCTGTCGAATGGGCCCGGCGATCCGGCCGCCGTGGACTACGCCATCACGACGATTCGCGATCTGGCCGATGGGACGCTCCCGATCTTTGGGATCTGTCTCGGGCACCAATTGCTCGGCCTAGCGTTGGGCGGCGAGACGGTGAAACTCCCATACGGTCATCGCGGCGGGAACCACCCAGTTCGCGATCTCAATACAGGGCAAGTACTTATCACATCGCAAAACCACGGTTTCGCAGTGCGCGGCGATACGGGGGGAGTGCCGGGTGCGAAGTCGCTTGAGGTCACCCACCTTAACCTCAACGACGGAACCGTCGAAGGGGTGAAGCACCGCGAGTACCCCATTTTTGCCGTCCAGTATCACCCGGAGGCCTCACCCGGTCCGCATGACGCCCAGGGACACTTCCGCGAATTCCTACAAGCTCTTGACACTAAATAAGTAAGCCCGTATGATAGCCCCCGACTTTTGCAACCCGGCAGACGTTTGGGGGGCCAATGACGAAGGCCGATCTGGTCGAAAAGGTCACCGCGCAAATCGCTCGTACCGCCGGTCCCCTCATTTCCAAAAAGGACTGCGCTCGAGTCGTCGATTCTTTCCTCGACGCCGTCAAGGCTGCGCTCGCGGAGCAGCATAACATTGAGATACGCGGATTTGGGACGTTCAAGATCCGCCAGCGGAAAACCAGAATGGCGCGCAACCCGCGCACCGGCGACCCCGTGGAAGTTGCGGCGCGTCCGGTTCCTGTCTTCAAGCCCAGCAAGGAGTTGCGCGCGATGGTCGCCGACGCAAGCGAGCGCGTCTCTTCGTAAGCTGCTGCGCAACCGAGACTTGGGCTGACGGCCCCGGCACCGCTGCCGGGGCCGTTGTATTTGTGGGTATAATCCCCGACTGGCGGACCCACGCGCCAACTTCTTGCCTGGAGTAACGATGCGCTCGCTGTTGCCGGCACTTCTAGTCACCTACGCCATGCCCCTGGCGGCGCAGACGGTGCGCTACGAAGTCGCCCTCACCTCACCCGCGGCGAAGACCTTCCACGTGTCGGCCGAGTTTCCGGCCGCCGGAAAGGAAACGCTGTTCGTTTCGCTCCCCGCGTGGAGTCCGGGCTCGTACGAAATTCAGAACTACGCCCGCTACGTGCATGGGTTCGGCGCCAAGAACGCCGCCGGTCAGCCGCTGCGCTGGGACCGCGGTGACAAGGATACGTGGCGCGTCGTGACAGGCCGCAGCGATCGCGTCACCGTCGAGTTCGATTTCATCGCCGATACGATCGATCTCTCGATCGCGCGCATCACCCCCGACTTCGGCCAATTCCTCGGCACCAATCTCTTCTTGTTCGAGGAAGGGCAGCTCGGGCGTCCCGCTGAGGTGCGCTTCCGCGTGCCCGCGGGGTGGCAGGTGACCACCGCACTGCGCGGCCCGGCGAATGGCGTCTACCGCGCCGGTGATTATCACGAGCTGGCGGACGCCATGACGTTCGTCGGACGCTACAGTCTCGACTCGTTGCAGGTGGATGGAAAGTGGATCCGCATCGCCGTGTGGCCTGCCGCCGATTACACGCCCGCCGTCGCGCACAATCTGCGGGGCGGTGTGGAGAAGATGGCGCCTGTCCAGAACCGGCTCATGGGCGGCGCGCCCTACGACGTGTACACGGTGTTCTTCAACGTCATCCATGAGCCCGTCAACTTCGGCGGCGGCCTCGAGCACAGTTTCTCGCAGTACGACATCATGCCTGCGCCGGCCTTCGCCGACGCCGCCGGTAACCTCGGCGACTTCATGTATCCGCTGCTGTCGCACGAGTTCTTCCACTTGTGGAACGTGAAGCGCATCCGTCCCGCCGAGATGTGGCCCTACGACTATCGCGCCGAGCAGTACACGCCGCTGTTGTGGTGGTCGGAGGGCGTGACAGACTACTATGCCGACCTCACGAATCTGCGGTCGGGGTTGTGGTCCGCGGACCAATTCCTGCGGAACGCCATCAGCGACATCCAGCAGGTAGAATCGGCGCCCGAGCCCTGGAGCCCGGAAGACGGCAGCGTGGCGACGTGGATCCACGAGGTCTACGTGAACAGCTCGCAGCTGTACTATCCCAAGGGAGCGCTGCTCGGCATGCTGATGGACATCTCCATCCGCGACGCGACCGACAATGCACACAGCCTCGACGATGTGATGCGCGCACTGTATACGCGCTACTACCGCCAGAACAAAGGGTTCTTGACGGCGGATCTCCTGAGCGAGCTGCGCGCCGCCGGCATGCCCGACATGGAGGCGTTTTACCGCCGCTACATCGATGGCCGGGATTCGCTGCCGTATGAAACGGTCTTCGCGAAGGCCGGCATCGTGGTCACCCGGGCAGCGGCAACCGTGCCGTTCCTGGGTGTCTCGACCGGCAATGCCACGGGCGGCGCGCTCGAGGTGCAGGCGGTGACGCCCGGGAGCGCCGCTGAGGCGGCGGGTGTGCAGCCGGGAGATGTGTTGACGAGTCTCGGCGACGTCCCAGTGGCGGCCGACCAGGATTGGGCGTCGGCGTTCCGGACGCGTTATCGCGGCCGCGCCGGCCAGCCGCTCGTCATCGTGGTGCAGCGCGGCGGTCGCGCGGTCACGCTCAACACCGTGGTCCGGGAGCGGACCAGCACGCGCTACACGCTCGAGCGCGCGCCCAATCCGACGGCCAAACAGGCCAAGATCTGGCAGGGCTTCGCGACCGGGGGGGGGGGAGGACAATAATCGCGTGATGGCGAACGTGACGGTCCGCTTCTTCGCGCGGTACGCCGAGCTTGCCGGCTGTGAGTCGGCGGCGGTGGCCGTGCCGGCCTCCGCGACGGTCGAAGACGTGCTGCGACGCGTTCGCGAAGCCGTGCCCGGCGCGCAGGCGCTTCCCGCGCGGCCGCTCACCGCCCTCAACCTGCGGCAGGTGAAGTTGGATGCGCGCGTGCAGGATGGGGACGAATTGGCACTGTTACCGCCTCTGTCGGGAGGTTAGGACGAGTGACGTATCTGACCGGCAAACCGATCGCGGTCGACGACATTCTGGCAGAAGTCCAAGGCCCGGAGCGCGGAGGGACGTGCGTCTTTCTGGGGACGGTCCGCAACGGACCCGATGACGGCGGCGTGACGGGGATCGAATACTCCGCCTACGACGCGATGGCGCAGGCGGAGATCGCGCGGATGCTGGCAGAGGCTCGGGAGCGGTGGCCCGAGGCGCGCGTCGCGCTGCGACACCGCCTGGGGATGGTCCCCGTGGGCGAGGCCAGCATCGGCATTGCGGCCGCGGCGCCCCATCGCGACGAGGCTTTCGCGGCGTGCCGGTACGTGATCGAAGAGGTCAAGAAGCGCCTTCCCGTCTGGAAGAAGGAAGTCCGCATGGACGGCACGACCACCTGGGTGGACCCGTCGGGCAAGCCGGTGGCGGGAGGGCTCCGTGATCGCTGACGTCTTCGGGCGCCCGCTCGGCAGTCTTCGGGTCTCGGTAACGGACCGCTGCAACCTCCGCTGCCGGTATTGCATGCCGGAGCAGGACTACGTCTGGCTCCCCAAGCAGTCGATTCTCACCTTCGAGGAAATCGCTCGCCTGGTCCGCGTCTTCACGTCCCCCCCCCTCGGCGTGGCGAAAGTGCGGCTGACCGGCGGCGAGCCGCTGTTACGGCACGACCTGCCGACGCTCACGGCGATGCTGGCGGGAATCCCCGGAGTGCGCGACCTCGCCCTGACGACGAACGGCTTGCTCCTCGCCCGGCAGGCGACGTCACTGCGACGGGCCGGCCTGGGGCGGGTGACGGTGAGCCTCGATACGCTGCGACCCGACCGGATGCGGGAGTTGGCGCGTACCGACCGGCATGCCGACGTGATCGCCGGCATTGGTGCCGCGCGGGCCGCGGGATTCGAGCGCTTGAAGCTCAATACCGTCGTGATGCGCGGCGTGAACGATGACGAGCTCGCAGACCTCGTCGAGTTCGCCCGCAGCCACGCTGCGGAGGTGCGGTTCATCGAGTACATGGACGTGGGCGGCGCGACGGCGTGGTCGCCCGGCCAGGTATTCTCGCAGCGCGAGATGCTCGAGGCACTGTCGCGGCGCTATGGTCCGATCGCGCCGGTCACCGACGGACGCGATCCCACGGCCCCCGCGGAGCGCTTTCAGCTTTCCGACGGCACGACCTTCGGCATCGTCGCTTCCACGACGGCGCCGTTCTGCCGCTCCTGCGACCGCAGCCGCCTGACGGCTGACGGCACTTGGTTCCTCTGTCTCTATGCAGAGCAGGGGATTGACCTGCGCGAGCCGCTCCGGGCCGGAGCGAGCGACGCGGAGCTGGCGGACTTGATCACCAACGCGTGGCGGGGCCGCACCGATCGCGGTGCCGAGGAGCGGTTGGGCGTCACGGACCGCGGCGCCCTCTATCAGATCGATGCGCTGCGGGCGGATCCCCGGCGGGAGATGCACACCAGAGGCGGGTGACGTACTTTTAGGCGCCTTCAACCCTCGATTCAACGCGAATGCTCAGCAAAATCACGGTGGTGGGAGCAGGCAACGTCGGGGCAACGACCGCCCAGCGACTGGCCGAGAAGCAGCTCGCCCGCACGGTCGTCCTAGTGGACGTCGTCGAAGGCATCCCCCAGGGCAAAGGCCTCGACCAGTGGGAGTCGGCGCCGATCGAGGGGTTCGATACCCGGATCGTCGGTGCCAACGACTACGGCCCCGCCGCGGCCAGTGAGCTGGTGGTCGTGACCGCGGGCATCGCCCGCAAGCCCGGCATGAGCCGCGACGATCTGGTCCGCACTAACGCCGACATCGTCAAGCAAGTCTCCCAGCAGATCAAGCAACATTGTCCCAAGGCCATCGTCGTCATGGTCTCGAACCCGCTCGACGTCATGTGCTGGGTCGCCAAAGAGGTCACCGGCTTCCCACGCGAGCGCGTCATCGGCATGGCGGGCGTACTCGACACCGCCCGCTATCGGTCCTTCCTGGCCGAGGCGCTCGATGTGTCGGTCCAAGACATCCAGGCGATGGTCTTGGGCGGGCACGGCGACACGATGGTGCCGCTCGTCTCCTACACAACGGTCTCGGGGATCCCGGTCTCCCAACTGCTCGACAAAGCCAAACTCGACAAGATCGTCGATCGCACGCGCAATGGCGGCGCGGAGATCGTGGCGCTGCTCAAGACCGGCTCCGCGTACTACGCCCCCTCGTCGGCCGCCGTCCAGATGGTCGAGTCGATCGTACGCGACAAGAAACGCTTGCTCCCATGCGCCGCGTGGCTCGAGGGAGAGTACGGCCTGTCTGGGATGTACTGCGGCGTGCCGTGCAAGCTCGGCAAGAAGGGACTCGAGGCCATCGTGGAAGTGGAGCTCACCGCCGATGAAACCAGCGCGCTGCACAAGTCGGCCGAAGCAGTGAAACAGACTATGGCCGCGGTGAAGCTATGACGACGTCGATGCGGGACATGCAGGAGCGAGGCTTGGGGCGGACGTTGCGGCGCGACGCGTGGTGGGTCGCGCCCGCCCTCACCGCCCTCGTGCTCGGGAGCTTCGGCATCTACGCGACCTGGGCCGCCTGGACGGGAACGCACTACGAATGGGGTCCGTATCTGTCGCCGTTCTACTCGCCCCTCCTCAAGCCCAGCTGGTGGCCGCTGTCGCCGGCCTTCCTCATACTCGTGTTCCCGCTCGGCTTCCGGATGACGTGCTACTACTACCGGAAAGCCTACTACCGGGCGTTTTTCCTCGATCCGGTGGCCTGCGGCGTCGGCGAGCCGCGGCACGGCTACCGGGGCGAGACTCGTTTCCCTTTCATCCTCCAGAATTTGCATCGGTTCTTCATGTACGCCGCGGTGATCTTCATTTTCATCCTGGCGTATGACGTTTTCCTTGCGACGCGCTGGCCTGTGAACGGCGGTACCAGTCACCAATTCGGCATCGGCGTCGGCACGCTCGTGATGGCCCTGAACGTCGTCCTGCTCGCGAGCTATACGTTCGGCTGCCATTCCCTTCGACATCTGATCGGTGGCGGCGTGGATTGCTATTCGTGCGCGCGCGGCGGCCAGGCGCGTTTCCGCCTGTGGCGCGGCGTGACGGCGCTCAACAAGAACCACATGCTCTGGGCCTGGTGCTCACTCTTCTCGGTGGCGCTGACGGACCTGTACATCCGCCTCTGCGCGATGGGCGTGATCACCGATATCCGGATCTTCTAGTGGCCGATCTCCGGACCCATAGCTACGACGTCGTGGTGATCGGCGCCGGTGGCGCGGGCCTGCGCGCGGCAATCGAAGCCAGCGCGCAAGGGGCCAAGGTCGCCCTCGTCTGCAAGTCGCTCCTCGGCAAGGCGCATACGGTGATGGCCGAAGGCGGTGCGGCGGCGGCACTCGGCACCGTGATGAAAGAAGACAACTGGCGCGTGCACTTCCGCGACACGATGCGTGGCGGGAAGATGCACAACAACTGGCGTATGGCCCAAATCCACGCCCAGGAGGCGCCCGACCGGGTCCGCGAGCTCGAGGCGTGGGGCGCGTTGTTCGACCGCACCGAGGACGGCCGGATCAGCCAGCGCCCTTTCGGGGGCCACACCTACAGCCGGCTGGCCCATGTCGGCGATCGCACCGGCCTCGAAATGATCCGCGTGCTGCAGGACAAGGGCGTGCACACGGGACTCGACGTGCACATGGAGTGCACGATCATCAAGATCCCGGTGTCCGGGGGACGGGTCGCCGGCGCGATCGCGTACTTCCGCGAATCGGGGCGATTCGTGCTGTTCCGGACCGCCGCCGTCGTGGTTGCGACGGGCGGCATCGGCAAGGCGTGGGAGATCACCAGCAACTCGTGGGAGTACACGGGCGACGGACACGCGCTCGCCTACGATGCCGGCGCCGAGCTGATCGACATGGAGTTCGTGCAGTTCCACCCCACGGGCATGGTGTGGCCGCCGAGCGTGCGCGGGATTCTCGTGACCGAAGGGGTCCGCGGGGAAGGAGGTGTCCTCCGCAACTCTGCGGGCGAGCGATTCATGTTCCGCTACATGCCCGACATGTTCAAAGGCGATTTCGCCGAAACGGAGGCGGAAGCCGACGCGTGGGTGAAGGGCGAGCGCAAGAAGAACCGCCGCCCCCCCGAGCTATTGACGCGCGATGTCGTGGCCAAAGCGATCACGCGCGAGATCGCCGAGGGTCGGGGCAGCCCGCACGGCGGCGTGTTCCTCGACATCGCCTCGAAACAAAGCGCCGATTACATCAAGAAGAAGCTCCCGAGCATGTATCACCAGTTCAAGGAGCTCGCGCACGTTGACATCACGAAAGACGCGATGGAGATCGGCCCAACGACGCACTACGTGATGGGCGGCGTGAAGGTGGACGCCGAGACGCAGGAGTCCACGGTGTCGGGACTCTTTGCGGCCGGGGAAGTGGCCGGCGGGATGCACGGTGCCAACCGATTGGGCGGGAATTCGCTCAGCGACCTCCTCGTTTTCGGGCGGCGCGCCGGATCCAGCGCGGCGGCGTACGCCACGAAACGAGGGGCACCGCCCGCCGTTCCCGACGCCGAGGTGGACGCGACGGTACGCGACGCGCTGGCCCCGTTCGATCGCGAAGGAGGCGAGAACCCCTTCGCGGTGCAGTCGGCGCTCCAGGCCGTGATGCAGCGCCATGCGGGCATCGCCCGCGATCGCACGGGCCTCGAGACGGCGCTCGCCGAGGTCGAGAAGCTGAAGGTGCGGGCCCAACAGGCCGCCATCACAGGCAGCCGCGAGTACAATCCCGGCTGGCACACGGCGATCGACCTCCGGTCGTTGCTCATCGTCTCCGAGGCGACGGCGCGCGCTGCGCTGGAGCGGACCGAGAGCCGCGGCGCCCACACGCGCACCGATTACCCCGATTCCGACGAGCGCCAGGCACGCGAGCAGATCGTCGTGAAGAAGGACGTGGACCGCATGGCCGTGCGGCGCGAGCCGCAGCCCCCGATTCCAGCCGAGCTGATGACCCTGATCAAGGAAGGGACCTGACCGTGGGTGAGCAGCGCCGCTTGCGCCTGTTCCGCGGGACCCGCACGCAGGGCGAGCTGAAGGAGTACCAGATCGCGGCCGGCGAGGGCATGGTCGTGCTGGACGCCGTCCACGCGATCCAGGCCGAGCAGGCCCCCGATCTCGCGGTCCGGTGGAACTGCAAAGCGGGGAAGTGCGGCTCCTGCTCGGCGGAAATCAACGGCCGGCCCCGGTTGATGTGCATGACGCGGATGTCGGATTATCCGGCGGACGAGCCGATCACGGTCACGCCCATGAAGGCGTTCCCAATCATCAAGGACCTCGTGACGGACGTATCGTGGAACTACGCCGTGAGTAAGACGATCCCCGCGTTCCAGCCCCGGGCGCCGGATTTCCCTGACGGCACGTGGCGGATGTACCAGTACGAGGTCGAGCGGCCGCAGGAATTCCGCAAGTGCATCGAGTGCTTCCTCTGTCAGGACGTCTGTCACGTGCTGCGGACCCACGAGAAGCACGACGCCTTCATGGGCCCGGCGATGCTGGTGCGTGCGGCGGTATACGAGATGCACCCGCTCGACGAGGCGGACCGCCTGGAGCACCTGCGCCGGGAGGGCGGGATCGGCTACTGCAACATCACCAAGTGCTGCACCGAAGTGTGCCCGGAATCCATTACCATCACCGACAACGCGATCATTCCGCTCAAGGAACGGGTCGTAGACGCGCACTTCGATCCGTTGGCGGCGCTATGGCGAAAACTCGTCGGGTAAGCGTCGCCGACGGGCTGCTCAAGGCCTACTCGGCCAACGCGCGGATCAATCAATACCTCGTCCAGCATCTCGACCCCGCGGTGTGGCACGCGCCGTCGCCGGTTCCCAAGGGCCGCACCGTCGCGGCCCTCGTCGCACACCTACATAACTGCGGCCTGCGCTATCTCGAGCGCACGGCGCCCGGTTTTCCCGTGCCGGCCGAACTCGACCGGCGCCGCGTGACCCGTGCCCAGGCGGCGCGTGCGCTTGCCGCCAAACGCAAGGCGGTGCTCGCGATCGTGGGTGGCGCGCTCGAGGACGATGGCCACATAGTGGGCTTCCATCACGATGCGGCCGGATACCTGATGTACTACATGATCCACGATGCCCACCACCGCGGTCAGATCCTCCTCCAGGCGCGGCTGTTGGGGTACCCGATGAGCCGCGAAACCATGATCGGGATGTGGGAGTTCTCTAAGAGAGCCAAAGAGTGACCCCCACGGTCGTTGTTGTCGGCGCGGGCTTCGGTGGCCTGCGAGTCGCTCGCGCCCTGCGGCGCGCGCCGGTGCAAGTCGTCCTCCTCGATCGCCACAACTACCACCTGTTCCAGCCGCTCCTCTATCAGGTCGCCACCGCGGGCCTCGAGCCGGAGCAGATCGCCAAGCCGGTGCGAGGCATTCTGCGTGGCCAGAAGAATTTTGACTTCCGTATGGTGGAGGTGACCGGCGCCGATCTCGCCGCGCGCCGCCTCGACACCAGCGCCGGCCCCATTGCCTATGACTATCTCGTGCTGGCCCCCGGCGGGGAGACGAATTTCTACGGGCTCGATACCGTCGCGCGCTTCGGCTTCGGACTCAAGGACATCGGGGACGCGGTCTCGATTCGTAATCACGTGCTGACGTGCTTCGAGCAGGCCATGCTCGAGCCCGACCCCGAGCGGCGCCGCGCCCGGCTCACGTTCGTCGTCGTCGGGGGCGGCCCGACCGGCGTCGAGATGGCGGGCGCGCTCTCGGAGCTGATCCGGCTCGTCCTGGTGAAAGACTATCCGCGCCTCAACATCAAAGACGTGCGCGTGCTGCTGCTCGAAGCAACGGACCGGCTGCTCGCCGCCATGCCCGACCGGCTGGGCGAGGCAGCCGGCAGGACGCTGTGGCGCAAACAGATCGAGGTACGCTTCGGCGCAACCGTGGCCGATTTCGACGGCGTCCGCGTCCGTCTCAAGAGCGGCGAAATTGTCCCCGCCCACACCGTGATCTGGGCGGCGGGCGCCAAGGCGGCGACATTGAACGCGCGGCTGGGTCTGCCCACGGGTCGGCAGGGGCGCATTGTCGTCACATCGACGTTGCAGGTCCCGGACCATCCGGAGGTCTACGTCGTAGGAGACGCCGCGTATCTCGAGGCGGACCGCGAGCCGCTCCCGATGATGGCACCGGTCGCGCTGCAGATGGCGCAGGCGGTGGCGCGCAACATCACGCACGCGATCCGGGGGGCGCCGCCCGAGCCGTTCCGCTACCGCGATCCGGGAACGCTCGCCACGATCGGCCGCAACGCGGCGGTGGCGCACATCTACGGCTTGAAGTTCACCGGCTTTCCCGCGTGGGTGATGTGGCTCGTGGTCCACATTATTCAACTCATCGGATTCCGCAACAAGCTGTTCGTGCTGCTGAACTGGGCGTGGGATTATTTCTTCTATGAACGAGCAGCGCGGGTGATCACGCGCGACTGAGGCTCCCCCCCACCCGGGATCCGGGGCGCACGCCGCACCATGCCGCTCCAGCCGCAGCGCAGGCACCAGCGATGCTCGACCAGCGGCACCAGCCGTCGCAACACGGGGTGCCGGATGAGCGCGAGCTCGTCGGCGCAGTGGGGACAGGCGCGTGCCCTCGGGAGCATCAGGTAGACGACCGACACGACGATGCTGAACCGGAGCAACACCGTCGCGAGCAGCACCACGACGATCAGCATGCCTAGACCGCCATTTCCCGCACGAACTCGCGGATCCGCTGCTCCAGCTCGGCGAGCTCGAGCGGCTTCACGAGCACTCGGTCGCGCGGTACCTGCGAGAGTCCCCGGCCTGCCAGCTGGGTGATGTCGCCGGACAGAAAGAGGACCCGCTCGGCCAGCGCCGGGCGCTCGATCTGGAGCTGCGCGTAGAACTCGCCCCCATCCATCCGCGGCATGCGCAGATCGGCGAGGATCACGTGCGGGTCGAAGCCTCCCCGCAGCCGCTCCAGCGCCACCTCGCCGTCGCCCGCCTCGCTGACTTCGGCGCCGCGCTTCGTGAGGAAGCGCGACATCGGGCGGCGGATCAGCTCCTCGTCGTCCACCACTAGCACGCGAATGCCCGCGAGAGTAGCGGGGCGGGGGGAGACGAGGGGGGGAGGCACGGGGGAATCCCCGGCCGGCATGGGAGGCGCTTCGGGCACGACGGCCGGCGCAGGAGCCGCGGGCACCCAGACGAGGAAGCGCGCGCCGCGCTCAGACTGGGGGATGAGCTCGAGATCACCTTTCGCCTCGCGAACCAACTGCCGCGAGATGTAGAGCCCCAACCCCGTTCCCCGGCGTCCTTTGGTCGTCGCGAACGGCCGGAACAGCCGCTCGGCGATCTCCCGGGCTACGCCGGGACCATTGTCGGTGACCGTGACGCACACGCGTCCATCTTCGACGAACGAATCCACGATTAGGCGACGCGGGGGCTTCAGGGTGCGCAGGGCGTCGAGCGCGTTGCTCAAGAGATTCACGAGCACCTGTTCCAACCGGTTTGCGTCGCCCACGACTGCCGGCAGCGCAGGGTCCAGCCGGCCCTCGATGGAAATCTCATCCACGGTGAACCGATAGGAAACGAGATCGATCGCGCTCCGCACGACCTCGTTCAGATTCACGGAGGCGGCGCGTTTCTCGCCTGCCCGCACGAAGCGGAGCAACCCACGCAGCAGCTTCCCCGCCCGTTGCGCCTGCCGCAGGATGCTCTGCATCTCGGTGCGCTGCTCAATGGGCAGCTCGACCTCGGCCAGGCGCAGCTCGGCATGGCTGGCAATGGCCATCAGCGGGTTGTTCACCTCGTGCGCCACCCCGGCCAGGAGCTCTCCCGCCGCTGCGAACCGCCCCTGTTCTTCCGCGCGGTCGCGCAGGACCCGCGTCATCTGGTTGAAGTGACCGGCGACGCGCCCCAGTTCGTCCTTATTTGCGACCGGCACCTGCGCCGTCAGGTCGCCGTCTGAGACCTGTTGCAGTCCTCGCTCCAAGCGCGCGAGCGGACCCCAAAAACGCCGTCGTAGCACGAGCAGCAACAGCGGCAGGATCACCCCGCCGAGGGCGAGCACCACGACGCCGCCCCGGACGGCGCCCACACTGGCGATCAGGTAGGCGGCCACGGCCACGACATACGTTCCGAGAACTCCGACCAGCACTGCGATCAGGACGCGCAGGCTGCGGATCGGTCTCATTCGCGGGCCCTCTGGACGGAACGTGCCAGGCGCTCTAATCTCCCCGGACCCGACACCCGTTCACTCCATCCGAAGGTTCCCGACGATGCGTGTTTTGTCCGTGCTGGTGACATTCGGCGTCCTCGCCTGCTCTCGTGCCACGTCTGCCTCCCCTCCCACCTCACAGCAACCTACCCCCGCGCCGTCACCCAGCCGTCAAGATACAGCGCGCACGGCAAATGCGCGGCCCGCGGGGGCGCAGGCACCGGAAGGGCCGAAGCCGTACGACCAGGTGATCACGAACCAGGCCGTGACGGATTCCGGCGTCTTCATCGTGCATCGCATCGGGGAGAAGCTGTTCTACGAGATCCCCCGCCCGATGCTCGGCCGCCAGTTCCGGCTGATCGTGGACCGGCGCGGGACGATGCGCGGCATCGGGTATGCGGGTGAGCAGATCGCGGCGCGCGTGGTGCGGTGGGACCGGATGGGCACCCGCGTACTGCTGCGGATGATCAGCTATGCCATGCGCGCCGACTCGACGCTGCCCGTGAGCCGCGCGGTGGATCTGTCCAACACGCCGCCGATCATCAAGAGCTTCGACATCGCGGCGTGGAGCCCGCGCGACTCCAACGCCGTGATCGAGGTGACCAGCCTCTTCACCACCGACGTCTCGGAGCTCAACGCGCGCCAGCTCGGCGTGCGGGTGCGCCGGTTCGACCCGACGCGCTCGTTCGTGGAGCGCGCACGCAGTTTCCCGATCAACGTCGAGGTGACCGCGCTGCACACGTTCGAAATCGATTCGCTGCCCGCTGCGCCGGGGGCTCCGCCCGACCGGACGCTGAATACCATTACCATCCCGACCAACTTCTCGATGGTGCTGCTCCCCGACCGGCCCATGCAGCCGCGCTTGTGCGACAATCGCGTCGGCTACTTCTCCGTCAGCTATGAGGACTATGGCTCCGACGAGGCGCGCGTGCCGACCCGCTGCTTCATCACCCGCTGGCGCCTCGAGCCCAAGGACCCCAATGCGGCGGTGAGCGATCCCGTGAAACCGATCGTGTTTTACATCGACCCCGCGACCCCGGCTAAATGGGCACCGTGGATCATCAAGGGCGTCGGTATGTGGGAGCCGGTGTTCCGCGCGGCGGGATTCTCCAACGCCATCATGGCCAAGCCGGCGCCGACGCCGCAGGAGGATCCCGACTTCGACCTCGATGACGCTCGCTACTCCACGATCCGTTGGTTGCCGTCCACGATCGAGAACGCCTACGGCCCGCACGTCAACGATCCCCGCACGGGCGAAATCCTCCAGTCGAACATCGGCTGGTTCCAGAACATCACGAGCTTGCTGCAGGCGTGGTACTGGGTACAGGCGGGCGCCGTCGATCCCCGTGCGAAGCAGCTCCCGTTCCCCGATTCGGTGATGGGGACGATGGTCGCGTATGTGGCGACGCACGAGGTCGGGCATACGCTGGGGCTGCCCCACAATCAATTGTCGTCGGGCTATTACCCGGTGGATTCGCTGCGCAGCGCCGCCTACACACGCAAGAACGGAACTTCGTACTCCATCATGGACTATGCGCGCAACAACTACGTCGCACAGCCCGGGGACTCGGCGGAGCTCATGCCCAAGATCGGGTCGTGGGACTACTACGTCATCGACTGGGGTTACCGACGGATTCCCGGTGCCCGCCGCCCCCAGGACGAGCGGCCGGTGCTCGATTCGCTCGCCCGCCTGCAGGACGCGAGTCCCTGGCTGCGCTTCGGCAATCCGGACGGCATCGATCCCCGCACGCAGACGGAGGCCCTCGGGGACGATCCCGTGAAAGCCACTCGGTACGGACTCTCCAACATCAAGCGGCTCGTGCCCATGCTGCTGCCGGCAGCCACCACACACACGCTCGAGGACTACGAGCTGCTGAGCGACCTCTACGATCGCCTCATCGCGCAATGGGGTCTCGAGATGAACCACGTGGCCGTGGTGATCGGCGGGGTGTGGCGCCAGGAGAAGTATCCCGACCAGGCCGGAGTGATTCACACCGCGGTGCCGCGCGCTCGTCAAGCCGATGCGGTGCGCTTCCTCAACGAGAATGCCTTCGCGACCCCGTCCTACTTCCTCGATGCGGAGGTGCTACGGCGCATCGAGCCGACCGGTTTCGTGGACCGGATCCGGGTGCGCCAGACCGCGCTTCTGACCACGCTCTTCCAGGATCAGCGGCTCGCGCGGCTGGCGGAGCAGGGGGCCACCCTGACGCCGGGGACGGCCTATACCATGACCGATTTGTTCGCGGACGTGCGCCGTGGGGTGTTTATGGAGCTCGCGGCCGCGCAGCCCGCGGTGGATGCCTACCGGCGCAACCTGCAGCAGGCATTCGTGGATCAGATGGACCGGCTGATCAACACGCCGCTCGTGACGCCGCCCCCGCCGCAGTTCGCCGGCTTCCCGGGAGTCACCGCAATCAATCGCCCGGCGGATGCGCGGGCCTTGGCGCGGCTCGAGCTGCAAGGGCTGCAGACGAGTCTGCGCACGTCCCTCGCCAAGCCGGTGGACCGCATGACGCGGGCGCATTTCGTGGACCTGCAGGCGCGCATCGATCGGGTCCTGAATCCGCGGTGATCTCGACCTCCACCGCGCACATTCGGGTCGGGTTCGCCAAGAACCGCGTCCTCCAGGCGCTGGCGCTGTGGTACGCCGCCGTCTGGATCGTGACGTCGCTCCGGCCCTTGGATCGGCACGACTGGCTGCTCGAAAACCTGCTCGTGTTCGGGCTGGTGATCGTCCTGATCGCGACCTACCGCGCGTTCCCACTGTCCGACCTGTCGTACCTCCTGATCACGGCGTTCCTGACGCTGCACGCCGTCGGCGCGCACTACACGTACGCGCAGGTGCCGCTCGGTTTCTGGATACAGCACGCCTTCGGGCTCGCCCGCAACCACTTTGACCGGATCGTGCACTTCTCGTTCGGCCTGCTGATGGCCTATCCGATCCGCGAAGTATTCCTGCGCGTCGCGAACGCGCGCGGATTCTGGGCGTACTACCTGCCACTCGACGTCACGCTCGCCTTCAGCGCGTTGTACGAAATCATGGAGATGGTCATCGCGTCGATGGTCGCGCCCGGCACCGGCGACGCCTGGCTCGGCACGCAGGGCGACGTGTGGGATCCGCAAAAGGATATGGGGATGGCCGCCCTCGGGGCCCTGATCTGCATGTGCATCACGGCGCTGATCCGCAAATTGCGCGCGCCGCGGCCGGTGCTCCTTGCAGGGAGAGAAACGTGAACACTGAAAGGCGGCGGTTAGGCGGTGCGGCGGTTGGACAATTCACGATCACTGTCGCGATGCTACTAACCGCCCAACCGCCCAACCGCCTCACCGCCCAAAGTGTCGAGGAACGCCTGCTCGCGATTCCCGACACGGCGAGCGTCCGCCAGATGTCCCGCGACCTCTCGGCCGTCCCGCACATGGCGGGGACACCGGCGCAGGCGGCGACCCGCGACTACGTCCTCGAGCGGCTCCGGTCCTGGGGCGTCGAGGCGTGGAGCAAGGAGTACACGATCTATCTCCCCCAGCCCGACACAATCGCGGCGTGGGTGATCCCCCCCCGCGGCTCGCGCGCGGCCGCGCTCCGGCTCTCGCTGCTCGAGCCCGGAACCGGGCCGCAGGTGCCGCCCTTCAACGCGTACACCGGGGACGGTGACGTCACCTCCGAAGTCGTGTACGTCAACTACGGACTGATCGAGGACTACCACACGCTCGATTCACTCGGCATCAGCGTGCGCGGCAAGATCGTGATCGCGCGCTACGGCCGTTCGTTTCGCGGCATCAAGGCGCGGGAAGCGGAGAAGCGCGGCGCGGTGGGGCTGATCGTCTACTCGGACCCGCAGGACGACGGCTACTTCCGGGGCGACGTGTACCCCCGGGGCCCGATGCGGCCCGCCGGCGGGATCCAGCGCGGCAGCATGATGAATCCCAACGGCGATCCCACAACGCCCGCCTGGCCCTCGGTCGAAGGCGCCCGGCGTTTGCCGGAGGATTCGCTCAACCTGCCGCACATTCCGATCCTCCCCATGGGCTACGGCAACGCTCGGCGCCTGCTCGAGCCACTCGCAGGGCCGTCTGTGCCCCAGAGCTGGCAGGGGGCGCTGCCGTTCCGCTACCACATAGGCCCCGGCCCGGTGCAGGCGCGGCTGCATGTGAAGACCGAGCGGGGCACGCGTGCCTATCACAAGATCTGGAACACCGTGGGCGTGATCCGCGGCGAGCGCTGGCCGGACGAGTGGATCATCGTCGGCGGTCACCGCGACGCGTGGGGCCCCGGCGCCCGCGACAACGTCAGCGGCACGGTCACGGTACTCGAGGCGGCGCGCGCCTTTGCGACGCTCGCGCGCGAGGGCGCGCGGCCGGCCCGTACCCTGATGTTCGTCACGTGGGATGCGGAGGAGTGGGGCCTGATCGGTTCGACGGAGTGGGTGGAAGAGCTCGAGGATTCGCTTCGCGCTCACGCCGTCGCGTACATCAATGAAGACGGCACGTTCTCGGGCCCGAACTTCAGCGGCGCCGGCTCTCCGTCCCTCAAGCCGCTCTTCCGCTCCGCCGCCCGGGCCGTGCCCGATCCGACCGGTCCGGGAACCGTGTACGACGTCTGGTTGCGCGGCCACAGTGGCGACACCACGGCGCTCACATTCGGCAACCTGGGCGGCGGCTCGGACTTTGCCGGGTTTTACCACCATCTCGGCATTCCGTCGGGCGGCATCGGCTTCGATGGCCCCGACGGGATCTATCACTCGATGTACGACTCCTACGACTGGATGTCCCGCTTCGGCGACCCTGCCTACAAGGCGCATCGTGCCGGCGCCCAGCTCGTCACGGTCATCCTCGGCCGCCTCGCCAACAGCGACCTCCTGCCGCTCGACTACGTGACCTTCGGCACGGAGATGGGCGCGCTCGTCGCGCAGCTCGATTCCGGGGTCAGCCGCAAGGAGTGGGGAGCCACGGTCAGCACGCAAGGGCTCAAGGACGCGCTCGATCGTTTCACCGCTGTTGCGCGCGCGTTCGAGGCGGCGCGCGACAGCGCGCTCGCCCGGTCAGGCGGGCTCGACTCCGTCCGGGTGCTGCGCGTCAACCACGCCCTCATGCAGGTCGAACGCCGTCTCACACGGCCCCAAGGGCTGGTGAGCCGTCCCTGGTTCCGCAGCCTGCAGTTCGCCTCGGACCTGGACAACGGGTATGCGACGATGGCATTCCCGACGGTCAACGAAGCCATCCGCTACGCGGACGCCGCGACCGCGACCACGGAGCTCGCTGACCTCGCGGCCCGTGTGGACCATGCCCGCGCGGCGCTCGTCGAGGCTGCGGCGGCGCTTCGATAGCAATAGATTGTTCGTAACGGGAGGAAGGCATGACGGACACTAGCGATCGGATGCGCATCGTCGTCTACTACGCGATCTGGGCCACCATCTGCGCGGCGGTGGCCGGCATCGTCGTGGCGCTGATCCACGCCTGGTTCTTCAGCTACAACCCGGGGAAGTCCGCCTTCATGGAGACGCTGTTTGGAGGAGTGGTGGCAGCGCTGGCCATCGCCGCGGGCCAGGGCGCCGTGGCGCTCGTCACGGGCAGCCTGCTCGCTCAGCTCGGCCGCACGCTCCAGTACACGGTGATGCTCGGCCTGGCGATCGGCGTGTTCGACTTCGTGATGTACTTTCTCCAGATGGCGGTGCCCGCAATGGAGGTCGGCTGGGTGCCCGATATCATCATCCTGGTAGCGGTCACGGCGCTGATCACGGCGGCGGGTGGCCGCGCGGGAGCGGGAGCGGGCGGGGGACCTACAGTTTCGGGAGCGTGATGCCCCGCTGGGCCTGGTACTTGCCCTTCTTGTCTTTGTAGCTCGTTTCGCACTCATCCCCTTCGTCGGCCGTGAAGAACAGCACCTGCGCGATGCCCTCGTTTCCATAGATCTTGGCGGGCAGCGGCGTGGTGTTCGAGATCTCGAGCGTCACGTACCCTTCCCACTCCGGCTCGAACGGGGTCACGTTGGTAATGATCCCGCAACGGGCGTACGTGCTCTTGCCCACGCAGATCGTCAGCACGTTGCGCGGGATGCGGAAGTACTCCACCGAGCGGGCCAGCACGAACGAGTTCGGCGGCACCAGGCAGACGTCCCCCGTGAACTCGATGAAGGACTTGGGGTCGAAGTGCTTGGGATCCACGACGGCTGACAGCGCGTTCGTGAAAATCTTGAACTCCGGGGCGACGCGCATGTCGTAGCCGTAGGACGACACCCCGTAGGAGATCGCGCCCGCGCGCACCTGCGCGTCCGCGAACGGTTCGATCATCCCGTGGTCCTTCGCCATGCGTCGAATCCAGCGGTCGGATTTGATGGACATGGGGGCGCAATGTAATGGCGCCACCATCACTTACGCCACTCGATTCGGTTGACAACGACGCCGGACGGCGTTTAGCTTCCAAGAACTCCAAGTGAATTATTTCACGAGCGCGATGCAGCCCTACGTCCCGTTCCTGATGCTGTTCGGCCTGGCCGTCGTCGCCGCGGCCACGATGATCGTCGGGTCGCATTTCCTGGGGCCGCGTCGGCCGACAGACGTGAAAGAGCGGCCCTACGAGAGCGGCATGCCGCCGCTCGGCAGCGCCCACGAACGCTTCTCCGTAAAGTTCTACCTCGTGGCCGTGCTGTTCATCCTCTTCGACATTGAGACGGTTTTCCTGATCCCCTGGGCAACGATCTTCATGGCGGGCAGCCAGGGCGGGGGAGCGAGCACGGTTTCTACGGGCTTCCTCCTCGTCGAAATGCTGGTCTTTCTCCTGATCCTGTTCGCGGGCTACGTCTACGTGTGGAAGCGCGGCGCCTTCCAGTGGGATTGAGACTATGAAGGAAATCAGCGGCCAGAGCCCGAACTACCTCCTCTCCAAGTTCCAGACCCTGGTGGATTGGGCGGTCAACTCATCGCGGGCCAACTCGCTCTGGCCCATGCCCTTTGGGACCGCTTGCTGCGCCATCGAGTTCATGGCCACGGCGGCGAGCCGCTTCGACTTCGCCCGCTTCGGCATGGAGCGCCAGGCGTTTTCGCCGCGGCAGGCGGACGTGCTGATCTGTGCCGGCCGCCTGCCGTTCAAGCTCGCGCCGGTCATCCGCCGCATTTACGACCAGATGACGCAGCCCAAATGGGTGATCTCGATGGGCGCCTGCGCCTCGACCGGTGGGATCTTCGACAACTACGCCATGGTGCAGGGAATCGACACCATCGTCCCGGTGGACGTGTACGTCCCCGGCTGCCCGCCGCGGCCTGAAGGGCTCCTCTACGGCATCCTCCTCCTCCACAAGAAGATCAAGGGTGAATCGCTGTTCGACGCCGTGCGGCGCCGCGACGAGCAGCCGCTGGACGAGAAGGGCCTGCGTCTGTCGCCCGAGACCATCGACGAGATCTCGGAGCCGTTCGGCAACTCCGTCCACCAGTTTCGTTCGGCGTGACCGCTCCGCTTCCCCCGACGGCCCAGGCGCTGCGGGCTACGTTCGGCACCGCCATTGGGCGGGTCGAAGTCGCGCGCGATGGCGAGCCCGTGGTCTACGTCGCCCGCGACCGGCTGCTCGAGGTGATGGCCTGGCTGAAGGACACGCCTGCGGAGCAGTACGACTACCTGGTCGACGTCACGGCAGTCGAATACCGCGACCGCGAGCGGCCGCTCGAGGTCGTGTACTTCCTGCGCTCGCTGGCGCGCCGTGTTGACGTGCGCATCAAGGTGGAGCTCGATGCGGCCGCGGAGCTGGCCGTGGACTCTGTATGGGGGCTGTGGCACGGGGCGGATTGGCTGGAGCGTGAGGTGTACGACATGTTCGGCATCACCTTCCGCGGCCATCCTGACTTGCGGCGTATCCTGATGTGGGAGACCTACGCCGAGGGGTTTCCACTGCGAAAGAGCTTTCCGCTGCGCGGCCGCTTCTCGCGCGCCGAGCAGGTGCGTCAGGCGCTGAACGCAAACCCGGAAGCCCACTACTCGATGGAAGAGCTGTCGATCGCGGACGCCGAAGGGGACTTGCCGGACGATATGCGGGACCGCCTACGCCGCGGCGAACGCGGCACGATTGCGAATTCGGAATGAGCAAGCGGACGGTAGAACTCGAGCTCGCCACCTCGGGCGTGGACGCCGAGGGGCAGCCGTCGCGCATCCCCCTCGTTGCCCGCGCGGCACCACACGGCGGCGGCGAGGGCCAGGAGCCCGATCCGAGCAGCGAGCACATGCTCGTCAACATCGGGCCCCAGCATCCCGCCACACACGGTGTACTGCGGCTCGTCGTGGAGCTCGACGGCGAGACCGTGGTCCGCTGCATCCCGCATCTCGGATACCTGCACTCGGGTTTCGAGAAGCTCGGCGAGTATCGGCACTACAACCAGATCATCCCGCTGACCGACCGCACCGATTATCTGTCGCCCATGGCGAACAATGTGGGTATGGCGATGGCGGCCGAGACGCTCATGGGCATCGAGATCACGCCGCGCTGCACGGTGCTGCGGGTCATCGCGTGCGAGATGAGCCGCATCATCTCGCACATGGTGTGGCTCGGCACCACGTCCATCGACCTGGGCGCCTTCACGCCCTTCCTGTGGGCGTTCCAGGAGCGCGAACGCATTTACGATTTGCAGGAGATGTGGACCGGCGCGCGGCTGACGACGAGCCTCACCCGGGTCGGCGGCCTGATGGCTGACGTGCCCGACCGGTTCGTCGAGCAGCTGCGCCATTTCACGCAGACGTTCCCCAAGACGCTCGGCGAAATCGATCGCGTGCTCACCCGCAACGCCGTATGGGCGGGCCGGACGCAGGGCGTGGGCGTCCTCACCGCCGCCGAGGCGATCAACTACTCGTTGTCCGGTCCCATGCTGCGCGCCAGCGGCGTGGCCTACGACGTGCGCAAGGACAAACCGTACCTCGGCTACGAGACCTACGACTTCGATGTGCCGGTCGGCGAGCATGGCGACGTATACGACCGCTATCTGGTCCGCCTGGAAGAGTGCCACCAGGCAAATCGAATCCTCGCGCAGGCCGTCGACCGCCTGCCCGACGGTCCCATAAACGTGGACGACCCGCGCGTGATTCTGCCCTCCAAGACGCGCGCGATGAGCGACATGGAGGCGATGATCTTCCATTTCAAGCAGGTCATGGAAGGCGTGAAGGCGCCGGTGGGCGAGGCCTACGTGGGCATCGAGAACCCCAAGGGCGAGCTCGGCAACTACTTCGTCTCGGACGGGACGGCGAAGCCGGTGCGCTGGCGCATCCGGCCACCGTCCTTCATCAACCTGGCGGCGCTGCCCAAAATGGCCGAGGGACACTTGCTGTCGGACCTGATCGCCATCAACGCATCGGTGGACATCGTGATGGGTGAGGTGGACCGGTGAGCACATCGTCGTCGCACGCCGCCGACCACATCGAGGAGTATCGCCCCGTGTTCGCGGGGAAGGTGCTGGAAGAGCTGCAGACGCTGCTGCAGCGCTACCCCACGAAGCAGGCGGCGCTCTTGCCCGCGCTCTGGCTCACGCAACGCGAGCGCGGCTGGATCTCCGACCGCAGCATGGCCGAGGTCGCCGAAGTCCTGGGCATCACGCCGGCGTACGTGAAGGGCGTGGTGACGTTCTACACGATGTACCACCAACACCCCGTCGGAAAGAATTTCGTGCAGGTCTGCACGACGTCGCCCTGTAACATCTGCGGCGCCGAAGACGTGGTGAAGGCTTTCCTCGAGCAGACCGGCGCGGGCGACCCCGGCGCGATCAGCCCCGACGGCAAATGGACGATCGTCGAGGTGGAATGCCTCGGGGCGTGCGGCTTCGCGACCCCCGTCCTCGTGAACGACGACTTCATCGAGAACGTGACCGCCGATCGGGTCGCGGAACTCGTCAAGAAGTACCGCTAGTATGGGCTACCCTCACAAGCCGCACCCGAAAGAGACCGTCGTGCTCTCCCAGCATTTCGGGGACGCCGACGCGCGCACCTACAAGGGCTGGGTGAAACGCGGCGGCTACGACGCGCTGGCCCAGGCGCTCAAGACCGAGCCGGCCGCCGTCACGGAGGTGGTGAAGGAATCGGGCCTGCGGGGCCGAGGCGGGGCGGGATTCCCGACCGGATTGAAGTGGTCCTTCATGCCGAAGGAAAAGAAGAAGCCCCATTACCTCTGCGTGAACGCCGACGAATCGGAGCCCGGGACCTTCAAGGACCGTGAAATCATGCGATGGACGCCGCATGCCCTTCTCGAGGGTACGGCGATCGCGGCCCACGCCATCCGGGCGGAGGTCGCCTACATCTACATCCGCGGTGAGTTCACGGAGCCGTGGACGATCATGGAGAAGGCCCTCGCCGAGGCCGACGCGGCGGGGGTGTTCGGCAAGATCAAGGTCTACCTCCACCGCGGCGCCGGTGCCTACATCTGCGGCGAAGAGACCGCGATGATGAACTCGATCGAGGGGAAACGCGGCAATCCCCGCATCAAGCCACCCTTCCCGGCAGCGGCCGGTCTCTTCGGGATGCCGACGACGATCAACAACGTCGAGACGCTGGCCGCCGTACCGCAGATCCTCAAGCGCGGCGCGGCATGGTACAAAGGACTCAGCCTCTCCAATCCCAAGAGCACGGGCACCAAGCTCTTCTCGGTGTGCGGTCACGTGCAGCGGCCCGGGAATTACGAAGTGACCATGGGTTTCCCACTGAAGGATCTGCTCTACGACATGTGCGGCGGCGTGCCGGCCGGACGTACCCTCAAGGCCTGCATCCCCGGCGGCTCGTCGGTGCCGATCCTGAATCGTGAGGAGACGGAGGCCTGCCTCCTGGACTATGAGGGCGTCGTCGCGACGGGATCGATGCTCGGCTCGGGGGGCGTGATCGTCTTCGACGACTCGACCGACATGGTCTATCAGATCATGCGCCTGGCGCGCTTCTACGCGCACGAGTCCTGCGCCCAGTGCACCCAGTGCCGCGAAGGCACGGCGTGGACGACCAAGATCCTCGAGCGCATCCTCGCAGGGCAGGGAAAGACGAAGGACCTTGATCTGCTGCTCGACCTTTCCGAGAACATGACCGGCAAGACGATCTGTGTACTCTCGGACTCGTGCGCGGCACCGGTCGTGAGCGGGATCAAGAAGTTCAAGAGCGAATTTGAGGACTACATCGCGGGCAAACGGCAGCCGGTGCTGGTAGCCTGATGGCGGACGAGCTCGTCAATCTCACGGTCGACGGTGTCCCCATCAGCGTGCCCAAGGGTACGCTGGTGATCGAGGCCGCCAAGCAGGCCGGCGTCCTCGTCCCGCACTACTGCTATCACCCTGGGCTGCCGGTGGCAGGGGTGTGCCGCATGTGCCTCGTGGAGGTCGAAAAGGCACCCAAACTCCAGATCGCATGTGCGACCACGGTGGCCGAGGGGATGGTCGTGAACACACAGACCACCCAGGCGAAGGACGCGCGCCAGAGCGTGCTGGAGCTGCTGCTCATCAACCACCCGCTCGATTGCCCCATTTGCGATCAAGCGGGGGAGTGCGAGCTGCAGGACTTTGTCTTCCAGGAAGGCCGATCGGGGACCCGCTACGCCGAGTACGCGAAGCGGTTCAACCCGGTGGAAGATTTTGGGCCCGACGTCCTGTACGTCCCGAACCGCTGCATCCTGTGCACGCGCTGTGTCCGCTTCATGGAGGACGTGGCACAAGAGCCGGTCCTCAACGTCTCTGAGCGCGGCGACCGTGCCTTCATCGGCATCCACCCCGCGGCGCGGCTCGACCACCCCTGGGCGGGAAACGTCGTCGATCTCTGTCCCGTCGGCTCGTTGCTCTCGAAGGACTTTCTCCACAAGGCGCGCGCCTGGGAGCTCGACAAGACCGCGTCCATCTGCACGGGATGCTCGCAGGGCTGCAACATCACGCTCGACACCCGCGACGACGTCGTGGTCCGCGTCCGTCCGCGGCCGAATCTCGAGGTGAACCGCTACTTCATCTGCGATCACGGCCGCATGCATTACCGCTGGATGAACCGTGGCGACCGGATCGAGGCTCCGCTGATCCGCAAGGACGGCGCGCTGCAGGCAACTGATTGGGATGAGGCATTCGCGCGCGTGTCGTCGATTTTACGAGGGGCGTCCGGCAAAGCCGTCGCGCTCGTGTCCCCCGGCGCATCTACGGAGGCGCTGGCGCTGGCGAAGCGCCTCCTGTCCGGGGGGGGCTTCGACTGGACCGGCGCTTTTCAGGTGGTGATGGGTGAGGAGGCGCCGCTCGCCGGCGTGCCGAACCTCGCGCTGCGCGCCGAGCGGGCGCCCAACGCGAAGGGGGCGGAACAGCTGGGCTACACGCGCGATTACGCCGCCGCGGTCGCGGCCGCGCAGTCGGCCGCCGTGGTGCTGGTGCTCGACGATCCCGATTGCGCGGTCCAGACGAGCGGGGCGCTCATCTATCTGGGCACCGTGCTCGGCCCCGACGCGCCGTGCCGCACGGCGGAGGTCATCCTGCCGATCGCCAACGTCGCTGAGGAGGAGGGCACGTTCGTGAATCGGGATGGACGGGAGCAGCGCTACTTCCAGGCCAAGCCAACGCCGGGGATGGCCCAGCCGGCGGCCTGGGTCTTGGGCGAGCTCGTGGCGGCGCTGGGCGTCGCGGAGGCGGTGTGACGTTCTTCGTGGTGGCGTCGGCCATAAAGGTGTTCGTCGTATTCAATCTGATCATGGTGGGCGTGGCCTTGCTCACGCTCGCGGAGCGGCGGATCTGCGCCTGGATGCAGGATCGCTTGGGCCCGAATCGGGTGGGCCCGCAGGGCATCCTCCAGCCGGCGGCGGACGGCCTGAAGAACTTCCTGAAGGAAGAGACGTCTCCGGCCATGGCCGACAAGGCGCTGTTCACGCTCGCGCCGCTGATCTCGTTCGTGCCCGCGCTGCTCACGTTCGCGGTGATCCCGTTCGCGGCGCCGTTGCCCACCCGGTGGGGCGTCGTACCGATGGTCGTCGCCGACCTGCCGGTTGGGTTCCTCTACATTCTCGCCATCAGCTCGCTCGGCGTGTACGGGATCGTGTTGGCGGGGTGGTCATCGAACAACAAGTACGCGCTGCTGGGCGGACTCCGAGCGTCGGCGCAAATGATTTCCTACGAGATCGCGCTGGGCATGAGCACCGTCGCTGTACTGCTGCTCGCCGGCAACGTCACGTTGTCGCAGGTCATCGCCCAGCAACAGCAGGGCCTGTGGTTCGTGGTGCCGCTGACGCTCGCGTTCCTGATCTTCTTCATCAGCGCTTTCGCCGAGACGAACCGGCTGCCCTTTGATCTCCCCGAAGCGGAAGCCGAGCTCATCGCCGGCTATCACACCGAATACAGCGCGATGAAGTTCTCCATGTTCTACATCGCCGAATACTCGAACATGGTGACCGCGTCGGCCTTGATGGCCACCCTGTTCTTCGGCGGCTGGGACATTCCCTTTACGACGTGGGATTCGACCGGCGACCCGAGCGTGATCAAGTCGCTCGCGACCCTCGCCGCGTTCGGGCTCAAAACGAGCGTCTTCCTGTTCACCTTCATCTGGGTACGGTGGACACTGCCGCGCTTCCGCTACGATCAGCTGATGGCACTGGGCTGGAAGGTGCTGCTGCCGCTCGCCCTCATCTACATCACCGTCCTCGCGACGGCGATCTGGTTTTGCCGGTCCCAGCTGGAATGGGACTACGGCCCCGGCATGGCGTGGGCGCTGGGCGGGATCAATCTCGTGCTGCTCGTGCTGCTGGTGTGGTGGCTCGACCGCGGACGGATCGTCTCGGGATCCGTGCAGGAGGAGGCGGCCTGATGCCCATCGGCGTGAAAGTAATGAAGCGCCCGACGCAGGAGACCTCGTACTTGCGGGCCACGCTGAAGGGGATGGCTCTGACCTTCAGCCACTTGTTCCGGCCCAAGGTCACGATGCAGTACCCCGAGGAGAAGTCGTCCAAGGACTGGACACTTTCGTCACGCTGGCGGGGCACGCACCGCATGCTCACCGACGAGCAGGGCCGCGCCAAGTGCGTCGCCTGCGGCTTGTGCCCGCAGATCTGTCCGGCCAACTGCATCAAGCTGGTGCCGGGGGAAGACGAGGAAGGGAACCGCTATCCCCTGATCTACGAGATCGACGAGTTCCGCTGCGTGTTCTGCGGGTACTGCCAGGAGGTGTGCCCTGAGGAAGCGATCCACGTGGGCGTGCATTACGAGAACTCGGAGTACTCCCGGGACCGGTTCGTCTACGACCTCGAGCGTCTGAGCGCGCAAACGCATCCCGTCTCGACGCTCTGGGATCCGTCAGACCCGAAGGGCGAGTGATCCTCACCTTCTTCTGGATTTTCGGCGTGATCGCGATGGCGAGCGGGCTCCTGTGCATCACGCGCAAGAGCCCGGTCGCGAGCGCGCTGTGGCTCGTCGTGACGCTGTTTGCGCTGGCCGCGATGTACGTCCTGCTGGACGCCCAGTTCATCGCGGCGCTCCAGGTGCTGGTGTACGCCGGCGCCATCATGGTGCTGTTCCTCTTCGTCATCATGCTGCTCAACCTGGGGCGGCCGGGGCCCACCGACATCAAGGGACCGCTCGGGCTGCTGATCGCGGCGGTGCTGGCCGGCACGCTCCTGTTCCAGCTCCGTGTCCTGAGCAGCGCCGCCCCGCCGGAAGCGATCCAGCTGCCCCCGGGCACGATCGCCGCTCTGCAGCAGCGGCAGGGCATGGTCGGCGCCGTCGCCGGGCCGCTGTTCGATGCGTATCTGATTCCGTTCGAGATCGCCAGCCTGCTGTTGCTCGCCGCCATCGTGGGCGCCGTCGTGCTCGCCAAGCGGAGGCTCTAGGATGCTGCTCGGTCCCGCCCTCGCCATCTCGGCCGTGCTGTTCACGCTGGGCGTCGCAGGCGTGCTGCTGCGCCGCAACGCCATCGTGATCTTCATGTGCGTCGAGCTCATGCTCAACGCCGTCAATCTGACGTTCGTGGCGTTGGCACAGCGGCTGGGCATTGGCGGCCAAGTGTTCGTGTTCTTCGTCATGGCGGTGGCGGCGGCGGAAGCCGCTGTCGGCCTGGCGATCATTCTTGCCGTGTACCGGCACAAGCAGTCGGTCAGCCTGCAGAACATGACCCTCCTCAAGGGCTGATGACCGAGACGGTCGTAGACCTCATCTGGCTCGCGCCGGCACTCGCGCTGCTCGGCTTCGTGCTGAATGGCGCGATGGCCCTGTGGCGCCCCCCCCCCCCCCGGGGCACCACGGTCAAGACGCTGGTCTCCGTGATCGGGGTGGGCGTGCTGGTGGCCGCGTTCGCCGTGTCGGTAGCGGTCTTCCGCGCGTTCGCCGCGCTCCACGCCGAGGCGCCAGTCGTGTTCCGGTATTGGGCGTGGATTCCCGTCGGCGCGCTGCAGGTGGACGTCGCCTTCCAGGTCGACCAGCTCTCGACCATCATGCTGCTCGTCGTGACCGGCGTGGGATCCTTAATTCACTTGTTCAGCGTCGGGTACATGCGGGAGGACCCGGGATACGCCCGCTATTTCGCGTACCTGAACCTGTTCGTCTTCTTCATGCTGGTGCTGGTGCTGGGCGCGAACTTCCCGGTGATGTTCGTGGGTTGGGAAGGCGTCGGGCTGTGCAGCTACTTATTGATCGGGTTCTGGTTTACCGAGAAGGTCAACGCCGACGCCGGGCGTAAGGCGTTCGTCATGAACCGGATCGGCGACTTTGGGTTCCTGGTGGCCATGCTGATGATCTTCTGGGCCACTGGGTCGCTCGACTTCGGCGCCGCTTTTTCTCGCGCTCCTACCGCGCTCGTCGCCGGCGGCAGCACGATCACCTGGATCACACTGCTCCTGTTCCTCGGCTGCATCGGGAAGTCGGCCCAGATCCCCCTCTACACGTGGCTTCCCGACGCCATGCAGGGCCCCACGCCGGTCTCGGCGCTGATCCACGCCGCCACCATGGTGACGGCCGGCGTCTATCTCGTGGCGCGCTGCAACATTCTCTTCGCCCTAGCGCCTGTCTCGGGCGCCGTCGTGGCGGGGGTGGGCGCGTTGACGGCGCTGTTCGCCGCGACGATCGCGCTGAAGCAGTGGGACATTAAACGGGTGCTCGCGTACTCCACCATCTCGCAGCTCGGCTACATGTTCGTCGGGGTAGGGACCGGCGCGATCACCGCCGGCATCTTCCACCTCGCGACGCACGCCTTCTTCAAGGCACTGCTGTTCCTGGGATCGGGCAGCGTGATCTACGCGATGCACCACGCGTACCACGCGACCCACTCGCACGACGACGCCCAGGACATGCGCAACATGGGAGGGCTGCGGCGCCGCATGCCGTGGACTGCCGCGCTGATGTGGATTGCGACGCTGGCGATCGCCGGTATCCCGCCGTTGTCCGGGTTCTTCTCCAAGGACGAAATCCTCGCGGCCGCCTTCGCTCGCGGCACCGTGCAGCCGGTGTGGCTCTTGTTCTGGGGCTTTGGGCTCGCGACGGCCCTCCTGACCGCGTTTTACATGACCCGGCTGATGCTCTACACCTTCCACGGCCCGAACCGAACCGGCGAGAAGGAGCAAGCGCACTTGCACGAGGCGCCGTGGATCATGACGGGTCCCCTCGTGGTGTTGGCCGTGCTGTCGGCCGCGGGCGGACTACTCAACGTGCCCGACCTGTTTCACGGAAACGCGTGGCTGCATCACTGGCTCGAGCCCGTCACTCACGCCGGCGCCGCTTTGCTCCCGCAGACGCACCTTTCGCCCGGCGCCGAGTGGACGCTCGTGGGGGTGGCCGTCGCCGTGGCCGCGACGGGGATCGTCGGCGCCTGGCGGCTTCTTAAGCCCGAGGCGCTGGTACCGGCGCGCCTCGCTCCCGCGGAGCGGGGCTTTGCCCGGGTGCTGCGCAACAAGTGGTACGTGGACGAGATCTACGACGCCCTGATCGTCCGTCCCATCGTCTGGTTATCGCGCGAAGTGCTGTGGAAGCAGATCGATCAACGCGTGGTGGACGGCGCGGCGGTAAACGGCACGGCGCGGGGAGCCCGCGCGCTCGGGTGGGCCAACCGCTGGCTGCAGACGGGGCAGGTGGGGATGTACGTCGCCCTGTTCGTGGTCGGGGTCTTGGTGATCCTGTGGCGGGCGATGAGCTGATGTACGCCCGCTGGGTGGTCACCGCGCTGCTTGCCTGGCCGCTGCTCGCCGGGCTGCTAGTGCTGGCCGTGCCCGTCCGATTGGCAAAACAGGTGGCGCTCGCGGCGAGCCTCACCGAGTTCGCACTCTCGGTGCCGCTGTGGTGGACCTTCGCACCCAATGGCGGGATGCAGTTCGTCGCCGACCACGCCTGGATCGCCGCGTGGGGCATCCACTACACCGTCGGCGTAGATGGGATCTCACTGTTCCTGGTGCTGCTCACCACGTTCCTCGTGCCGCTGTCCATGCTGGGTAGCTGGAGCTACATCACCAAGCGCGAGCCCGCCTTCTACGCGCTGCTGCTCGTGATGACGACGGGGATGATCGGCGTGTTCGTCGCCCTCGATCTCTTCCTCTTCTACGTGATGTGGGAAGTGATGCTCATCCCGATGTATTTCATCATCGGGGTGTGGGGCGGCGAGAATCGGCTGTACGCCGCGATCAAGTTCTTCATCTATACGATGTTTGGCTCGCTGTTGATGCTCGTGGCGATCCTCGTGCTGTATCTCCACGCCGGCCGCGTCACCGGCCTCTACTCGTTCGGCTATGCCCACGTCCTGAGCCAGGCGGGACTGCTCGGCCCCGCGGCCTGGTGGCTGTTCGGCGCATTCTTCCTGGCGTTCGCGATCAAGGTGCCACTGTTCCCGTTCCACACGTGGCTGCCGGACGCCCACGTCGAGGCGCCAACCGCAGGGTCCGTGATCCTCGCCGGCATTCTGCTGAAGATGGGAACGTATGGCTTCCTGCGGTTCGCGCTGCCGTTCTTCCCGGCCGTCGCGCTGCACCCGACCGTACAGCTGGGCATCGTGAGCCTCTCCTTGATCGGCATCATTTACGGCGGGCTTGTCGCGATGGTGCAGCCCGATTTCAAGAAGCTGATCGCGTACTCCTCGGTGGCGCATCTGGGCTTCGTGATGCTGGGGATCTGGGCGCTCACGCTCCAGAGCGTGCAGGGCGCGCTGCTCGTGATGATCAACCACGGCATTTCGACGGGGGCGCTGTTCTTCCTCGTGGGCATGATCTACGAGCGCCGTCACAGCCGCCTGATCGAGGCGTACGGAGGCATCGCGCGCGTCGTGCCGCTGTTCGCGGCCATTCTCACGATCGTTTCGCTCTCGTCGATTGCCCTGCCGGGGACCAATGGCTTCGTAGGCGAGTTCCTCGTGTTGCTCGGCGCGTTCCGGACCTACCCCGTCGCCACGGCGCTCGCGACGACCGGGGTGATCATTGCGGCGGCCTACCTCCTCACCGCGCTGCAGCGCGTGATCTTCAACCCGCTGACCAAGCGTGAAAACGAGAAGCTGACGGACCTGACGCCGCGGGAGCTCGCGGTGCTCGTGCCCCTGCTCGTCTGCATCCTGTGGGTCGGCGTGTACCCGAAACCGCTGCTCCGGCGCATGGAGCCCGCGGCCCGCCAGCTGATCGAGCAGATCCGGCCGGGGACGACGCCATGAGTCTCGATCCTTCCATCTACGGCGAGCTGCTGCTCGCGCTGCTCCCCGAGCTGGTCCTGACCGCCTGGGCGATCGTGCTGCTGCTGTTCGTGGCCTGGCGTCACGAGACGGTGCGCGATCTGCGGATCACGGGCTGGTTGACGCTCGCGGCCCTTGCCACCACGGCGGTTGCCACATGGTGGCTGTGGTGGCGCCACGTCGAGATGGGGGGCCTCGCGACCATGATCGCGGCGGACGACTTCCGCTGGGTCGCCGACTGGTTGTTCCTGGGTGCGGCGGCCCTGACGGTCCTGATCTCATTCTCGTACCTCGAGCGGGAGCAGCTGCTCGCGCCCGAGTACTACGTCCTGCTCGTCTTTGCCACCCTCGGCATGATGGTGATGGCGGCGGGCGAGGACCTGATGGTGATTTTCCTCGGTCTCGAGCTGATGTCCGTGGCGGTCTACGTCCTGGCCGGATTCGACCGCAGACGGGCACGCTCCGCCGAGGCGGCGCTCAAGTACTTCCTGCTGGGCGCCTTCGCGTCCGGATTCCTGCTGTACGGCATCGCCTTGATCTACGGCGCGACCGGGACGACGAACATCGGGCTCGTCGGCGTGCAGGTGAGCTTCATGGACCGGCCGAGCGTAATGTTGCTTGCCGGCCTGGCGTTGCTGCTCGTGGGGTTCGGCTTCAAGGTGGCGGCGGTGCCGTTCCACATGTGGGCGCCTGACGTCTACGACGGCGCTCCCACCCCTGTCACCGCCTTTATGGCCACGGGCGTGAAGGCCGCAGCCTTCGCGGCGCTGTTCCGCGTGCTCATCGCGGGGTTCGCCGCCGTCCCCGCGTGGCGCGAGATCCTGTGGTGGCTCGCCGTGGTGACGATGGTCGGCGGCAATCTGTTCGCGCTGGGGCAGCGCTCTCTCAAGCGCATGCTCGCGTATTCATCGGTGGCGCACGCCGGCTACCTGCTGGTGGCCCTGACGTCGGGGCGATCTGCGGGCACGTCCGCGTTTCTCGTGTACCTCGTCGCCTACACCCTGATGTCGCTGGGCGCGTTCGCCCTGCTCGCCGCGAAAGGGCGGGGCGGCGAGAGCGACGTATTGATCGACGATCTCGCCGGCCTCGCCACGCGGCGGCCGTGGCTCGCCTTTGCGCTCGCCGTATGTATGCTGTCGCTCTTGGGCTTCCCGGGGACGGCCGGGTTTATTGGGAAGTGGTACATCCTCCTCGCCGCGGCCAGCGCGGGACAGAATGCGCTCGCCGCCATCCTCGTCCTCGCGAGTGTCGTCTCGGCCGGCTACTATCTCCCGGTGATCATGGCCATGTACATGAAGCCGGAGCCGACGGAGGGCGCGCATGCCGACGTCCGGCTCGACCGTTTGGGCAACGCCGCGGTTGCAGTGGTCGTCGTCGGGCTGCTGCTGTTCGGCGTCTGGCCCAACCGACTCTTCGAAGTTGCCAGGACGGCCGGCGACAGCGTGCGCCCCGCCGCGACCTCCAGCCCTCCTCCAGCCCCGAGCAAGACGCCGGGCAACTGACGCGGGCCCCCCTCCCCGTGAAGCTCCCCGCCACGATTTTCCGGCAGTACGACATCCGCGGCACCGTGGGCGATCAGCTTACGCCCGCCGCGGCGCACGCCGTGGGCCAAGCGTACACGACCCTGGCCTGGGAACGGCTGAGCACCAAAAGCCGGGGCCCCCGGGTTGCAGTGGGACGCGACAACCGTCCCTCGGGCAGCGCACTCGCCGCGGGCGTGCAGCAGGGGATCGTGGCCGCGGGCGGGATCGCCGTGGACGTGGGCGAGCTGCCGACCCCCGCGTTGTACTTCGCGACCAAGACCCTCGACGTGGACGGCGGCATGCAGGTCACGGGCTCGCACAATCCACCCGAGTTCAACGGCTTCAAGATGGTCCTCAACCACGACGCCGTGTTCGGCGATGACATCCAGCGGCTGTACCGTCTGATCGATACCGGACAACTGGCCACGAAACCCGGCGGCGCGATCACCGCGCACCGCGGACTGCTCACCGCGTATCGCGAAGCCATCGTCTTACGAAATGGGCCTCTCGCTCGCCCGGTGAAGGTGGTCGTGGACTGCGGCAACGGCGTGACGAGCCTCGTGGCCATCGAGACGCTGCGGCAACTCGGCGCGGCAGTCGTCCCGCTCTTCGCCGAGTCCGATGGCACATTCCCCAATCATCATCCGGACCCCACGGTCCTCGAGAACCTCGTGGACCTCCAGGCCGCCGTGCGGCGGGAGAAGGCCGAGTTGGGGATCGCGTTCGACGGCGACGGCGACCGCATCGGGGCCGTGGACGAACGGGGCGGGGTCGTGCCCGGCGACCAGCTGCTCGTGCTCTTCGGACGTGATCTGGTGCGCCGCATGGGCCCGGGGAAGGCCGTGATCTTCGACGTGAAGTGCTCCGAGGTGCTGCCGCAGATGCTCAAGCGTGTCGGCCTCGAGCCCGTGATGTGGAAGACCGGTCACTCGTTCATTAAGCAGAAGATGAAGGAGATAGGGGCGCCGCTCGCCGGAGAAATGAGCGGCCACATGTTTTTCGGCGGCGACTGGTACGGCTTCGACGATGCGCTGTTCGCGGCTGCGCGGTTGCTCGCGTACGTAGCCAAGGAAGGTGGCCCGCTGTCGCGCCTGCTGACCGACCTGCCGCAGACGTTCGCGACTCCAGAGCTGCGGGTCGACTGCCCCGACGAGCAGAAGTTCGACGTGGTCCGGCGCGCCGCCGAGCACTTCGCCGCGAAGTACCCGGTGTCGACGCTCGACGGCGTGCGGATCACGTTCCCCCAGGGATGGGGACTGCTGCGCGCCTCGAATACGCAGCCGGTGCTGGTGATGCGCTTCGAGGCGAGCACACCGCAAGCGTTGGCCGCCTACCGCGCCGAGGTGGAGGCCTGGCTGTCGGCGCATGGCGTCACACCGTGACGCGCTCGGGATGGCGTAGCCTGTACCTGATCGGCGCCGGACTGCTCGTCGTGGCGCTGGTCGGTGGGCGCTGGCTGGCGGTCGAGACGGCCGAGCGGGCGTGGGACCGGACGTTCGCCGGCGGCGCTGTGTTGATCGAAGCGCGTATGCTCGCCCGCTTGCTACAGGCCCTCGTTCTCGTCTTTGCAACCGTTTGGACGACCGGAAACCTCCTGATCGTGTACCGCGCGATCGGCTCCGTACAGATGCCGCGCCGGCTCGGTGACCTCGAAATCGTGGAGGCTGTCCCGCGACGCGTGTTGTTCGGGATCACGCTCGCGCTCGGGATCGTGCTGGGCGTGTTGCTCTCCCTGGGAACGGGCGACTGGTGGCGCCACGCGGTGCTTGCGGCGGCGCCGCCGCATTTTGGCGTGCTCGACGAGACCCTGGGGCTGGACGCCGGTTATTACCTCGGCGTCCTTCCCTGGCAGGCCGCCCTGCAAAACCGCGCGCTCGTGCTCGCCGCGGGCGTGGCCGGCGCCGTCGCGGTGCTTTACAGCGCGATCGGATCGCTGCGCATCCAGCGCGGCCAAGTGCGCTCGAGCGATTACGCGCGCGCGCACTGCGGCGTGCTCCTCGCGTGTCTCGCTCTCGTGATCGCTTGGGGTGCGGCGCTCGATCCAGCGGAGGTCGTGGCGGGTCTGCATGGAGCCGTCGACCAGGCAGCGCTCTCCGTGCGGGTGCCTGGCGCCGTGTTCGTCGCCGCCATGGCCGTAGTCACCGCGATCATTTCGCTAGCCTGGGCATGGCGTGATCGGCCCAACCTCATTCTCGCGGGATGGGCCGCGCTGGTCCTCGCCCTGGCGGCGTGCTACGTGGTGATCCCCGGTGTTGTGCGGGCATCCGGGAGCGGGGAGAACGTTGCGCTGGTACGGCAACGGGCAGGGCTCGAGCGGGTTGCGTTCGGCCTCACGGCACTCGAGGAGCGGGCGCCGCCGGCGTTCCCCTCCGGGGAGGCCGCGATCCACAGCGTACCACTGTGGGACCCGAGGCGCGTCGGCATCGTCGCGGGCGCGCCGGCAAGCGCCGTAGCGCTCCACGCGCAACGCGGGAGGGACGGGGCACCCACTTGGCTGATCGCTCCCACCGCGGCGTCCGCGCAGACGCGCGTCGCCGTCGAGACCGATACGGGCCTCGCCCTCAATCCCGTACCGGTCACCGACTCCGCGCTCGTGTTCGGCCCCGGGATCCCAGGGTTTGTCGTGGCGTCCCCCGACAGCTCGCCCGCGCTACGCGCCGCGGGAGTGCCGATCGTCGGTGCATGGCGGCGTTTCGCGCTCGCCTGGACGATCCAGGCCTGGGGTTTTCTCCGAGCCGACTCGAATGGCCGCATACTGCTGTGGCGGCGGGACGTCGCTGAGCGGCTGGAGCGGCTGGCGCCGTTCGCGCGTTTCGGGGTGCCGGCACCCACCATCAGAGACGGCGCGCTCTGGTGGGTCAGTTGGGGATATGTCGCGAGTGCAGCGTTCCCTCTCGCCAGGCCGCTCGATTGGCGCGACGGCACGATTCGCTACTTGCGCGCCGGCCTCGTCGGCGCGGTCCGCGTCGCCACAGGGGAGACGCATCTCTGGCTCGCTCCCGGCTACGATTCTCTCACGGCGGCGTGGGCTCGGCATTTCGAGCCGCTCATCGAACCCGCGGATCGGCTTCCCCCAGACCTGCGCGCGCAACTCACGTATCCAGAGGAGGCGTTTCGCATCACCGTCGAGCAGCTGGTGCGGGCGAGCGCGGACTCCGCCGGAGCGGACTCGGCCTGGACGCTGCGCCCCCGCACCCCGTTCCAGTTGATCGCCCCCACCCCGCCGGGAACGCAGGTGTGGACGGGCGTCGGACTCGAATCGGGGACGCTGGCCGCCAGACAGTTCCTGGGGCTCTGCGCCGGGACGATCACCGGCCAGGGTCCGCGCCTCTACTTGTGGCGCCCACATCAGCCCACCCGTCTACCCGGCGAATTGGTCGGCTCATTCCTGGCACGGCCTGGGCAGCCGCGGATCTGGCCCACCGCCGGTTCGGTCCTCACGATCCAGGCGCAGTTTCTCGAGCCGGCCGGCGTGGATCCGCCGCCGCCGCCCCGCATCGCCGAGGTGTACGTATCGCTCGACGGGCGCAGCGGCCGTGGGCAGACAGCGCGGGCGGCCCTGCGGGGAGGGGAGGCGGCGGTTACCGACACAAGCCTCGCGGCCCGTTGGCAGCGCGCGCGCCGCCTGGCCGCGCAAGCCGATTCGGCGCTCAGCGCCGGTGACCTGGAGTTGTTCGGTCGCCTGTTCCGGGCGCTCGTGCGCGAGCTTGCTCCCGCCATCCGGCCCCGCTAGGTTGCGCCGCCGTGCCCCCCCCGCCAGGAACGATCGTCATCGCACTCGGAGGGAACGCCGTCGCCCCTCCGGGCGAGCGCCCGACCATCAGCAATCAGTTCCGCCACACCCGCGCGAGTCTCGCGCCGATCGTGGACTTTGCGGCAGCGGGATGGCACATCGCGTTGGTGCACGGCAACGGTCCTCAGGTCGGCGACGAGCTGGCCCGGAACGAGATTGCCGGCGATCAGGTAGAGCCCCTGCCGCTCGGCGTGCTCGTGGCGGGAACGGCCGGGTGGATGGGATACATGATCCAGCAGTCGCTGCAAAACGCGCTGGCGCGCGCCGGCGTGGAGCGCTCGGTCGTCACACTGATTACGCAAACGTCGTGTGATGCCGACGACCCCAATCTCCGCACGCCTTCGAAGCCCATCGGGCACGTCCTGGATCCCGTCCGCCAGGCGCGGCTCGTGGCGCGCGGCATTCCGGTGCGGGACGGGCGGCGGCTCGCGCCCAGTCCCAAGCCGACGGGAATTGTGGAACGAGACATGGTGCGCCATCTCGTCGCAGCGGGGCACATCGTGATCGCCGGCGGAGGCGGGGGACCGCCGGTCTACCGCGATCCCCGCTTGGGCCTCGAGGGAATCGACGCGGTGGTGGACAAGGACCGTGTGGCCGCGATCCTCGGGCGCGAAATCGGGGCACAGGTATTGTTGATCCTGACGAACGTCGGCGCCGTGTACCGGGGTTACGGCACGTCGCATCAGGAGGCAATCCGGCGGCTGTCGCTCGCGCAGGCGGACCACCTGCTCGCGGGCAAGGAGCTGGGCGCCGGCAGCATGCGCCCAAAGGTCGAGGCAGCGGCGGATTTCGTGCGGGCCGGAGGGGAGCGCGCGATCATCGCCGAGCTGGCGCACGGGCTCGCGGCCCTGCGCGGCGACGCGGGCACGACTATCGCGAAGGAGCACAGGTGAACCTGCACGAGTATCAGGCGCGCGACATCCTGCGCCGGCACGGGATTCCGGTGCCGCCCGGCGAGGTGGCGACCACGCCGGCCGAGGCGCGCGCGATCGCCGAGCGGCTGGGTGGCAAGGTCGTCGTCAAGGCACAGGTGCATGCCGGCGGCCGCGGCAAGGCCGGTGGCGTGAAGCTCGCCAAGAACGCGGCCGAGGCGGAAGCCCACGCCAAGGCGATCCTCGGCATGACGATCAAGGGTCTGACGGTGCACAAGGTTCTGGTCGCGCCGGCGGCGGAGATCGCGTCCGAGAGCTACGTGGGCATCATCGTGGACCGCGCGTCGCAGCGCCCTGTCCTGATGGTGAGCCCTGCGGGCGGGATCGACATCGAAGAGGTCGCGGCCAAGACTCCCGAGAAGATTCATCGGCTCGCCGTGGATCCCCGCTTTGGGCTGCTCCCGCATCAAGCGCTGGGGCTTGGCTTCATACTCTACAGCGATGTCGCGCAGGCACGCGCCGCCGCCGACATCATGCAGAAGCTGTACGCCGTGGTGTACGCCGCGGGCGCGTCACTCGCGGAGATCAACCCGCTCGTCACGACTCCGGACGGCAAAGTTCAGGCGCTCGACGCCAAGATCTCGATCGACGACAACGAGCTGGAGCGGAGCCCCGAGATCGCGGCACTGCGCGATGTGTCGGCGGAGGCGCCGGAGGAGGTGGCCGCCCGCGAGGCGGGGCTCACGTTCATCAAGCTCGACGGCTACGTCGGCTGCTGCGTGAATGGCGCCGGACTCGCCATGGCCACGATGGATCTCGTGAAATACTACGGCGGCGAGCCCGCGAACTTCCTGGACATCGGCGGCAGCTCGAACCCACAGAAAGTCGTGGCCGCGCTGCGCATCATGACGTCCGACCCGCGAGTCAGGGTAATCCTGTTCAACATTTTCGGCGGGATCACGCGGGGCGACGACGTTGCCAACGGCATCGTGCAGGCGACGCGCGAGCTTTCCCTCAAGGTGCCGCTCGTCATCCGGTTGACCGGCACCAACGAGCGGGAGGCGATGGAAATCCTCACCAAAGCCGGGTTCTCCGCGCTGACCGATATGGACCAGGCCGTGAAGCAGGCGGTCGCCAAGGCGAAGGGGAAGGCGGCGTGAGCATCTTCATCGACCAATCAACGCGCCTCCTCGTGCAGGGAATCACCGGCCGTGACGGGTCGTTCCACGCCAAGCAAATGATCTCCTACGGCACGAAGGTCGTGGCGGGCGTGACGCCGGGGAAGGGCGGCCAGCTGTTCGAGGGCGTGGTCCCGGTCTTCAATACCGTCGCCGCGGCGGTCGCCGAGACGCAGGCCAACACGGCGGTCATCTATGTCCCCGCTGCCGTCGCCGCGTCGGCGATCTTCGAGGCCGCCGACGCCGGGTTGGGCCTGATCGTGTGCATCACCGAGGGCATCCCGGTGCTCGACATGACCCGCGTGCTCCCGTTTGTGAGCGAGCGGGGCGCCCGCCTGATTGGCCCGAATTGTCCGGGCCTCATCTCGCCGGTGAAGAGCAAGGTGGGGATCATTCCGGGCAACATCTGCAAGCCCGGCAACATCGGCGTCGTCTCGCGTAGCGGGACGCTCACGTACGAGATCATCCATCAGCTCTCGACACACGGCTTCGGCCAATCCACCTGTGTGGGCATCGGCGGGGATCCGCTCATCGGCACGAACTTCATCCACTGCCTGTCGGCGTTCGCCGCGGATCCGGAGACGGCCGCGATTGTGATGATCGGTGAGATCGGCGGCACGGACGAGCAACAGGCGGCCGAGTTCGTGCAGCGCAGCGTGACGAAACCGGTCGTCGGGTTCATCGCCGGGCAGACGGCGCCGCCGGGCCGCCGCATGGGGCACGCTGGGGCGATCATCTCGGGATCGTCGGGCACCGCCGCGGAGAAGATGGCGGCGCTCACGCGCGCCGGCATCGGGGTCATGAAGCGCCCCGCCGATGTCGTATCGCTTCTCAAGGAGCGGCTGTGAAGCTGCAGGATGTCGTCGAGCAACAGCACGTCCTCGTGCCGCTTACTGCGCAAACGGTCAAAGAGGCGACGGAACGCCTCGCCGAGTGTCTCGTGGCGAGCGGCGTGGTGACCGAGCCCAACCGCCTCAACGCGGTGATCCGGAACGCCTGGCCCGAGGATATGGTCAGCGTCGGTGAGCACGCGTTTCTCCCGCACTTCCGAACCGAGGCGGTACGCAAGCTCGCGACGGCCGTCGGCGTGTCGCCCAAACCGATCCGCTGGGAGAAGGACCCGAACCGCACCGCGCGCATCGTCATCTTGATCGTGGCGCCGCCGCGCGAGACAGCGACCTATCTCCAGGTCGTGGGGGCGTTCGCGCGCCTGTTGTCCGATCCCGCCATTGTGCTTGCGATGCTCGCGGCCAAGACGCCCGAGCAGCTGTCGCAGATCGGCGCGCTCCAGGCGGTCGAGCTCCCCAGCGACCTCGCCGTGCGCGACCTCATGACGCCGCACGTGCTCGCCGCCCGCCCGGAGCAGACTCTGGGCGACGTCGCTCGATTGATGATGGAGAAGGACGTGCGTGCCCTTCCGGTGGTGGACGACAACGGCTCGCTCATCGGCATGGTCACGCACCGCGAGCTGCTCCGATACCTGATTCCCGACTATCTGCAGCGCACCAAGAGCGGCAAGTTCCGCGCGCTGCCCGCGAACCCGTCGCACGGAGGGGGTGACGCGCGGGCGTTGCCCGTCAAGGACGTGATGTCTCGCGCCGTCCTCTGCCTCTCCGAGGATCAAACCCTGACCGACGTGGCGAACCTGATGAGCAATAAGGACGTGGATCGGTTCCCGGTGGTCCGGGAAGGGATCGTCGTCGGATTCTTGACGCGTGCGGACTTGATCCGCCGCCTCGTCGCAGCGCCGTGACCATGCAGGCTCCCAAGCTCACTCTCGCCATCATCAAGCCAGACGCCATTGCCGCGGGGACCGCCGGTAAAATCCTCGCTCACCTCGAAGGCGAGGGCTTCCAGCTCCGCGCCGCCCGCCTCGTGCGGCTGTCACAGGCGCGTGCCGAGGAGTTCTACGAGGTGCATCGCGAGCGGCCGTTTTTTCGGTCGCTGGTGGCGTTCATGACCTCGGGTCCCGCCCTCGCGCTCGCGCTCGAGCGGGACAACGCCATGGCCCATCTCCGGGAGATCATCGGCGCCACCGACCCCGCTGAAGCCAAGCCGGGGACCGTGCGGCGGTTGTACGCGCAATCGAAGGAGCGGAACGCCATTCACGCTTCCGATTCCCCGGAGAATGCGGCGCGGGAAGTGGCGTTTTTCTTCCCGGCTGGCGACCTCGGCTGAATCTGTTGACGCAAGTCCCACAACGGTTTAGCTTCGCTCACCATGCTGCGTGTCGACCTGCGAGAGTTGGCCCTGGGCCCGGTCGAAACCCGGGGCGAACTGGCGCTCGCCGACCCCCTGATCGCGGAGACGGACCTCGTCCTGCGGGAACCGGTGGTGGTGGGCGGGCGGTTGCAGGGCATCGGCGACGGGCGATTCTATTGGCACGGCACGCTGCGCACCGTCGCGCAGGGAGAGTGCCGGCGCTGTCTCGCCCCTGTGTCCACGGCCGTTGCGACGGACATCGGCGCATTGTTCACGCAGGACCCGGAAGCCCTCGAAGACCCCGACTCCTATGCGTTGGCGGCCGAGGCGACGGAGGTGGATCTCACGCCCGCCATCCGGGAGGAATTGCTGCTCGCAGTCCCACGGTATGTGTTATGCCGGGAGGACTGCCGCGGGCTGTGCCCGCGCTGCGGCCAGGACCTGAACGCCGGCCCCTGCGGCTGCACGGCGGCCAGCGATTCGCGCCGGCAGCCGCTCCAAGCTCTGAAGGATAAGCTTCGCTCCTAACCGAGGACGATCGAATGGCCGTACCCAAGCGCAGAACCTCCAAGCGCAAGAAGCGCGCGCGCCGCACCCACTACAAGGCGGTGCGGCCGACGCTGCAGCCCTGCCCGCGCTGCGGCGACATGAAACAGCCCCATCGCGTCTGCCCGACGTGCGGCTACTACAAGGGCGAGAGA
>Ga0209220_1000050_pt1 | contig 64930 bp, 50 predicted proteins | sample BlaSpr_A8_OM3_M3_FD_187984 | JGI IMG/M metagenome (GOLD analysis project Ga0209220, IMG submission 187984) | Forest soil microbial communities from Thunder Bay, Ontario, Canada - Black Spruce, Ontario site 2_A8_OM3_M3 (SPAdes) (version 2) | ecosystem: Environmental > Terrestrial > Soil > Boreal... | reverse complement strand
CGATCTAGCGCGAAAGGGAGCGACGAAAAATGGAGCGACGAAGAATGGCACGATGAAGAATAGCGCAACAAAAAATGGCGCTCTGCAGGCTTGGGCTCCTGCATTGCGCCTATTGGATCCGCCCAAACTCATGCAGGCCCCGGAACGTCATCGTCCGTGTGCGGGTCCCTTTCGACTGAGCGAAAGCTGGTGGGAGCGGCCGGTGGAGCGCGATTATTATCAGATGGTCGATGCCAGCGGCGCGCTCGTGCTGGCATATCGCGATCTACGCGATGATTGTTGGTACGTCCAAGGCGTTTTCGATTAAGCGCGCATAAGACGACGATGACCGAGAAATATGCGGAACTGCACGCGCATTCGAACTTCACGCTTCTGGAGGGAGGGTCGCATCCTGAAGAACTCATCAGCGCGGCCAAAGCGTATGGCTTAAGCGGCATTGCCATCACCGACCGCGATTGTCTTTACGGCGCGGTGCGTTTTGCGCAGGCGGGGCGAGAAGAAGACATCCCGGCGATCATCGGGGCGGAACTGACCCTCGAAGACCGCAGCCATATCATCGTGCTCGCTGAAAACAAAACCGGCTACGCGAATCTGTCGCGCTTATTGAGCCGTGCGCGCTTGGACCATAAGCGTGGCGAGCCGTCTACTCCATATTCTTTGTTAGCGCAGCACGCGCAAGGGTTGATCGCGCTGTCCGGGTGCGAGCACGGTGTGGTGCCGCAGCTGCTCGCCCAGGGCGATTTTCGCGCTGCCTGCGAACGTGCCGGCCAACTGCGCGATATGTTCGGCTGGGGTAATTTTTGGATCGAGTTGCAGCGCCATCTCCTGCCCGAGGATGGCCCGCGCATTCGCGCATTGACTGCGCTCGCGCAAAAACTGGAGCTGGGCATCGTCGCGACCGGCGGCGTGCACTACGCCCTTGCAGCGCACCGCGATCTGGCTGATGTGTTGAGCTGCATCCGCCTGAAAACCACGCTCGAGGAAGCGGGCACGCGGCTACGCCCCAATGGGGAATATTATTTGCGAACGCCCGCTGCCATGGAGCGGTTGTTCGCCGAGCATGCGCGCGCCGTCGCCAACAGCGTTGCGATTGCGCAACGCTGTCAGTTCCGGTTGGGGCGCTTGCACAACGAATTCCCCGATTTCCCGCTGCCGCCGGGCGAGACCGCATTTTCCTATCTGTATAAGCTCGTGCAGGCAGGCGTGCAGCAACGGTACCGTCCGGTCACTCCGGCGGTCAGCGCGCAAATCGCGCATGAGCTTGCGGTGATTGAAAAACGCGAACTCGCCGGCTACTTCCTCATCGTCTGGGATATGGTGCGCTTTGCGAAGGAACAGCGCATCGTGGTCCAAGGCCGTGGTTCGGCTGCAAATTCGGCAGTCTGTTATGCGCTCGAGCTCACAAGCGTCGACCCCGTCGGGCTCAAGCTCTTGTTCGAACGCTTTTTATCCGAAGAACGCGATGAACCGCCGGACATCGATTTAGACACGCCTTCCGGCGATCAGCGCGAGTCGCTCATCCAATACATCTATCAGCGTTATGGACGCGAACATGCGGGGATGGTGGCGGAAGTCATCTCCTATCGCGCGCGCAGCGCGGTGCGCGATATCGGCAAAACATTGGGACTGTCGCTGGATCAAGTCGACGCGCTCGCTAAGTCGTTAGACGTGCACGCCGCAGCGAACGTCGGTGATGAGGCGCAAGAGATTGCCGGCGAGCTGCCACGGCATGCGGCGCTTGGCCTCAGCAAACATGGTGAGCATCTGCCCATGACGGCAGCGGAAGTCGAACAAGCCGTCCACGGCTTGCCGCAGGCGCTGAAAGTCGATCTGGCAAGTGACACGGCCCAACGCTTGTACGCGCTCTGCCGGCGCATCGATAGCTTTCCGCGGCACTTGAGCCAACACGTCGGCGGCATGGTCATCACGCGCTCGCCGCTCATCGACGTAGCGCCGCTGGAACCCGCGGCCATGCCCGACCGCACCATTTTGTGCTGGGATAAAGACGACTGCGCGGTCCTGGGGCTCATCAAGATCGACATCTTGGGGCTGGGCATGCTCAACGCCATTGAACTCGCGCTCGCGGACATCGAGCGCAGCCGCGGCGAAAAGATCGATTTTGCCGATCTCAAAGCATGCGATGACCCGCGCATCTACGATATGCTGTGCGAGGCGGATACGGTCGGACTCTTCCAAGTGGAGTCGCGTGCGCAGATGGCCACCTTGCCGCGGCTCGAACCGCGCCGTTTTTATGACATCGTCGTACAAGTGGCGATCATCCGCCCCGGTCCCATCCAAGGCGATATGGTGCATCCGTACATCCGCCGCCGCCGCGGCTTGGAGCCGGTCTCCTATCCTCATCCCAAACTCAAATCGGTGTTGGAGCGCACCCTGGGCGTGCCGCTCTTCCAAGAACAAGGCATGCGTCTGGCCATCGAAGCGGCGGGTTTCACACCCGGACAAGCGGACGAGCTGCGCCGCGCAATGGGGCATAAGCGTTCGCACGAAAAGATGGAGCGGCTGCGCGGCCGGCTGCTGGACGGCATGGAGCGCAACGGCATCGAGCGGCCGCTCGCGGGGCGTCTGTTCCAGATGCTCAATGCGTTTGCGGACTACGGTTTTCCTGAATCACACGCGGCCTCATTCGCGCTGATCGTCTATGTGTCGGCATATCTCAAGCGTATGTATGCGCCGGAGTTCTATGCAGCCTTGATCAACGCACAGCCGATGGGATTCTATTCGCCTTCGACGCTGATCGGCGATGCACGCCGCCACAACGTCACCGTCTTACCACCGGATGTCAATGCATCCCGATTCGAATGCACGGTGGAACCGCTCACTACAGCGCTGCAGGCGGCGCCTGAGAGCAAGCACGCCGATGGTGTCACTCATCGCTGGGATCATCCGGTGGCATTACGCATCGGCCTTAGCCAAGTACGCGGCATCGGCGAAAAACACAAAGAGAAAGTGAACGCGGAAAGAGAGCGCAAGCCATACGCCGATCTGCGAGATTTCGTGCTGCGCACCCAGTTGTCCAAAGATTTGTTGGAATCGCTGGCAGCAGTCGATGCTTTTGCCTGTTTTGATTTATCCCGGCGCGACGCATTTTGGGAAGTGCAACGCTTGGGCGACCTCATTGCCGCGGGTGCGCTGGAACGCGGCATGACGGTGGACGAACAGCGTGTCACGCTTCCGGTGATGACCAAGAAAGAAGAAGCCTCCGCCGACTATTGGGGGTTGGGACTCTCCACCCGCTATCAGATCATGGAGTTCTACCGGCCGCAGCTAGACGCTTTGCGGGTACGGCGTGCCTGCGATCTGCGCAGCCTGCCGAATAGACTGGTATTGAAGGTGGCGGGCATCGTGACCACACGCCAGCGCCCCGGTACCGCCAAAGGTTTCGTCTTCACGACGATGGAGGATGAAACCGGTCTCATCAACGTCATCATCCGGCCGGACATCTATCTCAAATACCGACCGATCGCCCGCGATGAGCCCACGGTCATCGTCGAGGGCGTCTTGCAAAAACAAGACGGCCACATCAATGTTCTGGCGCGCCGTTTTTGGAAGCTGAATAGCGACGGCCTGGCGCAAGGCCTGGAATCGCGCGATTTCCATTAACCGGGCGCTCCTCCAGGGGATTCGTCTTCTGGTGTAAACGTAAGTTGACACTTACGTAAGCATATGCTAAACTTCGAATATGGATGCAGCCGTACGCGCATTGGCGGAGCCTCGTCGCCGTGAGATTCTCAAGCTCGTTTCGAGCAGGGAGTTATCAGCCGGGGACATCGCATCGCACTTCGACGTGACCCGCCCAGCTATCTCGCAACACTTGTCCGTGCTCAGAGAGGCCGGCCTTGTGCACGAGCGCCGGGTGGGAACTCGACGCTTGTACCAGACCCGGCCCGAGGGTTTGAGCGAGTTGCGCGCGTTTCTCGAAACTTTTTGGGATGTTCGGCTGCGTCTTTTGAAACAAGAAGCCGAAGCAGCTGAGAGGAGCAAAATCCGACATGGCAACAACCGACACAAAAACCGTCGAGCGCGAAATAAAGGTCAACGCAAAACCTGAGACGGTCTTTTCCTATCTGGTCGAGCCCGAGAAATTACGCAAGTGGATGACGATCGGCAGCGGAACCACCGACATCCGTCCGGGTGCAGATTTTCGTTACGAGATGACCAAAGATGCGACGGCTCGCGGAAAGTACGTCGAGATCACGCGACCGACGAGGCTGGTCATGACTTGGGGCTGGGAAGGCGGCGACGTCGTCACGCCGCCCGGTTCGAGCACGGTTGAGATAACGCTGAAGCCCGACGGCGGCGGCACGCTGGTCAAGCTCGTGCACCGTGGCCTCCCGAGCGAGGAATCGGCGACATCACACGGACACGGTTGGGAGCACTACCTGGGGCGGCTTAGCGTGGCGGCAGCTGGTGGCGATCCCGGCACGGATTCGTTCTCCGAATAGGCTACGGTTGCGGGCCTCGCGACTTGCGTAATTCCGGGTCGAACTGGGCACGATGATCTTCCATCTTGCGCTGGTGTTCCGATACCTGGCCGAGATGGAACTTTTCCTCTTCGGAGAGCTTCGTGCCCACGACCCGGTCTGCGTCTGCGCGTCGCCTGCGGGCGCCGGCGGACTGAAGCACGGCGACCAGGATCACGTAGACGACTGCATCCGCTGCCACGCCGGGCCAATGAAATCGAGTGTACGCGAAATAGCCGAGCACGGCAAAAATTATGAAAAGCAGCATTTGTTTAGTGTCCTCCTTCCTTGTTATCGGCTGACGTAACGGCTCTTCGGGGCCCTTTGATGTAAAAGGGCCTGCTATATGCCGCCGGCCAATCGCCCGCACATGCACTTCCTTCTAGCAGCAGTCCTCAGTGTAGCGCCGTTCTTTTCGGGTTATCATGGTTGCTTCGTGCTCTTGAATATGCGGACTCATGAGCGGAGCGAATTCAATACAACGCAGTGTGCGCGCCGATTTCCGCCGCAATCCACCTTCAAGATATTCAATACGATGGCCGGGGTGGACGTAGGTTTTTTGCATGGACCGGATACGATGCAGCGCTGGAGCGGCGAGCATTACGCTATTGCGGCCTGGAACCAAGACCAAACTCTGCAGTCGGCTGTTGCCTACTCGGTTGTATGGTACTTCCAGCGAGTGGCAACGGCGGTCGGTCCCGCGCGCATGCAGCACTTTATCAACGCCGCCGGGTATGGCAATCGAGACATCTCCGGCGGCATCACGCATTTTTGGCTGGACAGTTCGCTTCGGATTTCCGCGAATGAAGAAGCTGATTTTGTCGCGCGCCTCTACGAAAATCGCTTGCCCTTTTCAAGTCGCGCGATGCATATCGTGCGCCAGGTCATCGTTGTGCGCAAGGGGCGGAACTACATGTTCAGCGGCAAGACGGGAACGGGCGGTACGTATTCGCACGCGACGATAGGCTGGTTCGTCGGACACCTCCAATCGCCGCGCGGCGAGTATGCTTTCGCGGCCAACATTTTCCCAGCGGGCAAGGAGCCGACGGGTCCTCGCGCGCGGGCAATCGTCATCGAGATTTTAGAATCGCGCGGTCTGCTGCCTCGTTGAACCTGGTGCTTGGCGGCTTGAGGCGCGCTCGCTGGCGACGTTGAAGCGCACGCCTGGGAGGCGTTACGGCGTGCTTATCGCGCCGGTGTAGAGATTGAGCAGCACCTGTGCGAGCCGCGAGGGATCTGCGGACGGGGTAAGAGCGAAAGCGATGACCTGATGTTGGGTCGCGATCGTACCGTTCGCGAGGTATTGAGCGCTGCCGTTGCTGGCGAACAGCAGCGGCGTCGAGGTGTCGATCGGACCGCCAATAAGACGAACGCCTTCAAACCGCCGCTCAACGATGATGCCTGCCAGTTTGGAGCGCGGATCGACGCTCGAGGGACGGCCGCGGTAACATGTATAGCTCAACGGATCTGCCGAGTTGACGATGAGCGAGGAGCCTTCGAAAAAACTGCCATTTTGCGCGGTGCGCTCCAAGAGCTGGAGATCCTGAGCAAGCGTAAGGGCCGCTTCGTGCGCTGAGCGGGCGGCGGCAAAAGCGCGATAGCTGGGCACGACCGCCAGACCTGCCAGCAGCGCCAGCAACGCCAGGACGGCAAGCAGCTCAAAGTATGTGCTCCCGCATTGGCTTCTTTCGTGGGAACGCGTCACGGCAAGAATCCGTTCGCGCCGGAGTTGTCATCCCACCACTGCTGATTTTTGAAGTTGTCAACCGTCGGCGAGCCGGGCTTCGAGTTCTTGTAAACGTGAAGCCGCAACTCGGTTGCGTAAGCGCCGCCGGATTGACCCGCCGGATCGCCTGGGCTGTTGATGGAGACCGGGCCGCCGTCGTCGATGACGCCGACGACTTCCGAGAAGGGTGAGGCTTGGTGAAAGATGCGCAGCAGCGTGGTCACCGTCCGCGTGGCTTGCAACGAGCCGTTGTCGTAGAGCGACGCGGTGGCTGCGACCTGCATGGGCGTTTCCAGAATCTGCGGGTTTTCCTGAAGCTGGCTGTCGAGGTGATCCGTCTGGTGCGCCGGCGCAGGCCCCTTCAAGGTGACGACCACGTCAGCGTACGTGTTTGCGTCGACGTTAATCCGCAGGGTGCTATGCGCCAGGGATAAGGCCTTGAGCGTGCCCGACATGTCCGCGCGATTGTCATCGAGCAACGCTCGCACCCATGCGGCACCTGCATCCGCGGCAGCGGTAGCCTGGAGCGAGCGCAGGTCCTGCGCACTATGCCGTAAACGCGAAGTACCGATGTTGACCAACACCGTCACGATCGTCATTAAGAGCGCAACGGCCAGCAAAGCGGTTACGAGCGCAATACCGCGCCGCGAACGAACCCGGTACTTCTGCTGGCGGCTGCGAACTCTCATACCTCTGCTCACGGGTGTGGCGCCGGTGATGCTGCCGTCGGCGCAGGTACCGCAGGCCCGACCATGGTGGCGATCTGCGCTATGCGACGCCCACGTGCGTCGAGCACCTCAATATCAACCGAATGCGCTTTGGGAATCACCGACGGCGACACCGCTACCCGGACAGTCAGGGAATTGATGGTTTGGCTTGACGAACCGTCCACGATCGTGCCGTACGCAAGGGCGCTTTGCTCATCGACGAGCGTGTTGGCGGCAAGGCGCATAGCTTCTTCGCGCTGTGCCGCCAGGCTGTCCGCGTTTCCGAGCAGGATTAAGGTCGGAAGCACCGCACCCACGACGACGATCGCGAAAAGTGCGGTTGCGACGACCGATTCGATCAAACTAAAACCCGCGCTTGCGCGCCGAGTACTCGCCCGTTTTAGGTTGCCGAATGCACCTCGTCGCTTCCAGCCGAAAACGCTGGGCGTGCCGAAGCGCCGCGCAAGCACGATGACGTGCGGCACCTCGCGCGCAGAGACGCGCAAGAACAGAGGGGAAGACTGGACGGTGGTCACGCGGTTGTAAAAGCTCGCTCCGACCTTGTACGAGTGACCGCAGAACAGGAGCCAGCCTTCCGGCGTCACGTACACGCTGGACCCCTCGTGATGCCAGCCGCGAGGATCGTTTGCCAGGCGAGCGCACAGCCGCTCGGTGAAGGCGTCGCGGCGCAACCAGGCGACACAGCACAACCCCAGCAGCAGCAAACCAAAGAGCGCATCAAACGATCTCCAGGGAAACGCAATCGCCGGAACAGGTATTCGTGCGGAATCGGCACCGGCGTTAGCAATGCCTTGCAGCGTTGGAGATGAACGGCCAGGCGAATCGGCTGCTGTCCATTCAACTGCGTAATCGGTGACCGCGAAGCTGGGGCCGCTCACGCCGGACTGCAGCCGCAAAATGGTTTGCGGTAGGCGCAGACCGTTGACGGTGACCCAATCATCAAACGTGTACGAAATATTCTGCGCACTGCGCGTATCCACGAAGCCGCTCAGGTCACCCATAGCGGGCTGCAAATAGAGAAGAAGTCCGCCATACGTGCTCCAGGCTACGCCGTTAGGCGGACGCGCAACGCCGCCGCTGCCGATGTCCGCGAGGGCGGTTAGGAACGCGTTGCCCAGCGCGCCGACGTCGTATGGGTCGTCAAACAGCAGCGCTTGCGAGCCACCACGTTGGATCCACGAGCCGTCCGAAGATACGTGCAATGATGCGCGATCGCTGCGTTCGTCGAGCGACCAGCGCGAACCAGACATGGTAAACGTGCCAGCCACAAGTTGCTGGACAGACGCGGCCTCGCGAGATCCGTCCGCAGTTGGGACGTATCCATGATAGGTGATACGGCCGCGAAATGATTGGTCGGCCTTGAGGACAAGCGGAATGTCCGCGGCGCGCGCGGATGCGGCACTAACCAGCACGATCGTAGCAGCAAGCATCATATGCAAGCAAGCGGTCAGCGGCGACGACGTGCTTTTAGGCGTTAAATGAAGAATCAACGGCGTTAGAACCTCGCACGTGGTGCTCCGGCCGGTAATTGAGCAACATCGTACCTCCCGGCCGGCAAAAGTGTCAATGTATATCTCGTGTCTTGCGCACAACGTCAAGCGAGAAGAGAAGATAAAAACAGTACGAATACGCTCGGACGAACTTTCGTTCGAATATGGCGGAGGCGCCTAATGCAAAATTTCAACAAACTCACTGAGAACGCTCAACAAGCGATCATTCGCGCACAGGCTCTGGCTCAGGAGCACAGCGCAAGCGAAATCGACAACGAACATCTGCTAGCCGCGCTGCTCGAAGATGACTCCGGGGTGCCGGTGGTCGTTTTGCGCCAGCTAGGCGTCGAAGTCGAACCGCTGCGCCGCCAGCTTACGGCACTACTTGGTAAACGGGCGCGCGTTTATGGGGCGCCCGAACCGACCATGAGCCGCGAACTGCGCGATGTTCTGCAACGCGCTGCGGAGGAAGCGTTAAAGTTCAAAGATGAGTTCATTTCCACAGAGCATCTGTTGCTCGCCATCGCGGACGCCAAGGGCCGTTCCGAGGCCGCCGCTTTACTGAAACAGGCTGGCGCGACACACGATGCGATCCTCAAAGCCCTGGCAACGGTGCGCGGCAGTCAACGCGTGACCGACCAAAATCCCGAGGCAAAGTATCAAGCGCTGGAGCGCTACGGGCGGAATCTGACCGACCTGGCCCGTCAAAACAAGATCGATCCCGTCATCGGCCGCGATGAGGAGATCCGCCGCGTCATTCAAGTGTTGTCGCGGCGCACCAAGAACAACCCGGTGCTCATCGGGGAACCGGGCGTCGGCAAGACAGCCATCGTCGAGGGCTTGGCGCACCGCATCGTGCGCGGCGACGTTCCGGAAAGTCTCAAAGACAAGCGTATCATCGCGTTGGATCTGGGAGCGTTGATCGCCGGCGCGAAATATCGCGGCGAGTTCGAAGACCGGCTCAAGGCCGTCCTGAAAGAAGTCAGCCAGAGCCAAGGCGAAATCGTACTTTTCATCGACGAATTGCACACCGTGGTGGGCGCAGGCGCCGCCGAGGGCGCCATGGATGCGTCCAACTTGCTCAAACCGATGCTGGCGCGCGGCGAATTGCACTGCATCGGCGCCACCACGCTCAACGAGTATCGCAAGTACATCGAAAAAGACGCGGCGCTCGAGCGGCGCTTCCAGCCCATCGTCGTGGAAGAACCGAGTGTCGAGGATACCATCTCCATACTGCGCGGGCTGCGCGAGCGCTACGAAGCGCATCACCATGTCAAGATAAAAGACTCGGCCTTGGTCGCGGCAGCCGTGCTTGCCGCGCGTTACATAACGGACCGCTTCCTACCGGATAAAGCGATCGATCTCGTGGACGAGACCGCCAGCCGTATCCGGATGGAGATGGATTCCATGCCGGTGGAGCTCGATGAAGTCGAGCGCCGCATCATGCAGCTGTCGATCGAGCGCGAAGCCCTCAGAAAAGAAAATGACTCCGCTTCGAAGGCGCGCTTGAAAATCTTGGAAGAGGAGCTATCTAAGCTCAAAGGTGAGGCCGACAAACTCAAAGCGCAATGGAATGCGGAGCGCAGCATCATCACGCAAACGAGCGCCTTGAAAGAGAAAAAAGCTCAGCTCGAGCAGGAGCTGGCTCAGGCGAAAGCCGCTTTGGATTGGGAGCGCGCGGCGCGTCTCGAGTACGGCGAGATACCCGAGCTGCAGAAGAAGATCGAAGAGACGGAGCGGCGCACCGCTGCCGGCGACGGCAAGCCCAAGCTCTTCAAAGAAGAAGTCGACGAACAAGACATCGCGGAGACCGTTGCCAAGTGGACGCGCATTCCGGTGAGCAAGCTGCTCGAGGGCGAAGTGCAGAAATTGCTGCATATGGAAGAGCGGCTGCACGAACGCGTGATCGGTCAGGACGACGCGGTGCGTGCGGTTTCGGCAGCGATACGGCGCGCGCGTGCCGGTCTACAAGATCCGAACCGCCCGCTCGGCTCTTTCATTTTCCTGGGACCCACCGGCGTGGGCAAGACAGAGCTGGCGCGCGCGCTAGCCGACTTTCTGTTCGACGACGAACATGCCATGATCCGCATCGACATGTCGGAGTACATGGAGAAGCACAGCGTGGCCCGCCTCATCGGCGCGCCGCCCGGTTACGTCGGCTACGATGAAGGCGGACAACTCACCGAGGCGGTCCGCCGGCGGCCATACTCGGTCGTGTTGTTTGACGAGATAGAAAAAGCGCATCCGGACGTCTTCAACGTCATGTTACAGATCTTAGATGACGGCAGACTTACCGATGGGCAAGGCCGCACGGTAGACTTCAAAAACACCGTCCTCATCATGACGAGCAACATCGGTTCGACCTTCATCATCGAGCTCGCAGGCAACGAAGAAGCGATGCGCGCTCAAGTCATGGAGGCGGTCCGCGAGCACTTCCGTCCGGAGTTCCTCAACCGTATCGACGAGATCATCATCTTCCATAACCTCACGCGCGAGGACATCAAACGCATCGTGGAGATCCAATTGCGGTCCTTGGGTGAGAGGCTGTCCGAGCGCGGCGTGCGGCTCGAGCTGACCGAAGCGGCGAAGGAGTTCCTGGCGAATCGCGGTTACGACCCGATATACGGAGCGCGTCCGCTGAAACGGGCACTGCAAAAGGAAATCGTCGATCCGCTGGCATTGCGCATCCTGAACGGCGACTTCGCCCCGGGCGACTCGGTCGTTGCTGACGTCAAGTCTGGCGAGGTTATTTTCACAAAGAAGAAGCCTGGGCAAAAATCGCAACAGGCCATGGCGGCTGCGGGGCGCGCTTAAGGCTGCTTTGCCCGGCGTTTTGTTTCGCGTGACAACAGGATCACGGTGTTGTGAACGCCTTGTGTGATGAGGACGCTGCGCGAATCGGCGTCCTGGGGCTTTCCAATGAGGAATGACGCGACCGACCCGACCGGCACCGACATGTGCGCCTGTTCCGAGCCGGCCGGCATGCGTTGCTTATACCACTGGTAGACTTTTTCGAAATCATCTTTCGTGCTCAACGAGATGACGCGTGACTCGCCGGTCTTCCCGTGCATGAGCAGCGCTCCGGTTTCTGCGGGAATGGCGCCGGGATAAAGCGGCAGCGCTAGATCCCGCGGGTCGACTGCATTTTTGCCGATGAGGGCGCTATTGTGGCGACCCGACGTCTCGGGCAGCGGGGAAGCGACCAAAGGTACGGCCGTCGCTGACGCAGCGGCGCCGCCACGCGGCGTTGACTGGCGTCCGCTGCAGCTCGCAAGCAGCAATGCGGCACAACAGAAGAGCAGGACGGGGTGCCGGTGCATAACGACTCCTTCAACGGGCGCCGGTTTGGGGAGGCGGCCTGTTACGACAAGTATGCCGCGACGCCCTCGCCCTGCTGGGCGGCGTCCATCACCATTTCGCTCACGGTGGGATGGGCGTGAACGACGGAACCCAACTCGTCCATCGTCAGACCTTCCGCCATGGCCACCGCGACTTCGTGTATCATCTCAACGGCGTGTATGCCGATGATCGTCGCGCCTAAAATCCGATCGCTGCGCACGTCGCTAACGATCTGCGCGTAGCCGTCGGGCTCGCCTTCACCTAATGCCTTGCCCGAGCCGAGGAACCTTGCCTGTCCGGCTTTTATTTCAAAGCCGGCTTTCTTCGCAGCATCGGCGTGCAGTCCCACCATGGCTATCTCCGGGTGCGTGTAGATGCAGCTCGGTATCACGCGCCAATCCATCGGAAAGCGTGGCTCGTGCAGCGCGTTCTCGACCGCGCGATGTCCCTCGGCAGATCCCTTGTGCGCGAGCTGCAGTCCGCCGATGCAGTCACCGACTGCGTAAAACTTGGGATTGGCGGTCCGCAAATATTCATCGACCTGGACATGGCCGCGCTCGTTTACGATAATCCCAGCTTCTTCGAGTCCGATGCCGCGCGTCTGGGGAGTACGGCCGATGGAGATGAGCAACTTCTCTGCTTCGCTCGTGGCGCCGTTGTCGAGCAACACCTTGATCGACTTCTTGCCGTAGTCGCTGACGCTCTCCAGCTTGCGGCCGGCCAGAATGGTCACGCCGTCTTTTTCCAAGAACTTTTGAAAGTACGCTGCTGCGCGATCGTCGAGCGGAGCTAAGATGCGCGGCAGTATTTCCACGATGGTGACCTTCGTACCCAACGCGGCAAAAAGGCTGGCGTATTCGCAGCCGATGACGCCGCCGCCCAAGATGATCATGCTGCGCGGCAACGCGTTCAGGCGCAAAACCCCGTTCGACGTCAGCACGTTGGGATGCGACATGTCGATCCCAGGCAACCCGGCCGGCTCGGTTCCGACCGCCAGGATGCAGAAATCGAAGTCGTAGCGTTTGCCGTCGACCACCACCGCGTCATTCTGCACGCTTCCTTGACCGCGTACGACGTCGACCTGTTTGCGTTTGCATGCCGCCGCGACGCCTGAACGCTGCTTGAGCACGATCTCTTCCTTGCGTTCCATCATGCGCGTGAAATTTATCTTAGGCTCTGGGACTTCAATGCCGAAGTCGGCCGCACGCCGCAGCCGGCGCAACAAGTCAGCACCCGCAAGCAGAGATTTGGTAGGGATGCAACCCCAATTGAGACACGTTCCGCCGAGCTCCGCGCGCTCGATCAGCGTCACCTGGGCGCCTAATTGCGCAGAGCGGAGAGCTGCGACGTCCCCTGCCGGTCCGCCGCCTAAAACGACGACGCGTTGTGTCACTGAGACTTGGCTGCGGTCACGCCGAGCGCCTCGGAGACGATCCGTTCCTGCTCGGCAGCGTGTGCGCCGGCATAACCCTCGCTCGGAGCTGCACGATCGGGCCGGCCGACATAATCAAAGGCGATACCCTTGGGTATGAGGCGCTCGCGGATGCGACGCGACACGAACGCGCGCGCTCCCATGTTCTTGGGCTCCTCTTGCACCCACGTCACGGTGCGCACGTTGGGATAGGAGCCGACCAGAGAAAGCACTTCTTCAAACGGGAACGGCTCGAGCAGTTCGACGCGGGCGATCGCAAGTTGGGGAGTAAGGGCGCGTTGTGGATGATCGTCCAAATCGTAGTAGATGCGTCCGCTACAGAGGATCAGCCGCGTGACCGCAGAGCGATCCTTGACGTGGGGGTCGTCGATCAGGGGCGCAAAACCGCGCTCGGTAAGGTCGGCCAGTTGCGAGCTCGCGGCTTTGAGGCGCAGCAAGCTCTTGGGCGTCATGATGACCAGCGGTCGTGCACGGACGCTCTTCGCCTGATCGCGCAGCAAGTGAAAATACTGCGCGGGCGTCGTGCAATTGGCAACCCTAAAATTGCCGTCGGCCGCAAGCTGTAAGAAACGTTCCAGCCGCGCACTCGAGTGCTCGGGACCGGCCCCTTCGTAACCATGGGGTAGCATCAAAGTGAGACGAGACGTCTCTTCCCATTTGGCGCGGCCGGCAGCGATGAATTGGTCGATGATCACTTGACCGCCGTTGCTGAAGTCTCCGAACTGCGCCTCCCACATCACGAGCGCTTCCGGTGCGGTCGCACTGTAGCCGTATTCGAAACCCATGCATGCATACTCGGACAAGGGACTGTTGTAAATCTCAAACGACGCTTTGGCATCAGGCAGATGCTGCATGGGGATCCAGGAACGATCGTTTTTGACGTCGTGCAGCACCAGATGACGGTGGCTAAACGTGCCGCGCTCCGTGTCTTGCCCAGTTAGGCGAAGCGGTGCGCCATCCCGCAACAACGTCGCGAACGCCAACGCCTCGGCCAACCCGAAGTCAATCTCGCCTTTCGGAGCCAGCGCTTCTTTGCGACGCTCCAACTGGCGTTGCAGCTTGGGATGTACGGCGAAATCGTCAGGGACCTGCAGCAGCTCGGCATTCAAGCGTGTCAGAACGTCGGCCGGCACGCGGGTGTCAACGACCGCGCCGTTGATCGATTCGTTCGGACGCGAACTCGACTCGATCGCGGCTCCTGCACTCACTCGCGCTTTAGCGGCCGCATGGGCATCGGCGACGCGCTGTTGCGCGCGTTGCAAATTATCAGCCAACTGTTGTTCGCTGATCGTGCCTTCGTCGACGAGCTTACGCGCAAATATATCGCGCGCGGTCGGATGCTTGGCTATCTTCTCATACATGAGCGGTTGGGTGTACGCCGGTTCGTCGGCTTCGTTGTGACCGAAGCGCCGATAACCGATGACGTCTATCAGCGCGTCGCGGTGGAATTTGCGTCGGTAGTCCACCGCCAAGTGCACGGCAGCAATGCAGGCTTCGAGATCGTCTGCATTGACGTGAATGATCGGCACGTCAAAGCCTTTGGCCAGATCGCTTGCGTAGTGGGTCGAGCGTCCTTGCGGGGGCAGGGTCGTAAACCCGATTTGATTGTTCGCGATGATGTGCAGCGTGCCGCCTGTCGTATAGCCGGGCAGCGATTGAAAATTGAAAACCTCGGCAACTGTGCCTTGCGCGCTGAATGCGGCGTCGCCGTGTATCAGGATAGGTGCGGCGCGCGCAAAGTCGAGCTTAGGAATATTCGCCGTGCGATCGGTCTGGACCGCACGAGTCTGGCCTTCAACGACGCTGTCGACCGCTTCCAAGTGGCTTGGATTATGTGCGAGCACGACGCGTATCTTCGTCTTATTGGGCGCCTCGTACGTGCCACTGGCTCCCTGGTGGTACTTCACGTCGCCGGTGACGTCGCCTTGACGGTGCACCAGGCCGCGCACTTGCGCTTGCTCGAACTCAGCGAGCACCTCTTCATAGGGCCGGTCCACCACGTGAGTGATGACTGCCAGCCGGCCGCGGTGCGCCATGCCCATGTGCACCTCGCGGACGCCTTCGTCCGCAAGCATGATCAGCATTTCTTCCAGCATGGGCACGATGTTGTCGAGGCCTTCGATCGAAAAGGTTTTTTGGCCCAAGAACGCCTTGCGCAAATAACGCTCGAACGATTCGACCCGCGTCAGACGCTCAAGCAGTTCGCGCTTACGCTCTGGCGAGAGCGGCCGGCGATGCGCGCCTGACTCGATCTGCTGCCGCAGCCACGATCGCTGCTCGTGATTGCTGATGTGTTCGACGTCGTAAGCGATTGTCGAGGAGTAGGTATCGCGCAGCTTCGTAATGACGTCCGCCAAAGTGTTGCCCGGAGCATACACACGCAGGGCGCTTGCGGGGAGCTTGGCCATAAGCGCAGGATCGAGTCCGAGCGTGCCCGGGTCGAGCGCCGGATCAATTGGACGCTCGTCACTCAAGGGATCCAAGTCCGCGACGTTGACTCCGTGATGCCGATAGCGCATGACGAGGGCCATCGCAGCTGCTCCGGCGCGTGCGATGTCCGAATCTGCGCCTGTTGCGGCAGCGGCCTGCGCGGCCGGTGTCGTGGCGTGTTTGCTTGCCGGTACGGCGGAGGCCGGAGGGAGCGTCAGTCGCAGATCAGCAAAAAGCGCCTCGTAAAATCCATCAGCGCCATTGAGCAGATGATCGACGCGGCGCAAAAATTCGCCCGATTCGGCGCCTTGTATGATGCGGTGATCGTACGTGCTGGTGAGCGTCATGATCTTGCCGACGCCGCTCGCAGCTAAGGTCGTTTCCGGCGCTACAGCAAAACCTGGTGGCAAACCGATCGCGCCGGCGGCAATAATGGCTCCCTGCCCTGCCATCAGGCGAGGGACGGACGCGCTCGTGCCGATTCCGCCGGGATTGGTCAGCGTCAGCGTTGCCCCCGACAGGTCCGCAGGTGCAAGCGAGCCGGCGCGCGCTTTTTCCACCACCTCTTCGTATGTCTTGTGAAAGGCCGCGAAGCCGAGTTGGTCGGCCCCGTGCACGACCGGCACCACCAGCATGCGCGTCCCGTCCGGTTTGCGAACGTCAACCGCTAACCCAAGGTGCATCCCACGATCGATCCGCTCGGGCACATCTCCATTGCGGCGAAAGCTTGCGTGCATTGCGGGGACGGCAGCGCTTGCGCGCACGATTGCAAACGCGATGATGTGCGTGAACGATATTTTTTCTTTGCGGTTTGCGCCTTTGAGGGCTTCGTTGAGGGCGCGCCGCTGTGCATCCAGCACATCCACCTGAACGGTTCTGAAACTGGTCGCCGTCGGAATGGTCAGGCTCTGTTCCATGTGCTTGACGAGTGCAGCGGCCGGGCCGCGGAGCGGCGTTACCTTGGCGCCCGAAGGCATAGATTCAACCGGCGGTTGCGCCCGTGTTTCTGCGGCAGGCTCGCCTCGCAACGCGACAGCCTCGCCTCTCAAGAGGGCGCGACGGAGTTTGAGCGGCGGCGGCGCCGCATACGAGGCGGGATCGGGAAATGCAACTTCGGTTTGTTCGGCGGGCCGGGAGACGGGAGGTGCAGCCGGCGCAGCGGCGACGCCATCGGCAACTGCCAACTCGCACAGGGCTTGACCGACCTTGACCGTCTCGTTTTCGCGAACGAGAATGCGGCGCAAGCTTCCCGACTGTGGCGCGGGAATCTCGACGTTGACTTTGTCCGTGGTGACCTCTACCAAAACGTCGCCGCTTGCAACTCTTTCGCCTTCGCTCTTGCGCCACTGCGCGACCGTGCCTTGAGTGACGGACTCGCCGAGCGCGGGCATCAACACCGTAAAGATCGGCGGCTGTGATGCGCCGTCAGCGGGAGTGGCGCGGGACGCGGCTGCCGGTTTGACCGTGGGAGCAGGTGACGAAGAGTTTTGCGCCGTCGCCGGCGGCGCAGCCGCAGCGACTGAACCCGGCGCCGCGGACGTATCGATCTCCGCGAGCGGCGCTCCGACGGAAATCGTCTTGCCTTCTTCGGCCAGGATGCGCGTCAGTTTGCCGGTTGCCGTTGCAGGTATCTCAACGTCAACTTTATCGGTCGTCACTTCGACGAGGGGCTCGCCGGCCGTGACAAAGTCGCCCGGCTTTTTACGCCAGCTCGTCACCGAACCATCGGTGACAGACTCGCCCATCTCAGGCAAAACCACTTGGACCAAAGTTTGCGGCATCTAATTTCTGCTTCCGCGACTGCGCGGGACCGCCCTGGCGGGCATTCTTACATTAGTATTATCGGAGATTACCGGAGAAAAACGGGCGACTGCGAGGCTGGCCTAACGCACGTACGATGCGCCATTGACGTCAATAGTCGCACCGTTCGCGTACGTTGCGAGGGGCGACGCCGCGAACGCGATGATAGACGCCACCTCTTCGGGTTGCGCTACGTAGCCCAACGGGATTTCGGACTCGATCTCGGCGCGTCGAGTCTTGAGGTCCGGCGCGGCCATGTCTGTTTCGATCCATCCAGGTGCGACCGCCAACGCGGTGATGCCATCCTTCGCGCATGAGCGCGCAATGGATTTCGTGAAATTGAGCAGCGCCGCTTTGCTCGCCCCATAATCGGCAAACCGCAATTCACCGCGGTGTCCGGCGCGCGAGGCGACGTTGATGATCCTGCCGGCCGTGCGCTGCTTGCGCATTTGGTGCATGGCGAGCCATGCGAGATGGGCCGCACCGAACATATTTGTGTCGAAGGTCTGCTGCCAGCCACGCCGCCACGACGCGTAGTCGAGGTCCTCGAACGCGTTTTCAGCATACGTGGCGGCATTGTTTACTAAGATATCGAGCTTGCCAAAATCGTGCAAGCAGCGGTCGATCATGATGGGTAGCTCTTCGTGTTTGCTCAGATCGCACTGGTCGAACGCGATGCGGTCTTTCAAATCCGCGGCGAGCTCCTTTGCGCGCTGCTCGTGTTTGTAATACGTGAAGAAGACCGATGCGCCGGCCTGGTGCAGCGCGCGGACGGTTGCGGCGCCGATTCCGCTCGAACCGCCGCTGACAAAGGCAACCTTTCCGGTCAGATCGATAGCAAGAGTCATAGATGTGCTCGCAGCGTGCGCATCCATTGCGTCATGCTTGAGTTCGCGTGCACTGCATCAGAGCCGTCGGGGTTGGGTGTGACTTGCGTGTAGAGCACGACGACGTAGTCCTTACCTTCCGCGGTGTGCAGAATGCCGGCGTCGTGGCTGACGTCCGACGTTTCACCGGTCTTGTGCATGAAGACGTCGCCGCTGCGCAGAGCCGGCACAAGTTTCTCGTTATGCACGCAGCGCCGCAAAATAGCTCGCTGTTCTAGCGCACCCGGGATTTGGTCTTGCGCGATCAACAACAAAAGCAGGGCGATCTCGTTTGGCGGCAGCCGGTTGCGCCCGACCATGCCCGGGTCTACGATGAGCGGCTCAGAGCCTGAGAGCTTGCGTCCAAGCAAGAACGTCTCCAACCCCAATGCGCGCATGTGATCGGTCACCCTTTCGCGGCCCAGCACGTCCATCAACTGGTTGGTGGCAACGTTGTCGGACAACGTGATCATGAGCTCGACCAGCTCGGCGACTGTCGCGCGATAGCCGGTTGCCAACGGCGTCGGCTGGTCGGTGGTTGTTTGATTTTCAGCCGTGACCACCACGGTCGTGTCGGGAGAGAGCCGGCCTTGCGCATATTGGCGGAACGCCTCAGCCATGACCGGTACCTTAATGACGCTGGCGGGATAGATGTCGGCTCCCGAGTGCCACTCACCGAAACTCGAGCTAGAAATATCGCAAACGTACGCCGCCGCGGAATCGCTGATGCCGGCCGCCGCGAGGGCGTCTGTTATCCGGCGGGTCAACGTGTCGCTGTGCGCGAGCTGAACCGGCTGTAATTTCATGATGCTGGAGTGACGCTCCACGGCTTGGCGCTGTACGTCTCATCGACGACGAGACCGACGTGGGCTCCTAAAATACGGGTCCCCCACTCCACGTGCGCAGTATAGTGCTGCGCGAGCGGCACTCCCTCGCTAAGATCAAACTCTGCCGTTCCCGCAAAAACCATCGGCGCAGTCTTAAAACCCTTTGCTTGCAGGTCTTTTACCGCGTCCACTCGTCCTGAGCCGTTGACTGCGATGATCGCGACGCGATGCCCGGCGCGGTCCTCGATGCGCTCCAAACGGTCGGTGTAATTCATGATTCCCGAACCCAGCTCACGATCCACGCGGATCGGGCGCGTGAAAGTCCACGTTTCTCCGGGCGCAACCCGCTGCGATGGAAATTCTGCCAGCGCGGCGTCCCCGGGGTCGCTGAACCGTTGAGCGTCCTCGGTCGCGGGCGGTGCGCTCGGGCTCGAGCATGTTGGCGATACTTCCGGAGTCCCTGTGGGTGACGGCATCACACCATCCAAGGCGAATAGCGGAGGCAGCAGACCATATCTGCCGGACGAATCAAGAGCCACCGCCGTTATCGCGCTGCGCTTTTTTGACGAAGTATCCTGCGGGTGGTCCCCTCCATAGTGGCGCGTATTATCTTCTTTGACGTTCAAGCATGTGCCACGCGCGTCTAGGCCGATCGTTTGCGAGCGGTCCTCCAGAATCGTCATCGGATAGCCCTTGCCGGCGGCGATCTTCAACACAAACGCATTGGCGTTGAGGTGTACGAGCCTGCTGATACTCTCGCTCGCGCTCAACGAGTGACCGCGCTGAGGCGCGTGCCAAGCAAGGGTGACCAGGTCGGTGGCTGCCGCGATCGCGTGAGCGACAGGTAAGGCGAGCAGGGCCGCTGCGAATGTGCAGAGCCGCAAAATTCTTCCGCGGGCGTGAGGCATCCGCATCGTCCTTCCAGAAGGTGGCGCGCCGTGTCATTCCGCGCAAGGCTCGCCGTCACCGCCTTCATTATAATGATGATAACGACGTCCCATCTGCACTCCTTCGTCGCGCTCGCCCAGCCTAACCCGGAACGTCAAGCTCTCGAATCTACGCCGTCCGCTCCTTTTCCGCAACCGGCCGGTTGGCCGGAGATTATCCGCTCCGCCAGCGCGGCTGAAACGCTCGGCCCTGGCGTGCGCCACGAACACTGGAGGCTGCTGACGCAGAGCGGCCCGCTGGAAATCTCCATCGCAACCGTTGATTTGCGCGACCCCTCGGTGGCTTTGTTGGCCACATCCCACGGCGGCGTCATTCAGGGAAATGGCGAGCGGCTCTCGGCGATGGCCGACCGCTTGCACGCCGAGCTTGGGATAAATGCGGACTACTTCGACATCAACGAATCGGGTGCGCCGCTCAACGTGCTTGTTGAAAACGGGAGACTGATCCATCAGCCGGATGCGGCCGCAGCGTTCGTCGCGCAGTCCGGCAATCAAGCCGGTGGGCCTGCGAGAATCCTCATGCAACCGCTGACATGGCACGCGAACATCACCACTGCATCCGGCAGCGTACGTTCCGTCGGCAGCTTGAATGAATGGTCGCCGTCTTCGAGCCTCGCGTTGATCACGCCCGAACTGGGTCGCGCAGATGCCACGGGAACGCTGGAGATCGTATTCTCGCCCCTAGGCTCACTGTCGAACGGTCAAACGTCCACATTTCGCGTGAACCAAATAGATTCGAATCCAAGCTCGCTCAACGGACTGGTGGCTGGACAGTTGGCGTTGGTAGCGCGCGGCGCGCAGGCGCAAAGCGCCGCTGCGGACTTCGCGCTGGGCGACACGGTCACGATAACCATCGCTACGGAACCATCCTTGGCGAGCGTGCAGCTGGCGATCGGTGGAGGACCGCTGCTGCTTAAAGATGGCAACTATTTCACGGATCCATTCGCGCCGGCTCCGGAAGAGACAAACGTAAGGAATCCCGTCACCGCCGCGGGAGTTTCGGCAGACGGGGCGACGTTGTGGTTGGTCGTAGTCGACGGGCGCTCGCCGAGCAAGTCGATCGGATTGACGAGACCGATGTTGGCAGCGCTCTTGGCCCGGCTCGGCGCTATGACTGCGATGGCGTTTGACAGCGGCGGATCGAGCGAGATCGTGGTGCGTCACCTCGGCGACGCCGGCACGTCCGTGGCAAACGCGCCGTCGGACGGCAGAGAGCGCGGCATCGCGGATGGACTGTTGGTAGTGAACACCGCGCCCGTGGGCGTAGCACAACAGCTGCTGGTGCGCGCGCCGGCCCAAAGGGTGCTGGCCGGCAGTCACTTGCAGCTTTTTGCCAGCGCTGTGGATGCGAACCAGCAGCCGGTGTCGCTCGATTCTAACGACCTGCAATATTCTGTCAGGCCATCCGACCTCGCTGACGTCACCGCAACGGGATTGCTCGCGACGCGGCGCGCGGGCGATGCGGTCATAGACGTGCGGGGACGCGGGCTCAGCACAGCGGTCGGCGTCGGCATCGTTTCGCACGCGGCCAATCTGAGCATTCAGGGATTCGATCGCGTTGTGCCGTTGGGAACGCGGATTGGGCTATCGATCACGGCCCAAGATTCCGATGGCGTTTCGATCGGCGTCGACCCTGACGTGGTGCGCTGGCACGCTACGGGCGTGGGCGGTTCGGTGAGTCCGGATGGAGTGTTCCAGGCAAATCGACTGCCCGGCCTCGTCCGCGTCAGCGCAAACGCCGGCGGAGTGCAGTCATCACTCGTCATCCCTACCGGCGATCATCTTGTGAGCGTCCAAAAAGATCTGATCGCAGGACCACAAGCGCCGCGCTGGCGCTTCCATGCTCAACCGGCGCAAATGATTGGCGGTGTCGACGATGCGCAAGCACCCGACGGCTCGCATGCGATGCGCCTCAGTTATGATTTCAGCACGTCAGAAACTACTCGAGCCGCGTACGCCGAGTCGGCGTTGACGATGTGTGGTGAACCATTGGCCGTTGCTATCGATGTATTTGGGGACGGCAATGGCGAGTGGCTGCGCAGCGGTTATCGGAACGTTGACGGTAACCTGGAGAGTCTGACACTCGCGCGCCATGTCGACTGGCATGGCTGGAGAACTTTGCGGGTGCCCATTCCGCCTCAGATAGCGTGGCCGATCGTGTGGACCCGTTTCTATGTCGTCGAGCGGGGCAGGGATGCGCACGAGCAGGGTGCGATTTGGTTGCGGAACTTCGCCGCGGCATATGCCGGCCCAGCCACGCTGGGCTGCAACCGGCCTATTTGATAACTCCGCGCACTGATGTCGACGTCCAGAATTTCGTCAAAGCCGATATACTCGCCCTCGGCCGGCTTGAGCAGACGATTGTGGATGCGGTAGCTCTCTTGCGTCACGAAGCGCTGCTGCAGATCGTACCAAGCCGCGCCGGTCAGGTCGATCGACCCGGGCAAGAGCTTTGGCAAATTGTATTCCTTGCCGGTGATCGTGCCGGTCCCGCTCACCGTGAAACGCAGCAACGCGCCCTCGCGCGCTGACAGGCAATGCCGAATGCTCACGCTGCCGCTGCCGAGCGAGGTTTGCACGACCTGGTGCGTCGTCCAACATTGACCTATGCCCAACAGTTTCGTGGGCAAGCCGGCCATGACAGCGTCTTCGATGTCCGGCTTGTCGCCGCTCAGAGCTTCATTTCTCGATGTCAGCATGCCGGTGAAGCTCTGATGTAAACGGCGTTCTTGGTGGCGCGCAACGTCGCTGTCGGTCACATCGATCTGGCCGGACAGCGTTGCGACGCTGCTGCGCACTCCGGTCACGCGGGCGAAAACTATGCTCGTGATGTGCCGCTCCTCGTCCACGATGACGCCGGCGCGGACGAAACGTTCGAGCCGCTTGTGGGGCAGCTTCCACTGCGTACGATCGCTGACGTAGCGGTGTTCGACAAATCGCTCGCCAGGCCGGAGGTCCAGCGAAATGAGAAAGCGCGGCGTCGCTGCCGATGTCGCGCACAAAAGGCCGATCAAGCCAACCAGAATCGCGCATACTCGTCCGGTCATTACCGTAGTTATCGGTCGCCTAGCGGGAAAAGCAGTTCGAGCAACAAGAAGTGTGGCACGATGCAACGACCCGGACGCAACGATGCCTGCCCTTGCGGCAGCGGCAAGAAATACAAACGTTGCTGTCTTGGCAAAGAAGAGCAACGCGAGCAGTTCGCACGCGAGCTCGATGCCTTCGCGCTTCCTTTGTTACGCGACCTTGGGCAGTTTGCGGCGCGGCGCGCGAATACGTCCCCTGAGAAAATAGCGGCGGAGCGTTTCCCGTTCTGGCGACCGCCCATGAATAGCATGCAGGGCTCGCGTCTGCTCGATTATTTGATCTTCGATTACCATCCGGACAAATATGGAGTCTCGGCTGCGAGCGAGTACGCCGCGGAGCGCTCTTCGTTATTGCCTTCACAGTCGCAATTTATTTTGCAGCAATGGATCAATGTCTCGACGCAGCTGTATGTGTTGTCCTCGTGGTCGGCGGGGTTTGCCGCTTGCCGTCCGGCAACCGACGAAGGTGCTGCGGTTGTGGACGTCATGCCGCTGGAACGAGAAGGACCGTTGATCGCTCCGGGCCGCCCGGTTGCGTTGCGCGCGCTCCCCGTGGGGCACGCGTTTGTTTACCCCAGCTGGCCTATCACGTTCGGGTCGCGCAGCGCTGCGGACGTGCTGGGCTCCGTGCAGGCGCGCCATCACACGTTCGCGCGGCGCGAGCGCATCGTATCATTTGAGGATTTTCTCAAGTTGGAACCGACCGCTTTTGATGAAGAAGCGGCCGTCGACATGAGCGCGCCCCGCATCATCATCCCGGGCCGCTAGTTGCCGCTCGCATTGCTTGCGCGAGGTCCAACTGCCCGAGCCTGCCGCGGCATGGTGACCGCACCGCATTTTTTGGCCGCGCAAGCGGGTCTGAGTATTTTGCAAGCCGGGGGAAATGCGGCCGATGCGGGCATCGCAGTGGCTGCTGCGCTGAGCGTGCTGTACCCGCATATGACCGGACTGGGCGGCGATGCTTTCATCATCTACTACGAAGCCGCGAAGCGGCAATTGATATGCTACAACGGCTCCGGCCGGGCAGCCGGACTTGCCACGCACCAGTTCTACCAGGCCCAGGGGGCGACGTCGATTCCCGAACGCGGACCATTGGCCGTACTCACCGCGCCCGGCGCCGTCGACGCATGGTTTGCGCTGCACCAACGTTTTGGATCGCTGGAATTCCCATCGTTGTTGCAACCGGCCATCGGCTACGCAGAACAGGGCGCGCCGGTTGCTCGGAGTTTTGCGGATGCCTTGGCCGCGCACTACGCAGTACTGCAAGCGGATGAAGGCGCCGCGGGAATTTATGGGTTGCGACCCGCTTGCAAAGCAGGCGAAGTCTTCAAACAGCCGCAGCTGGCCCATACACTACAGGCGATCGCCAAGGAGGGGCGCGATTGGTTTTATTTGGGTGAAGGTGCAAGGGCGATAGAAGCCTATTGCAGCCGTAAGGGTAGCCCGTTGCGCGCTCAAGATCTCGCCGCGCATCAAGGGTGCTATGATGAACCGCTCCGCTCGCCGTTTTTTGACTACGAATCCATAACGACGCCGCCGAATTCTCAAGGCATCGCACTGCTCATCGCACAAGGCGTATTCGAAAAAGTCACAGCCGATGGGCTACCAGACCCTGACAGCGCGCCGCTCGTGCATGCGTGCGTGGAGGCGATCAAGTTGTCGTTTGCAGATCGCGACCAGCGCGTCGCCGACCCTAAGGTATTCGACGCGTGGCGTGACTTGCTCGAGCCCGAACACCTACGCGCTTTGGCGTCGCGATTCGATCCTTTTCAAGCGTTCGAACCGGCAGCCGCCGTGGATCAAGGCGATACGGCGTATTTCGCAGCGGTTGACGAACAAGGCAATGCGGTCTCGTATATCCAGTCGCTTTTCCACAGCTTTGGCGCCGGCGTGGTCGTCCCCGAGCTTGGCATCGCGCTGAACAATCGCGGCAGCGCCTTTTCGCTCCAAGAGAATGACGTTCGATCGCTTGTGCCTGGGCGGCTGCCATTCCACACGCTCATGCCCTGCATGCTGTTGCGCGAGGGCAAACCGTGGCTCGTGTACGGATCGATGGGCGGCGAAGGACAACCGCAAACGGCTTTGACGCTCGCAACACGGATCGCGTGTTTCGGCATGGATCCGCAGTCCGCGATTGAAGCGCCGCGCTGGCGCTGGGGCAAGGCGTGGATCGACGAACCCGCGAGTCTGAACATCGAGTCGCGTTTCGGAGCGGCCTGCATCGCGGGCTTACGAGCTCGCGGTCATATGGTCAACGTCGTGGGAGAATGGGATGAAGCGATGGGGCACGCGGGCGCGATCGTAGTGGGAGCAGACGGTGTCTTGCACGGCGGTGCAGATCCGCGGGGCGACGGCGCCGCGGTTGGCTGGTGAACACGCGCGTGAACCCTGCGGTAGTCTAGGGAGACGGAGTCGGGCTGGCGAGTCTGAGGTTTGTCAGCTGCAAGCGAATCACCGTGACATCCCCAAGCCGCTGCAGCGTGACGACTTTCTGACCCGCGGTGGTAAAGAGTTGAAATTGTATCCGGCCCAATATCGCTGTGCGGGAGACATCGTTGCCGAGACGCTTTTGATAGAATCGATCGACATTGTCGACGGGATCGGCCGTTTCCATAGTGACGAGCACAGAGTTCATCTCGTGCTCGCGCAGCGACTGGGTCAGATCGAAACCGTAGCGCACCTTGGCGCCCGGATACACAGGCAGACCGATGCGCACTATGAGCGCCGGCGTCACTGTGACCCGATGACCGGATACCGAACAGCCATACGAAGCACATAGCGCCAGTGCGACGGCTATGATCAACCACGCGGCACGCTTCATCGTTGCACGCTTCCCCTCACCCTTCGCTCAAACAAACGTTTGTGGTAGACGAAGTCAAGCCTTCATAAATATAAGACGGCGGGGGATGAACCCCCGCCGCCACATTTTGTCACCAAGATGGCGGATGAAAACCCGCCGCGCTGCCTTTACTTGAGGTGAAGTTTCTTGATGGGCTTCAAAAGAATGTCGCGGATGATGTTGGTCTTGGTGATGTGTGCGTGATGGCCGGCGATGACGCTGAAGCTGCGTCCAGGCATGAGCACCTGCACGGCGCCTTGTGTCACTGACAGATCGCTCGAATCGGGTTTCACGCTGATCGAGAAGCTCGTGCCGGTGGGCACGAACGTCGCCTGGTTCGTGGCAACGTGGATCGGCGATACGTCGCGATGCAAGACTTCATTGACCCGAATCGTTCCGCGGCGCAACTTGAGATACACCGCATCCGCCGCGCCGGTTTGCTGGTTGAGATGAAGCCTGCTGACCTGCACCTCAGAACCGCTGCCGAGCGCGACCGCCAGGTGCGACGTGATCGCGACGACTGCGCCTTGTGCTCCGGTGGGTCGCAAGACTTCTCCGGTCGACAAAGGCGTGTCGGCTTCGGCGACTTCGCGCGTGCGATTGTCCGGTGCTATAGCCTGCAGGCTGCCTTGCACTGAGGCCGTGATCGTTTGATCCGGTGGCCGCAGTGCCCGCTGTGCGAGCAAGCCGTGGACGATGAAAAACACTGCCAGCGCAGCCGCCAAGACTCCCCCGCCTGCAAAGGCAGGGCGCCAGTTGGTGCGCCAACCGAACACCGGTCGCACCACTTTTTGCTGTTGCTTCGAGGCGCGGCCGACTTGAGTGAAAACGTGATCGAGGATTCGCGATTCTAAACCGCGCGGCACCGTGAGCTGCGGTACGCGCCGAATCAAATCTTGGAAGCGCTGCGCCTTTGCCAGGGTGGCTGCGCATGCGAAACACGTGCGGCGATGTCCGTTCAGGAGCGATTGCTGAGCGGGGCCGATCTGCGCATCAAATGATTCGTAGAGGAGATCGAGCGCTTCAGAACATTCCATAGCGTCTATCCTCTTAAACCAGCAACGGATCGAGCCAAACCTGCAGCCGGCGCTTGGCGCGGCACAAGTTCGTGCGAGCAGCTTGTTCGTTCATTCCCAGAACGTCGGAGATCTCTCCGTATGATAACCCTTGCAATTCCCGTAAGATAAAAACCATGCGCTGTTGACTCGGTAGTGCCCGAAGTCCGTCTTCCAAGGCACGGAACGTTTCGCCGCGCTGCGCCATGACTTCGGGGCGTTCGTCCTCGCGTATCAAGAGCTCGGCTTCGTTCACGTCGTCGATATCGGTCATCGGCGCGCCCACGCGGCTCTGATACGTCAAGCAGACGTTGACGCAGATCCGATACAGCCAGGATGAAACTTTGCTGCGGCCCGAAAACGTTCGCGCATGCTGATACGCGCGGAGAAAGGTTTCTTGAACCAAGTCTTCCGCTGCTGAGGCGTTGTAGCGGTACGCTACGTTGTAGAGCATTCGGGTGTAACGTTTTACTAACTCCGCAAAGGCTTCGCCGTCGCCATTGGCCACCTTCGTCATGAGCGCGACGTCAGCGCTTGACGAAACCGATTCCAAATGGTTAGACCGGGCGGCCCCTGGAATTGTTACAGCGAACAGTGGAAACATGGAGCTCGTTTCAGCAGACAGCAATTCAGCGCGAACCAATAGTCGACGCCTAAAATATCGGGTGTAGCAGCGTTGGACCTTATCGGTACAGAATAATATGAGCTACCGCACGAACCGGTGTCCCATAACCAGGCATCCCCCGCCTGGCGCCGAAATTAAGGCTGCAACAACACTACTGCTACCAAGATAGCGCTTATTTCACCTGTGCGCAATTTCGTGCTTGAAGAACTAACGGACGCCCTCGACGATCGGAGCGCCCAATTCCGATATTTCTTCATGGTTTCGACAGCCAAGGTCGAACCCTATGCTGCTGACGACCCTGGTATCCTACATGTGTCCGCGCGCACTGATGCCCTGCCCATCCGGCCTTTATCGCACTCCCAAGCTCATGAGATCGTCGTAGATTTTGCCGCCTCCGTCGCCGACCCAGCGCTGGCTGAGAAGCTTAAAGACGCTGCCGGCGGGCCCTCGGCCTCCGCCCGGTTTCTCCAGATCTTACGAGCCTATCCCCGAGCGCGCCGCTCTTGGCTGGCCTATCGGCGCCATCGCCTTGAGGCGGTTGCGATCGAGTGGTTGCGGGAACATGGGGTCGACCTGGCCCGGTTGGGCCTAGACCGTCCAGCACGCGCGCAGGAAGATGCTACCGGCCTGCGCTTCGACGCGAAGCTGGATGACAGGCTACCGGCGCTGCGTGCTCGCGTATTGAAATTTTCAGAATCGCCGCGCGCGGCGCAAGCCCGAGCTCAGTGCCGGCACTCACTGCGCGTGGACGAGATCTATCATTCCAATGCGGTACGCGGGAACCGGCTCAACCGCGAGCAGACCGAAAACCTTATGCTGCGCGGAACAACGGTCGGAGATCTTTCGCTACGCGAACATCTCGAGGCAGTGAATCTTAACCGTGCCTTGGATCACGCGGAGATTTTGGCGCTGAGCGAGGCACCGCTGACCGAACATGGCATTCGTGAACTGCACGCATTGTTGTTCGCCTCTATCGACGACGATAATGCCGGGGCGTACCGGCGCATCGACACGCGCCTTGTCGGTCGCGATTACCTCCCCCCCGAGAGCGTGCTCGTGCCTGCCTTACTGCGAGAGTTTACTGAGTGGTTGGAAGAATCCGTCGCCGATCCGGTCGCCTGCGCGGCGGCGGCCCAAGCCAAGATACTCAACATGGCGCCGTTTTTGGATGGCAACGGGCGGGTCGGACGACTTCTTTCCAATCTGATTCTGTGCTCAGCGAACTATCCGCCCGCGATCGTGCGACTGGAAGACGCCAAGCGCTACTATGACGGATTGCGCCAAGCGGATACCGGAGAGATGACGATCTTGCTCGAACTCATGCTCGAGGGCGTTGAGAGCAGTTTGGCAACATGGGAGAAGGCGATTCAGTTACTACCAGCGGCGATAGCCGCCGACCAATAATTTACCCGGACAACGCAGCCGTTGCCGGCATACGCGCTTGCTTGCAGGCGGCGCTCGGCGCCGTGTCAACCCAAAATCTATTCTTAGCGCTGCCCAACGCGCAACTCGCACGAGCCGTGGTGCTCGACGACTTATGCGCCGCATACGAACGCTGCCAACGGCTGGGTGTCGACGATGCAACGCTTGCCTGCGCTGCCGCTGAAGGAACTCCTGGCTTAGCTGCACTGGCGTCGGTGCTGTATGCAGCCCGCGGAATCGCGCGCGCGGCTGGGATCGCAGAACAAATAGGATCGCTCCCCGTGCAAAATGGAGCAGTTGCCGGGGCGGAGCGCATCCACGTGCGGGAGATCGGCGCCGCTCTCGAGCGCGCACAAGCGCTGAAAGCGCACCTTGTGGCGGTACCGCGAGAGCTGATAGTCTCGCTCGGTGAGAGCGGGGCGGAAGATCTGCCGGGCGCCATCCCGCGAATGCTGCGCGCAGCCTATGGCGGCACGGATGAAGCAGTCGCCGTCGCGCTGACCAGCTTCCCGTACGCGATCGACCAAGTCGAACTCGGTCGGGCGTGGGTGGATGTTCCCGTTGCGCGACGCGGTCCGGATCTCAAGCTTCTCGCTACCAAAATGAAAGGCGGGCCGAGCCGCGATGCTGCTTTTGCCGCCGCGACTGCAATCGAAGCCATGCGCGCGCTGGGTGCGTCAAAGAAATTCACGCTGCAGCAGTCTGTCGAGATGGCAAGCGAGGTCATACAGAGTTGGTCAGCGGCGAGTGGGAGCTCTGCGCAGGAAGCCGACACTACGTGCCTGCGCAACGCCGCCGCTGCGGCAGATGCCGTGTGGGCAGTTGCGAAGAACCCACCTCCGGCCCGCACCCGCGTGCAAAATTTGCTCGACGGGTTGCAACTGCGGCGCTCTGATTTCGGGATCACGCTGGTCCCGCGCGGCTGCGTTCCAAGCGCAACAGTCGACGTCGAAATATCTTTTGGAGATACTGATTCCCGCCCGGCACCTGCGGGGTTCCTCGACGAACTAGCCGGAGTCGCAACGAACGGTGATCATGAGACAGACGCTTTTGCCGGACGCGCAGCGATCGTCGTTGCTGCGCCGCTGCATCAAGCGATTGCTGCGTATGTCAGCCACGATATTGTAGAGTCGGGGGTTAACCCGCCGCAATGGGATTGGCCCGTCGCGCAGCCGGCAGCCCTCGTCAAAGCAAGCGGTATGACTTTTTCAGCTTCGCGTCTGAATTCGTTTGTGAAATGTTCGCGGCGCTGGTTCTATGAATATCTGTGCGCCGCGATCGAAGAACCGACATCCATGCAGGCGGCCTACGGGAGAGTTTTGCATGCCGCGCTCGAGGCTTTGCATCGGGAAATCCGCTTGCCAGCCGAGCACGCCGCGAGCGATATGCTGCAGCGTCTGCTGCTCGAACTGGATATCGCGTTCGGGAAATCGCGCGGCGATTTCTCATCCCAGCTGGAATACGAAGTGAGCCGCCAGCGAGCGCGCCGCATCGCCGAGCAATACGTCCGCTGGCTGGAAGTGGAAAGCAGGCGCGCACCGATGGAAATCGCACACGTCGAGCTTTCGCATCGTTTCAGCCGCGGTGGCCATCAGTTCGTGGGCTACATCGACCGCGTTGACCAGCCGAAAGGCGGCGGCCCGGTGACGATTTTCGACTACAAGACGGGCCGCATCGATGCTGATCCCAAGGAGTACTTGGAAAAAGTGCGCCGCGGTGAGGAGGCCCAACTCGCACTGTATTACGCGATGCGCTCCGACAGCGGCGACAAGGTGGGTAGGATTGCGTTGGTCTCGTTGCGTGATCCGCGCGATCCGGTTTGGATTCTCGCACTGGACATCGTCGATGAAGAAGGACCGGTCGTGAGCGCAGAGCCCGTCAGCGGCGTACTGGGGGCGACGTGCTCGCGCGCGGACTTGGACGCTTCGTTCGATGCGCTGCTGGCACGTTGCGACCTGTTGACAAAGGTTGGAATAGAGCATTTTGCGGTGGGTGAAGATCCGCCATGCAACTATTGCGCCTACAACCTCTCATGCCGCGAACGGCCTGCCGATGGAGAGCGAATCTTTGCCCGCTGACGCCAGCGACGTGCGCTTGGTCTTGACCGCGGCGCAACGGCGCGTTGCAGACACGCAGCCGGGCGCAACGATTTCCATAGTTGGTCCGGCCGGCTCGGGCAAGACAACCGCGCTCGCGGCGCATGCAGAGCAGCTCGAAGCGCAGGGGCAAAAGGCGCTCGTCATCTGCTCGCATCCCTCGGGCGTGCGAGCGTTTCACGACGCTCGCGCCGCGCTCGGCGCGCGATCAGCGGCCGCCGATGCGGAATCAAGCAGCGTCGCGACGCTTTCTGATCACGCTGCCAGCTGGATGCACGCCTCGTACGCGGCGGCTCGTGTCTCTCCGAACCTTCGCGTGGGCGATCAAACAGCGACCCGGACGCTCGTGCTGCGAGCCGCTCGCGGATTGCTCGACATGAGCTGGCCGCTCTTCGCGCGCGTTCAACTCAATCTGGATCTGCCGCACCTCAGCCGTCCGGACGCATTTTTAGATGAGGCAGCGTCGTTGATCACGCTGCTGCAACGCACGCGCATCGGGCCGGAAGAATTCGAAGCCGGCTGCGCCGCCGGCCTCGCGGCTTTTTATGGCGAGAATGTCGAGCGTGCCGTGGTGTTGCTGCACGATCCGCAAGTGCGCGAGCGCGCCAGTCAGCGCGGGCGCGAAGCCTGCCGCGCTTCGGCTACCGCACTGGCGTTGCAGCGCGCGGCCGAACGCGACGTCGCTGCCATCCTCGCGCAGCTCTATCGTGAATTCTTGGCTGCCGCAACGCTTGCCGATCTCCGGTCTCCAGAGGATATAATCGATGCAGCGATTCGTTGGCTCGGACACGATCAACGGAGCGCTCAGGAAATCATGCGCCCCTTTGCGAGCATCATCGTTGACGATGCTGAAGACGGCGAGCCCGGCCTAAGCGCATTGGTCAGCGTGCTGAAGGACGCGAGTGGTGGCAGACTGCTCGTGGCGGGATGGGAGCACTCGCGCATCGATGGCTTGGAAGGGAGGCGTTCGGGCTTGTCGCTGGCTGACGGCGGCACGCAGACCGACCTTGCGCCGCTGGGCGCGAAGCCCACGCCGCATTTTGAGCGCCTTGCAAGCGAGACCCAAGAAGTCGCTTGGCTTGCGGCGCGCATCACAGATCTTTTGGGGCAAGGCGAATCTGCAGAAGCGATCGCCGTGCTCTGTCGCGGTGAGGATACCGCAGCGGCGTATGCACGCCTGTTGCGCGAGTACAGCCTTTCCATCTCTCTGCCGGGCTCGGCTTACGAGAGCGAAGCAGAGCTTCTCGATTTGTTGTCGCTTTGCGCCTTGGTGCAAGATCCGTTCCAACCCGACCATCTCTTACGAGTGCTATCGTCAGGGCTCTTCGGATTTAGCGATGCGACCTTGTGGACGCTCTGCCGCGATCCGCTCGCAGCCGCGCAGCTTGCGCTGCCGGTCGGAGAACCTTCCCCGAGTGCGCATGCAGGATCAGGAGGCACGACCCTGGCGAGCAACGTGCTGTTCGGCGCCGCTGATGCACTACTCGATGAACCGCAGCGTCTGACGCTGTCACTCTTTCGCACGCAGCTCGCTCAATGGCAGCGTGCTGCGCGCTCCTTGTCCGCGCCGCAACTGCTCGCAAACATCGTTGCGACCGGCGGCTTCCTGCAACACTGGCAGCAAGAGACTCCGTACATCGCGACCCGGCTTATTGAAGACGCGCGCCGTCTTATCGAAAGTGTGAGCGTTATGGAGTCCGCGTCGCCCGTCTCATTCGCAGATGCGGCGAGCCGCTTTGCTCAGGGCACGCTCTGGCTGCCTCGCGCGCAGCCCGCAGCCGGTGCAGTTGTGAGCACATCCATCGCGGCGGCGAAAGGACGACGCTGGCCGCATGTTTTCGTCGCAGGCATAGCACACGAACGCTTCCCGCGGGTTTACACTTCGCACGCGATCGCGTTCTCTCGGACGTACGGTTTGATCGTCCGCGAGAACGTCGCCAGGGGTGCGTCGCAAACCGCAAAATATGCGTGGTACTATGCGAAATTCGCTGCGAAGTCGATGTACTTAGACGGTGAGCGAGACGCCCTGCATTACGGCTTGGCGCGCGCGACCGTCAGTGCGACGGCAAGCGGCTACGGTTCACCGCCACGCTGGGCGCGCGAACAAGATCTGTTGGCAACCGAATACGAAGCTGCAAAACCACATATGCCTGGTCCGGTGGAGCAGACAGCGGCAACGAAATGAAGAGCTTTGTGATACTCGCGCTGTTAGTGCTGTCAGGAAGATTTAGCGGCTCGCTCGCGGGCGCAACGCTCGAAGCCCCCGTGCTCGACCTGGTCCGCAGCTTGGGGACACCGGCGCTCGTGCAAAGCACGGATGATGGTCATGAGTGGCGTTGGTTTGACGCGCATGGGATCGACGTCGATGTGCTCACCGATGATCAACTGGTGGTGCGCCAAGTGCTGGTTGCGCGGCCTGAAGCAATCCAGGGGAAAGCACAGGCCTTGGTGCAGCCGGCTGAGCTGCCGTTGCTCGAAATGCCGGTCGCAAGCGCGGAAAAAGCGCTGCTCGCAGCGGGCGCACAACATCAGGCGGAGCCCGACAAGGCTATCAGCGCGTGGCGCATCGATGACAATTACGTGGTGTTAGAACTGCAAAGAGGCGAAGTAGCAAGAATACTTGCGCTGGATGCGACGGCCGCGCAGCATTTCGGGTACGCGGGCGGATCCACGTTGTTGACCGCGCATCGCGCGCCTCGCCTGGTTCATCAGGCGGCGATGGATTATCCTCATCGCGCCATTGCAAATCACGCCGAGGGCGTCGTGATCGTCGCTGTGGACGTTGCGGCGAGCGGTGCGGTCAAAAGCGCACGCGTCCTGCTCTCCTCGGGCAACTCCGACATTGACGACGCCGAGGTGCAAAGCATGCGCCGCTCAACTTTTCGGCCGGCACGCTGTGCAGGCGAACCCTGCGCCGGGTTGTTCTTAGATCGCGAAGAGTACGCCTTAGTGCGCTGAGATTTCGCGCAGCGCACGCCAGACGCGTTCCGGCGTCATCGGCACGGTATGCGGCGCGGCGCCGACTGCTGCGCGAATTGCGTTGCCGATCGCACCCGCCGGTGTCGTCACCGGCGGTTCGCCGACGCCTTTTATACCGTGCGGACCCTCTTGAGATGGAGACTCGACGACGATCGATTCGATCGGCGGCGCATCGACGGCGGTGGGAAGAAGATAGTCGCCGAGACCCGTGTTGACGATCCCGCCGCGATCGAATTCGAGTTCCTCGCTCAGCGCGTATCCAAGACCCTGCACAGCGCCGCCCTCGATCTGGCCTATGACGCCCGTCGGGTTGATGGCAAAGCCGACGTCCTGAGCGGTCGCCATCTTGGTGACGCGGACGCGCCCGGTCTCCGGGTCCACTTCCACCACGGCTGCGGTCGTGGTGAACGAGGGCGCCATCCAGCTGGGGAAATCGTGCGACTGGACGAGCTCGGCGTCGAACTCGGGATCGCTGAACTCGCGCGCCTGACCGCTGCCTGCGATGCTGCCCCCTGCCGCGCCCGCAAGCTCGCCTAGGGTGACGCTATGATCCGGCGCGCCGCGTACCACTGCGCGCCCGTCGCGCAACTCGATGTCCTCTGAACGCGCCTCGAGCGTGTGCTCGGCCTGCTCCAGCAGTTGCCGGCGGACATCCAGCGCCGCCGCCTCGACCGCCTGTCCGGCAGAAAATGTAGAAGCGCTGCCGCCTACTCCGCCATCGTACGTGTTCGTCGCGGTGTCCGCCAAGGTCAGGCGGATATCGCTGAGCTTCACCCCGAGAGCCTGCGCGACGAGAATCGGCAACCCGCCGGCGGCGGAGCCGGTGCCGACTTCGGGATTTCCGGATTCGACGTCCACCGAGCCATCGCGCTGCACGGAAACTTTCGCTTCGGAGCGGCCGCAGGACGAAAACCACCACGAGCAACTCAGACCGCGACCCTGATTTTTTTCCAGCGGCTTGCCCCAGCCGATGGCGCGTGCCGCGCGCTCGAGCGTTTCGCGTGCGCTTACAGATGAGAGTACTTGCCCGGTCGGACTGGAGTCGCCATCCCGCCACACGTTTTTTAGCCGCAGTTCGAGCGGGTCCATCCCCAACGCGTGCGCGATCTCGTCGATGTGCATTTCTTTCGCGAAGGTCGCTTGCGGGCCGCCGGGCGCGCGCACGGAGCCGGCGACTTGCTTGTTCGTGTAGACCAAACGCGCTTGCAGATCGGTGTTGGGAATGCGATAGGGCGCGGCGGCGATCATCGTTGCTATCAAAGCGGTTCCCGCCCCATAGCCGATGTAAGCGCCGGTGTCGAAGACAAATGACGCGCGCATGGCCAGCAACGTCCCGTCGGCCGCAGCGCCGGAGCGAAAAACCGCCTTGCCGCCGTGACGCGGAAAAACGTTCAAGCCGTCTTCGTGGCGCGACCAAACCAAGCGCACGGGCCGATCGCAGCGCAGCGCCAGGGCCGCGGCGTACCATTCCGCAGCCATAAGAATTTTTCCACCGAATGCTCCGCCGACGTACTGATTGATGAAGCGGACGTTCTCAACCGGCAGGTCGAAAAAATCCGCGAGCTCCTCGCGATTGCCATAGGGGTTTTGCGATCCGCACCAAACGGTGAGCCCGCCGTTGGGTTCGCGGCGCGCGACTGCAGCACGCGGTTCGATGTAGCCGGGAATGCCCGACGAGAATTCAAACGAGGATTCGACGACGACGTCGGATCGCGCGAGCGCCGCATCGACATCTCCTTGGCGGATGTGGTTATGACCGCAGAGGTTGCCGCGCAGCACGCGGCTTTCACTTTTCTTATACGTCTGCCAGTCCGGGTGCACGAGGGGAGCGTTGTCAGCCAACGCCTCATCGACGTTCAACACGGATTGCAGCGGTTCGTAGACGATTTGAATAGCGTCGGCGGCGGCGCGCGCTTGCGCTTGAGTTTCCGCTGCGATGGCAGCGACCGGCTCCCCCATGTAGCGGACATAGGTCGTCGGGAACAGCTGCTGGTCTTTGATGCCGAAGTCCAGGAACTTGTCCGGCACGTTGCCGCTATAAACGATGGCGGCAACACCTGGCAGAGCCGCTGCTTTCCCGGTATCAATGGAGCGAATTTTTGCCATCGGGTGCGGCGAGCGAAGCACGAGCGCATGCAACGCATTATCCAGGCGGACATCGGCGGTGTAGAGCGCGCTGCCGCGAACCTTTTCGGTTGCATCCGCGCGAGGCTGCTGCGATCCGATCAGTTGAGGCATGCTCCTAGGCTCGCGAGCGGATCCGGCCGCGCCGTCCGGGCGTCTCGCCGGCTCGGCCCTGTTTGCGTAGTTGCTCCGCAGCGTCGAGAACTGACTCGACGATTGATTGATAACCGGTGCAGCGGCAGATGTTACCGGCCAGACCGCGACGCACGTCATCGCTGCTAGGCGCAGGGTTCTCCGCGAGCAATGCCGCTGCCGACATGATGACGCCTGGAGTGCAGTAACCGCATTGCAATCCGCTGCGTGCAACAAAAGCAGCTTGCAACGGGTGCAGGTCTTCCTTCTCTGGCGCCAATCCCTCGATGGTCGTGACCTCGCGTTGATCGGCGTCGACTGCGAACAGCAAGCATGCGTTGACCGGATCACCATCCACCAGCACCGTACAAGCGCCGCAGTAGCCGGTTCCGCAGCCCTCTTTAGTACCCCACAACTGCAAGTCATCGCGCAGCACCGAAAGCAGCGACGCGACGGGATCGACGAGCAGCTGGTGCGCACGGCCATTCACGGACAAACGGAGCGGTTGCATCATGGCGAGATCATTTACCGGTCGCGCTTTCGTTTGCCGGCGCCAGGGAGCGCAACGCACGCGCCGTCAACACCGCTACGAGATGCCGGCGATATTCTTTGCTGGCGCGCCGATCTTCGAGCGGTTGAGCGTCGCTGTCGGCGGCGCAGCGGGCAGCCGCGGTGATCGTGTCGCTGTCCAGCTGTTTGCCTGCGAGTACGCTTTCAGCCGCACGCGCTCGCTTAGGCGCTGTTCCTGCTCCTGCGAGAGCGATACGCGCTTCGCTGATCTCGGCCCCGCGAAAGCGCGCGCTCGCCGCAACCGCCACGAGCGCAAACTCAAAGGCTCGTCGCGTGCTCATCTTTTGGTAACTCGAACGCGTGCCGGGAACGAGCGGAATTTCCACTGCAGTCAGCAATTCGCCGGACGCAAGGACGGGCGGCGCCTTGCCGACGAGCAGATCGAGTGCGACCTGCACCGGGCCTTCTTGCAAAGTTGTGATTTCGCAGCGCGCATCACACGCCAACAGCGCAGTCGTGAGGTCGGATAGCGGGTCGCCCGAGCAGATATTGCCGCCGAGGGTTGCAACGCTGCGCAGCTGGCGCGCGCCGAGCGAGCGCGCCGCATCGGCGAGAACGCCGGCATGCTCCCGCACGACCGGGTGCGTGGCCAACTGATTCGCCGTGACCAAAGCGCCGATCCGCAAGAGAGCGCCGCTGCGGGCGACGCTTTGCATTTCAGCGATGCGCTTGAGATTGATGAGCGCGGTCGCGCCATCTGGCCGAGCGTCGCGCAGGCGAAAGCCAAGGCGAGTGCCGCCCGCGAGCGGTCGGGCGCCGTCGCCGAACCGATCCAGCAGCACGAGCGCTTCATCTACAAAGTTCGGTTCGAAATAGAGCATGGGGCCGCGCGTTTCTCCACCGGCAGGTCGGCTCACTGCATTACAGAATTGGAGACTTCAAAGCGATTGGGCGCGAGGGAAGCCGGTGTGAATCCGGCGCGGTCGCGCCACTGTAACCGGGAAGCCGCCGAACGCCACTGTCAAACGACGGGAAGGCGCAGGCACAATGGCAATGATCCGGGAGCCAGGAGACCTGCCCAATCTGCAATGCCCTACCTCTTCGCGCCAGAGAGGCAAAGCAGTTGATAAATTCCAGCGGAGCGGGCTCCGCCATCTCAGCGGCAGGCCGCGCTCCCGTGGCCAGCACATCGTCGCAATCTGCGGTCGTCTCTCGAACGCGTCTTGCACGCCTTGCTCTGCTCGCGCTGTTGCTACCGCTCGTCGGAGTCGCTGCGCTTTTCGTCGGGAGCAGCGCACTTGCGCCAGACGCAGTGTTTTGGTCGCTGCTTCATCCCCACGCGGCCGGCGTCACCCACACTATCGTCTGGGAACTGCGGCTGCCGCGCGTGCTCATCGCGCTCGGCGTCGGGGCAGGCCTTGCCATAGCCGGCGCTTTGTTGCAGGCGCTGTTTCGCAATCCTTTGGTCGACCCGTACATCACCGGAGTCGCCGCCGGAGCGGCGCTTGCGGCAGCGATCGGATTCACGCTACAGGTGGCGTTTGCGCTCGTTCCCGCGCTTGCATTTTGCGGCGGTCTGGCATGCGCTGCGCTCGTCGCAGTCATCGGCGGCAATGAAACACCCGCGGGCAATTTGCGGCTCGTGTTGGCGGGCGTTGCCATCTCGGCGTTGTGTAGCGCGCTCGTCACGCTGTTGTTGTTGCACGGCGGCCAAGCGAACGGAATGCCGATCCTCGCCTGGCTGGCCGGCGGCATCAACGGCCGCGGTTGGATCGACTTGCGCTGGACGGCCGGCTACTTAGGCCTCGGCATCGCGTCGGCGTTCCTGCAAGTACACGCCGTGAATCTTTTGCGTCTGGGGAGCGTGCCCGCCGCCGGATTTGGTCTGCCTGTCGCACGAGCGCGCTTTGGCGTGCTTGTGACCGCTTCGCTGATCACCGCCGCGTGCGTCGCGGTCAGCGGCATCGTCGGTTTTGTGGGGCTCATGGTGCCGCATGTGGTCCGCCGTTTTGTCAGCGGAGACGCGCGTTGGCTGCTCGCCGGCAGCGCGCTCGCGGGCGGCTCGGTCATCGTCATCGCCGATGTGCTTGCGCGTTCGCTGATGCCGCCCACCGAAATTCCGTTGGGCGTGCTGCTTGCGCTCGTGGGCGTGCCGTTTTTCCTATCGCTGACGCGCCGTCCGGTGGAGCTGTAAGCGTCATGCTGCGCGGCGAGAACCTGGCGGTTCACTACGGTACGCGGCGGATATTCAGCAGCGTAAACCTTGGCGTGTCGCCGGGGCGTTTTATCGCGCTCGTCGGCCCTAACGGCAGCGGGAAGTCATCACTGCTGCGGGTGCTCGCCGGCTTGCAAAAACCGGCAGCCGGCTCGGTCGTCTCGCAGGGATCCAGCATGCTGATCGCCCCTAGCGCAAATCCGCCCGCCGACCTCACACCGTTCGACCTCGCGGCCTACGGCCTCGCGTTGCGGAGAAAGCCTTGGCAGTGGGGTCTACCGCCTGCGGGCCATGCTCGCATCGCGGCGGCACTGGAACGCTGCAGCTTGACTGCGCACGCGAGCTCTTGCGTGGCGAACTTGAGTGCGGGCGAAGTACAGCGCGCCTGGATAGCTGCGGCGCTCGCGGTGGACACCGACACACTGCTGATCGACGAGCCCACCACCCATCTCGATGTCCGTTACCAAATCGAAATATTGCACACGCTCAAGGCGCTGACGCAATCGGGAATCGCAGTGGTTGCGGCAATGCACGACTTGACGCTGGCCGCGCGCTTTGCGGACGATGTCGCCTTGCTGGCGGACGGACGACTGGTCTGCGGGTCCCCGGCGGATATCTTGACGCCCGCGCTGTTGAGCGATGCCTTCGGAATCACTGTAAGCCTGCATCGCCATCCCGAGGAAGGATACCTGATATGCTTGCCCCGTTGAAAACTGCCCTGATTTTGTTCGCGCTGGCGCTGACGCTGACTTCGAATGCGCCGACTGCAGTAGCGGCCGCCTCAGTAGGCGCCGCGCCCTCGCCAACCGCCTCGCCGAAAAAACTCGATGCGATCGTGGTGACGGCGCAACGTCACGCTGAAAGCATTCGCAACACGCCGCGTCACACGTTCCTCATCGTTGACAGCGAGCTGCGCCGTGCGGGCGCGCAAACGGCCGCAGACATCTTGCGATTTTCATCCGGCACCGTAGTGCAGCAATACGGCGCTCTTGGTTCTCTGGCGACTGTCGCGTTGCGCGGCGCTTCATCGGCGGAGACGCTGGTGCTCATCAACGGGCACCCCGTCAACGAAGCTGACACCGGGCTGTTCGATTTCTCCTCACTGCCGGCAAGCGTCATCGCGCGCATCGAAGTAGTTGAAGGTGGTTCGTCGACCTTGTACGGCAGCGCGGCCGTGGGCGGCGTCATCAACGTCATCACCAAGCAACCCGGCAGCAGTCACGAAGTCGATGCCTTCGTGCAGCAGGGCTACCAGGGTGCCTTTGACCGCGGAATCGGATTCTCGCTGGGAGACGAACGCGCGCTCGCCGTGCGTGTCGATGCAGAATCAAGCGCCGCGAATAATGTTTTCACCTATCCGGCGTTTGCGGGCGCGCAGCCGGGCGGCACGCGGAGAAACGATGACGCGACATTGAAGAATACGGCCGTTTCGCTGGCTCATCTTTTCGGAGCGACGCGTGGCGTGCTGAACTTGGATGTCGATGCTTCATCGGCGGGCGCTCCAGGCAACGTCGCCTTCGCAAGCGATTTTGCACGGCAGCAGCGCGTCTATCAGCGCGCCGCTTTCGAACTCGACGCGCCGCTGTCCGGCGGCGAGCTCGCACTCCAGATGTACAGCGACAGCCGCCGCTTGCGTTTTTTCGACCCGTCGTTTCAGTTCGACACGCACTCCAACGGCACGTTCCGCGGTTCGTCGTTGCGGCTCACGCACGCATTCGGGCCGCTGCATCTTCTGACTGCCGGCTGGGATAGCAAAGGCGACGTTGCGCTGTTCGACGCCGGCAGCCCAGGTCAGGTGCCGAGTGTCGTACGAGACTCCATGACGGCGTGGTATGTGCAAGACGAAGTGCATAGGGCAAATACGCCTTTCAGCGCGACCGTCGGGCTTCGCAACGAGCGCATTCAAGGAACCAAGTCAACTACGACGCCGTCGCTAGGCCTATTGGAACACCTGAGCGCGCACGCCGACGTGAGCGCCAACTATTCGCGAGCGTTTCGCGCCCCATCGCTGGACGAGCGCTACTACCCATTTTACGGCAACCCGCTGCTGCAGCCGGAGTACGGCGCGACGTTCGACGCGGGGTTTCGCGCCGAGGCCAACGGCGTCAGCGGAGCGCTGGCGTGGTTCGGATCCGACACGAACAATCTGATCGTCAACGTGCCTATCGATCCGTTTGGCAATGTTGCGCCGTTCAACGTCAACCGGGCTAAGATTCGCGGTTTGGAAGGCAGTCTGCAAGCGACGCTGGCGAACCGGCTCGGGTTCGCGCTTGCGTACACGGATTTCTTGGAAGCCGCCGACTTGACACCCAGCAAGCCGGCGACGCGGCTGCAATACCGGCCGAGCGCAACCGGCAGTCTGCGCTTGTGGCGCGACCATGAAACGTGGAGTTACGGCGCGCAGGTCACATTCGTCGGCAAACGCTTTGCCGATGAGGCCAATACGCGGCTCTTGCCCGCTTACTATCGCAGCGGCATCTACGTGCAGCGAACGCTCGGCGCGCGCGCCGCGTTGACGTTGCGGGTAGACAACCTCGAGGACAATCGGGTTGCCGAAGACCAGTTCGGCTATCCGGTCATCGGCCGCACGATCTCCGTGCGCCTTGCCACGCGCTAACCGTTTGTCTCGTGCGGCTGCGGTAGGCCACATGCGTTCGGTCGTTCGCATAGTGTGCGCCTCATTGGTGTGCGCCTCGCTCTTGTGCACGTCTTCGCAAGCTTCTGCGACCTCAGCTGCGCCAACGCGAATCGTTTCGCTGGCGCCGTCGCTCACCGAAATCGTCTATGCCATTGGCTGCGGCCCAAAGCTCGTCGCCGACACCAGCTACGATGACTATCCCGCGCCCGCGCGTAGTCTGCCGCATGTCGCGGATCTGATCCAAGTGGACCTCGAGCGGCTCGCGGTTCTGCATCCAAGTGTCGTGCTAGCACTGCACGACCAAGAGCGTGAAGGTGCGCCGGTTGAATCACGGCTCGGCGTTCGCGTGGAGTACCTACCAAACCGGTCGTTGCGCGATTTGTTCCAGGACATACGTACCGTGGGTGACGCGTGCCGCGAGTCGAAGCGCGCCGCATCCCTCGAGCGTTCTCTGCGCGCGCGGCTTGCGCGCATAACCGCCCGGGCTCAAGCCTTCTCGACCCATCCCAGAGTGCTGGTGCTGTTAGATCTGCCGGGCTTTACGGCAGGCAAGAACAGCTTCCTCGACGATCTGGTGCGATTAGCAGGCGGCAGCAACGTTGCGGCCGGCATCGATCAACCGTATCCTAATGTGAGCGGCGAGTGGCTCTTGAAAATGCAGCCGGAGGTGATCATCGTTTCGAAGGCAACGCCATTCGGCCGCGATATACAGGCGGCGCAACCGTGGCGCAGCTTGCGAGCGGTGCAAAACAACCGTGTGTACAGGCCGCCGAGCGATGACATCATCCAGCGCAACGGCCCGCGCATCGCCGCTGGTCTACAGTGGCTGGTCGGTGTGATTCACGGCAGATGACTGCCGCGGTTTCCGTGATGGCGCGGATTTTCAAGCGGCTCATCACCGTGGACTTCAAGATCAGCTAACCGAAAAAAGACGATTTGCGTGCCTTCCGCGAAGCCGACCTTCACAAGCGAATCGTCACCTGACGGGCCCGCCACGACGGCATGCACGCGTCCGGTTTTGCCGATCCAATCCTCGTGGCGCGCAGTGAAGTAGTCCGGCCTTTTTTCTTGTGCCTTGACCGTGACCAAAGCTCCGACGAGCTTCAAGTGAGGATCCTAGGTCGAACCATGGCTGCAGATTCACCGCAAGGCCTCGCCTCCACCTTGGATAGTGGTCAACGCGCGATCTTGGCATGTATTTTTCGGGATGAGCAGCAGCTCGCTGACGCGGTCGCCAAGCTGCAGCAAGCGTCACTCGTCACGCATGACATGCGAATCGGAGCAGCAGATCAGACGCGGGCCGAACTGGCCGCGACAAAGCTCGGGATCCAAAGCGATGTGGATGCACTCGATCCCTTGCGGGGCATGGCTAGTCTAAGCTCGGAGAGCGTCACCCGTCAATCCGTCGATCGAGGCGGCGTCATCGGCGCGGCGATTGGAGTATTAGCAGGTTTCGGGCTGAGTTTCACTCCGCTGGCGATGCTCATGCCCGTCGAGCGCAGCGCGCAGACTCTCGCGCTCGTCGCTTTTTGGTTCGTCGTAGGAGCGATCGTCGGCGCTGTTTTGGGTGCGGCGTTTGCAGCGCAATCTTCGAGCCATGCGGGCTTCCGTTTGATAGACGGAATGCAAGAGGGCGGCCTGGTCCTCATCATCGCGGCCGCGCGCGATCGCGGCGACGCGCTGCAAGAGATATTGGAAAGCAGCGGGGGCAGCGCACTAACACGGCTATAAAACCTGGCGAAGGCATCGATGCCGTCGTTATGGCTGCGGGCCGTTTACGCGCTGCAGACGCAGGCCGGTATGAAACCGCCATCAAGGCTGCCGTTCTCATCGGCGACTCTACGCCGCTGCATCGTATCTTGCTGGCGTTGCGCTCGGCCGTGCGCGTCCAAAAAATTATCGTCATAGGACCGCCGCAGCTGCAACGGTTCGCAGCCGGCTGTGATGTATGGCTTGACGAGCGCTCGAGCGGTGAAGAAAATGCGCTCGCCGGATTGGATGAAGCGCGCACGGCGCATGCGCTGCTCTGCGCGTCCGATCTGCCTTTCGTGCAAGCGCAGCACGTGGATGACTTCTTGGACCGCGTTCCTACCGGTAGCGACGTCGCCTATCCCATTTACGAGCGATCTGAATTCTTGGCTGTATTTCCCGGCGGCCGCACGCGATTTGCGCGCGTCGGTGCGCAGCAGCTGACCGGCGGCAGCGCCTGCTTGATGCACACCGGCTTGGCTCGACGTCACCGCGATCTCATCCGCAGCGGTTTCCGGGCGCGCAAGAACCTTTTATCGCTCGCCGCGATTTTCGGGCCGCAGATCGTGTTCCGTTTCGTCACCGGCCGGGTGCGTGTAGAAGACCTCGAGCTGCGGCTGAGCAATCTCATGGGTGGCGTTGCGCGGGCGGTCAAAGGCGCGCACCCGGCGCTTGCGATGGATTGCGATGACGGGGACGACATCGAATACGCGCGCGCGCGTTACGCAACGCCGGGCTATCGCGCGCAGGATGCTCACGCACCGGGTGATCGCGAGCAGGATGGACGTTAAGACAGAGGCGCGCACGCGCCAGGTCAATTTCTTCGCACTCTCAGCGTACTGGTTCGCGTGGGAAGTCCACTGGGCGGCGCTGCTTGGTGCGGCTCTGCAAGGCCAGATCGCGCGCTTCGTGCCGGCTGAGTTTATCGGGAGCGCGTCGGCGCTGCTGGGCGCAGCCGGTGCGTTGTTTTCGATCATCTCGCAGTACGGCTTCGGCAAGCTTTCCGACCGCAGCGGCCGGCGCATGCCCTTCATCGTCGCGGGCACGCTGTGCGATATCGCAGCCTTGTTCGCTTTTGCGTTCGCTCCTTCGTTCGCGCTCGTGCTCATTGCTTTTGTCGGTGTGCAGCTGGCGCTCAATGCCGCCTGTGGGCCGTATCAAGCGCTCATGCCGGATCACGTCGCCATGTCGAGCCGTGGTAAAGCGTCGGCGGTGATGGGATTGTTTCGTTTGAGCGGGACCGCTGTTGGCTTGTTGCTCGCAAAGCTGTTCGTCCATCAGCCTGGTCCGGGCGTCAGCGCCGGTACGTTCACCGCAGGTCTCGTTCACTTGGCCGAAGCCGTGGCCGCGGTATTGATCGTGGCGCTTATCGTCACGCTCGTGGGTGTGCCTGAATCCAAGGCGCCACAGCCGGCTCGCGCGCAACGTGATTTCGGCGCATGGCCGGCGCGCGCGAGCTTCGCGTGGCTCATCGTTTCGCGCGCGCTCGTGAACATGGGTCTGTACCTGATATTGCCGTTTCTGGCGTTTCACTTACGCTTCGTGCATCATGTCGGACAGTACATCGCGCGCAGTTTGGACATGCTGCTCATCATGATCGTTTGCGCGTTGCTCGGTACGGTACCGGCAGGCATCGCAGGCGACCGGCTTTCCAAAAAGCGCATTTTGTTCGTCGCCATGTTCGGCTTGGCGTTGGGAGCTTTAAGCTTAAGCTTCAACCGTTCGGCAAACGCATTGACGTGGTCGGCCATAGTGCTCGGCCTGGGCTGGGGCGCTTATTATTCCGTGGACTGGGCGCTTGCATGCAATCTGCTGCCGCCTGGCCGGGCCGGTGCCCTGATGGCCATCTGGAACATCGGTGCATCGGCGCCGCAAGTGGCCGCGCCGATCATCGGCGGTCTGCTCATCGATCGGGCGGGTGCGTGGAGCGGCGACCTAGCGGTCGGCTATCGCCTGCTGTTTGCACTCGTGGCGGTCTTCGTCGTGCTCGGCGCGGCCGCGCTCGTACGCGTCGCCGAGCCGAGGGAAGGATTGGCAACGCAAACGGGGTAACCGCCTTGAACCTTTACCTTGCAAGAGGAGACGGAAGCGTGAAACATTTGACGGCTCTGCTTAGCGTGCTCATCGCTTTGTCGCTGCTGGTGACGGCCTGCTCGAAGAGTCAACAATCGTCCACGACAACCACTGAATCCGCTGCTCCCTCGGATATGGGAGCCGCCTCACCGCCGCCATCGTCGCCGATGGCTGCCGCGAATGCGACGCTGCCCATTCCGCTCGCGAAGTTGCCGAACGCTCCGGTCGCAGCCGGCAACGTCAGCGCGGGGGCGAAGGTTTTCACGGCCAATTGCGCGAGCTGTCACGGAGCAGGGGGAAAGAACGGCCAGGTCGGGCCATCGCTGTACGGCGCTGGATTGAAGGCCGGACAGGTCGCCTACATGGTGCAAAATCCGCAGGGCGTCGACAAGTCGTCCGGCATGCCTAAGCTGCCGCTGACCAAGCAACAGATCGCAGACGTCGCTGCGTACGTCGCCTCGTTAAAATAAAACGGGCGCGTTTCCGATGTAGGCGCCATTCATTGCGAATGGCGCCTATTCTATTTCGCGAACAGCTCTGGACGTAAATGACGACAAGCATCTACTGGTTGCGACGCGATTTTCGTCTGCACGATAATGCGGCGTTGACGGCGGCCGCCGCTGCATCCACGACGGTTTTTGCGCTCTCTTGCCGCAGCGAACTGGATGCGCTCAACCGGCGACAACGCGCTTTTGCGACGACCGCGCTGCGCTCGTTACGACAAACCCTCGGCAAAATGGATGCGTCGCTGACACTCGCCGAAGGCGATCCCGGTTCCGCGCTTGTCGCGGCGGCACAACGCTTGGGCGCGTTGCGCGTCTACAGCGCTCGTGGCTTCAATGCTAGCGAGCGGCGCTTGGAAGAGCGGGTGCGGATCTCACTGGAAGCCGCCGGCGTTCAGCTGTGTTTGGAGAACGGCGCGCTCGTTCACGAACCCGAAACTATCGCGGCCCGGAAGCAGGCGCCAGGCGAAGGCTACAGGATCTTTCCGCCATTCTACGAGGTCTGGAAATCGGTCGCGGTTCCACGGCCCTTGCCGCCCAGCGCGCCGAGCGGAAGGGATGAGCAGCCGGGCGTCCTGGCGGAACCGGAGACGATTCCAAATCTGCCGGTCGCAACCGAGACCACAGCTCTGGAGCAGTTGCAGCGGTTCGCAGCCGGGCGTGCCGCCGACTACGGCGCGAACAGCGAGTACCCGGGTCGATCCGCAACATCGTTGCTGGCGCCTTATTTGCGCTTTGGTCTCATCAGCCCGAGAGCGGTGTATCACGCGATCGCGGAGCGAATGGCGCGCTCCTGGACGTTAGCCGAGGAACGCATTTCGATGGAGGCGTTCTTACGGCGCCTTGGATTGCGCGACTTTTTCATGCAACTCGAGTACTACGCTCCGCAGATGCACGACGAGGCGCTGCAAGAAAAAATGCGCGGCTTTCCTTGGTCGCGCGACGAGGCGAGCATACAGCGTTGGCGTGAAGGCAAAACGGGCTATCCGCTGGTTGATGCCGCGATGCGCCAGCTCAAACTCGAGGGCTACGTGCATCAGCGCGCGGCCGTGTGCGCAGCATCTTTTTGCACCTGCGACCTTGGGCTCGACTGGCGGATCGGCCGCGACGTGTGGATGAGCGAGCTGCTCGCAGCAGACGAGGCGTTGTGCGACGGCAATTGGCAGCGCATCGCAGGCATCGGCTCAGATCAAGCTGCGTACCCGCGTATATACAACCCGGTGCGGCAGGCGCAGCTCTTTGATTCGCAAGCAACCTACGTGCGGCGCTATTGCCAAGAATTGTCCAAGCTGCCGACGCGCGCCGCGCTGGCGCCATGGGAACTCGGCCGCCAGCAGCAAATCGAGCTCGGATTTTTCACGCCGCAGCAGTATCCGGCGCCCATCGTGGATCACGAAACCGCAGCGCGAGAATTTCTCGCGACGTACCAGTCCTACCGCAACCGCGAGGCGTGATCGACGTTCTTCAGGTCTGGGAGTGGCGCTGCGCGTATTCAGAAGTGAGCGGTAGGCGCGTCAGGTGGCCGCCGTACGCACGTACGCCCAAATACAGATTGATGATGAACCACGCCGGTAAAAGGATGGGGAGCACGAGTGCGCTTTGCCACCCGATCACGGGCAAGTTGGCCGCTGCGCTGTACACGAAGTATGCGCCGACGCCCAGTGCGTTCACGAGCAATCCCTGAATCGCATGATAGCGGACGAACGGGGACATTTTGCTGCGCAACGTAAGCAAGAACAGCGCCACCGGCCACAGCGGATACGACAGCGCTGCTAGGACGCGGTCATCGTCGCTCGCCTCACTGACCATGACGCTCGATTCGCGCGTGGCGGGCTCGGGGGTGGGATTGTTTTGCATTCCATTACTCCTGAAATTTGAGGCAGGCGCGCGCTCGGTGCTCAGCGACTGCGTTGGTGCCGCATGCATCGCGCGTCCTAGGCGGCAGCCTGGACAAATAGATTCAGCCGCGCACGTGGTGCACAACTCCTGCCCGCAATCGGGGCACAGAGTCAGCGTTGCCAACTTGGGGTGATAATAACAACTCATTTCGACGATCCTCACGCACGGCGGGCGCGACACCGTGTCGCGACAGCACGTGTCTGTAGAAGCTACTGGAGCGCTTCGTGCTTTGTTTCATGGCGCGCAGCGGGGGATTTCATGACCGTGCTCTAGTAAGCGTAATACGCTCATCCATGGTCTACCGCAGGCTTTTAAGCTACGCCCGTCCCTACGTCGCTCCGATGCTCCTGGGCGTCATGCTGACGGGCATCGCGTCCCTGGCCACGATTGGCTACGCAGCCGCCGTGAAGTTCCTCATGCAGGCCGTGAGCGAGCACAGCCTGCGCACGCTAGAATTAGCGTTGCTGGGCGGCTTGACGCTGAACATTCTTAAAAATGCGGCGCTCTACGCCGGCGGCTACACCATGACTGCCGTGGGCCAAAAAATAGTCAACCGGATGCGCAACGATCTATTCTCCCGCATCCAGTTCTTGCCGTTGCAAGTCTTCGATCGCTGGCGCAGCGGCGAGTTGATGTCGCGCTTTTCCAACGACATCGCCCTCATGATCGTGGGTGTCACCCAGTTTCCGCTGCTGACGAGCGCGTTGCTCACCCTCATCGGTGCGCTCGCGGTCATGTTCTATCTCGACTGGGTGCTCACGCTGGTAACGCTCGCGGTTGCTCCGCTCGTATCGCTGGCGGTGTTTCGTTTCTCGCTTGCCGTGCGGAATTTCACGAGGCTGTTGCTCGAGAGCGTCGCCGACGTCAACTCGACATTACAAGAATCGATCGAGTCGATGCGTATCGTCAAGGCATTCGCGCGCGAGCCCTATGAAGTCCGCCGCTTTCAAGATCGCAACGACGCCTACTTGGGCACCGCGATGAAACTCGCGCAGATATCGTTGACCCAAGTACCGGTCGTCGACTTCTTGGTGACGCTGGGATTACTGGTGCTCGCAGGTGCGGCGTTTTACGAGCTCGTCATCGGGCGCAAGTCGCCACCCGAGCTGGCCGCCTTCTTGACCCTGGCCATAGCGGCGAGCAACCCCATCAACCAGTTGACTAACTACTTCGGCGATCTCAACAAGGCGCTCATCGGTGCGAATAGAGTTTTTGAGATTTTGGATCTGCCGGTCGAAGTACGGGATGCGCCGGGCGCCAAGCAACTGCGCGATGTCCGCGGGGCCGTTGAGTTCCAAAACGTGCACTTTTCCTACGACGGTACGCACGAAGTGCTGCGCGGCGTGACCGCCCAGCTGCAACCGGGAGAAGTGGTTGCTCTGGTTGGTCCCTCGGGTGCGGGTAAGACGACGCTGGTCAATTTGGTCCCGCGCTTTTACACTCCAACCGCCGGCTCGGTTATTATCGACGGCCAAGATTTGCGCGACGTGTCCTTGGTCTCGCTGCGCGATGCGATCGCGATCGTGCCCCAAGATCCGCTGCTTTTCTCCACGTCGATCGAGCAGAACATCCGCTACGGACGTCTGGAGGCAAGCCCCGAGGAAGTGCGGGAGGCTGCGCGCCTCGCCAATGCGCATGATTTCATCACGGGATTCCCCGACGGTTATGGAACGCTCGTGGGCGCGCGCGGCATCCGCCTTTCCGGTGGCGAACGTCAGCGGATCGCAATCGCGCGGGCTATCCTCCGAAATCCGCGGATTTTAATACTCGACGAAGCGACCTCATCGCTGGACGCGCACTCTGAAGAACTCATCAACCAAGCTCTGGAGAGGCTGCTGGTCGGCAGGACGACGTTTATCATAGCTCACCGGCTTTCCACGATACGCCGTGCCACTACCATCCTGGTGCTGGCAGACGGCAAGGTGGTCGAATCTGGTCAGCACGCCGACCTGCTCGAGCGGGGAGGCATGTACGCCACTCTCTACCGCACGCAAATGTTGCATCCAGCGGTTGGCAGCGTTTAGCCGTGCGCGCACTACTCGTAGTTAGGCCGGATGCCACCACGCGCTTTGGCGGGGACACAGTTTTAGCGCGCGAGACGCTGGCGGCGCTGAAAGACATCGGTGTGGAAGCCGACCTCGTTGAGACCGATCGGCCCGAGCCTCGCGGCTACGATGTCGCCCATGTGTTCAATGTCGGGCAGCCGGCTCTGTGCGAGCGTCAAATGGATGCCTGCGACGCGGCCGGCGTGCCGGTGGCGCTCTCGCCGGTTTGGCTGGATCTGCGCGAGTATTTTGGACGCGCGCAAGCGTACGAACGCATTTTGCTCAACGCTCGCACCAGCGCGGAAGCAGCGGCGAAGCTACGCCTGCTTGCATCGAAGAGCGATGATGAGTTGTTAGACCGCCGTAGGCGAGCAGACATGGACCGGCACCATGCGCTCCAGGCACGTTTGCTGCGCCGGGCACGCGTCTTGCTGCCGAATAGCGCGATTGAGGCCCGCGACTGCCTGGTGAAGTTGGGAGTGCGTGAGATTCCAATGATCATCGCGCGGATCGGCGCTAACACCGAGCCCGCGCAGTCGTGGCAAGATCAACGCGCCGGATTGCTTGCGATCGGTCGCGTCGAAACGAGAAAAAACCAAACCGGGTTGTTGTTCGGCTTGCGCGACGACGATATCCCCATCGATATCATCGGAGCTTCCTACTCTGCCGATCTCGTCAAAGTATGCCAAAAGTGGTGCCCGCGCGCGCAATTTCATGGCCGCCTGCCGCGGCAACAGCTGCTCGAAATGTTGGGTCGCGCAGAAGTGCATGCGCTGGTGTCATGGTGCGAGACCGCGGGCATCGCGACCATGGAAGCAGCGATGGCCGGCGCGAAGATAGTTGTTGCGGACCGCGGTGCTGAGGTGGAATATTTCGGTGACGACGCTGAATATGCAGACCCCGCCGATCCCGAGTCTATTCGCGCCGCAGTATCCCGGGCGTTTGCGCGAACGCCGCGCTTCCGCGGCGACGCGCTTGACCGGCGCATGCGCGCGCTTACCTGGCGTGAATCAGCGCAGGAGACATCGCGGGCATACAGCATCGCGCTCGGTGAAATATCAATCCCCGCGCGCGACCGATCCGGCGTAACCCAATCGCTCTAGGGGCGTTCGCCCGGCGGGCCAGCCCCAGCGGATGCGGGCCCCCAGCTGCCTCCAAAACAAAAGCCGCGCGATGTTCATCCGGTACGCGGCATTGCGCGCCCGATCAGCCACGCCTTGGCGGCTCACGATCTCGTCCACCTCCGCGTAGATCGAAGCTCGTTCTGTTTCCAGCGCAGCGATGGTATCGACGACCGCGAGCGGGTGGCTACCATGGAAGCGGTTGGCTCTACGAAGCAGGCGCGGCCAGACCATGGCGGGCGTTACTATGGATAAGACGTCTTCGGATGGAGCGTCGCCGCCTCCCAGCAGCGCGTACAGTCTGCTTTTTTCCGCTTCGGCACGTGGCGTGACCACGTGCCCGTAATGGCTCCACACCGCCGGCAACACGACCGCATCGCCTACCGGCTGCAGCTGCTCGTGCACGCTGCCACGCCAGCGGCAGTTGGAGGTGAATCGAAAAAATCGCAGCCGTCGTTCGATCGAGATCCACCAACGAAACGAGCCCACGAAGTGACGGCTATAGCCGTCGACCGCGCTGACGTTTTCAGGCAGGCGGGGCAGCAGTGCAGCCATCGCAGCCAGCTCGTCGCCGTGAACTTCGTCGGCGTCAACGAACAGGGCCCAGCCGTGACGGAACTCCGCCGGCGTGGCGTCGATGCAGTCATTGCGCGCCGTAGCAAAGTCAGTGAACTTGGTGCGCACAAATGCGAGGCGCCCAGTTTGGCTCAAGCGCGATTGCGCGGCGATCGCGCTATTCTCGCTGCGCGGCGACCCCGAGTTGTCATTGATGATCGCGCAATCGCATACACCGGCGATCCCTTCCAGCGCAGCCGCGAGGAACGGCTCCGGTTTCTCTCCCACGATGAGGTGGGCCGTGATCGTCGTTTTAGGCCGCATCACTACGCGACTTGCGCGCACGGTTGCGTCCTCCTTTTCGCGCGGCCGCTCGCGGCGCAGCTGATGCGCCGAAGGTCCGATGCGGCGGTCGGCGGGAACTGCTCGAACATGACGCTGCACTTGGGCATCGATGCCTGGAACTTGCCTCACGACAAGCGCGGCATCGGACGTTACACGCGCTCGATCTTAGAGCGCTGGTCGCACTGGGATCCCCAAGTTTTGCGTCCCTATCTCATCGTTCCAGAACGTATCGCCTGGCTCACGGCAGGCACTTACCGGCGAGCTGCTTTGATGCGCCACGCACGGGTAGCATATCGAGGCGCGATTTCTCGATTGCCACTGCAGGCGATGTGGTATCCCTGGAATGGCATGAGCTGGTCGAGTCCGTTTGTGAACGTCGCGACCCTGCACGATGCATCCGTTTTTTCGCTTGCGCCGCCGGATCAGGCGCTGGCGGAAAAAGAGCAGCGGCCCTTCCGATTGGCCGCGCAGCGTGCGCAACGCATCATCACTGTTTCTCACTTTGCCAAGTCCGATTTGATCCGCTATCTCGGCATCGATCCGAGCAAGATAGACGTGATATACGCCGGTGTCGACGAGGTATTCCACAAGGCGCGTGAGTCGGCTACGAGGTCCGAGTCCAGTAGCTATGCCTTATTTGTTGGGGAGCCCGAGCGGCGCAAAGGCGTCGATGTCTTGCTGCATGCCGCGACGCTTCTGCCCGCTTCACTACGAAACTCGGTCGAGATCGTATTAGCCGGCGACAGCGGCGAATACCAAACGCCGCATGTGCCCCCCGGAATACGCGTACGAAATATGGGCCAAGTCAGCGACAAGGAACTGGCTCAACTCTATGCCGGGGCGGCGATGCTCGTCTATCCCTCCAGATACGAAGGCTTCGGCTTGCCCGTCCTCGAGGCGATGGCCGCCGGAACTCCGGTCGTAGCGAGCGACATTCCCAGCTTGCGCGAAGCAGCGGGCGATGCGGCCGAGTTCGTGCCGGCCGGCGATGCGGTAGCCCTGGCCGCCGCGATCGCGCGAGTTCTCAGCGACGACGTTCTCACGTCTCGATTGCGAGAGCGCGGCACGCGCCGCGCCGCTGAGTTCACCTGGGCCGAGACCGCAAAGAAAACGCTGCAAACCATCCAGCGAGCGGCCGAGGAAGGGCTCGCATGAGGGCAGTCCTGTTCAAGGCGATTGAGGATGCGGGGCGCTGGCGCCAGGCGCTGGCTATCCGCACGGACGTTTTCATTCGCGAGCAGAACGTCCCTGAAAGTGAAGAGCTAGACGCCCATGACACGGACGACCCCACCTGCGTGCATGCCCTCATCGAGGCCGGAGATGTCCCGATAGCGACCGGCCGGATCTACGAGGCCCGCCGGGGAGAGGGCAAAATCGGCAGAATGGCGGTCTTGGCCGCCCATAGGGGTCAGGGAACTGGTTTGGCCGTTTTGGACGTTCTTATAAAGGAAGGCCGGCGTCGCAGGCTGCGAACCTTAGTGCTGGACGCCCAGACCCATGCTGTCGGTTTCTACGCCCGCCGGGGCTTCGTAAGCGAGGGTGATAGCTTCCTCGACTGCGGAATACCCCACCAAACGATGCGTCTCAGGCTGCCTTGACTATACGAACCTTTGTGCTATAATCTTTATCTGTGCCCAGCTTGGACGATCGCAGCGGCCGGCGGAAGCGGCTAAAGTAATTCGGCTGACTTTAGCTATCCGGACCGAAAAGCGGTCGTCTTGATTTTCTTTTTAAGGGGCTTTGACGCCCGCAACCGACCCACCCGTGCTGCTTTCTGGCAGCCACGTTTGAATTGTAACGCAATACGTAACGCATTTCTCCGCTGCGCCCTGACCTGTGCGCGGCCTCAAGCGAAGGTGCAACCTCGAAGATGAAGACCACACGCGAACCAAAAGTAAAAACCGCAACTGCCAAACCTCGCGTACCCAAAGCGCCTAAAGTTCCTAAGGACGGCAAAGTCGCCAAGGAAACTAAAGCCGCCAAAGACGCCAAGGCAAAGCTGACCAAGGCGAAGGCCGCGGCCAAGCGGCGCAATCAAGTCATTGCGCGCAACGTCGCACGCTCGCGCGCGCCGCGCCCCTTTGCCCGCTTAGCCCGCTTGACTGATCCGCGCGCCGCGCTCGAAGCGCTCACTGAAACCAAAGGCGTCATCAAGGCGAACGAGGGCGCGGGTTCGGACTTGCATCCGCCGACGATTCGCGGCGAGCGTTTCACATTTGCCAAAATTCCGCACGTCCTCGACATCCCGGACCTGATCGAGCTGCAAAAGGACTCGTTCCATTGGTTCATCACTGAAGGCTTGCGCGAAGCATTCTCCTCTATTTCGCCCATCAAAGACTTCACCGGCAACTTGGTGCTTGAGTTCGGCGAGCACAGCCTGGGCGAGCCCAAGTACACGGTCGAGGAATGCCGCGAGCGCGATATGACGTATTGCGCGCCGCTGCGCGTGCGCGTCCGGCTCATCACCTCCGAATCCGGCGAAATCAAAGGCATACCCGACCAAGAGATCTTCATGGGCGATTTCCCGCTCATGACCGACAAGGGCACGTTTGTCATCAATGGCGCCGAGCGCGTCATCGTCAGCCAGCTCGTGCGGTCGCCGGGCGTGTACTTCTTGCAAGACACGGATACCAATGCTCGCGCGATCTATACCGCGACGGTCATTCCCAACCGTGGCGCGTGGATCGAGTTCGAGACGGACAACGGCAGCAAGAACGATACGACCGAAGGCACCATCGGCGTGCGCATCGACAAGAATCGCAAGATCATGGCCACCACGTTCGTGCGCGCCCTGGACAAGAAATACGAAAGCGACGAAGCGCTCAAGGCTCTCTTCACCGATCCGCGTACCGGCGAAGTGCCCGCGATCATCCTGAATTGTCTGGAGAAAGACAAGGACGTCAAAACCCGTGAGGACGCCCTCAAGGAGATCTACAAGAAGCTGCGCCCCGGCGAGCCCGAAAACGTCGACAACGCTGAGACGCTCCTGCGCAACACGTTCTTTGACGAAAAGCGCTACGATCTCGGGTCCGTCGGACGCTATAAGCTCAACCGCAAGCTCGAGAAGCAGTTTGCGATCATGAACTATGATGCACCGCGCCTGGAAGAAGTCAAGGACAGCCACGGCCGGGTCAAGGAGAAGGCCGTCCGCCACCTCACGCGTGAGGATCTCATCGCGGTGCTGCGCCATCTCATCGACGTGGTCGAGGGCAACCAGAACATCGACGACATCGATCACTTGGGCAACCGCCGCGTCCGCTCGGTGGGTGAGCTGCTGCAGAATCAGTTCCGCGTCGGCTTGCTGCGCCTGGAGCGCGTCGTGCGCGAGCGCATGACGGTGCAAGACATCGAAACGGTCACCCCGCAAGTGCTCATCAACATCCGGCCGGTGGTCGCGGCGATCAAGGAATTCTTCGGTTCGAGCCAGCTTTCGCAGTTCATGGACCAAACCAACTCCTTGGCTGAGCTCACGCACAAGCGGCGGCTGTCGGCGCTAGGCCCGGGCGGCCTGTCGCGCGAGCGCGCCGGCTTCGAGGTGCGCGACGTCCACCACAGCCACTACGGCCGCATCTGCCCCATCGAGACGCCGGAAGGCCCGAACATCGGACTCATCGGCTCGTTGGCAACCTACGCCCGTGTGAACAAGTATGGCTTCATCGAGACGCCCTATCGCATCGTGCGCAAAGGCGTCGTGACTGACGACATCATCTATCTCACGGCGGACGAAGAAGACCAATTCCGTATCGCTCAAGCCAACTCCGAGCTGGATCCCAAGAACCGGCTGGTGGGCGAGCGCGTCGTCTGCCGCTATGCCGAAGAATACATCGAAGCAACGCCGACTGACGTCCATCTCATGGACGTTTCGCCGAAGCAGATCGTCTCGGTCGCAACCGCGCTCATCCCGTTCCTCGAGCATGACGATGCCAACCGCGCGCTCATGGGCGCCAACATGCAGCGCCAAGCCGTGCCGCTGCTCGTACCGGAATCGCCGCTCGTCGGCACCGGTATGGAGTATCGCGCCGCCAAGGACTCGGGCGGAGTGGTGGTCGCGGAAGAAGCGGGTGAAGTGCAATCCGTCACCGCCGAGCGTATCGAGGTCAAGAACAGCAAAGGCTTGGTCAAGGCGTATCCCCTCATCAAGTTCATGCGTTCCAACGCGGGCACGTGCATCAATCAGAAGCCCATGGTGGTCAAAGGCGATCACGTCAAGAGGGGCGCCATCGTCGCCGACGGTCCGTCGAGCGCGGGCGGCGAGCTCTCTCTTGGCCAGAACGTCCTGGTGGCGTTCATGCCCTGGGAAGGCTACAACTATGAGGACGCCATTCTCATCTCCGAGCGGCTGGTCAAAGACGATCGCTTCACTTCGATCCACATCGAAGAGTACGAATGCGAAGCGCGCGACACCAAGCTTGGTCCGGAAGAAATCACCCGCGACATTCCCAACGTCGGCGAGGATGCGCTGCAAGACTTAGACGAGCAGGGCATCATCCGCATCGGCGCCGAGGTTCGTCCGGAAGATATCCTCGTCGGTAAGGTGACGCCCAAAGGCGAGACCGAGCTGACGGCAGAGGAGCGCTTGCTGCGCGCCATCTTCGGCGAAAAATCGCGCGAAGTGCGTGACACGAGCCTCAAAGTGCCGCACGGCGAAAAAGGCAAAGTCATCGACGTCAAGGTTTTCAAACGAGAGAACGGCGATGAACTGTCGCCGGGCGTCAATGAGCTCGTGCGCGTCTACGTCGCCCAGAAACGCAAGATTCTACAAGGCGACAAAATGGCCGGGCGTCACGGCAACAAAGGCGTCATCGCCAAAGTACTGCCGGAAGAAGACATGCCGTACTTGCCGGACGGCACCCCGATCGAGATCGTGCTCAATCCGCTGGGCGTGCCCAGCCGTATGAACATCGGCCAGATCATGGAGACGCACTTGGGCTGGGCTGCCAAGCTGCTCGGGTATCACATCGCCACGCCGGTCTTCGACGGATCGCGCGAGGCGGATATCTGGGAATGGCTCGACCGCGCCAAGCTGTCGAAGACAGGCAAGACCCAGTTGTTCGACGGCCGCACCGGCAGCGGGTTCAACCGCGAGATCACGGTCGGCTACATCTATATGATGAAACTGGCGCACCTCGTGGACGACAAGATACACGCACGCTCCACCGGCCCGTACTCGATGATTACACAACAGCCGCTGGGCGGCAAGGCGCAATTCGGCGGCCAGCGCTTCGGCGAAATGGAAGTCTGGGCGTTGGAAGCATACGGCGCCGCTTACACGCTGCAAGAGCTGCTGACCGTGAAGTCGGACGACGTCGTGGGTCGCGTCAAGACGTACGAAGCCATCGTCAAAGGCGAGAACGTGCTGGAACCCGGCGTGCCGGAATCGTTCAAGGTGCTCATCAAAGAGCTGCAATCGCTCGCGCTCGACGTCAAAGTGCTGACCGAGAACCGCGAAGAGATCGAAATTCGCTTGACCGACGAGGACATGGGCGAGAAAGCAAGCGAGATCGGACTGCTCATGGGCGACGAAGATCCAAAACTGGTCGCTCCGGCTCCGACAACCGCAGCTTCGCGGCCGCGTCGTGCCGGTGCGGAAGGCGAAAGTGACGAGGTAGAAATTCTGTCCTCGACCGCCAGCACCGCCGTGCTCGACTCTGAATCGGAAGACGACGAAGAAGAAGCCGAAGGACCGGAAGAAATTTCACTCGAGAGCTTGGGCGAAGCCGGCCTGGGCTCGATCGAAGACGTAGAACCGTAAGGAATAATCAAGGAATGTTAGACGTCAATAATTTCGATGCAATGCGCATCGGGCTCGCCAGCCCGGAGCAAATTCGCGCGTGGTCGTTCGGCGAAGTAAAAAAGCCGGAGACCATCAACTACCGCACGCTCAAGCCCGAGCGCGACGGTTTGTTTTGCGAGAAGATCTTTGGCCCGACCAAAGACTGGGAATGCCATTGCGGCAAGTACAAGCGCATCCGCTTCAAAGGCATGATCTGCGACCGCTGCGGCGTGGAGATCACGCGCGCCAAAGTGCGGCGCGAGCGCATGGGGCACATCGAGCTTGCGACGCCCGTGTCGCACATCTGGTACTTCAAGGGCGTGCCCAGCCGCATCGGCATCTTGTTGGATATGTCACCGCGCCAGCTGGAGAAGGTCATTTACTTCGCCGCCTACATCGTCATCGATCCGGGCGGAACGCCGCTCGAGAAGCGCGAGATTCTCACCGAGCAGAAATATCGCGAGCACCGCGACAAATATGGCAACGCGTTTCGCGCCGGTATGGGCGCGGAAGCGGTGCGCGAGCTGCTGCGCGACCTCAACCTGCACAAGCTGCAGACCGAACTCCGCAAGGACTTCCAAGAGACGTCCGGTCAAAAACGGATCAAGGCGATCAAACGGCTTGAGGTCGTTGAAGCATTCTTGCATTCCGGCAACAAGCCGGAGTGGATGATCCTGTCGAGCGTGCCCGTCATTCCGCCCGAACTGCGCCCTATGGTCCAGCTCGACGGCGGCCGCTTCGCAACCTCGGATCTCAACGACTTGTACCGGCGCGTCATCAACCGCAACAACCGGTTGAAGAGGCTGCTCGAGCTGTCGGCTCCCGAGATCATCATCAAGAACGAAAAGCGCATGCTGCAAGAAGCGGTCGATGCGCTGATCGACAATGGCCGGCGCGGCCGGCCCGTGACCGGACCCAACAACCGGCCGCTCAAATCGTTGTCGGACATTCTCAAGGGCAAGCAAGGCCGCTTCCGCCAGAACCTCTTAGGTAAGCGTGTCGACTACTCGGGCCGCTCGGTCATCGTGGTGGGTCCAAATCTCAAACTGCATCAGTGCGGTCTGCCCAAAGAAATGGCGCTCGAACTTTTCAAGCCGTTCGTCATGAAAAAACTCGTCGACCGCGGTCAAGCGCACAACATCAAGAGCGCCAAGCGCATGGTGGAGCGCGTGCGGCCGGAAGTCTGGGACGTGCTGGATGAAGTCATCAAAGACCATCCGGTCCTCTTGAACCGCGCCCCCACGCTGCATCGCCTCGGCATTCAAGCCTTCGAGCCGGTGCTGGTGGAAGGCAAAGCGATTCAAATCCATCCGTTGGTCTGCACGCCCTACAACGCCGACTTCGACGGCGACCAGATGGCGGTGCATTTGCCGCTGTCTGCCGGTGCGCAGGCCGAGGCACGCATCCTGATGCTGTCGAGCAACAACATCTTGCAGCCGTCGTATGGCAACCCCGTCTCAATTCCGACTCAGGACATGGTGTTGGGACTGTATTACTTGACGATCGACCCAACGGCGGCGGGCGCGGAAGCGTCCATTCCGCGGCACAACGGCGCGAAAGAGTTCCGGACGTTCTCTGACGACAAGGAAGCGCAGTTAGCTTACGACGCCGGCGCCATCTCGTTGCACGAGCCGATCAAAGTGCGTTGGCGCGACGGTGCGATAATCGAGACCACGATCGGCCGCGTGATCTTCAACGCCGCGTTCCCGGTCGAGTGGAAGCATCCGTTCGTAAACAAGACCGTGGACAAGAAAGGCCTCACCGCGCTGATCGCCGATTGCTACCGGCACTATGGCAATGCCCAGACCGCCGGTTTCCTCGACTCGATCAAGACGCTAGGCTTCCGCTTTGCGACGGTTTCGGGCACGACCGTCTCCATCAGCGACATCGTCATCCCTAAGAAGAAAGCATCGCTGATCGAGAAGGCTGACAACGCGGTCACGCAAATCAATGAGCTCTACAAAACCGGCCTGCTGTCCGACGACGAGCAGTACACCAAGACGATCGACGTCTGGACCAAGACCGGCGAGGAAGTCACGCAAGCCATGCTCGCGGAGCAGGACCGCTTGAACTCCATCTTCATGATGGCGACCTCAGGCGCGCGTGGCTCGATCGCGCAGGTCAAGCAGATCGCCGGCATGCGCGGCTTGATGGCAGACCCATCCGGCCGTATCTTGAGCATTCCGATCAAGGCCAACCTCAAAGAAGGCCTGACGGTGCTCGAGTACTTCATCTCGACGCACGGCGCGCGCAAGGGTTTGGCCGACACCGCATTGCGGACGGCTGACTCGGGATATCTGACGCGCCGGCTGGTGGATGTCGCGCAAGACGTTATCATTCGCGAGGAAGACTGTAATACCGAACGCGGCATCGTGGTGCGCGATATTGCCGAAGGCAAAGAGATCATCGAGCCTCTGCAAAACCGCATCGTCGGCCGTTACGCTCTCCAAGATATGGCTGATCCCGCAAACGCGCGCAACGTTATCGTCAAGCGCGGGCAAGAGATCCACGAAGACATCGCCGCGCGTATCATCGCCGCCGGCATCAAGGACGTATCCATCCGCTCCGTGCTCACCTGCGATGCGCGCGTAGGCGTGTGCGCTGTCTGCTACGGGCGCAACCTCGCGACCGGCGGTGTCGTGGATATCGGCGAAGCGGTCGGCATCATCGCGGCGCAGAGCATCGGCGAACCCGGCACGCAGTTGACCCTGCGAACCTTCCATACGGGCGGTGTGGCGTCAGAAGACATCATCACCGGTCTGCCGCGTGTCGAAGAGCTCTTCGAAGCGCGCAAGCCCAAAGGCCAAGCGATCATCACCGAAGAGTCGGGCACGGTACATATTCAGGAAGAGAAGGGCATCCGCGAAGCGGTGATCACCGATGCAGAGGGCGAGGAGCACGTCTACGAGATTCCGTTCAACGTGCACGTCGTGGTTAAGGACGGTGACAAAATCTTGGCGGGCGATCAGCTCATCGAAGGTTCCGTCAATCCGCACGACATCTTGCGCATCAAAGGCGAGACCGCGCTGCAGAATTACCTGGTGCAAGAAGTGCAGAAGGTCTACCGCAGCCAGGGTGTGGACATCAACGACAAGCACATCGAAGTGATCGTGCGCAGCATGCTGCGCAAGAAGAAGGTCACGGATAGCGGCGGCACGCGCATGCTGCCCGGACAGATGATGGACGCCGAGAAGTTCCTGGAAGAAAACGCCAAAGCGGTCGCGCGCGGCGAGGAACCTGCCAAGGCGGACACGGTGTTGCTGGGTGTCACCAAGGCGTCGCTCGCGACGGAGTCGTTCTTGTCAGCGGCGTCGTTCCAGGAGACGACCAGAGTCCTGACCCAAGCGGCGATAGAAGGCAAGTACGATCCGCTGCTCGGTCTGAAGGAGAACGTCATCATCGGGAAGCTGATACCGGCCGGTACGGGCATGCCCCGGTACCGAGCGGTCGAAGCCACCGTCAAGGGGCGGCCGAAGTTCCGCGAGGCAGACATCTTCAGCGATCTTCCGTCTGATGGTGAAGCAGAGCCGCAGGCGCAACTCGAGGCTGAGCCGACGCCCGAGCCGGAAAGCGACCTGCAACCTGAGCCGGCGAGCGTCGCTAGCTCAGCGGCTCCGACAACCGAGGAAGGCGCAGAGCTGCCGCGGTTGACGGACACCGGGCTTGAAATGGACATGTAATGTCGAAGAGCCCGGGCATATGAGCTTGACGCTCTAGCGTACCGTTTGGTAGAATACGGGGGTTGACCGAGGCTCCTTCGGGAGCACTCGTGTTCCCCGGTGGTCTACCCATTCCAGTACGCCACGGCGAAGATCCAAGACAGAGGTCAGCGCGAGCGGCCCCTATGGGTATCGAGCGCGCGCGGCTTCGTCGCTTTTAGTAGTGAGGAAAGTTGCCGACAATTAGTCAGCTGGTGCGAACCGGCCGTAAAAAGTTACGCAAGAAATCGAAGTCTCCAGCGTTTCTCGTATCGCTGACCGGGGCCAAGCCTGGTCATGCCGATCTACCGCAGCGCTCGAGGATAAACTTGAAGGGCAACCCGCTTCGCCGCGGAGTGTGCACGCAAGTCAAAACCGTTACGCCGAAAAAACCGAACTCGGCGCTGCGCAAAGTCGCGCGCGTACGGCTCACCAACGGCATCGAAGTCACCGCGTACATTCCCGGCATCGGGCACAATCTGCAAGAACACTCCGTCGTGCTCATCCGCGGCGGCAAAGTCAAAGATCTGCCGGGCGTTCGCTACCATATCATCCGCGGCACGCTCGATGCGCAGGGCGTCCAAAACCGCAAGCAAGGCCGTTCTAAGTACGGCGCCAAGCGGCCGAAGTAGATCATGCCACGCAAAGGATCGGTTCCCAAACGCCAAGTGCTGCCCGACCCGCGCTTCAACTCGCGCGTGCTGGCGCGCTTCATCAACAAAGTGATGCTGCGCGGTAAGAAGAGCACGGCAGAGCGGATCACCTACGGCGCTTTTGAGATTTTGAAGACCAAGACCGGCAAAGATCCGATGGAAGTTTTCACGCAAGCGCTCAACAACGCGATGCCGCTGGTGGAAGTCCGGCCACGCCGCGTCGGCGGCGCGACCTATCAGGTCCCAATGGAAGTTCGGCCCGACCGCCGCCAGGCGATGGGCATGCGCTGGCTCATCAGCTATGCGCGCAGCCGCCCCGGCCGCACCATGGAAGACCGCCTCGCGGCCGAGTTGCTCGACGCCGCCAACAATCAGGGCTCTTCAGTCAAAAAACGCGAGGATACGCATCGCATGGCTGAAGCAAATAAAGCGTTCGCACATTATCGATGGTAGTTTCAAACGTGGACCAGAAAGCAGCTCACAAGATGGGTTCGGCCCGCCAATACTCGTTGGCCAACACGCGCAATATCGGTATTGCCGCGCACATCGACGCGGGCAAAACGACCACGACCGAACGCATCCTTTTCTACACCGGCCGCACGCACAAGATGGGCGAAGTGCATGAAGGCGCCGCCACCATGGACTGGATGGAGCAAGAACAAGAGCGCGGCATCACCATCACGTCCGCTGCGACGACCTGCGTCTGGCGCGACACGCGCATCAATATTATTGATACGCCCGGCCACGTGGACTTTACCGTCGAGGTAGAGCGCTCGATGCGCGTGCTCGACGGCCTGGTGGCCCTGTTCGACGCGGTCGCGGCGGTGCAGCCGCAGAGCGAAACCGTGTGGCGTCAGGCTAACAAGTATCACGTGCCCCGCATTGTCTTCATTAATAAGATGGATCGCACCGGCGCTGACTTTTACAACGCGGTAGATAAGATCCGCGAGCGCTTGGGAGCGCGCGCGATGCCCATTGCTCTACCTATCGGCAGCGAGGACAAGTTTGTCGGCTTCGTCGACCTGTTGACGTTGAAGGCGACGATCTACACGGACGACCTCGGCAAGGCCATGGAGCGCTCGGAAATCCCGGACGATATGAAGGAGCTCGTGCAGCGCTACCGCGCTGACCTCATTGAGGCTGTAGCCGAACCCGACGAGCAGCTCACCGAGAAGTTCGTCGAAGGCAAAGAGATCAGCGCAGCGGAGATCGCCAAAGCGTTGCGCGCGGCCACCATCAAAGGCAGCGTGCTGCCGGTGCTCTCCGGCGCGGCGTTCAAAAACAAAGGCGTGCAGCCGCTGCTCGACGCCGTCGTGGACTACTTGCCATCACCCGTCGATTTGCTGCCGGTCGAAGGCATCGACCCGGATCACCCGGACAGAACGTTGAGCCGCAGGCCGGCGGATGACGAGAAATTTTCCGCGCTCGCCTTCAAGATCATGAGCGACCCATTCGTCGGCAAGCTGACGTTCTTCCGCACGTATTCCGGCACGCTCACCGCCGGCTCGTACGTCTATAATTCCACCAAAGGTCATCGCGAGCGCATTGGACGGATCTTGCGCATGCACGCCAACCACCGCGAAGACGTGGAAAGCGTGCAGTCGGGCGACATCGCGGCCGCTGTCGGTCTGAAGAACACGACGACCGGCGATACGCTCTGCGACGAGAAGCACCCAATCGTGCTTGAGAACATCACCTTCCCCGAGCCCGTGATCAGCCAGGCCATCGAACCCAAGACCAAGGCCGACCAAGAAAAACTCGGACAATCGCTCGTAAAGCTGGCAGAAGAAGATCCGACCTTCCGCATGTTCACGGACGAGGAGACCGGCCAAACGATCATCTCAGGCATGGGCGAGCTGCATCTGGAAATCATCGTGGATCGCATGTTGCGCGAGTTCAAGGTGCAAGCCAACGTCGGCAAACCTCAAGTAGCCTACAAAGAAACGATCACCAGCACGGTTGAAAAGCAGGGGCGCTACATCCGCCAGACCGGCGGTCGCGGTCAATACGGCGACGCCTGGATCCGCTTGGAGCCGCTGCCGGCTGGTTCGGGCGTGCAGTTCGAGAACAAGGTCGTGGGCGGCTCGATTCCGCGCGAGTACATCGGCGCGGTTGAAGCGGGACTCCGTGAGGCTGCGCAATCCGGTGTGCTCGCAGGCTATCCGGTGCTTGACTTCAAGGCGACGGTTTTTGACGGTTCCTACCACGACGTCGACTCGAGCGAAATGGCCTTCAAGATCGCAGGCTCGATGGCGTTCAAAGAAGCCAACCGTGCGGCCAAGCCCATCATCAAAGAGCCGATCATGGCAGTCGAAGTCGTGACACCTGACCAATTCCTAGGCGACGTCATCGGAGACTTGAGCGCCCGGCGCGGCCACGTTTCCGGCATGGAACCGGAGCCGGGCGGCACGCAGAAGATCAAAGCGACGGTGCCGCTTTCGGAGATGTTCGGCTACGCAACGGATCTGCGCAGCCGCACGCAAGGGCGTGCGAGCTATACCATGGAGTTCGCGCATTACGCGCAAGTGCCCAAGAGCATTGAAGAAGAGATCATTCAAAAGAATACCGGCAAATAGCTAAACGAGGAAAAAATGGCGAAGCAAAAATTTGAGCGGAGCAAACCGCACGTCAATATCGGAACGATCGGTCACGTCGACCACGGCAAGACGACGCTGACGGCTGCCATCACCAAGGTGCTGGCAGGCGCGGGCACAGGCTCCAAAGCGTTG